>Ga0164242_10007984_pt1 | contig 11529 bp, 12 predicted proteins | sample OricomgcompostMG_FD_108783 | JGI IMG/M metagenome (GOLD analysis project Ga0164242, IMG submission 108783) | Miracle-Growth compost microbial communities from Emeryville, California, USA - Original compost - Miracle growth compost (MG) ... | reverse complement strand
GCGGCTGCCGGACAGCCTGGACGAACTGACGACGGCTCTGACCACAGCAACTGCCCCCGCACTGACAACGGCGTCGCCATCGCCGGCGTACGCGCCAGCCGACCTGATCGTGACGACGGGAGGCACTGGCCACTCCTCGGCCGATCACCTGCACGATGCACTGGAAGCCGCGGGCGCGCGCATCCTGATCGATGGCATCGGAATGCGGCCAGGTGGGCCGACCGTGCTCGCCCTCCTGCCCGACGGGCAATTCGTGGTGGGGCTGCCAGGCAATCCGCTCGCGGCGATGATGGGTGTCTTTACGGTGGTGCAACCCCTGCTGGCCGCCATGCACGGCGTCGGTCTGCCCGCGCTCGGCCGCGTCGCGATCGGTCAAGACCTCTCGACCGGGCGCGGGCGCATCCGGTTGATTCCATACCTGGTTCGGGACGGCCATGCGGTCACCAGCGACTGGCACGGCTCAGGCATGCTGCGAGGGCTGGCTGAAGCCGATGGGGTGCTGGTCTGTCCAGAAGACGGCGCACGGGCGGGCGACCAGGTGCAGACACTCACCCTGCCGTGGACCAGATGACGCAGCAGTCCGATAGGCGGGCCTCGACGGGCAGAATTCGATCAACCAGGCCTTCAACAAACACCGAGATCTGCAAGAAACAACCAGATCTTCAACAAACACCCAGAATAGGAAAACCAGCGCAGTGAACAATGTGAAAATCGGCACAGGCAAGCCAGGCGACGGACGGCTTTTCCTCGTGCGGCACGGCGAAACGGAGTGGAGCCGCACCGGGCAGCACACCGGAGTAACGGATCTCGCACTGACCGAGGCAGGCGAACGGCGCGCCGCACAGGTCGGGCACGTGCTCGCGGCTGCCTTCGGGGACGCGCCGGTCGATGTTGTGCTGACCAGTCCGAGGCAGCGGGCGCGCCGCACGGCAGAATTGGCGGGGTTCCCCGCCGCTACCGTCGACGACAATTTGGCCGAGTGGGATTACGGCGCATACGAAGGGCTCACGTCCGAGCAGATCATGGAACAGACGGGCGGGCGTTGGGTCATCTGGACAGACGGCGTACCGGCGGGACCCACGCCGGGGGAACAGCCTGCCGACGTGCACGCGCGCGCGGAATCGGTCATCCGTCGGCTTGCCGGCGTGCTCGATGGTGGTGGACGGGCCATTGTCTTCTCGCATTCGCACTTCTTGCGCGCTTTGACCGCAACCTGGCTGGAGCTGCCGATCTCGGGCGGTGGCCTGTTCTCGCTTGACACCGGGTCGATCAGCACGCTCGGGTTCGAGCACGGGCGGCGCGCCGTGAAGGCGTGGAACTACGTGCCAGAAGCGACCAGCTAACGCGTCACGCCCCCGGTGCTCGCTCCCAGGCGCTCTCTACTCGGCGCTCAGCGAACTGTCCAGAGGCTTGCAAAAAAGTTTGAATAGGGAAACTATGAAAAAGGGGGATCGATCCAAAGAAGGTAGATCATGCATTTCGCAGTTTCCATGTTCCCACCGCTAGCTCTCGGCTTTTTCGGCCTCGGCACCGGCTACCTCATCTACGGTCCGCAAGAGTTGCTCGGCTGGCCCAAACGCGACGATCGCGTCGATCGAGCTACCGGAATCTGGGGCATCTGGCTCCCTGGGTTCTGTCAGTTCGTCACCGGCGTGATCTTGTTCGTCGGGCTCACCTGGTTCCAGGTGTTCAAAGAGAAGCCGCTCTATATGGCCGCGCTCGCGTTCTCTGCATACGGCATCCACTGGTTCGCCATCGGCTACAACCGCATGAAGGGAAACGACCCAAGACCGAACGCCGGCATGACCGTCGCGTTCTTCATCATCTCGGTCGTGGGCGCGATCGTTTTCTTCGTTGCTGGCGATTGGCCGGTCGGGCTGTTGTTCATCGGGCTGTCACTGATCTACTTCAGTGACTTCTTCGCTTCGATCGGCATGAGGATCGGAGAGCGAGGCCTCGGACTGTTCCATATTCTGACCGGGCTGTGGCTGATGTACCTCATGATCGCCACGGCGTTGAACTTCTCGCTCGGCTGGTCGCTTGCGCTCTGACCCAGGTTCTATCCGCCGGCGAATGGGGGCAAGATGTCCACTCGTTCGCCGAGCGGATGCGCTGGGTCGCGCCGCACCGTACCGTCGACCAAGAATGAGCCGGACCGTGTCACAGCACGCATCGCATCGCCGTAGCGTTCCTCAAGCAGACGCCGCAGATCGCCGACAGTGGAACCGTCCGGAACGTCGACGGGCTCCTCCGCAGTGCGCGCGGCCTCTGCCGCGGCCGCAAAATACCTGACCTGGATCTGCATTCGTCCACCTACTCATTCTCTGAACGTCCTGATCAGCGTGCTAATCAGGGATGACGCGGGCGCCGTGCACTGGCCCGGTTGCGCGCAGGGCGTGCAACTGGGCGGCGCTCAGCGCGATTTGAAGGTCGAGTGCGCTGTCGAGATCTGCTGCCAGGAACGCGATGGTTGGCCCCGATCCAGACACGATCCCGGCGAGCGCGCCCGCGCGCTCACCGAGTTCGAGCACGTCGCCGAGCGCCGGATTCAAGTGGATGGCCGGCGCCTGCAGGTCGTTCGAGAGCGATTCAGCAAGCATCCGGGCGTCTCCTGCACGCAACGCCTGCAGCACGTTGGTGTCCACAAGTGGACGCTCCTGAACGGGGTAGATGTCTCTCGCGTGCCGTTCGCGGTGGCGGTCGAGTTCGCGGTACACCTCAGGGGTGCTCAGACCGCCACCTGGCAGCACGAGAATCCAGTGATACGTTCCCTGGGCCAGCGCTGGGCTGAGTTGATCGCCGCGCCCTGTACCGATTGCGGTGCCGCCCAGAAGCGCGAACGGTACGTCGGCGCCAAGCTTCGCGGCGAGAGCGTGCAACTCGTCTTTTGACAGCTCGGTCCCCCACAGCGCATCGCAGGCGAGCAATGTTGCTGCAGCATCCGCCGACCCGCCGCCCATACCGCCCGCGATCGGAACGTGCTTCTCGATTTCGAGACGTACTCCCCCGCGATGGTTGGTCTGCTTCGCCAGCAGCTTTGCCGCCTTGACGGCCAGGTTGGAGCCGTCAACCGGCAGCCCTGACGCGTCGATCGGTCCGCTGAATCGCACGCTGAAATCATCCGCAGGGAACGCCCGAACGTCTTCGTAGAGCGACACGGCTTGATACGCCGTGGCGACGTCGTGGTACCCGTCTTCCATCACGGAACCGACTCCGAGATACACGTTGATCTTCCCTGGAGCACGTGCATGCACCATCGTGAGCGTGGCCTCGGCGGTCATGTTTCCAACCTAACGGATCACTCCGCGGCTGCTAAACACACCACCATCACTCGCCGGCTTTGGCCAGCGCCACGAAATCGGCAACGGTGAGCGCCTCTCCTCGCCCGGTCGGCGCAAGGCCGGCTGATTCCAACGCGACGGATGCCGCCTGCGCGTCACCGTAGACAACGGAGAGCGATTGCCGCAGCATTTTGCGACGCTGCTGAAACGCGGCATCCACCAGTTCGAATGTGCGACGACGCAGTGCTGCGTCACCTGGCTCGGAGTCGTGCCGCTCGAATGCCACCAGGATGGAGTCGACGTTCGGCACGGGCCAGAAGACCTGCCTGCTGACCTGGCCAGCGATGCGCCACGTGCCATACCATGCGGCTTTCACGCTCGGGCCACCATAGATCTTGGATCCTGGCACAGCGGCCATCCGCTGCCCGACTTCGGCCTGCACCATGACCACACCAGCGCGGATCGACTCGAAGTGCTCCAACATGTGAAGCAGCACAGGCACAGACACGTTATATGGAAGGTTGGCGACAAGTCGGTTCGGAGCCAACGGCAGCTCTGCCAGCTGAAGTGCATCCGCACGGATGACGGTCAGCCGGTCGGCGACGGATGCGCCTGTACCAGATGCATCGGTGCCTGATACATCGGTACCTGATACATCGGTGCCTGATACGTCGGTGCCTGATCCAGCGGTGAGCTGCGCGACGGTCAGCGGGAGCTGTGCGGCGAGCCGCTTGTCGATCTCGACCGCAACGACCCGCGCATCCGCTTCAAGCAGGCCGAGCGTGAGCGACCCGAGTCCCGGCCCAACCTCGACGACCGTGTCGCCTGGCTGGACGCCAGCCACGCGCACGATGCGGCGCACCGTGTTCGCGTCGATCACGAAGTTCTGGCCCAGCTTCTTCGTCGGTGTCACATCGAGCAGGTCTGCGAGGTCTCGAACCTCGGCTGGGCCGAGCAATTTCACCTCAGCCATCGGAGGTTCGCCCTTCCAAGAGTGCCCGTTTCGGACGAGTGCGCACGCTCTGCCGCGCACTCTCGTCCGAAACGGGCACTCTCGCGTGCGATGGCCGGCCGCGCACTCACGCGACCGCCCCGACCGGACCGGTGGGCGGGGATGCGACGGGCTCGGAGTCCCATCTGCCATAGACGAGCTCTGTGTTTGACGATATCTGCGCGGCGAGCATCGACACGTCGGTGCCAAGCGTGTCTGCCATAGCTCGTAGCGTGTGCGGAATCAGGTACGGCGCGTTCGGCCGGCCACGGTACGGCATCGGAGTGAGAAACGGAGCATCCGTCTCGACGAGCACGAGCGCGCGAGGAGCGACGGCGAGCGCGTCGCGCAATTTCTGCGCGTTCTTGAACGTGACGTTGCCTGCGAACGACATGTACCAACCGTTGTCCGTGCAGATCTGTGCCAGCTCGGCATCGCCCGAGAAGCAATGGAACACCGTGCGCTCAGGGGCGCCAACTCGTTTCAGCGTGGCGATCACGTCTGCGTGCGCATCCCGATCGTGGATCTGCAGCGCCAGGTCGTTCTGTTTGGCAATCTCGATGTGGGCCTCGAACGAGCGGAACTGAGCATCCCTGCCGGTTTCGTCTGTGCGAAAGAAGTCGAGGCCGGTTTCGCCGACGGCGCGGACCCGCGGGCGTGTGGCCAACTCGGCGATCACGGAGAGACCGTCGTCGAGCGTTCCGCGTGCGTCGTACTCCGGCGCGTCGTTGGGGTGGATGGCCACTGCGGCGAGCATGCGTGGTTCGATCGCGGCCGTCTCGGCCGACCAGATCGATGTCGGAACGTCGTTGCCGACCTGCACGACACCACGGATCCCAACGGTGGAAGCACGGTCGAGCTGGGTACGGTAGTCAAGAGGCTGCTCACCGTCTGCGATCTCGAGATGAGTGTGGTTGTCGTACACGGGAACGACGAGCGCCGTCGGCAGCGGCGGATAGCTAAGATCGCGCCCGCTCTTCTGACCGCGCTCCCTGATGTGCTCGCCGTCAGTCATCTGTGCCCGTCGCCCGGCCCAGCTGGTTGAGAACCGAGCCCCAGCGAGCGTCTCGGAACCAGCGCGAGTGGATGCTAGCCAACTGTTGCTTCGATCCTCGGAAACAGGGCGTCAAGCGAACCAACATGAGTGCCAGCCGGCAGCTGGCCCCACTGACCGGCCGATCGCAACGGCTGCGCTGTCAGCTCGCCGAGCACAGCGGATGCGCCGAGAGCCTCCCACAGTTTCTGAGTCGCCTTCGGAATGACGGGCGACAGCAGCACGGCGAGCGAACGCAAGCCTTCCACCGCCGTGTACAGGACCGTTGCCAGGCGTTCGCGCTGAGCATCATCCTTTGCAAGCGACCACGGCTCCTGCGCCGTGATGTACCCGTTCAGCTCGTCGACAATCGTCCAGATCGCCGCGAGAGCGTCGTGGATGGCCAACCGCTCGATGGCCGCATCTGCTGCCGCCGCGGCATCCGCAACCGTGCCCTGCACTGCGAGGTCGACGTCGATCGCGTTCCCTGGAGCCGGCACCACGCCGTCGAAGTATCGATTTATCATCGCGATGACCCGCGAGGCGAGGTTGCCGAATCCGTTTGCGAGTTCTGCGTGGTATCGCGCGGCAAGGTCCTCCCAGCTGAACGAACCGTCCTGTCCGAAGCTGATCGCGCGCAAGAAGTAGTAACGGAAAGCATCCGACCCGAACGTGTCAGTGATCTGGTTCGGCGCGATGCCGGTGAGCTTCGACTTCGACATCTTCTCACCGCCGACAAGCAGCCATCCGTGACCGAATACCTGGTGCGGAACCTCGAGCCCGGCCGCCATCAGCATCGCAGGCCAGATTACGGCGTGGAAACGCAGGATGTCTTTTCCGACGACGTGCAGGGCTGGCCAGCGGCGCTCGAACTCTGCCTCGTTCTCGCCGTACCCGATCGCCGTGATGTAGTTGAGCAGTGCGTCGATCCAGACGTACAGCACGTGTGAGTCATCCCACGGAATCGTGATACCCCAGTCGAAGCTCGACCGCGAGATCGACAGGTCTTTCAACCCCTGCGACACGAATGCCACAACCTCGTTTCGCGCACTTTCCGGTTGCACGAAGTCAGGACGTTCCTTGTAGAGCGCCAGCAACCGGTCGGTGAACTCGCTCATCTTGAAGAAGTAGTTCTTCTCGTGCAGCACCTCAAGCGGAATCGAATGGATGGCGCACACTTTCTGCCCAGCGTATTGCCCAACGCCATCCACGATCTCGTTGTCTGGTTTGAATTCCTCGCAGCCGACGCAGTACAAGCCTTCATACTCGGCGTCATACACGAACCCACCCTCGTGCAGCCGCTGCAGGAACACCCGCACGTTGTCTTCGTGGCGCGCATCCGTCGTGCGAATGAAGTCATCGTTGGCGATGTCGATGGTTTCGAGCAATGGCTTCCACGCCGTGTCGACAAGCTTGTCAGCCCACTCGCGCGGCGTTGTGCCGTTTGCTGTCGCCGTGCGCAGGATCTTCTGACCGTGTTCGTCTGTTCCGGTAAGCAACCACGTGTCGTCCCCCGCCTGGCGGTGCCAGCGCGCGAGAACATCACACGCCACCTCGGTGTATGCGTGCCCGATGTGCGGGACATCATTCACGTAGAAGATCGGCGTGGTGATGTAAAACGAGGAGCCGTCGGACATGGACTCCATCCTAAATGGCGGCGGGGCGGGACGTTCACCTGTTACGCGGGGCCGTTGGACGCATCACTTCCCACGCCATAGTCTCAAGGCATGAAGCAGCGCAGAATCGGCGACGTTGAGGTCAGTGCAATCGGACTCGGCGGAATGCCGATGTCGATCCAAGGCCGGAAGGCACCTGAGACATCGATCGCGACGATCCATGCTGCGCTCGAGGCCGGCATCACCTTCATCGATACTGCGGATGCGTACACGCTCGGCGATGACGGGCAGGGCCACAACGAACTGCTCATCGCGGAGGCACTGCGCACATACGGATCCGACACGTCCCACGTGCTCGTCGCCACAAAGGGTGGACTCATCCACGAGGATGAAGGCCCGTGGCGGCGCAATGGAAGGCCTGAGTACCTGATCGCAGCAGCGAAGGCATCCGCTCACCGGCTCGGCGTCGACTCGATCGGCCTCTATCAGTTCCATCGGCCGGATCCGGAGGTGCCGTACGAGGAGTCGCTCGGCGCCATGCGCGACCTCTACGACGACGGCATCGTGCGGCACGTCGGGATTTCGAATGCGAACGTCGAACAAATTCGACTCGCTCATCGGGAACTCGCCCACGCGTTCGTTTCGGTGCAGAACGAGTTCTCGCCCGCTCACCGCGACAGTGCTCCGGAGCTCGAGGCGTGCATCGAACTCGACCTGGCCTTCCTGCCCTGGAGCCCGCTCGGGGGCATCTCGCGCGCAGGCAAGGTCGGTTCGCACAACAAAGCGTTCGGCGAGATCGCCGCTGACCTCGGTGTCAGCCCTCAGCAGGTGGCCCTGGCTTGGGAGTTGCACCTGTCCCACCTCGTGATCCCGATTCCAGGAGCGAGCCGCCCACAGAGCATCCGCGACTCTGCGCTTGCTGCAGACCTCGACCTCACGCCGGAGACGATGTCGTACCTGAGTGCGTCTCGCTGATCGTGACGCTGAGCCTCAGGTTTGAGAGCGCGCCTTGAGCGCTGCCTCGTACAAGTCACGCTTGGATAGTCCGGTTGCCTCGGCGACGGATGCTGCCGCGTCCTTCAGCCGCTCTGTGGCGGTCAACAACAGAACCTCCTGAACGGCGGCGTCGAAGTCCACGACGCGGGCAGGCGCGCCATCCACCACGATGCAAATCTCGCCGCGCACCCCGGCTGCAGCCCACGCTGCCAGCTCGGACACCGTGCCTCGTCGCACCTCTTCGTGCAGTTTCGTCAACTCGCGGCAGACGACGACGCGACGCGCAGCCCCGAGCGCTGCTGCCATGTCGGTGAGCGCCGCCGCCAGACGGTTCGGGGACTCGAAGAACACCATCGTGCGGCGCTCGTGTGCGAGCGCTCGCAGCGCGGATGCTCGTTCGCCGGGCTTGCGCGGCAGGAATCCCTCGAAGCTGAAGCGATCCGTTGGCAGACCAGAGACGGCCAACGCCGTGAGCACTGCGGACGGTCCGGGCAGCGCCGTAACGGCGACGCCGGCAGCCGCGGCGGCCTCGACAAGGTGGAAACCGGGATCTGACACCGTCGGCATGCCAGCGTCGCTGAGAACAAGCACGTCGGACTCTCGGGCGAATTCCACGAGTTCGGCCGCCTTGTCGCGCTCGTTGTGATCGTGCATGCTGATCAGGCGCGGCCTGGCGTCGATGTGCAGGCCAGCGAGCAAGCGCTGTGTGACTCGAGTGTCCTCAGCCGCGATGATCGGCACCGTGCCAAGCGCCTGGATGAGCCGCGTTGACGCGTCGCCAAGGTTGCCGATCGGAGTCGCGCCGAGGATGATCATCCCTCAAGTGTGCCAGCCGCGCCGCCAGAGGAGTGCCCAGCTTGTGACACGATCGAAACGGAGATAACATACAACCAAATGGTTGTAGGAGTCGCCCGCATGGATGCTGTAACGCACGACGAGAAGAGCGTCGACCAGATTTTCCACGCGTTGTCAGACGCAACGCGCCGCGACATCTTGACCCGGGTGATCCGCCACGAGCAATCGGTGTCCGAGCTTGCCGTTCGTTACGCGATGAGCTTCGCCGCCGTGCAGAAACACGTCGCGGTGCTCGAGCGAGCGGCGCTCGTCGTCAAAGAGCGCCGCGGCAAACAGCAGATCGTGCACGGCGAGCTGAGCACCGTGCACTCGGCAGCACAACTGCTTGGCCAATACGAGCAGCTGTGGATAGCTCGCACGCAGCGCATCGGCGACATTCTCACCGAGCACGAATGAACGCAACGACCGAACCAGGAAGGAAATGCGATCATGACCGTTGTCAGCACCCAGAAAGACGTCGACGCGCTGACGTTGACGCTCGTGGCAGAGTTCGACGCCGGCATCGAGGCCGTGTGGCAGGTGTGGGAGGACCCGCGCCTGCTCGAACGCTGGTGGGGACCTCCGACCTGGCCGGCCACTTTCGCAGAACATGACTTCACCGCCGGTGGCGATGCCCGCTATTACATGACAGGGCCAGATGGTGAGAAGGCGCACGGATGGTGGCGGATCATCGCGATCGATGCACCGCGTCGGTTGGAGTTCGACGACGGTTTTGCCGACCAGAGCGGTGAGCCCGATGCATCCATGGAGCCGATGCGCATGGTTGTAACCCTGGAGCCGACCACCACCGGCACTCGGATGACCACCGTCACGAACTTCGTCAATGCCGACCAGCTCCAGAAGGTGCTCGAGATGGGCATGGAAGAGGGTATGCGGTCAGCGATGGGGCAGATCGACGCGCTGCTGGCCGAATCGACGAGCTGACGCGTTCGCCGGTGCGTACAGCGCAGTGATCAATACCTGATCGCCACCGCCTAACATGGGCAGGTGACCGAACGCCCGCCGACCGACTTCGATCAGATCGTCGGTGCGAGTGCGGCGCTTCCGGCGCATCCGTCGCCGCCACTGCGACACCAGCACATCGCAGACGACGATGAGCCGACCGGCAGCAGACTCGACGGCTGGTGGGCGCGCATCCTGACCACCCCGTTCCGCGTGCGGCTTTGGTACTGGGGTGCGCCGCTTGCCGTCGCAATTCTGGCAGCCGCGGTGCGAATGTGGGACCTTGGCAACCCGCACTCGGTCGTGTTCGACGAGACCTTTTATGTGAAGGACTCATGGTCGATCCTGCATCTTGGCTATGAGGGCAGCTGGCCTGACAATGCAGACGCCAGCTTCAACGCCGGTCACGTCAACGTGTTCACAAGCAACCCGGAGTTCGTCGCCCACCCGCCACTTGGCAAGTGGATCATTGCGCTCGGCATGGCGCTGTTCGGGGCAGAGAACAGCTTCGGTTGGCGATTCAGCACCGCCGTGGTCGGAGTCCTCGCCGTCATCACCGTGATGTTGCTTGCCCGCAAGCTGTTCAGGTCGACCCTTGTGGCGGTGGTCGCGGGATTCTTGATGGCAATCGACGGAAACGCCATCGTGATGAGCCGAGTGGCGCTGCTCGACAACTCGGTGATGTTCGTCGCCCTTCTCGGGTTCGTCTGCATCGTGTTCGATCGAGACTGGCAGGCCAGACGGATGCGGGCCTGGCTGGATGACAAGCGCGCGGCCGGAGGCGATCCCGCCTGGGGTCCGACGCTCTGGTGGCGGCCGTGGCTGATCGGAGCAGGCATACTGTTCGGGCTCGACGCCGGTGTCAAGTGGTCCGGATTCTATTTTCTGGCGTTCTTCGCGGTCTACGTCGTGATCGTTGACGCTGTGACCAGGCGGCGTGCAGGCATCCCGTTCTGGGTGAGCGCAAGCATCCTCAAGCAGGCACCGGCCACGTTCGTTCTGATGGTCCCGATCGCGCTCGCGAGTTACATAGCGACGTGGTCGGGCTGGCTGCTGACAACGGGCGGCTATTACCGCGACTTCGCACAAACGGCAGGTCAGGCGTGGACCGGAGCACTCGCCTGGGTGCCGCACTGGGCGCAGAGCCTCTGGCACTACCAGGTCGAGATGTACAACTACAGCATCAACCTGCACGTGCCGCATCCGTACCAGTCGAATCCGCTGACCTGGTTGTTCATGATCCGGCCGACCAGCATGTACTACCAGGGCGCAAAACTGGGGCAGGGCGGATGCACATCCGCAGACTGCTCGTCGGCGATCACGGACCTGGCCAACCCGCTCATCTGGTGGGCAGCCGCTGCCGCGTGCTTCTACCTGCTCTACCGTCTGGTTCGGTACCGCGAATGGCAGGTCGGCCTCATCCTCACCGGTCTCGCTGCCGGCTACCTGCCCTGGATGCTTTACATCAACCGCACTATCTTCACGTTCTACTCGATCGCGTTCGAGCCGTACATGATCCTGGCACTTGCCTGCGTTATCGGCATCATCGTCGGCAAACGAACGGATGCAAGCTGGCGGCGCACCAGAGGGCTCGCGCTCCTGGCCGTGTTCCTTGGCATGGCGACGCTTGTGACCGTCTTCTTCTACCCGCTGTGGACGGGTGAGCAGATCCCGTTCTGGTACTGGCAGTTGCACATCTGGATTCCGAGCTGGCGCTAACCACTCCCCACTCCCCCTCCGCCTCCACACCCCCGCCGCCTCCACACCCCCGCCGCCTCGCACCTCCACCCCCCGGCCCCCATTCCCTGAGATTGG
>Ga0164242_10007983_pt1 | contig 11530 bp, 6 predicted proteins | sample OricomgcompostMG_FD_108783 | JGI IMG/M metagenome (GOLD analysis project Ga0164242, IMG submission 108783) | Miracle-Growth compost microbial communities from Emeryville, California, USA - Original compost - Miracle growth compost (MG) ... | reverse complement strand
AGATCGCGGCGACCGGAAAGGCGCGGATTGAGCGGATCGAAACGACACCGGCGGCGCTCAGCTTGACCCTCGCCTTTGCGCCTGGCGAGCGATCCGTCACGTTGATCGGACATTACGATGCGCCGGTTACCGCCGATCGCGGCACGCTCGCTCTTGATCCGAATAACCGGATGTTCAGGCTCGTCTTGCCGGCATCAGGTGGCGGTGAAGAAACGGTGACATTGCGTCGCAGGTGAACGCCACCACAGGCTAGTCTCGATCGGCAAGGCCGCTGCAAATTGTGACAAATATCATATTTATCGTCTTGATTGGTGCGCCGGTCTTAGAGATAGCAGAGGGAGACCAATGGCGAATGGAGCGCTGAGTCGAGTCAGAGGGAGGGGATCAAGATGATGCTTGCCAGTTCAAGGAATCACGGCACCCGCCGGCCCCGACGGCAACGATTCACGCGCTTGCTCATGGGCGCTGCAGCGATCGGGCTGCCTCTGGCGATGACTGCCTCCCCGGCGCCAGCAGTGCCAACCCGGGCGCAGCAGCAACGGCCAGTGGAGGCGCGCCCCAATATCCTGTTCATCCTGATCGACGACATGGGGTTCGCCGATCTCTCGGTGATGGGGGATCGAAAGGTCGCCACGCCTAACATCGACAAACTCGCCCATGACGGTGCGCTTATGACCAAATTCTACGACGCGGCGCCGATCTGCTCGGCTTCGCGCGCGGGATTTTTCACCGGGCGGTTCCCGGCCGAGATGGGCTTCTTCAGCTTCATCAACAATCATGCGTACAATGCCAAGGTCGGGCAGGTCGACTGGCTCGATCCCAAGGTGCCGAACCTTGCTCGCATGCTCCACAATGCGGGCTATGCCACGGCGCATTTCGGCAAGTGGCACCTGGGTGGCGGGCGCGATGTCGGAGATGCGCCGTGGCCGATGGCCTACGGGTTCGACGAGCAGCTGACGACCTTCGAGGGGCTGGGTCCGCGGGTGCTGGTGTCGGACGAGGAGCGCGGGCTCGCCGATCAGTCCGCGAAGCTAGGGCAGGGGCCGTTCTTCTATGAAAAGAAGACCTTCCTGACGCAGCTCTATGCGCAGAAGGCGCTCGACTTCGTCTCGCGGCACAAGGACAAGCCCTGGTTCGTGCAATTGTGGCTCAACGACGTCCACGATCCTTGGGCGCCCGACGAATGGGCCTTCGATGCAGTGAAGGGCCACGGACGCAATGCGGACGACGACCGCTATCTCGCGACGATCGCCAAGATGGACCGAACGCTAGGCGACATGATCGACCGCCTGAAGGACATGGGCGAGTATGACAATACGCTGATCGTCCTCACCTCGGATAACGGGCCGTCGGCGCTGCAGCGTTACTACAAGGACGGCGCGACCCCTCCCGGCAGTGTCCAGCCATTCGGTGGCGCCGAGACGCTGCGCGGCCGCAAGGGCAGCAATTACGAAGGCGGCATCCGCCAACCATTGATTATCTCCTGGCCTGGCCATGTGAAGGCGGGAACGCGTGACGACGTGACCGTCGGCAACGGCGTCGACCTGATGCCCACGTTCGCCGCCGCGGCAGGCATTGCCGCGCCTTCGTCGGCCGAGGGGATCAACCTCCTGCCTGCAGCGGAGGGTCATCCGATCAACCATCGTCCGACGCTGTTCTGGGCATTCGGCCGGCCCGGCGCGGAGATGATGCCGCGTGGGCCTTTCGATCCGCACGATCAGGCGCCGCCGCTGGCGGTGCGCGACGGTGATTGGAAGCTGCTTGCAAACGGCGATTACAGCGATGTCCAGCTCTATGATCTCGCCACCGATCCGATCGAGACGACAAACCTCGCGGCGCAGCAGAAGTCTATCACCACGCGGCTGCTGGCCAAGCTGACCGCGTGGCGCAAGCGGTTTCACCCGTAGTCACGGCGCTCGCACCGCCGCGGCGTCGGATCGATAATTCAGAATGTCAGGGGGAATGATGAATCGGGTTTCGATATTGCTGGTGGGCGCCTTGATCTTGGTGGGCCCTGTCGCCGCGGCCGCGCAAACCGGCGCGCCGCTGCCCAAAAAGCCAGTCAATTCGACTGTGAACACTGCCGGCTTCACCAGGCCGGGATCGACCGCCGGTGGTGCTGCCTATGTCGGCCCGATCATGACAAGATGGGGTCGCGCGGTAACGCCCGAAAACGCCTGGCGCGGCTATCCGCGCCCGCAGCTCGAACGCCACACCTGGATGAACCTTAACGGCGAGTGGGATTATGCGATCACCCCCGCCAGCGCGTCGCAGCCGACAAAGATGGACGGCAAGATTCTGGTGCCCTTCGCGGTCGAATCGAAGCTGTCCGGCGTCGCGCGCAAGCTCATGCCCGACGATCGGTTGTGGTATCGTCGCAGCTTCACCTTGCCCGCGAAATGGCCGGGCGGTCGGACCTTGTTACACTTCGGCGCCGTCGATTTCGATACGGTCGTACTGGTAAACGGCGCGATCGTCGGCAGCCACAGAGGCGGGTTCGATCCGTTCACCTTCGATATTACCCGTTATCTGCGGCCGGGCGCGAACGAGCTCGTCGTAGAGGTGACTGACCCCACCTCGACGGGCGACCAGCCCCGCGGTAAGCAGACGCTGGAGCCGCGCGGCATTTGGTACACCGCTGTGAGCGGCATTTGGCAGACGGTTTGGCTCGAGCCGGTCCCCGATCTTTACATCCAGGACCTCCGGCTAACGCCCGACATCGATAAGAGCGAGCTTGCAGTCGATGTTGCGCTCAGCAACACCGCCGGACCTGACGACGCGGTGCGGCTCACCGCGCGTGACGGCGGCAAGGTGATCGCGACGACGATCGTGCGAGGCAATCGCGAAGCCAGGCTCAAGATCCCGGGCGAGCATCTCTGGTCGCCCGACGATCCGCACCTCTATGACCTCACGGCCGAGCTGGTGAAGGTAAGTCGGCAGACCGGTAATAACGGTCGTGGCCTGCCGCCGATGACCGACCAGGAAACGCAGGCTTATGCCAGCGCAACCGTAAACGGCGCGCCGACAGACACGGTCCAGAGCTATTTCGGGATGCGCAAGATTTCCACCGGCAGGAATCCAGCGACCGGCAAAATGGCGCTGCTGCTCAACAACAAGCCGCTGTTCGAGAACGGCACGCTCGATCAGGGCTGGTGGCCCGACGGCCTGCTGACGCCGCCCTCGGATGAGGCCGCGCGCAGCGACATCGAGTTCTTAAAGAAGGCCGGCTTCAACATGCTTCGCAAGCACATCAAGGTCGAGCCGGCGCAATATTATCATGATGCCGACCGGCTCGGCATCCTGATCTGGCAGGACATGCCCTCCGGCGCATTCGGCGACCAGGCGGTGCGCCGGCCGAGCACGCACGAGGCGACAATGTCGTCCTCGGCGATGGCCGAGTATCAGGGCGAATTGTCGCGGATGATCGGCGCGCTGAGGAACTTCCCGTCTATCGTGATGTGGGTGACCAATAACGAGGGCTGGGGCCAATACGACGCGAAGACCGTCGGGAGAATCGCCAAGGACATGGACCCGAGCCGACTGGTCGACACCGCGAGTGGTTGGATGGACGTGCCCGACAGCGGCTCCGACGTGTTCGACATCCACACCTACGATTCGGTGCCGCTGGCGCCATCGCCGCATCCCGACCGCCCGATCGTGATCGGCGAATATGGCGGCGTCGGTCTGCCGATCCCGGGGCATCTGTGGTTCACCGATCGTGACGCGCGCATCTATCAGTTCGCGACCGACAAGGCGGATTACCGCAAGCGCTACGAGATCAAGTTCGATGAGATTGTACGACAAGCGAAGGATATCGGGCTCGCCGCGTCGGTCTACACCGAGACCAGCGATGTCGAGGGCGAGTTGAACGGTCTGCTGACATACGATCGCGCCGAATCGAAGCTGCCGGTGGAGGATTTCGCGGCCATGGCCAAGCCGCTCTTCGAAATAGGCAAATGACCTGGCGCGGTGGCGGCATACAGCGTCGCGACTTGCTGGCGACGCTACTTGCCATCACCGTGTCGCTGCCGGCGAACAGAGCGCTCGCGCAATCCGCGCCGCGGCCCCCGCCGAGCCGCGCAAGGGCGCGCCGAACGTCATCTTCATCGTCTCCGACCAGCATTGCGCGGGGATGACCAGCGCGGAAGGCTATCCGCTCGAAACCAGCCCGGCACTTAATGCGCTTGCGCGCCGCGGCGTGCGGTTTGAAAATGCCTATGCGACCGCGCCGTTTTGCGTGACCAGCCGCTGCAGCATGCTGACCGGGCGATGGCCCGAGGCGCATCGTGTGCGGATGAACCTCGACGCGCATGATGCCTTCTATTCGAGGGACGTTTATGACGTGGCCAGAGAAAGCGGCTATCGCACGGGGCTGGCGAGGAAGAATCACAACTATCGCAAGCCGGGCTCGCTCGATTTCTGGCGCGAATATTCGCACGTCTCGGGTACGAGGGCGCCAATGCCGACCCGCGCTACACATGCGCGCTCTTGCCGGACCCTATCTCAGGCCGCGCCACCAGAAAATATAAATCGTATATAATCTGTATGGGATGAGTGCTGTTCAAGCACGGGCGGCGTGCGCGGCCGCCCCTCAGTCGCCTTGTGCGGTGTAGGGAATATTCCCGAGTGGCGCATCGCTCGGCATCGCGACGTGATCGGGATCCTCGCCTTGGCTGCGCATCCATGCGTACAGGCGGTCGCGTAGCGAAGCGACGATCTGTTTGTCCGCCGGATCGTTCGCAAGATTGTGCATTTCGTACGGGTCCTTCTGCACGTCGTACAGCTCGACCGGGGGACGGTGTTCGAACTTGTTGACCAGCGTGGACGCCTTGGGATTGCCTTTGGCCAGCTTTTCCCAAGTCAGCCAATATGCGTTCTCGACGAAATGCGTGTTGACGCTGATCGCGTCCTTGAATTCAATGTCGGGGTAGAAATTGACGATCAGCTTATAGCGGTCGGTGCGGATAGCGCGCATCGGCGCGACGTTTCCTTCCGGGCGATGGCCGGCATCGCCCGAATGCGCGGTAAAGATCGCATCACGGAAATGGTCTGTCTTACCCTCGAGGACGGCCATCATGCTGCGGCCGTCGACCCCCTTGAGTTGCGGGCCGCCGGCGGCTTGCTCCATCGTCGGTAGCAGGTCGATCTGCGATACCATCGCCGACGTCCTCGAGCCGGGCGCGATGTGGCCGGGCCAGGCCGCGAGCAGCGGGACCTCGGTGCCGGCGTCGTAAAGGTTCCACTTGGCAAGGGGAAATTGCGCGCCCTGGTCTGCGGTGAACAGCAGCAGGGTATTGTCCGCCATGCCGAACTTTTTCATCATCGCACGCAATTCGCCAAGCTCGGTATCGGCGAGCGTCACCTTGGTGAGATAGCGCGTCCGAACCTCGCGTGTGTCCGGCGTGTCGAGCAGGTTTGGCGTGATGTGGAGCTTGGCGGGGTCATAACCGTGATCCTCGGGCCACCGGACATGCGACGCGAAGCTCGCAACGATCAGCGCGATCGGCCTGCTGCGGTCGCGTGTCGCCAGCACACGAGCGATCGCGGGCATGTAGAGCTTGCTAAAAAGCACCCCCTTCTTCCCAGGCGGCAGCGTGACCGAGTCCTTGAGGAATTCGAACGGGAAATCCTTGACCGGCCCGAAATGCGTCTTGCCGGCAATGACCACGCGATAACCCTGATTCTCCAGGATTTCCGGCAGCGTCGGGATCGGCGCCTTCATCACGCTGCCAAGCGCATGGGCGCCGTGGTGCATCGGATAATCGGCGGTCAGCAGCGACGTGCGCGAGACCGAGCAGGTCGGTGAGGCAGCAAAGGCACGCTCGAAAATCATGCCGTCGCGCGCCATCTGGTCGATATTGGGCGTATGGGCGTCGCCGCCGTAAACGTGGACGTCGCGCTGAGTCATGTCGTCTGCGATGAACAGCACGATGTTTGGCCGCTGCGCCTCGCTCGGTGCCGACATCGCGGGCGTTGGCGCCTTGGCGAGGGCGCCGTTTGCAATTGTTCCGGCAACGGCGATCGCGGCGGTCGCCATCATTTTGACAACCGCTCGGCGATAGGGACCGTTCATCATCTTCCTCATTTGCTTGTTTTTCCACATGCGCCTTGCGGCGCGGGCGTTAGGGATGCGGGCCCGTCTGTCATTTGGACGGGCCTAATTAGACCAGCCGAATCAGGTGCGGCGCAATCTGATCGCCTCGCAATCCCGGGTCAATCATTTTAATAATATCAAAATCGGGAGGCGTGATCGATTTCTGAAAAATGGCCGTGTGATCCGGCGGATTTATCTTTCCACATAAATTCCGCACCCCGTGCACGCTGAAATCACATTCCGGACGAAGCGTCCCTGTTGACGATCCTGGATGGGCAGGGCCGGCGCGGCCCTTCCGTCATAACTTCCTGCGCCAGACATGGCCGGGTGAAGATCGACACAAGGAAAAAAGGTTGCGCCTCTTTTTGGACTGCGGCGAGCTGCGCCACCCCTTCTTGCCGACTTCCTTCGCATCAACGTCGAGTTGAGGCGCGTCGTGCCGGCGCCAGTGCTTGTAACAAAGGTGCTATTGATCTTACAAAAATTATCGATAGGATCGTTGCTCAATCCACACCGAAGAAGTGTCAGGGGAGGGCAAATGCATTTTCGTGGGTCGTTGCTGGTTGCGGGATCGATTCTCGCCATCGTTCACGCTGGCCCTGCGGCGGCGCAAGCCGCCGGCTCCCAGCCGGAACCCGCGTCTGTCGACGAAGCGGCGCCGGCGCAGAATTCGGCGCAGCCGGACATCGTGGTTACCGGCATCCGTTCATCGCTCGAAAAAGCCGCGGCGGTGAAGCAAAACGCGATTCAGGTGGTCGATTCGATTGTCGCCGAGGATATTGGCAAGCTACCCGACCCGACAACCGCTGCTGCCTTGCAACGGGTCCCCGGGGTCCAGGTTTCGACCGATCGCGATAATGAATTATCCGACGTCAAAATTCGAGGGCTTTCCGATATTTCGACAACAGTCGACGGCCGCGAGATCTTCACCACCACCGGGCGCGCGTTCGATCTCAAGGATTTGCCCGCCGAGGCGTTGAAGCGAGTCGACGTATTCAAGTCGCAAACCGCCGACCAGATCGAAGGCGGCGTCGCAGGCGCGATCGACTTGCAACTCAACCGGCCTTTCGACTTCCACAAGCCGACCGTCGTCCTCAGTGCGCGAGAGAATTACGCGGCGCGACTCAACAAGGGCAATCCACAATTCGGCGCGCTGGCGACCGACCGTTTCGATACCGGCGTCGGCGAAATCGGCGTGCTGGTGAACGGCACCTATTCGCACGCTCTCAACGAGCGCAGCAACAGCAACATGGGTAACCGGCGCAGTTCGGCCGGGACCCCGATCAACACCCCTGGCTATCTGATCCCCGAGGTCAGCCGGAACATGCCCAATGTCGGCTCGATCACACGCGCCCAGGCCAATGCTGCCGTGCAGTGGCAGGCAACGCCATCGCTGCAGGCCTATGTCGACGGCCTCTACACCTTCTTCCGAACCACCTCGGGCTTCGCCGGCTTCAATCCGTCGCCCTATACCAGCGGCAAGGAATTGACGATCTCCAACGTCATTCCGACGGATGACTGTTTCGACGCTCGCGTGACCGCGGCGGGAACGAACCCGAACATTATCACCAACGCGGATGGCAGCCAGTCGCTCCAGCCAAACACCGTGCAGCACCTGTGCAACATCAAGAGCATCCGCTTCAACAACGTAATCATCAATCAGAACTCGTCCTCGGATCGGCTCACTCAACGCAACAAGATGGTGGGCGGCGGGCTGCGTTATGATCGCGACGGAACCAAGCTGAACTTCGATCTCGCCTATGAGACCTCGAAGAGCTTCGACGAGACCGTCAATGCCGAAGCGGGCCAGCGCGTGCCCTGGCTCGACATGGAAACCGACGTGGATGGCGGCGTCAGCTTCACCGTCGGCGATCAGTATCCGATGAACAGCGACCTTTACCTGCGCAATTCGTTCAATCAGAACTTCACGCTGAATACGGGGTCGCTGGTCCAGGCCAAGCTCGACGGCGAGCACGATTTCGACGGTATCCTCAGCAAGCTCAGGACCGGCGTCCGCTTCGCCCGGCGCCAGGCGGTCAGCCAGAACGTGCAGCAGACTAACAAGATCGCCACGATCCCAGGGCGCGACTGCACCAACCAGGAGGCTTCGCAGGCGAATGCGTGTCTGGTGTCGTCGCTCGGGCTTTCGCCTGATTTCATCGGCATTATCGGTTATGCGCCGCGCCTCAACGGCGGCACCGACTTCGTCGGGCCCAACCCGGCGTATCTGCGGTCCGAACGCGGGCGCAACGAACTGCGCGCGCTCTATGGGCTGCCGCTCGGCCAGCCCGACTACGATCCGACGCATGAGTTCGATGCGACGGAAACCAGCTATGCCGCCTATGTCATGGGTGATTATGACATTCCGATCAGCTCGGACGTCACGCTGGACGGCACGGTCGGCGTGCGGGCGGTGAAGACCGATCGCACGATCAGCTCTTATCGCCAGGAGACGTCAGGCGATTATACGCGCGTTACGGCGAACACCCACGACGTCGATCTGCTGCCGAGCGCGACGGCGCGGGTCAAGTTTCCCGGAGGCTTCCAGGCGCGCTTCGATTATTCGCGCACCATGCGCCGGCCGGACTTCGGTTCGCTCAATCCGGTGCAGAGCTTGACCTATGTCGGCAACCCGATCCTGATCAACAACGGCAGCCAGGGCAATCCCGACCTCAAGCCGCAGAAGTCGGATAGCTTCGACGCGTCGGCGGAATATTATTTCCACAGCGGCTTCGTCGCCCTGACCGGGTTCTATCGCACGATCAAGAACCGCGTCGTCAGTTCATCGTCGCAACAGGAAATCGGCGGAGAGAACTTCATCATCTCGACGCCGCGCAATGTCGGCCAGGTGAGCTTGAAGGGGATTGAGGCCAGCGGGCAATATTTCTTTGATTTCCTGCCTGGCGACCTTTCCGGCCTCGGCGTGCTGGGCGCCTTCACCTACGTCGATTCAAAAATCCAGGGGGACGATCCGCTGTCGGGCTATCCGCTTCAGGGCGTCTCGAAATACAATTACACCGTCGGCGGCATCTATGACAAAGGCGGCGTGAGCGCCCGGCTTGTCTATACGTTCCGCTCGAAATATTATGATGGTGACCTCACCGGCAGCACGAACGTGCGGCCGTACGACGTCAGCCGGCCGCTCGATGATCCTTATCTGCCGACGCTGCTGACCTATGTTCGTCCCGCCGGTCGGCTCGATTTCAGCGTCGGATATGACGTAACGCCGGCGTTACACATCGATATCGGCGGTACCAACATCCTACGTTCCGAGACGAAAACTTATATCGGCGAGCCTTATCTCAACGGTGAAGTTTTCGGCGACGAGACGACCTACACAATCGGCGTTCGCGTGCGGATCTGATCGCATCCTCCCGATGCGCTATGGGCCGGCTGCTCGACGCGGCCGGCCCAGTTTTCGAGCTGGTCCAGGTCTGTGCATTCCTGGGCAATAAATACGGTGGATTATCCACCATTACCGGCGCTTGCGGCCTCCATGCCGAAGGTGCCCATTGGCCTTTCCCGGATCATTAGCGTCGGATCATCGGCAATCGCGCGGGCATCATTGGCGCTGACGACCGAACCGTCAGGCCAGAACAGCCCGTTGACGGTTCCCTTGGTCCTCTGCGGACGCAGGTAGGCTCGTTTGACCATCAGGCTCCAGAAGAAGGTTGCCACGGGATAGCCGTTGACCGTCGCGGCGAGCGAGCTGTAGTTCGGCCCGCGCTCGGCGGCGGTGATCGTCTCTTTCCCGAAGCCGGTGGCTGTGGGGCGGGTGCGCTGCCACTCAGTCAGCCAGACTGGTTTGCCGACCTGCTTGCCGATTGCCATCGCCGCCTCGATGTCGTGTCGCATTTGCGCGGTGTCCTTCGGGAAGTTCTGGTGGAACTCCAAGATATCGATGCCGAAGGGTAAGAAAGTCGCGTATTGCCCAATCCGGGCCGAGCCGATCGTCAGGGGCACGCTTCCCTGAAGTGATTTCGCGGTTTTGAGCATCGATTGCGCGAACGGCACGCTTCCGATCTTGCCGTTGCGCGTGGGATTCGGCTCGTTCATCACCTCGATCGCGAGCAAGTTGGGGTTGTCCCGATAGCGGTTCATGAACCAACTGATGAACGCGCGCGGCGCCTCCCATCCCGATGCCGGCCCCTTTGCGATCGCATCGCCGGGCGACTTGATGTCGACGCCGTGGACCGGATCGGCTGCCCACATGTTCGCCGGCGTCGGTTCTTCGCCGTCATTTTCAAACAGTGAAATCAGGATGCGGATATGGTGCTTGGCGGCGATTGCCAGGAAGCGGTCGAAATTGGCTTGGAACCGGTCCGGCGCCATCTTCCAATATTCGTAGCTCGCCCACACGCGCAGCGCGTTGAGGTCAATCTTCCGCGCATAGCCGAGGTCTCGGTCGGCTTCGGCGGCGTTGAAGTTCTTCCACATCTGCGGCGCATTGTACGCTTCAGAGGGAATGTAGATCGCTCCGGTGATCGTCGCCGGATCGTCAACGCGAACCTTTGCGCCGAGTGGCGCTGCGGCGCTTACCATCGCCATTGCGGCGATGATCCTGCTAGCCTTGAGCATGTTTGTCTCTCCTGGAGTGCCGGGTCAGGCCGGTCGTGTACGTTGGGACCTGAGGATGGCATCGAGGCGGGCGAGCATTGCCTTGGTGCGGCGAGGGTAGCGGTCGGCGATGTTGACCGTCTCGCCGGGGTCTTCCTCGAGGTCGTAGAGTTGCGGCGCGGGCTCGCTGCCGATGTCGTTGCCGTGGAACGAGGCGACCGGGTTGTGCGGCTGGATCACCTTCCACTTGCCGACCACCAGCGCGATGATGCTGTCGCCATGGTCCTTGAGCGTCGCCTGCTCGGCATTGATCGTGCTGGTGTCCTCGACGACGTAGCTGCGGCCAGCGGCGCTGGTGCCGAGCAGCGCCGGCGCGAGGTCGAAGCTGTCGACCGCCGAGGCCTGGGGCAGTTCCTGCCCGACGATGTCGGCGAAGCTGGCGAACAGGTCGACATGGTCGATCAGCGCGTCCGAGGTGACGCCCGAGGGGATCGTGCCCGGCCAGCGCGCGATCGTCGGCACCATCAGCCCGCCGTCGTAGATGCCGTACTTGCCGCCGCGGTAAAAGCCCGCCGGCCGGTGATTGCCGACCCGGGTGACCGCACCGTCGTCATAGCCGTCGTTGAGGACCGGGCCGTTGTCGCTCGAAAACACGATCAGCGTGTCGTCGTCGAGCCCGAGCTGCTTGACCGTGTTGACGATCTCGCCGACCACCCAGTCGAGCTCGGCGATCGCATCGCCGCGCGGGCCCATGTCGGTGGCCCCCTGGAAGCGCTTGGCGGGCAGGCGCGGGACATGGATCTCGCTGGTCGCGTAATAGATGAAGAACGGCTTGTCCTTGTTCGCCGTCATGAACGCCTTGGCCTTGCCGAGCAGCGT
>Ga0164242_10007982_pt1 | contig 11532 bp, 15 predicted proteins | sample OricomgcompostMG_FD_108783 | JGI IMG/M metagenome (GOLD analysis project Ga0164242, IMG submission 108783) | Miracle-Growth compost microbial communities from Emeryville, California, USA - Original compost - Miracle growth compost (MG) ... | reverse complement strand
TACTTCCCCGTCGGCACCGGCGAATACGGCCCCAACACCCTCGCCATGGTCAAACAACTCCAACGCCTCAACGGGCTCGTGCCCAACGGCTACCTCGGCCCCAACACCTGGCGCCTGGCCTGGGTCGGCACCTACCACACGTAGCGTCCAGCACGACCCACCGTCCGCCCAGCCGCAACCAGTGGCGGTATGTCGGTGGTCCTGCCGATAATCGACTGCGATGCTGCAACGACCTGAGCGCTTCGAGAACGTGGCCACCGTCCTGGTCAACCCGGACGTGCTGCGTGACTTCGAGCTGGACCTCATGGCCGACGACTTCCGCGTCTGGGCCGTGCACAAGGTCACCACGTTCCCCGACGCCGCGCGGCTGGCGTTTCAGATCCGGCGCGCGCTCATCGACTTCAGCCAGGGCAGGTGGGCCGCCGCCGAGCGATGGACCCTCGTCTGGATCACCTTCGGGGAGAGCTGGCTCGACGGCGAGGAGCCGATCCCCTGGCCGGCGCACGAGGCGTTGTGGAACAAGCTCGCGGCCTACGCCGCCGACGTCCGCTACAACGTCGGCCTCGGCGGCGTCCCCCGGCTGACCGTCCCCCGCGACCAGCCGTGACCAGCTCACCTATCGTCATCGACGTGGCCGACGGCGAGCACAGCGGGCGGGCTGGCAACGGCGTCCGGCACGAGCTCGCCGCCGCCGCCCTGCGCCTGTTCGCCCAGCAGGGCTACGACGCCACCACGGTCGACATGATCGCCACGGCGGCAGGCACCACCCGGCGCACGTTCTTCCGCTACTTCGAGACGAAGGCGGGCGTGCTCTGGCACGGGTTCGACGCCGAGATCGCCGACCTCACCCGCGAGCTGACCGCGATGCCGCCCACCATGTCGGTGATGACGGCGGTGCGGCAGGCCGTACTGGCGGTCAATCACTACCGGCGCGGCGACCGCGCCGAGCTGCGCGCGCGGCTCACCCTGGTGACCACGGTGCCCGAGCTGGCCGCCAGCGCCACCGCGCACTACGACACGTGGGCCGCCGTGGTCAGTCAGTTCGCGGCGCGCCGCTGCGCCGTGCCGCCCGACTCGCTCTACCCGCAGCTGGTCGGCCGCACGGCCCTGGCCGCCTGCCGCACCGCGTTCGACCGGTGGGTGGCCCGCCCGGAGGTCGATCTCGAGCACTACCTCGACACCGCGCTGCGCGCGCTGGCCACCGGCTTCCCCGACGTCGTCATCGTGGCCGAGCCGCCACCACTGGCCCGCTGATCAGGCAGCCGCCACCGCCCCGGTGGCCCGCCGGGCGCGCAGCACGCCGAGCCCGCGGCACACGAGGTAGATGAGGAACGAGATCGTCGTGACGTACGGCGTGATCGGCACCGACGCGCCGACGGCCAGCAGGATGCCGCCGACCATCGACGTCACGGCGAACGCGACGCTGAGCAGCGGCACGAGCGCCGGCGAGGACGTGACGCGCATGGCGGCCGCCGCGGGGGTGCACACGATGCTGAGCACGAGCAGCGCGCCGACGATCTGCACCGACATCGCCACCCCGAGGCCGAGCAGGATCATGAACACCGGCGACAGGATGCGCACCGGCACCCCGCGGGCGGCGGCCAGCTCGGGGTCAACGCTGGCGAAGGTCAGCGGCCGCCACAGCAGGGCGAGCCCCACGACGACCACCGCGGACACCGAGGCCAGCGTGGTCAGCTTGCTGTCGTCGACGGCGACGATCTGCCCGATGAGCAGGCCGAACTTGTTGGCCGCCCGCCCCCGGTACAGCGACAGGAACAGCACGCCGAGGCCGAGGCCGAACGGCATGAGCACGCCGATGATCGAGTTGCGGTCGCGGGCGCGGACGCCGAGCGCGCCGATGATCAGTGCTGCCACCAGCGACCCGACGATCGACCCGGCGACCACGCTCCAGCCGGCGAGCAGGAACCCGCTCGCGCCGGCGAAGGACAGCTCGGAGATGCCGTGCACGGCGAACGGCAGGTCGCGCATCATCACGAACGTGCTGAGCAGGCCGCCCACCACGCCCAGCAGGGCGCCGGCGATGATCGAGTTCTGGACGAGCGACAGCAGCGAGCCGTAGTCGGTGAAGTTGAAGATCTGGCTCCAGGAGACGTCGCTGCCCGAGGCGAGAACCGTCATGCGCGCACCGGCACGACGTCGTCGCTGTCGACGTCGGTCTCGTGGTGCACGCAGTCGGCGGCGTCCGGCACGCCCGCGACGATGATCCGGCCGGCCGTGCGCACGACGTCGACCGGCACGCCGAACAGCGCGCTGAGCGTCTCGGTGTTGAGCACCTCGTCGACCGTGCCGATGCGGAACGTGCCGTTGGCCAGGTAGAGCACGCGGTCGACGTAGGGCAGCACGGGGTTGATCTCGTGGGTGACGAACAGGACGGCGGTGTCGTGTTCGCGGCGGCGGCGGTCGACGAGCGTGGTGACCGTGCGCTGGCTGTTGAGGTCCAGCGAGAGCAGCGGCTCGTCGCACAGCAGCAGCGGCGGGCCGGCCACGATGGCCTGCGCGATGCGTACCCGCTGCTGCTCGCCGCCGGACAGCAGCCCGATCGGTACGTCGGCGTAGTGGCCGGCGCCGACCGCGTCGAGCGCCTCGGCGATGCGGGCACGGCGGTGCGGGTCGGGCCGGCCGATCCCCCAGCGGTGCCCGTCGAGGCCGAGACCGACGACGTCCTTGGCGCGCATCGGCGTCAGCGGGTCGATGCGCCGCTGCTGCGGGACATAGCCGATCTGCGAGCTGCCGCGCCGCGCCGCCGTGCCGGCGACCTCGACCCGGCCGGCCGACAACGGCTGCTGGCCGAGGACGGCGCGGATCAGGCTCGTCTTGCCCGAGCCGTTGGCCCCGAGGACGGCGACGAACTCACCCGCGACGATGTCGAGGTCGAGCCCGGACCACACCGTGCGTGCGCCGTAGCTCAGCGCCGCGCCGCTGAGCCGCAATACGGAATGAGACACGTTCTCAGTCTACTTCCCGGTAGCGGAGCCGAGAGCCGTGCCGACCGCGGCCAGGTTCTTCGCCATCCAGCTCAGGTAGGTGTCACCCTTGGGCAAGGTCTCAGTGACCGGCACGACGGGCACGTGGTTCTGCCTGGCCACCGACAGCACCTGCTCGGTCTCGGCACCGCTGGTCTGCTCGTTGTAGGCGAGCAGCGCGACCGACCTGCTCCGGAACAGCTGCTCGGTCTGGTTGAGCACGGCGACCGAGACGTCGGTGCCCTCCTCGATCGCCTCGCTGAACTTCGCCGGGGTGCGGTTGACGAGCCCGCACGCCTGCAGCAGGTACAGCGGCACCGGCTCGGTGATGGCCACACCCTTGCCGGCGTACTTCGCCTTGAGGCCGGCCTCGGTCGCCTCGAGGGCCTGCACCCGCTTGTCGAAGGCGGCCGCGTTGGCCTTGAACGCCGAGGCGTCACCGTCGTCGGCCTTGCCCAGCGCGGCTGCGATGCGGTCGGCGACGGTGATCACCGTCGGGAAGTCGTACCAGACGTGCTCGTTCAGGTCACCGTCCACGGCCGCCTTGTGCCCGGAGATCGTGACCGCATTGAGCACCGCGGCGTCGGTGTTGTAGGACGTGCGCAGCGTGTCCATGAAGTCGTCGTAGCCGCCGCCGTTCTCCACGATGACGTCCGCGCGCTTGACCGCCAGCGCGGTGCGGGCATCGCTTTCGTAGGAGTGTGGGTCAGCGGCCGGATCGGTGATCACCGACGTGATCTGCACGCCCTTCACCGAGCCGGCCACCTGCTTGGCCACATCGCCCCACACGTCGGTCGACGCCACCAGCGCGACGCCGCTGCCGGAGCCTCCGCTGGACGAGGAGCACGCCGCCACTCCCGCCGCGGCCAGTGTCAGCAGACCGAGCACGGACACCCCGCGCCGAACGTTCATCCTGTTCTCCCTAATGAAAACCAATCTCATTAGCGTTCACACTAGCGGAGAGACAGGACGTTCCGCGAAGGGGGTCAGGTGGCGGCGCGTGGCGTGGCCATCGGCACCTGCACGCCCGCCTGCTGGATCAGGCCGATGAGGGTTCGGACGTCGATGTCGTCGGCCGCCACTCGCTGCCCCTCACTGACCCGGCCGGCGATCGTGTGCGCGTGTGCGCGGATCTCGTCGGCGAGTTGTGGGGCGCGCTCAGCGGCCGCGGACGCGGCACGCAACAGATCGGCCCCGTGATACCCCACGTTCTGTGATTCGCTCATACCCCCAGGATGCCCCCGCGGGACGCGTCCCTGACATAGGAAAGCCCCGCGCAAATCGTCGCGCGGGGCTTTCGGGAGGGTGCAGCCTTACAGCAGCTCGAAGATGGTGGCGTTGGCCTGGCCGCCACCTTCGCACATCGTCTGCAGGCCGTACTTGATGCCGTTCGTGCGCATGTGGTTGATGAGCGTGGACGCCAGCCGGGTGCCGCTGCCGCCGAGCGGGTGGCCGAGGGCGATCGCGCCGCCGTTCGGGTTGAGGCGGGCCCGGTCCGCGCCGGTCTCGGCCAGCCACGCCAGTGGCACGGTGGCAAACGCCTCGTTGACCTCGAACGCGCCGATGTCGTCGATCGTGAGGCCGCTGCGCTTGAGTGCGAGCGCGGTGGCCGGGATCGGGCCGGTGAGCATGATGATCGGGTCGTCGCCGGTGACGACCGCGGTGTGGACCCGGACGATCGGGGTCAGGCCGAGCTCCTTGGCCCGCTCACTCGTGGTGACCAGCACCGCCGAGGCACCGTCGCTGATCTGCGAGCTGTTGGCCGCGGTGATGATGCCGTCGGGCTTGAACGCGGTTTTCAGGCCGGCGAGCCCCTCGACCGTGCCGCCGCGGCGCACGCCCTCGTCGTGTTCGATCTTCACACCGTCCGGGTTCGTGATCGGCGCGATCTCGGTAACGAACCGGCCCTCGTCCTGGGCGGCCGCGGCCGCGGCATGCGACTCGAGGGCGAACTCGTCGGCCTGGGTGCGCGAGATGTTCCAGCGCTCGGCGATCATCTCCGCGCCGACGCCCTGGTTCGGGAACGTCTCCTTCCCGTACCGCTCCTGGAAACCCGCGCCGTACGGGAACGCGTCCTGCACGTTGGAGCCCATCGGCACGCGGCTCATCGACTCGACGCCGCCGGCGACCGCGACGTCGTAGTGCCCGGCGATCACGCTGGCGGCCGCGAAGGACACTGCCTGCTGCGACGAGCCGCACTGCCGGTCGATCGAGACTCCGGGGATCGACTCCGGCCACCCGGCCGCGAGCACGGAGTTGCGGGCGATGTCGAACGCCTGCTCCCCGACCTGGCTGACACAGCCCCAGATGACGTCCTCGATGAGGGCGGTGTCGATGCCGGAGCGCTCCGCAAGCGCCCGCAGGACGTGCGCCGAGAGGTCCGCGGGCTGGACGCCGGACAGGCCGCCGTTGCGCTTGCCCGTGGGTGTGCGGACGGCCTCGACGATGACTGCATCGCGCATGGTGCCACCTTCTGCTCAGGTATTCGGCTTCTCGTCGCACGGTATCCGCGCCCGGCCCGCGCCGCAGTAGCTAGTTCGTCACAGGAACCGACCGGTCGGTCCGTGACGACTTGTCGCAGGATCCGCCTGGGCCGGTGGGATACCGCGATCCGGACATAGCGGTCGGCAGGTGCGCTACCGTCAGTAACCGTTACTGGTCGGGCGTCGGCCGTGCGCGCCCGACCGCTCGCGTGAATGGTGGGCGCTTCCATGGATGTTCTCCTCCCGACACGTCGGCTCGTCCTCGGTACCGCCGGCGCGGCACTGACCGCCGTCGGCGGCCTGCTGCTGGGCTCGCTCCCGGCCGCCGCCGCTCCCCCACCCAGCTGCGCCAACGACACCTGCACGGTCACCTTCTCCCTCTCCGGCGCGCCGGAGAGCTTCACCGTCCCGACCGGCGTCACCTCGATCAGTGCCACGGTGGCGGGTGGCTCGGGCGGCGCAGGTCATGAGGACAACCTCGGCGGCGGCCAGCCCGACCCGGGGGGCGACGGCGGCAAGGTGGCGGCCAGTGTGCCGGTGACGTCGGGTGAGTCGCTCACCGTCGTGGTCGGCGGCAAGGGCACCGACGGGCTGCCGGTGGGCAGCACCGACCCGACCGCGGCCGGCGGGTACGGCGGGGGCGCGAGCGCCGTCAACCTGCAGAACGCAGGCAGCGACGGCGCAGGCGGTGGGGGCTCCTTCCTGTTCCGCGGCGCCGACGTGTTGGTCGCCGCGGGCGGGGGTGGCGGCGGGGGCTATCAGGCCGGTGGCACCGGTGGGGCCGGCGGCCCGGGCAACGACGGCTCCGCGGGTGGCCCCGCCGGCGTCGGGGGCGGAGGCGGCACCGCCGCGAGCGGTGGGGTCGGCGGCACTGCTGGCGGCACCAGCGGCTCCGGGCCGGCCAGCAGGCCGAGCACGTTCGGCACCGGTGGTGAGGGCGCGGACAACTGCCCGCTGGGTGGCGGTGGCGGAGGTGGCTACTACGGCGGAGGCTCGGGCGGATGCCAGACGCCCGCCAACCTCGGTTACGGCGGTGGTGGCGGCGGATCGGGTTTCCTTGCCGCCGGGATCACCGCCAGCTCCACCGGCACCAACACCGGCGACGGCAGCGTGACCCTCACGTATCGCCTGCCCGCCGACACCAGCACGACGCTGTCGGTCGCCCCGGCGAGCGGCGCGACGCCGTCGACCGACCTGACGCTGACCGCACACGTGTCCGGCGCGACCGGTACCCCCGAGGGCACCGCGACGTTCTACGACGGCACCGCTGAGCTCGGCACGGCCACGCTCCACGCGGGCGTGGCGACGCTGCACACCACGCTGCCGGCAGGGCTGCACCACCTACACGTCACCTACCACGGCGCGAGCGGTTACCTCGGTTCGGAGTCCGCGGTGCTCGGCTACGCCGTGGCCGCGCCCAGTACACCCAGCACGCCGGCGAGCAGTACGCCGGCCGGGAGCGCCTCGGTCAGCAGCACGCCACCGGCGGCCACCGCGTCGTCACCACTGGCCGCGACCGGCACTCGGACGGCAAGCCTCGGCCTGCTCGGCCTGGGGCTGCTCGCGGCCGGGTCCGTGCTGTGGCTGGTCGGGCTGCGTCGCTACCGCTCACACTGAGTGAGCAGTAGCGAACTCGTCCGTCCGGTGAGCCGTCGGATCGAGCGGCGACGCGGAGGCGCCATGCACCCGACGGTAGCCACCTGATACACACGCCGAATCCGAGGCAAGGGAGCAGCACATGGCAGCAGGAGTTCCGAACATCGCCTTGAACAACGGCGTCGAGATGCCGTCGATCGGCTTCGGGGTCTTCCAGACACCGCCCGACGAGACGCGCGACGCGGTGACGGCCGCGCTCGCCACCGGCTACCGCCACGTCGACACCGCCGCCGCCTACGGCAACGAGCGTGAGGTCGGCGAAGCGGTGCACGCCTCCGTGGTCGGCCGCGCGGGGGTCTTCCTGGAGACCAAGATCTGGATCAGCGACTACGGGTACGACGAGACCCTGCACGCCTTCGACAAGAGCGCCGGCAAGCTCGGCGTCGAGCAGATCGACCTGCTGATCCTGCACCAGGCGCTGCCGTCGGACTTCAACAGGACCCTCGAGGCCTACCGCGCGCTGGAGACGCTGCTCGAGACCGGCAGGGTGCGCAGCATCGGCGTCAGCAACTTCATGGTCGAGCATCTCACCACGCTGCTCGACAAGGCCGAGATCGTCCCCGCGGTGAACCAGATCGAGCTGCACCCGTACTTCCAGCAGCGCGCGGTGCAGGCGATCGACGCCGAGCACGGCATCGTCACCCAGGCCTGGTCCCCCATCGGCGGCATCACCTTCTACCGCGACAGCGGGCACACCAACACTCTCGACGACCCGATCATCGTCGAGATCGCGCAGGCACACTCCAAGAGCCCGGCGCAGGTGCTACTCCGCTGGCATCTGCAGCGGGGTCGTTCCGTCATCCCGAAGTCGACCAAGCCGCGGCGCATCGCCGAGAACTTCGACGTCTTCGGCTTCGAGCTGACCTCCGACGAGCTCACGGCGATCGAGGGGCTCGAGACGGGCAGGCGGGGCGGGCCCGAACCGGAGGCCGTCACCCTCGAGACCTTCGGCCGGCAGATCCCGGAGGCCTGACGAGGCCAGCGTGCGACGAGATCTCGCTGCACGGCGCCGGGTACTCATGAAAGCCCGCCGGACCGCGCAGAGCTCGGTGATCGCTGGGTTTCGGATCCCGCCATGCGGGCACCCTCCTCGTGAAGGCCTGGGACCGACCCCGAGGCCACGGGCGCCATCTGAGAGGAGTCACGCACCATGTCAGGCGAACTCACCGGCAAGCGCATCGCCTTCCTCGTCGCCAACTCCGGCGTCGAGCAGGTCGAACTTACGCGACCGTGGCAGGCGGTCAAGGATGCCGGCGGCACACCGATCCTGGTCGCGCCAGAGAAGTCAACGGTCCAGGCGTTCAACAACGACGTCGAGAAGGCCGACACCTTCGACGCCGACGCGGCCGTGGGGCAGAGCTCGGCCGACGACTTCGACGCGCTGGTCCTGCCCGGCGGCACCACCAACCCCGACACCCTGCGCACCGTTCCCGATGCCGTCGCATTCGTCGCGGGCTTCGCCGAGGCCGGCAAGCCGGTCGCCGCGATCTGTCACGGGCCGTGGACGCTCGTCGAGGCGGACCTGGTGCGCGGCAAGACACTGACCAGCTGGCCGAGCCTGAAGACGGACATCCGCAACGCGGGCGGCGAATGGCGCGACGTCGAATCGTGCACCTGCCCGCTCGCCGGCTGGACGCTCGTCACCAGCCGTAACCCCGGCGACCTCGATGCCTTCACCTCCGCTGCCGTCGCCGCGTTCGCGAACTGAAGCCAGAGGGCCGGACCGAAGGGGCGCTGCCGCCCGAAGGGTGCGAACGTCAGGACTTCTTCGCGGTAGCTCTCCCGCCCTTGCGGCCTGCCTTCTTCTTCTGCGCTGTGGTGCCGCCCTGGCTCGGGTTGCCGCCCGAGCCTGACTTCTTTCCGCCTTTGCGTGAGGCGCCGGGCGAGTTCGCGATCTTGGCCGCACGCTCCTTCGACATGCCCTTGTCCTTCAGCGCCTCGTACTGCTTGTCGTTCTTGGTGTCTGCTCCGGTAGCCATGACTCCTCCTCGTACAGGTGATCTTCGGCCTAGTACTCACGGTCCTCGTCGTCATACGGATCTCTCGACACCGGGGTCGTCTGTTCGGCGACGTCCGCGAGGTCGGCCTCGGCCGGAATGTCGAGTGACCTTTGCGGATCTGGGTCGTCCTGCTCGACCAGCGCCTGCGCCTGCTCGAAGGCATCCTCTTCAGGTACCTGGTCGTTCGGGAACTCGGCGTCGCGGTCGTACATCAGCGCTCCTCTCTCGCAAGGGTTGCAAAACCACGCGGACGGAAGTGCTTCGTGTCCTTGGTCTTCCCGGTTGCGGGCGGTGCTATCCGCCGCTCCCGCTGAACCGGGATCGGACTGCCCCCGGGTCTCAGGCGGGGTTGAGGTGCTCGGCGAGGTCGTCGTCAACCGTCACCCGCACCAGCGCGGCGGCCAGCGCCGCCTCGTCGCCGGACCTGGTGAGCAGACGTGCGACCGCCTCACGCGAGTGGGCGAACCCCAGGCGTCGCGCGCCACTGACGGTGCGATCGTCGACGTATGGCCGCGCCCACGGCCAGACCCGCTGTGCCTCCCGCAGGACGATGTCGGCGCCGGCCGGTCCGATGCCGGGGACGTCGGTCAGCAGTTCGGCCGCGCGCCGGGAGTCGCCCTGCGCGGCGTGGCGCAGATGTCGCAGGTCTGCGCGGTACTCGTCGCGGATCACCGCGGCGGCCTTTCCGAGAGTGGTTGCCGTGCTCTCGTCGTAGCGCCGGTAGTGCCCGCGGCCGAGCGCATCGACGCGCTGCTGCCATGTCATGCGCACCATGCCGGCCGGGGTTGTCGCGCCGGCGCGGCGTAGTTCGCCGGCAGCGGCGACTGCGAGATCGGGCGAGATCGGCTTGGCGAGCAGCATGGCCAGGACGACCAGTTGATAGAGCGCGGCCGGGCTGTCCTTCAGCGTGAAGCCAGCCTGCTCGCAGTACGTCGTACCGGCTTCGGCGAGCACCCGTCGGACGCTCGGGTGCCGGGTGGAAGTGCTCATGACGCAGGCGTACCCCGCACTGGCCGGGCGGACACCGCATCCGGTGGCTGACTGCGGATGCCGCCAGGCGGGTAAAGCACTGGCATGCCAGCCAAGAGCCGAACCCGAAGCGCCACTCCCGCCACCGAGCCCGCCGTGCAGTACACGGTTCCCGGAATGACGAAAACCGATGCCCACAAGGTGATCCGTCTGTTGCAGGATCGCCTCAACTCGCTGAACGACCTCGCGCTCACGCTCAAGCACGTGCACTGGAACGTGGTCGGGCCGCACTTCATCGCCGTGCACACGATGCTCGACCCCCAGGTCGACGCCGTCCGGCTGATGGTGGACGGCACCGCCGAGCGGATCGCCACCCTCGGCGGATCTCCATGCGGCACACCGGGCGCCCTGGTCGCACAACGTTCGTGGGACGACTACTCCCTGGGCCGAGCCGACGCACTCGAACACCTGGCGGCACTCGACATCGTCTACGCCGGCATTGTGGAGGACCATCGCACAGCCATCGAGGAGACGGAGAAACCCGATCCCGTAACCCAGGACATGTTGATTGCACAGGCCGCGCAGTTGGAGCAGTTCCACTGGTTCGTGCGCGCTCATCTCGAAGACACAGCGGGCACGCTGCGAACCACAGGTGCGTCGACCGAGAAGTCCGCGGCCCGCCGCAGTCGACGCTGATCTGCCCGGCGGGCCCGAACCGGCCTCCCTTCGCTATCCGTCACGATGCCTCGCCGCTGAGTCCATACCAATTGGCTGATGGGCGACCTAGGCTCGACGAGTGACCACCCAGATCGCCATACGCCTCGACGGCGCCGCGCTAGCTGCCCTCGACGCTGAGGTGGCACAGGGGCGCGCAGCCAGCCGCTCGGACGCGGTGCGTCGACCGGGTTCTCGATCGGTCACACATTCGGTCGAGAACCCGGACTTCGAGGTGGTGGGCCTTACCTGCCCTCCAGCGAACCGCGATGGGCTGCTCGTTGCGGCTCCATCCCTCACGGCGTAGCGTTACATGTAACAGGTTCCGGAGGTCGACATGTCCGATACGCGGAGCCGGGTCCGCGCCCATCGTGCTCGCCTACGGGCTCAGGGGCTACGCCCGATCCAGATCTGGGTCCCGGACGTCCGCTCACCCGACTTCGCCGCCGAGGCGCATCGGCAGGCTCGCCTGGTGGCCAGCAGTCACGCAGCCGACGCCGATCAGGACTTCGTCGACTCGATCTCCGAGTGGCCCGGCGAGTGAGACGGGCAGAAATCTGGACGGTCTCCGGCGGACCTGACTACGTCGGCAAGCCTCGACCAGCAGTCATTCTTCAGGACGATCGGTTCGACACCGACTCCATCACGCTCTGCCCGTTCACCACAGATCCAACTGACGCGCCCCTGTTCCGCCTCGTCGTCGAAGCCACTCCATCGACCGGCCTC
>Ga0164242_10007981_pt1 | contig 11535 bp, 11 predicted proteins | sample OricomgcompostMG_FD_108783 | JGI IMG/M metagenome (GOLD analysis project Ga0164242, IMG submission 108783) | Miracle-Growth compost microbial communities from Emeryville, California, USA - Original compost - Miracle growth compost (MG) ... | reverse complement strand
GCAATGGCATATGTCGAGACGGTCACGGGCCGACGGTGGGACGCGGTCCTGAGCGAGAATGTTCTCGCGCCGCTCGGGCTGAACGACGTCAGCTTCGGGGCGGCGCCGACGCAGAGCGCGCCTACGGAATGGCAGCCGGAGTTAGGCCGCGGTCTCGTGACGGGCGTCGTGCACGACGAGAAGGCGTTTGCCCTCGGCGGTGTCGCGGGCAACGCCGGCCTGTTCGCGACGGCGCAGGACCTGTTGCGGTTCGGGCTGGCCATCGGACCGACCGAGCCGGGAGCATCCGCCTCGCTGATTCTCGGCCAGGATGCCTTTGCCGCGTTCTGGGAGGACGCTCTGCCTGCGCGGATTGCCGGAGGTGAATGGGATGAGACGACGACGCCGGACTTCGGTCATGGGCTCGGTCCGCGTATCGGCCAAGCTGCGTGGATGACGGATGCGTGCCCGGCTGGCCGCGGTCACCCCGGCTTCACCGGCACATCGCTCATGATCGACCATGACCGTTCGCTCGTGATCGCTCTGCTGACCAATCGTGTGCACCCGTCTCGGATGGGCGTCGACGGCAACGCCATCCGCTCTGAGCTGACGGCGGCCGTGTGCGCTGTGCTCGACGACCACGACGGCCCCATCCCCTGAGTTGCGAGTTTCCGTTGTTCCGGGGCATGCGGAACAACGGAAACTCGCAACTCACGGGAATGTCAGGCCGCGCGAATGGTCGCAAGCGTCAGCCCGATCGGGATGCTGACCAGCAGCGCGATGATGAGCGCCCGATAGATCCACAGCAGTGCCCGCCGCCGGGTGGGTGACGGTGTCACGTTGCGCATCAGTAGCACGAGTGCGACCACAAGCAGGCCGCCGCCGATGTCGACCACGATCGGCTCGCGAATGAGGGTGCCCGCGATCACCGCCGCTGAGCCGAGATTCCAGCACAGGAGTTCGATCCAGAACTCAGCTGCGGTCAGCGGATGCCGGACGAACTCGCCTTGCGCGGCGCCGAAGGCGCACTGCGCGACACCGCACACGAGCACAAGATATGCGGCCACCCACGAGCCGCTGACCAGGCCGAGCGGCCCAGACACGGCGGCAACGAGCCCTCCGGCGACGACGCTTGCCGCGCCGACAATGAAGAATGTGGCGGCGTAGCGGTCTTTCACACCGTGGCGCCTGAGCCGGTGTTGGTGAGCTGGAGCCGCCAGTCATCCGGTCCACGCTGCAGGTAGCTGACACCGAAACGGCCAGGGCTGCGTTGCTCGATCTGCGCAAGAAGCGGCAGCGGATCATGCGGAGCCACCAGCACCAGGCCGCCGCCTGGGGCGATGGCATCCAGAGCACCGAACACCGTCGCGTGCCTGATTGCGTGTGGAACCGCGCGAACGTCGAGTTCGGGGAAGACCGGCTCGTCAACGACACCGCATTCACACGCGCCGGCAGCGCCGTGCTGGTGCGTGGCAGAACTGGCAGCCGCGACGCTATCGGTCGAATCCGCCAGGGTCTCGGCCTCACCGCTGTATTCACCACCCGGCGCCGACGATCGAACCCGTCCAAGCTCGGCCCACAGGTCCTCCCACAGCGCGGCAAGCGAGTGCCGAGGCGAGGCGGCCAGAAGCGGCAGCAGGCGCTCTGTCTCTGCCCGAAGATGCCGTCCGACGGCGACCCGCAGCGAGACAGCGGATGCCGCGACGTCGGCGGGGTCGTGGCCCCCGCTGACACCGTCGAGCGCTGCGCCGATGCGCCCGAGTTCGTCGCGAAGCTCGTCGACGAGTGTCGCACCCTCAGCCCCGGCTGCGATGGCTGCCGGGTACAACACGCCTGCCTCAACGGTGAACTGGGGGATGAGCACGCCATGACACCAGTCGGTCAGGCGACCGCGAGCATCCTGGAACGCCGCTGGGTCTCCGGAGGCAGCTGCTTCGAGCAGGTGCGAACTGAGCCCGGCCAGTGTTCCTGACAGCTCGGCGTGGCGGCGGGTCACGGCGTCGACTGCGTTGGCATCGGCACCACTTGACGACAGTACGACGTGATTCGCGATCGGCTCTCGCACCTCGGTCAGCGGAGCGGATGCCTGCCTGGCAGCGCTAGCCGGCGGGCGCGGTTCGTGCTCGCGTTTGCGCCCTGTCCCGTGCGAGAGGCGAACTGCGTCGTAGCCGTCGAGCAGTGTGAGTGTCAGTTGCACCGGCTCGAGCGCCTCGACAGAATGCGGAAGACCGGCCGCCAGGTAGATGATGCCGCCGACCGGGAGTTCAGTCGATTGGCCGTCAGCCTCGACGATGGCGCGCCCGGCGAGCACCTGTATGAGCACAGGGACCGCGGCGGTGTGCTCGGCGAGTGTCTGCGCTGTGTCGAGGGCGATGCGTACCATCCGCACGCCTGGCGCCTTCAGGATGTGCCGTGAAGACACCCGCCCAGGCTCAACCGGGAGGGCGCCGATCAGCAATTCTGCGCTCCCGGCCACGAGCGTGACTTTGTCGTCGTCAGTGGTCATGATCGTTCCTCAAGCGGTGCGTACGCCGCGACAAGTTCGGTGTCGATCCCCGTAGTGCCGACCTTCGCGGCGCCGCCTGGCGACCCGACCGCTTCGGCTCGCCCCGGCAGTGGTTGCTCGAAGAACCGGGCGTTGTCTGCCGTGAACGCCGACCACTCTGCTGGAAGGTCATCCTCATAGAAGATGGCTTGCACGGGGCACACCGGTTCGCACGCTCCGCAGTCGATGCATTCGTCCGGCTGAATGTACAAGGATCGCTCACCCTCGTAGATGCAGTCGACGGGGCACTCGTCGACGCAGGCGCGATCGACCACGTCGATACACGGCTCTGCAATCACATAGGTCATGATTCCTCCGGGTTGAGCGCGCGGCGGGCACGTATTTAACCGCAATTCTATCCGCTTAATTCGAATAAGCTGAAGTCATGTTGTCCGATCTAACGGGGCGAGCGGATGTGCAGGCTCTGGTCGAGTCGTTCTATCTGCGTGCATTCGACGACCAGCTGATCGGCCACATCTTCACGGATGTTGCGCAGATGGACCTGGCTCATCATCTGCCGATCATGTGTGACTTCTGGCAGACGGTGCTGTTCCAAGCCGGCCTCTATCAGCGGAACGCGCTCGCGCTGCACGTTGCCTTGAACGCCAAGGTTCCACTCCGTCAAGAACACTTCGACCGCTGGCTTGCGCTGTGGATCGAGAACGTTGACGAGCAATTCGCGGGCGAGAAGGCCGAGTTGGCAAAGACCCAGGCACGGCGGATCGCCGGGTCCATTCGCAGGCGCCTGCAGGGCGGCAGCGGCAGCGAGTTCGAGACGTTGCGCCGCGGCCCCGCGGAGTAGGCCCCGTGGAATATGCTGCGTGTGTGTTTGCGTTGACCGACTATCCGGCCGCGAGCGAACCGCGCAGATGAACAAGGCACAACTCTGGTTCGACGAATGGAAGCAGAGTCGCCTCTCCTGCGTCGTGTCCGAGCCGCTGGATCGTGCCGTCGAGAAGTCCGCGGTGAGCCGAACACACCACCTCTGGATGCTCCGCGGCGGTATCCCGAAACGGACACCCCCTCAGCTCGATCACTCGTTGCGCAGGCTCAGGCCGCTCGTCTCGCTCCTCGGGTTCGAAACCCAGCCGCTCGAAGATGCGGAGCAACGGATCCGCGTCGTCAGTTCCGGCATCCGCTTGGTCGGCGAACGCGTGCGACCACCGCTCTCCGGCGTCACGAGCACGCGAACGCCCGCCATCCGCATCGTGCGTGAGCGCATCGACCAGCACACTGTTCAGCTGACGCAATGCATCCTCGGTGTGTGCGTCCGGCACCGCACGGAAGAGCACCCGAGGGCGTCCGCGTTGCCCTCCCCGCTGCACCACTCGCTCGACCAGGCCCGCGTCTTCGAGCTGTTCGAGGTGGAATCGCGCGGTCGTCACGTGGATGCCGAACCGTTCAGCGATCGCCGCCGCGTCAAGCGGATTCGGCGACTCCCCAAGCACGCCGAGCACGCGTCGTCTGGTGCGCGAGGCGAGAGCGCCCTGGCGTTGCTCTGTGTCCAGTTGCGCCGGCATGGTTTAAGAGTAGCAGTATCCCTTTAAAGCGCCGAGGTGAGATCGCGGAGGTGAAAGCGCAGGGCGAGAAGCAGTCCGGCTGCTCAATCGGCGGAATACCGGGTGATGAAAGAGCGCAGGATGCGCGCAGGCCAGCTCACTCGAGGTGCGGCACGCACACGCGCAATAGTCGCAGCCATTTCTGCCGGCTCGAAATAGCCCTCGAAACGATAGGCCATGATGCGCCCGATCAGGTCGTCGACGGTGAGTTCCGGGTGGAACTGGGTTGCGTAGAGATTCTGCTTGATCCTGAACGCCTGCACCGGGCAGGTCGCACTCGATGCAAGAAGCACCGCGTTTGCCGGCAGTGCGCTGCAGCCTTCTTTGTGCCCGACGAATGCATTGAACGTCGGAGGAAGTTCACCGAAAATCGCATCGGCACGGCCGGCCTCGGTGACAGCGACCTCGACCGCTCCGATGCTCTCACCGTACTGGCGATCGATCACGCCACCTTGGTGGGCGCCAAGAGTGCCGATTCCGTAACATGCGCCGAAGAACGGAAAGTCGCCCGCGACCACCTCATCCAATAGTTCGGACATCTCACCCTCGACGCGCAGTTGCACAGGCGACTTCTCGCTGTCGCTGGCGTTGAACGGACTACCGCCGACGATCACGCCGCTGTATTCGTCCAGGTCGAGCGGCGGAAGTGGTGCAGCCTCCATCCGGATGCTTCGCAGTGACTCGTCGGCCAACCTCCCGAAGCGCAGAAACGCAGCACGTTCGGCTTCTGCGATCGCATCTTCGGCGCGCGTTGCCAGCAGCAGGAACGGTTTCACCGATCCAGACTAGGCGTTGACGAGCTGTCTGGTGCCCGCCGTAGCATATGCAGATGGTGACAACTCGAGACATCCAGTTGAGCGACGGGCGCACCCTGCGTGTGCACGACAGTGCGGTGCCAGACAGTGCGGCCTACCCGCTCACGATCCTCTGGTTCCACGGCACTCCCCAGACCGGGGCTCTCCTCGACCCTTTGCTGACGGCCGCGGCAGCGCGCGGCATCCGCATGCTGTCGTACGGCAGGCCGGGCTGCGGTGGGTCGTCGCCGCAACCGGGCAGGACGGTCGCGGATGCGGCGGTCGACGTCGCGCAGATTGCCGACGCCCTCGGACTCGACCGGTTCGCTGTAATGGGTGCGTCTGGCGGCGGTCCGCACGCGCTCGCCTGCGCGGCGCTCTTGCCCGATCGGGTTAGCGCCGCGGTGTGCCTGGCGGGCCTTGCCCCGTTGAACGCTGACGGAATCGACTGGTTCGCGGGCATGGCCTCCGATGGGGCCATTCGCTCGGCGATGCGCGGCCGAGAGGCGCGCGCTCGCTACGAAGAAACCGCCGAGTTCGACCCGGAGAGTTTCGTCGACAGGGACTATGCGGCGCTCGATACCGTGTGGAAATCGCTCGGCGATGACGTCGGGCTGGCGTCACGTGCAGGAAGCGACGGAGCGGTCGACGACGATGTAGCATACGCGGCTCCGTGGGGATTCGAACCGGCGGACATCACGGTTCCAGTGCTGCTCGCGCAGGGCGGCCGAGACCGGGTCGTACCTCCGTCGCACGCGCACTGGCTGCTCGATCATTGCCAGGAAGCCGAACTCTGGCTGCGCCCGCACGACGGACACATCGCCGTGCTGAACGCGTCGCCGGTCGCGATGGACTGGTTGACGGAGCATGCCAGTGACTGATCGTGCGGCTGAATCCGACGCGGCGATGCGTGACCTGGCAGCAACGAGGCGTGCATATGACACCGTCGCGCATGACTACGCCGAAATACTGCAGAGCGAGCTCGCGGCAAAACCGTACGATCGCGCCATGCTCGCGGCGTTCGCCGAGCTCGTGCGGTCGGGCCGGACGGGAGACCGGGTGGCGGATCTCGGCTGCGGCCCAGGGCGAATCACAGCCCATCTTGACGAATTGGGGGTGGATGCCTTTGGTCTGGACCTCTCGCCGCAGATGATCGCCGTCGCCCGCGCGCGGCATCCGACACTCTCATTCGACGTCGGCTCGATCGAGGCGACCAGCCTCCCGAACGGCACGCTCGCCGGCCTGGTTGCGTGGTACTCGATCATTCACACCCCTCCGGAACGGCTGCCAGCGGTGTTCACCGAGTTCGCTCGCGTGCTCGCGCCGCGAGGCGTGGCATTGCTTGCGTTCCAGGCCGCGTCGGATGCTGCTGTGCCGGATGCTGGTGTGCCGGATGCTGGTGTGCCGGATGCTGGTGTGCCGGATGCAACGATGTGGGGTGGTGCCGAGCCGCGCCACATCACTCACGCATACGGGCACGACATCGAACTGGACGCGTATCGTCTGGTGCCAGGTCGCATCGGCGAGCAGCTGGCCGATGCCGGATTCGCCGTGGAAGCAACGCTCATCCGAGAGCCGGACGACGACGAACGAACTCGGCAGGCGTTCCTGCTGGCCCGTCTTCGCTAGCCACTCACTCGTCGCCGAGCACCTGCTCGAGGGCGTGCCTGCCGATCGCGGCCATCCGCGGGTTGTCATCGGAGTGTGCTGCCATCGCGGTTGCCATGTTCAACGCCCATCCGCGGGCTCGCTGCCAGGTCGCGTCGTCGTCGGCGTACTGCGTAAGGCGAGAGCGGAAATCTGCTCGCGCATTCGCGTCAAGCGCCAGCCATCCGACGGCCAGATCGGTCGCCGGGTCCCCTGCGGTCAGATCGCCGAAATCGAGCACGGCTGCCACCCGCGCGGATGCGTCGGGCTCCGCCCGTGTCGGATCTGCCGGTGCGGCAGTCTCTGACAGCAGGATATTTGCCGGGTGAAGGTCGCCGTGGATCCAGACGCTTGGGCCGCCCCACGGTTCGGTTGGTGTCAGGCGATGCCAGAGGGCGTGCACGGCATCAGCGTGAGGGACCGTGCCGCGGGCGAGCCGCTCGTGCACTGCGGGCGAGCGCGTGTGCAATGCAACGCCGCGCACCGGATTGTGCGGAACTGACTGGGCATCAGGACCGATCACGGGAGCTGGAACGTGGAGCTGCGTGAGAAACTCGGCAAGGTCGCCGGCGATTCCTGCCAGATGGGATGCCTCAACGTCCCCAGCGGTGCGGCCTGCGAACCACGGGCAGATACTCCACGGCCACGGGAATGTCTCGGATGGCACGCCAACCCGAACGGGCACCGGAATGGGCAAACGCACCCGCTTGGCGAAGGCCGGTAGCCAGCGCTGCTCGCCTGCGATCAGCGCTGCCGCCACCTGTCGTCTCGGAATGCGAACGCAGAGCCGGTCGCCCAGACGATACAAGGCGTTGTCCCATCCGTTGGCGACGAGCGTCAAGTCGCCCTGCAGGTCAGGATGCTGCTCGCTCACGAGGCGGCCGACGAGCGCGTGGTCAACGTCGATGTCGGCTGCTGGCGTGTCCATCTGTCCTCCAATAACTGTCAAGCGCTCGGGTTATGAGCGTCACCCGCGCATTCGGCAAATGTTCAGGAAACGTCCATGATTCATAGGTGTTTCATGAAGTTTCCAAATCGATTCTGCGGGATGCAGAGCTTAGCTGTTTTTAGACCAGCACAGCACGGCCAGAACCGGTAGAGCCAGAACCGGTACAGCCGGAGCTAGTACAGCCAGCACCAGACCAGCGCGAAAGGAACCAAACCATGAGCACAACCGACAACTTCCAGCACCCCGACCAGCAGGGTCCGGCGCTCGCGCCATCGGTACCGAAGCGGATGCACAACGGCGCGATCATCGCGCTGAGCGCGGTGGGCGCAGCGATCGTCGGGCTCACCTCGGTCGGCAGCGCGTGGACGCTGGCAACCGTGTCGTCGACGGCATCGGCCGTCAGCCAGGCGAACGCCCAGCGAAGCCTTCTTGAGCAGGCACTTTCCGGCCACGGGTTGAACGGCTCGTCTGGCTTGAACGGCTCGTCTGGCTTGAGTGGCAACGGATGGTCGGGTGGCCAGGATTTCGGCACCATGCCTGGCACAGGCACCGGCGATACCGGGGCGCAGGCATCCAGTGGAACCGCCGCTACCGATGCGCAATCGACCGGAATCGTCCTGATCAACACCGTGCTCGCGTATCAGAGCGCTCGCGCCGCCGGTACTGGCATGGTGCTGACCTCGGATGGTGAGGTCCTCACGAATAATCATGTGATCGCAGGTGCAACCTCCATCTCGGTCACCGTGGCATCGACGGGAAAGAGCTATGAAGCAAAGGTCGTAGGCACGGACGCGACGGATGATGTCGCTGTACTCCAGTTGAGCGGAGCATCCGATCTGACGCCTGCCAACATCGACGAGTCGGCCGACGTGAACATCGGTGACGCCGTCACCGGTGTCGGAAACGCGGGCGGCACCGGCACCTTGACCGCTGCACCTGGAAACGTGACGGCGTTAGACCAGACCATCACGACTCAGGCGGAGGGAGCCGCGGCATCCGAAACGCTGAACGGTCTGATCCAGACGAACGCCGACATTCAGTCCGGCGACTCGGGCGGTCCGCTGTATGACGCGGATGGAGCGGTGATCGGCATTGACACAGCTGCATCAGTCGGCAGCAGCGAGAACCAGGGCTATGCGATCCCGATCGGAGATGCACTGAAAATCGTCGACCAGATCGAGTCTGGGCAAGAGACCGACTCTGTGTCGATCGGTTACCCGGCCTTCCTCGGCATCGAGGTGGGGCAGACAGCACGTGACGGATACGCAACACAGCAGCCAGCAGGAGCACCGGTCGCCGGAGTGATCTCAGATGGACCGGCAGCCGGCGCGGGAATCGTCGCAGGTGACAGGATCACGGCGGTCGACGGCACGCAGATCACCTCGGCAGACGCACTCACCGCAACGCTCGCCGGCTACCAGCCAGGACAGTCGGCCACGATCACCTGGACGGATGCCGCAGGGGCATCGCACAGCGCGACCGTCACCTTCGCTACCGGCCCCGCTGTCTAGCGGCACGGCTGGATGCTACGGGGCGGCTGGATGTTACGGGGTGACGAACTTGCCAGCCGCCACGTCGTCTGACGACTGCTTCTTCAAGATGAAGTGCTGCTTCTTGCCCGTGGCGGTGTATGGCAGCTCGCTGACGAACGTGTATCTGCGTGGCCGCTTGTAGTCGGCCAGTGAGACGCTCGCCTTGCAGAACGCATCCAGTTCACGTGCCGCGCCCGCGGCATCCGTCAGCTTGCCTTCGCGTGGCTGAACGTATGCGACGACCAGCTCGCCCCACTCGTCGTCCGGCAGGCCGACCACGATGCTGTCCGCGACATCCGAGTGCTCGGCGAGCACCTCTTCAACCTGAACCGGGTGCACGTTCTCGCCGCCGGAGATGATCATGTCGTCCTTGCGTCCGATGATCGTGACGATCTCGTTCTCGTCCCAGGTGGCGAGGTCGCCAGGGTAAATCCAGCCGTCGCGGAACTTCTCGGCCTGTTCCGCGTCATTGTGCATGTAGGCGTATCCGCTCTTGACCGACCGCATGATGACCTCGCCGATTTCGTGCCCATCTTTCGCGGCGTGCTCATCGGGGCTGGCGATGCGGTCCTGGAAGACCCTCACCACTGCCACATCGTCGTCGAGGCATGCGCGACCGGCGGCACCTGCAGCATCCGGAAGGTCGTCCGGGCGCAGGTACGTGTTCCAGAACGCTTCCGTCGTGCCATATCCGTTCGCGATGCGCTTCGTCAGGGTGCTCTGGTAGCGCAGCGCCGCCGAGCGGTCGAGCGGAGCGCCCATCGTGACGATGCCGTGCAGCGAAGACAGATCGCGTGGACGCGCCTCCTGCTCATCGGCGAGGCGCTCAAGGTTCGTTGGAGCGCCGATCACATACGTGAGCTGGTATTCCTGCACGCTGTCGAGCACGAGCCCAGCATCGAACCGGGGGAGCGTGACAACTTCTGCTCCGACATAGAAGGCTGTGTTCGGCCCTGCGCAGTAGTTGCCTCCGCGATGGAACCACGGCGACATGTTCATGGTCTTATCCGTCGGCGCGAGGGGGAAGTGCATGATCACGTCGTGCGCCGTGAGCACCTCGTTCAGGCTGGTGAGCGGAACGGCCTTCGGCATGCCCGTCGTGCCGGACGTGTACAGGCGGCTCGTCTCATCCCACACATTTCCATCGGCGGGTGCACGGAAGCTGGGGGCGCCATCAACGATCAATTCATCGAAGCGGATCGAATCCGCGACCAGTTCGCCATCGCCGACACCGACGAGGATGCGCGGGGTGTGCTCTGCGAGTGCGAGCGCTGCTTCGACATCCGCTCTCGTGTCTGTGTCATAGACGAACACGACAGGCTTCGAATCGTTCAGGATGTGTGCGGTCTCGGCAGGGGCAAGGCGGAAGTTCATCGGCGAACTGACGGCACGCAAACCCTGCGCTGCAACGTAAAGGAACGCGAACTCCGGCGTGTTCATCAGCTGGTATGCGACGATGTCGCCAACAGAGACACCGCGCTCGGCGAGTCCGGCGACTAAGCCACCGGTCACGAGACCGAGTTCCGCGTATGTCCACGAGCGGCCGCTGGGCGGATCGGTGAGCGCCGTGCGCGTGCCGAAGCGGTGAGTGTTGCGTTCGAACGCCGTCGCATACGTGAAGTGGCTCTCGAAAACGTTGCGCAGCGGGCTCGGGTCGTATTCCGTGTTCGGCCAGGTGTGTGCTGGGTCGGTGTGTGCTGATTCTGTGCTGGCTTGGTCGGTGCGTGCAGGTTCGGTGATGCTCATGGCGACCTCGTTTCTGAGGCTGGGCACGGGTGTCGCCCTCGACATCCGGCCCGCCCTGTCTTCGGATTGTTTTCTGCAAAGTGCACCGCGTGCGGCAGTCCGCGCGCGGATTTTCTCAGTCTATTAGCGTGTCGAGCGTGTTTTAGAGCAGGTCGGCGCGATGAATGAGCGCTGCGGCGCCGATCAGGGGCCCGTTGCCCGAGAGCCCGGAGCGCGTCACCGCCACCGCCCTCGCATAGTCGAAGATCGCGCACTCCCGGATGGTCTCCAGTACCTGTTCGATGTAGTCGGACGCCACGTTCGAGAACCCGCCTCCGATGGCCACGTGGCGCAGATCGAGCAGCGTTGCAACGCTTGCGATCGCTTCACCGACCGCCGTGCTCGAACGGCGTACGGCCCGAATCGCAAGTGGCTGCGCTTCGGCATAGTCTGCCGCAAGCTCTTCGCCTGTCGTGCCGTTCCATCCCTGACTTTGCGCCCACTCGACAGTGGGCGGCCCGGCCGCCAAGTCTTCCAACGACACCGATTCGCTTGTTCGCCCCGGCGTGCGTGTGCCGATCTGCAATTGACCGATGTGGCCAGCGTTGCCAGAGTCGCCCGCGAGCACGCGACCGCCCAAGATGATTCCGCCTCCGACGCCGGTCGAGACGACCATCGCCATGGAGTTGTCGATTCCGCGGGTCGCTCCGAGCCAGTGCTCGGCAAGGGCGATGCAGGTTCCGTCGAGCCGAAGCGTCACCGGCGCATCCGCGACGCGTGCGTGCACGCGCTCTGCGACGAACTC
>Ga0164242_10007980_pt1 | contig 11535 bp, 9 predicted proteins | sample OricomgcompostMG_FD_108783 | JGI IMG/M metagenome (GOLD analysis project Ga0164242, IMG submission 108783) | Miracle-Growth compost microbial communities from Emeryville, California, USA - Original compost - Miracle growth compost (MG) ... | reverse complement strand
GCCGCGTCCGGCACGTCGGCTCACAGGAACTCCACAACTGGTTGCGCGGTCACGCATCAGTGGGCGCGCGAGGGTGGATGCAGTCGAAGAAGTTGAGGAGCCACGCCATGAAGGGTCGTCTCGTAGCCGTCAGCACGGCGCTCGCCGTCGCCGTCGTCGCCCCGGCCAGTGCCGTCGTCACCACGCAGGCGGTGTCCGACCACGTCACCGTGTCCGAGGCAGCGCCGCCGGTGTCGATCCCCAGCAGCAGCCCCTCGGGCCGCTCGGGGTCGTCGGGCTCGGGGTCGTCGGGCTCGGGGTCGTCGGGCTCGAACGGCTCGGGTGGCGAGAGCTACGGGGGCGGGTCCTCCGGCGACAGCGGCAGCGGAGGCTACGGCTTCGGGCCGTGGTCGCAGACCTCGAGCAGTCAGGTCTCCGGCACGCCCGTCTCCTCCTGGCCGGGAGTCGTGATGGTCGACACCGTGCTGACGAACGGCGAAGGTGCCGGCACCGGCATCGTGCTGACCTCCGGCGGGATCGTGCTCACCAATTACCACGTCGTCGAGGGCTCGACGTCGATCCGGGTGAAGGCCGGCAACGGCAAGTCCTACACGGCCAAGGTGATCGGCTCGGACGAGACGCACGACATCGCGGTCATCAAGTTGCAGGGCGCGAGCGGCCTGAAGACCGCATCGCTGGACACCAGCACGGCGATCCTCGGTGAGAAGGTGACCGCGGTCGGTCAGGGCGGCGGACTCGGCAAGCTCTACCGGACCAAGGGCTCGGTCACCGCGACGAATCAGCAGATCACCGCCTCCGACGAGGGCAGTGGTGCCAACTCCGAAACGCTGAAGGGCCTGCTGCAGACCAACGCGCAGATCGTGCCCGGCTACTCCGGCGGGCCGTTGGTCGACTCCGATGGTGAGGTCATCGGCATCGACACGGCCGCCTCGTCCGGCACGCCGGTCACCGGCTACGCCATACCCATCTCCTCGGCGATCAAGATCGCCAACCAGATCGAGGCGGGCACGAGGTCCGCCACCGTCCACATCGGCGCCCGCGCCGCGCTCGGGGTGGAGATCAGCACCCAGTCCTCGACCGGCTACGGCTACGGGTACGGCTCCGGCGGCCAGACCTCGGGCGCCGCGGTCGTCGGCACCCTGTCCGGCGGTCCGGCAGCCGGTGCCGGCATCACCGCCGGCTCCACGATCACCCGGATCGACGGCACCACCGTCATCGGTGCCGGCACGCTGACCGATGTGCTGGAGACCAAGTACCCCGGTGACAAGGTCTCGGTGACCTGGGTGGACGCGCAGGGCGCGTCGCACACCGCCACGGTCACGCTCGGGACGTCGCCGGAGAACTGAGGCCGGCCGGCGTCCGTGGCCCTCTCCCTGCCACGGACGCCGGCGGCCGGGTGTTCACCAGCGGGTGAGCCCGAGACTCTGATCCGCGGGGTTGTGGGTGCCGCTGGCCCAGTCGCGGTAGGGAGTGGTCGCCACCGACCGGCCCTGCGCCCCGGGGGACAGGCTGAGCACCAGACCGCTGTACCGGTTGACCAGCCGGTAGGAGCCGGTCGGCTGCGTCGCGCCCTGCGACACCGGAGTGGTGACCTCCGCCTCGAGGAACCACTGCTGGCCCACGGACGGTCCGTCGGTGGGTATGGCGGCCGCCGTCGGCTGGGTCTCCCAGGCCCGGTCGGCCGGCGTGGTGCCGACACCGAGTGCCTCGCCGCTCGAGGCGTTGACGATCGTGTAGGAACCGTCCCCGTTGTCGGTGAAACGCCACGCGGCGCGCGGGGTGTGTGCCGTCGCGCCCACCGTCATCAGCTGGTCACTGCTGCCCGACTGCGCGAGTGTGCGCCCTGAGCCGGAGGTGATCCGGTAGTCGGTGCCCGGCTGCACCGGCGCCTTCGGCCGGTTGCTGCTGTCGATCGTGAGGTTCACCCACTCACCGTCGGAGGAGGAGCACGAGATCGAGCAGTAGCTGCGGAACGTCTTGCCCACGACCCCCTGCCAGCTCGCCGCGCCGGAGTCGACCATCCAGCGGTACCAAGCCTTTTCCTCGTAGTTGTCGACCGTGCCGACCCGGTGCCACTGCTGCGTGCCGAGGTCGTCGGTGGCATAGAGGGGCAACGGACCGCGCGTCTGGCCGCCGTTCACGGCGGGCTGCTCCGGCTCACCGATGTACTCCTGCAGGTATGCGTCCCAGGCGACGTTGGTGAGGAACAGCGGCGACTTGGGTTGCATGGTCCCGGCCGCGAGCTGCTGGCCGGTCGAGCCGGGGTTCTGCGGGTCGTACTCCTGCGACGGCGCCAGGTAGCCGTTCGGGTTCTGGTCGACCGGCACCAGATCGCTCTCCAGGCCGCCGACGCCGGGCTGGTCCCATGCGCCGTCGTAGAACTTGTGCCACGAGTCGGGTGCCATCTTCTTCGCGATCGGGGCTCGCGCGACGTGTGCGTAACCCACGCGGTAGGGGCCGGTGCCGCCGGGTTTGTTGACGACCCGGGAGCCGTAGTAGACGTAGAAATAGCCCGAGTGGAAGTCGACGAGCAGGCGCGGGTCCCCGTCACCGTAGTCGTAGGTCTTGCCCGGATAGCCAGCAGTGTCACCACGTTCGGTGCTGTGCGGTGAGGTGATGATGTGGTCCTTGATCGTCCAGGTGTGACCCTGATCGGTGGAGACCGCGTAGTCCAACGAGTCGTAGTGCAACCCGTCGCCGAACGGCTGCGGGGTGAACTCGTTGTGCACGATGCCGTACCAGTCACCGGTGTCCGGGTCGACCCACACGCCGACCAGGTCGCAGAAGTTCTTCTGCGAGTAGCCGTTCCGGTTGGGTGCGTAGGTCGCTTCCAGCCCGGTCGGGCTGTTGTTGCAGCGCCACGTGGTGTCGCCGTTGCGGTCCAGCGGGTTGTCCGGGTTGACCGCCTTGTTCAGCTCCTGGTCCGGTTTGGCGTCGTCGAAGTTGGTGCCGGTGTAGAACCTCCAGGTGCGAGAACCTGCCGGGCCGTAGAGGGAGTGCGACTGCTGGGTGTAGAAGGTGCCGTCGGCGTCGATGAAGGAGCTCGCCGGGGTGTCGTCCGGGTAGGGGTAGCCGTGGACCGTGCCGGACGTGATCGAGTAGGACCTCGGTGCGGACGCCGCACTCGGGGACTGCGCGTGAGCGGCGGGTATGGCGAGAGCTGCTGCCGTCATACCCGCAGCCGTCGCTGCGGCGAACGCGAGGCCTCGCCGTTGCACTCGGGGTGTTCCAGAGCGATGGATCATCGGTCGTTCCTTTCCTTGGAGGGTGGCGCACGCCGGCGCGCGCCATCACCGGTGCGGCCTGCGGGCCGCATCGGCGCGATCTCACAACCAGGCGTCGGCGCTGCTGACCGTCCGCTGCCCGGGCGCGCGGGACGGTGCCGGAGTGATCTGCGGCGAGACCTCGCCCGCGGACACCATCAGACGGGCGATCCGGGTGCCCAGCACGTCGCACAGCCGGCGGTGGGATGCCAGGCCTGCGAGGTTCTCCAGCTCGTGCGGGTCGCTGTCCAGGTCGTACAGCTCGGTCTCGACGTAGTGCGGGGAGCCGGTGTCGTTCCAGGGATCCGCGTCCGGCGCGGCGATGACGTACTTCCACCGCGTCGTGCGCAGGGCGCGCGCCACCTGGGACTCGCTGATCTGCACCAACACCTCGCGGCGCTCGTCGGGCTCGGTGCCGCGCAGCACCGGCAGCAGCGAGCGGCCGTGCATGGCGTCCGGCACGGGCAGCCCGCACGCGTCCAGCAACGTCGGGGCGAGGTCGATCAGGCTGACCAGGCTGCGCACCCGGCCGCCACCGTGGAACGTCGGGCCGTCGATCGCCAGCGGCAGGCGGATCGACGCCTCGTGCGCCGACCGCTTGTATTCGTCGTTGCGGGTCTTGAAGTGACACCCGTGGTCGGTGGTGAAGGCCACGATCGTGTCGTCGGTGAGCGCCAGGCTGTGCAGCGCGTCGCGCAACCGGCCGAAGGCCTCGTCCACCCGCTTGACCATCCCCCAGTAGCCGGCGAGGTGTTGGTGCGTCACACCACCGAGCGCGGCCAGGTCCGGCGGCGTCCAACGGCCTTCGTACTGCTCGCGATAGCCGTCGGGTGCGGGGTAGTCGTCGCGCTGGTTGCGATGGTGTGGCTCGATGAGGGAGACGAAGAGGAAGAACGGCCGGTCGTGCGGCCGGGTCAGGTAGTCGATCGCCGCATCCACGTAGGCGTCGGCGCGATAGCCCGGCAGCCGGTGCAGCACGCCGTCGCTGTCGTAGAGGCGCGCGTCGTAGACGTCGGAGATGAACTCCACCACGTCGGCGGCGAACCAGTGGTCGTAGCCGCCGCGCAACGGGGGAGGGACGGGACCGTCGTCGGTGCCGGCCAGGTGCCACTTGCCGACGTATGCCGTCTCGTATCCGCCTGCGGCGAAGCGTTTGGCGATCGTGTCCGCGTCCGCCGGCAGCGCCAGCTCGTTGCGGTGCACCCCTGCTGCGGTCGCGTGACGTCCGGTCTGCAGTGCCGCACGCGCCGGGGCGCACACCGGTTGCGGGGTGAACGCCTGCGCGCAGAACGTGCCCTCGGTGGCGAGCCGGTCGAAGTTGGGCGTCAGCCCGAGCGGGTTGCCGTGGACGCCGGTGGAGTCGAAGCGCTGCTGATCGGTCAGGAACACCACGACGTTGGGCCGGCCCGCGGCGGGTGGTGTCGACGCTGCGGCCGTCATACCGACTCCCTCGGCACGAGCCGCCAGGGCTGCAGCAGCTCCCGGCCGGGCAGGGCGGGCGTGCCGATGCGCTCCCAGAGCGCGTCGATGGCGTCGGTGAAGTCGGTGCGCTCGGCGCCGACCGTGGTGAGCGCCGGCTGCACCGACTCACCCTCGCGGGTGTTGCCGACCCCGATCACCGCCAGATCCTGCGGCACCTGCAGGCCGGCGTCCTTCGCGGCCCAGACGGCGTTGATCGCGCCACGGTCGGACGCGCAGAAGACGGCGGTCGGCGGCAGCGACTGCCGCAGCAGCTTCTGGGCCTGCGCGTAGGCCTCGGGGCGGAAGTCCGCGCCCGGCACGACGAGCGCGGGATCCAGCGGGATGTCGTGCTCGGCGAGCGCCTGCCGGTAGGCGGCGTACTTCACGCCGTCGCCGCCCGGGGCGAGCTCCTCGTCGTGCGCCAGGTAGGCGATCCGGCGGTGCCCGCGCTCGATCAGGTGGGACACCGCAGAGCGGCACGCCGAGGCCTGGGCCAGCCGCACGACGTCCAGTCGCCGCGCGGCCAGCACGTCGTCGAAGACGACCAGCGGCAGCCCGCCCGAGGCCAGCGCCCGGATGTCGTGCGCGTCGATGGCCGGGTCCGGCGCGATGATCGCCCCGTCGACGAAACGCTCGCGCAGCACGCGCAATGCGGTGTCGGCCCGGTCGCGGGAGGCGACGGGCGCGGTGACCACGGAGTATCCGCGGTCGACGGCGGAGTCGTGCAACTGCTCGATGAGCTCCTCCACCCACGGGTTGCTCGGCGGGCGGTAGACCACGCACACCAGGTCGGTGCGGTCGCGGCGCAGACTGCGGGCCGCGTGGTTGGTCTGGTAGCCGAGCTCGGCGACCACGGACAGCACACGCCGGCGCGTCTCCTCCGACACCGGGTTCGTGCGGCCCTGCCTGCCCGACAGGACGTAGGAGACGGTCGCCGCGGAGACTCCCGCGCGCTCGGCGACGTCGCGTTGCGTCGGGCGGCGGGTGGGCTCAGGCATGGTTATTCGAATAACTCGTGAGCATGGTTATACGATTCACCGGATGGTGGAGGTCTGTCAAGGGGTGGAGCGCCGCGATGGCGAGCGGCCCCGGTGGGCGATCAGCCGAGCCGGTGGTCCAGGAAGAGTCCGACGCCGAAGAGCACGCCGTACAACAGGATCGTCGTGCCCGTGCGGGCCAGCGGCGGGATCAGGTCGCGGCCCGTGGCCCCGGCGGCGACGGTGCGCGCGGACTGTGCCGCCGGCGCCAGGCCGGCGAGCGCGACCAGCGACCAGGGGCGGTGTATGCCGGACACGACGACCGCGACCAGGGCGACGAAGAACATCGAGGTGAACAACTTGCGGGTGGCGGCGTCGCCGATGCGCACCGCGAGAGTGCGCTTGCCGGAGACGGTGTCGCCGGGGATGTCGCGCAGGTTGTTGACGACCAGGATCGCGCAGGCGATCGCCCCGACACCGACGGCCGCCGCCACCGCGCTCAGATCGACCGAGCCCGCTTGGGTGTAGGTGGTGCCCAGGGTGGCGACCAGGCCGAAGAAGACGAAGACGAACACCTCGCCCAGTCCCAAGTAACCGTAGGGGTGTTCGCCTCCGGTGTACTTCCAGGCGGCGACGATCGCGAGGGCGCCGGCGAGAAGCAGCCACCAGGTGCCGGACAGGGCGACCAGCGCGAGTCCGCACAGCCCTGCGGCGGCGAAGCAGGTGAACGCCGCGAATTTCACGCTGGACGGCGCGGCCAGGCCCTGCCCGACCAGCCGGATCGGTCCGACGCGGGTGTCGTCCGTGCCGCGGATGCCGTCGGAGTAGTCGTTGGCGAAGTTGACGCCGATCTGCAACAACAGCGAGACCAGCAGCGCGAGCAGCGCGTACGCGGGGTTGCCGTCACCCAGCGCGTATGCCGCGCCCGTGCCCGCGGCGACGGGTGCGACGGCGACCGGCAGGGTGCGGGGGCGGGATCCGGCGATCCATTCGTTCAGCGTGGCCATGGGCGTACGTCGAGCTACTTTCGAGGGGAGGGCGGCCGTCAGTCGGCCAATGGTTGAGCAGTCAGAGTCTGCCACCCGTCGCGCACGGCCAGCGCTGCACGGTCCGGCTTGCCCGGGCCGCGCAGGGGCAGTTCGTCGACGACGAGCAGCCGCCGGGGGAGTGCGTAGGCCGGCAGCCGGTCGCGCAGTGCGTCCCGGATCTCCTGCAGTTGCAGCCGCTTCCGGGCGCGTATGGCGAGCGCGACGGCCTGGCCCCACTCGTCGTCCGGCACGCCGAGGGCGACGGCTTCCAGGACATCCGGGTGCCGGACCGCCGCGGTCTCGACGACCCGCGGCGCGACCTTGACGCCGCCGGAGTTGATGATGTCGTCCACCCGGCCGAGCACGCGCAGGCGCCCGTCGCGCCATTCGCCCAGGTCGTCGGTGCGGAAGGTGCGGACGCCGTCGGCAGTCTGTCCGAAGGCGGCGGCGCTCAGGTCCGGGCGGCCCAGATAACCCGAGGCGATCGTGGTGCCGCACAACGTGACCCGCCCGTCGTCGGCGAGGTCGACGGTGGTGCAGGACAGCGGCACCCCGCTGTAGACGCAGCCGCCGGCGGTCTCGCTGGACCCGTAGGTGGTCAGGACGGTCGCGCCGAGCCGGTCGGCGTCCTCGACCATCCCGGGGTCGGCCGCGGCGCCGCCCAGCAGGATGCCGTCGAAGCCCGCGACGGCGGCACGAGCCTCCTCGCTGGCGTTCAGCAACCGGTGCAACTGGGTCGGCACCAGGGCGGTGTAGCGGCGTTCGCCGGTGAGCGCGCCTGCGGCGTCGATGAATTCGTGCACGTCGAACTTCTCGAGCGTCACCGGCGCCGTCCCGGCGCGCAGGCTGCGGATCAGCACCTGGGTGCCCGCAATGTGCTGGGCGGGCATCGGCAGCAGCCACTGTCCGGGGCCGCCGAGTCGCTCGTGGGTGGCGTCTGCGCTCGCGGTGAGCGCGCCCCGCGTCAGCATCGCGCGTTTCGGGGTGCCGGTGGATCCGGAGGTGCTGACCACCAGGGCCAGGTCGTCCGGCAGCGGTGCGCTCGGGTCCAGCTGCGGCGCATCGTCGCCGGTGTAGGGGACCAGCGCCGGTCCGCCGTCCAGCGCCGCCGCCAGTGCATCGCGGTAGCCGGTCAGGTCCTCGGCTCGCACACGGAAGAGTTGCAGGTCAGGCACGCATCCAGACTAAGGACCTCCGGACGGTTGGCGCCGACTCGCTCCCCGATGGTTCGCAGGGGACGGCGCTCGGGGCCGCGTGCACCGGTTCTATCGTGTGGGGTGGCGCCGGTGGGCGTCATACCCCGGCAGTGACGAAGGAGATATCCGATGACCCGGCCGATCGCAGTGGTGACCGGAGCGAGCAGCGGCATCGGCCGCGCCACCGCACGCAAGCTGGCCTCGGAGGGTTTCGAGGTGGTGTGCGCAGCACGCCGCACCGACCGCGTCGAGCAGCTGGCGAGCGAGATCGACGGCCGGGCGGTGACCTGTGACGTGACCAGGGCCGAGGACATCGCGGCGCTCGCGGAAGCCGCCGGTGGCGAGGTTGCGGTGCTGGTGGCGAACGCCGGCGGTGCGATCGGCACCGAGCCGGTCGCCGACTCCGACCTGGACGAATGGCGCACGATGTACGAGACCAACGTGCTCGGTGTGGCTGCTTGCGTCCAGGCGCTGCTGCCGGCGCTGATCGCCGGGCGCGGCACGATCGTGACCGTCGGCTCCGTCGCCGGCCTGGTCGCCTACGAGGGCGGCGCGGGCTACTGCGGGGTGAAGGCCGCGGTCCACATGCTGATGATGTCGCTGCGCCTGGAGCTGGTGGAGCAGCCGGTGCGGGTCTGTGAGATCGACCCCGGGCTGGTGGCGTCCGACGAGTTCTCGCTGGTGCGCTTCCGCGGCGACGAGCAGCAGGCGGCCGCGGTGTATGCCGGCGTCCGCGCCCCGCTCACCCAGGAGGACATCGCCGACTGCATCGCCTTCGCCGTGACCTGCCCGGAGCACGTCAACATCGACCAGCTCGTCGTGCGCCCGCGCGCCCAGGCCGCAGCGCACAAGCTGGTCCGCGAGGACGCCTGACCGCCCATTCATTCATCGAGCGGACACGAAACGCACCGAGCGGACACCAAACGCACCGAGCGGACACGAAACGCATCGAGCGGACACGAACGACGGCCCGCAGACGCCGGTATTACGTGTCCTGTCGAGACGGATGGTGTCCGCTCGGCACATGAGGGGGGTGCGGACGGGCCTGGGTGATCGCACTGGTCGAGCACCCGGCATAGTGGCCGTGTGCAGACTGATGAGGTTCTGAACCTGCTGCAGGAGGTCGCCGAGGCGGTCATCGAGCCGCGTTTCCGCGATCTCGCCGAGGGCGAGGTGATGGAGAAGAAGCCCGGGGACCTGGTCACGGTCGCCGACCGGGAGGCCGAGGTCGAGATCACCAAGCGGTTGCGCGCGGCCTACCCGGACGCCCTCATGGTCGGCGAGGAGGCTGTCTCCGCCGACGGTGCGGCACTGGACGCGGCAGCGCACGCCGATCACTGGTTCACCATCGATCCCGTCGACGGCACCCGCAACTTCGTGCACGGGTCGAAGGACTACGCCGTCATGGTCGCCGAACTGCGCGGGCAGGCCGTCGTGCGCGGCTGGATCTGGCAGCCGGAGCACAAGCTGGCGTATGTCGCCGAGCGCGGCGCGGGCGCCTGGTGTGGTGACCGGCGGTTGCAGGTGACTGAGCGCGACGTCGCCGACCCGCGGGGCCGGACGTCGCGCCGCTCCCTCGTCGGGCAGTCGTTCGGTGCGCTGTCGCCGATGCAGCTGACCTGGGTGAGCTGCGGCATCGACTACCCCAAGCTTGCCGAAAATGCCTGCGACTACGTGTTCTACAGCGGTGCGATGCCGTGGGACCACGCGCCCGGATCCCTGCTGGTCGCGGAGGCCGGTGGCGTGACGACGTATGACGACGGCTCGTCGTACGACCCGACGACCACCCGGTCGCCGCTGCTCGTCGCGGGCAGCGCCGGGGTGTCCCGGACGGTCCTGGGCGCGCTCGACGGCACGACGCCGGCTTAGCTGTCGGATCAGCCGGTGCTCGCCGGCGTAACCGCAGTGCTGTCGCCGGCGATCGTGTAGTGACGCAGCGGCCGCCCGGTGGCGATGATGCCGCCGACCGCGGCGACACACGTGAGGCCGCCGAGTGACATGGCCGGCCCCGCGCCGATCACGTTGCCCACGACCCCGGCGCGGAAGTTGCCGAGGTTGGGGCCGCCGATGCCGACGACCTGCTCGAGGGCGCTCAGCCGCCCGCGGAAACGGTCCGGTGTCGCGGACTGCACCAGCGTCGTGCGGCTGGTGACCGCCCACGTGTCGGCTGCGCCGGCAATCGCCAGCATTCCCAACGTGATCGCGAGCAGGTGCGAGGAGCCGGCGACGATCAGCGCGAGGCCCCAGGACAGCGAGCAGGTCACCATCACCAGCCCCGGATGAGTCCGATGGGTGATGACGCCGCTGCACACGGAGCCGGTGACTCCACCCACCGCGACCGCGGTCGTCAGCCACGCAAGGGTCTGCGGGGTGCCGTCGAAGTTGTCGTGGTTGAGTGCCGGGAAGAGCGCGAACGGCATGGCGAGCAGCGTCGCGCCGAGGTCACACAGGAGCGCCCCTCGGACGACGGGTTGCGCTGCGGCGAAACGGAATCCGGCAACCGCGGCGCCGACGCCACGGTCGGCCCCGGCAGGGTCCGGTGGGCGGTGCAGCCCGCGCAGTCCGGCCAGCGCAGCCAGGAAGCTCGCGGCATCGAGCAGGAAGCACACCGGCAGGCTGAAGCGGGTCGCCACCAGCGCTGCCAGCCCCGGTCCGATCAGCATCGACACCTGGAACGACAACGACACCAACGCGTATGCCGCCGCCAGCTCCTTCGGAGCCACGACCGTCGGGGTCAGCGCCCGTCTCGCGGGGCCGGCAAGCGAGCCCAACGCCGCGGCGACACCGGTGAGCAGGATGAGCACCACCACCCGTTCCTCCAGGACGGCCCAGGCCATCAGCACGCTGGTCACCAACTGACCGACGGTCGCGCGCCGGGCGAGTGCGGCCCGGTCGACGCTGTCGATGAACATCGAGCCGACGAGCGCGATCACGACCATCGGCACTCCGGACGCCAGGCCGAGCAGCCCGACCATGAGGGAGGATCCGGTGAGGTGCCAGACGGCATACATCGCGGCGAAGCTGTTGAACTGCCAGCCGACCGCCGAGATCGCGCCGCCCAGCCACAGATTGCGGAACGCGCGGCTGGTGCGCAGTGGGGTGGTGTCGGTGAGGATCTTCACGAGTCGGCCCGCAGGCGCTGCTCCACCGCTTCCTCCAGCCGCTCGGCGAACGGCTTCTCGGCGAGCGCGGCCGCGATCGCCTCGACGGCCCGCATGATCGGGTGGGCGATCTCCTCGTCCAGTGCGCGGGTGACGGCCTCGGTCGAGCGCCATTCGGCGCGCAGCAGCGGCATGAGCTGCTCGGCCTGCTCGGTCGGGGTGACGACCCGAGAGCGGGCGTCCACACCCGGCTCGGTGCGCACCAGCCCGGCCTTCGTCATCGACGCGACCGTCTGGCTCATCGCCGAGTGGGACACCTCCCGCGCGCTCGCCAGCTCCTTGACGGTCAGTGGCCCGCGGCGGGAGAGGGTGATGAGTGGACCGACGAAGCGGCTGCGGACGGCTGTGCCGCGCGAGGTGTAGAGCCGCTCGATGTCCTGGTCCATCGCGTGGAGCAACTGGAAGAGGGGGCGGTAGTAGCTGCTGTCGAGGAGGTCGGTGTCGGGCAT
>Ga0164242_10007979_pt1 | contig 11535 bp, 11 predicted proteins | sample OricomgcompostMG_FD_108783 | JGI IMG/M metagenome (GOLD analysis project Ga0164242, IMG submission 108783) | Miracle-Growth compost microbial communities from Emeryville, California, USA - Original compost - Miracle growth compost (MG) ... | reverse complement strand
TTACTGGATCAAGGACAACATGAAGAAGCCGGTCGTCGGCTTCATCGCGGGCGTCACGGCGCCTCCGGGCAAGCGCATGGGCCACGCCGGCGCGCTGATCTCGGGCGGTGCGGATACGGCCGAAGCGAAGCTGGAAATCATGGAAGCCTGTGGCATCAAGGTCACGAAGAATCCGTCGGAAATGGGCCGACTGCTGAAGTCGGTGCTGTAAGTACGGCGCAACGAACGGCCCGGCGAATGCCGCCGGCCGTTTTTTGATATGCTTTCGGAATCCTTTCTTGAGGGGTTCCGATTCCGAAGCGAGGAGCGCGTCACGCGTCCTCGCTTTTTTTTATTGCCGCCTGGCCCTTCTCCGCGTTCGTCGCCGCCTATGCTCGAATTCTTTTCGTCGCTCCATTGGGGCGCAGTCATCCAGATCATCGTGATCGACATCCTGCTCGGCGGCGACAACGCGGTCGTGATCGCGCTCGCGTGTCGCGACCTGCCCGCGCAGCAGCGGCTGCGCGGCATCCTGTGGGGGACCGCGGGCGCGATCGCGCTGCGTGTCGTGCTGATCGCGTTCGCGGTGGTGCTGCTCGACGTGCCGCTGCTGAAACTCGCGGGCGGCGTGCTGCTGCTGTGGATCGGCGTGCGGCTGCTCGCGCCGTCGCATCTCGAACACGCGAACGTGAAGCCCGCGGACAAGCTGCTCGGCGCGATCAAGACGATCATCGTCGCCGACGCGGTGATGAGCCTCGACAACGTGATCGCGATCGCCGGTGCCGCGGAGGCCGCCGACCCGCAGCACCGGATCGCGCTCGTGATCTTCGGGCTGATGGTCAGCATTCCGCTGATCGTCTGGGGCAGCCAGATCGTGCTGAAGCTGCTCGACCGTTTCCCGTCTGTCGTGACCTTCGGCGCGGCGCTGCTCGGCTGGATCGCGGGCGGGCTCATCATCAACGATCCGGCCGGCGACCGCTGGCCGTTCCTCGACACGCCGCTCGCCGAATACGGGATGAGCGTCGCCGGCGCAGTGTTCGTCGTCGCGCTCGGACATCTGCTCAAGCGCCGCAACGCGCGCCGCGCCGCCGCACGCGCGGCGGCGAAGCCGCACTGAGCCGGCCGGCCGTACGCGGGCGCTGTTCGAACGCGCGGGCAGCGGCGCCGACTTCGTCGCGCGCGACGCGTCCGAACTGTCCGCGGCGAAGCGCAGCGCGCCGACGCGTCGAGGCGGCCGCGCTGCCTCGCTAACCTACGCCATCCGGCCGACTGCCCTGTCCGGGCGGTCGTCGTTACGATCGAAACGCCTGTCCAGTCCGGACCGGCGTTTTCTGTTTCAGGAGCACTGAGAATGATCGTGACTGTTGTCGGACTTCATCCGCCGTTGCTGCGCCGGCTGCTGCCGTGTTCACGTCGGTACGCGCGCGGCGGGCCGCGGCGCGGCTTTACGTTGATCGAACTGATGATCGTGCTCGCGATCGTCGGGGTGATCGCCGCCTATGCGATTCCCGCGTATCAGGACTATCTCGCGCGCAGCCGGGTCGGCGAGGGGTTGTCGCTCGCGTCCTCGGCGCGCCTCGCGGTGGCGGAGAACGCCGCGAGCGGCAACGCGTTCGCCGCGGGCTACACGTCGCCGCCGGGAACACGCAACGTCGAGTCGATCGCCATCGACGACGCGACCGGCCAGATCGCAATCGCGTTCACGACCCGCGTCGCGCCGGCCGGGACCCATACGCTGGTGCTTGTGCCGTCGGGACCGGACAACGCGGAGACGCCGACCGCGCGCATCGCGCTGGCGCAGGGGAATCCGCCGAATGGCGCGATTACGTGGGAATGCTTCTCGGGCGGCAAGTCCGCTTCGTCGCTCGGCGCACCTGGAGCGGGGCCGGCGCCGACCGACGCGGCGACGCTGCCGTCGAATCTCGCGCCGCCGGAGTGTCGCGCGTAGCGCTGAGGCGGGTGCGGTTCGTGGCGGGCGCGTCGCGTCGCGGGTCGGATGCCGTATGAGTCGGATGCCGCGCGCGCAATGCGCTTGCCGGGCCGCCGCCCGCGCATCGCGTCGCGCCGTACGGAAGCAGCCGGAACGGGCGTCGCGCGGGCGGCGTTTCGCAGAACGGATGAGCGCTCGGCCGCGCCGTCGTCGCATCATCGACGAGGTACAGCCGCACAGAGGTGGAAAAGTTTTGTATAGTGCGCCGGTTGCTGACGTCCCCGGTCCTCCATGCCTTCTTCTTTCGCGCGCTACCTTACATTCGTCCTGCTGGCCGTCGCGTTTACGCTGCCGTATCTGGTACCGAATCACACGTATCCGATTCCGACGTTCTATGCGGAGTTCTCCGCGCTGACGGCGTATCTGCTGCTGGGTGTCGCCGTGCTGCTGCTCGTGCGTTCCGCGCAGCCGGCGGTGCCGTTCGCGTCGCCGCGCGTCGCGTGGGTGCCGATCGGGTTCGGCCTGCTGCTGGTGGTGCAGACGTTCGTCCTGCGGCTGGCGATGCCGGCGATGAACTGGCTCGGGTTCGGCTTTCTGCTCGCTGCGTTCATGGCGACGCAGGCGGGCTATGGGATTGCGCGCACGCAGCAGGTGTCGGTCGCGATGCGCTGGATCGCGTTCGCGCTGATCGTCGGCGGCCTGTTGTCGGTGGCCGCGCAGGTCGTGCAGCTATTCCATATGGAGAAGAAGTTCACGCCGTTCGTCGTCGCGTACAACTTCACCGTCGAGCGCCGGCCGTTCGGCAACATGGCGCAGGCGAACCATATGGCGACGTATATCGCGTTCGGGGTCGCCGGCGCGCTGTTTCTCGCGCAGACGCGGCGGCTCAACGTGCTGGTGTGGGCGCTCGTGTCGGCGATATTTTCCGGCGGCCTCGCGCTGACCGTGTCGCGCGGACCCTGGTTGCAGATCGCGGTCATCGTCGTCGCCGGGTTCTGGACCGCGTTGATCGGCGCGTCGCGCGACGATGGCCGCGTGCATCGCCACGCGCGCGCGAATCGGCGCGATGTGCGCGCGTGGCTGTTGCCGGTCGCGCTGGTCGTGCTGTTCGTCGCGGTCAACGCGTTCGTGCGCTGGGCCAATGTCCACTATGGATGGCAGCTCGACCAGTCGGCGGCCGAACGCTTCAAGGACGCCGGTCAGATCGCGCCGCGCCTCGCGCTATGGCGCTACGGGCTGACGATGTTCCGGTCGCATCCGCTCCTCGGCGTCGGCTGGGGCGACTTCCCGATCCATCAGTACGAACTCGCGAAAGCGCTCGGCGGCGTCGAGATCGCGAACAACGCGCACGACGTCGTGATCGATCTGCTCGCCAAGACCGGAATCGTCGGTCTCGCGATCGTGCTGCTCGGGCTCCTCGCGTGGTTCGTGCGCGCGGCGCTTGCGCCGCAGGCGCCGGAGCGCGTGTTCGGCTTCGCGCTGATCGGCGCGCTTCTCATGCACGCGCTCGTCGAGTATCCGCAGCAGTACATGTTCTTCCTGCTGCCCGCGATGTTCCTGTTCGGGCTGCTCGACACGCGGCCGCTAAAGTTCGTGCCGCCCGGCGTGTCGCTCGGCGCGTATGCGGTGCTCGTGTTCGGCGGGCTCGTGTCGCTGTATCCGGTGCTGCGCGACTACAACCGTTCGGAAGTGCTGTACTACGGCTCGCATCCGTACGAGCAGTACGGCAAGGCGCCGTCCTACGTGTTCGCGCCGTGGGGTGACTACGGCATGGCGACGCTGATGCCGATGACGGCCGACCATCTCGGCGTGAAGCTCGCCGCGCACGAGCGTGCGCTCGCGCTGCTGCCCGGCGAGACGGTGCTGCGCCGCTATGCGGTGTTGCAGGCGCTCGACGGCAACACCACGGGCGCGCTCGACACGATGGACCGCCTGAAAATTTTCGCGACCGAACTGCACGACTGGCCGACGCAGCTATCGGCGGTCTATGGGCTCGTCGACGAACACCGGTCGCTGGCCGCTTTCCGCGCGACACTGCAGAAACGCTATGGCCCGGCGCCGGCGGCGTCCGACGACGATGACGACGACGGCGCGTCCGACTGACCGCTGCGGCGCCGTCCGACGCCGGGGGGCTTCGGGCGATCGGCTCAAAGCTGCGTGTACTTCGTCGCGACGCCTTTCGCCTTGTCCGCCGGATAGCGCGCTTCGTTCAGCGTGAGCTTCGCGGCGGCTGCTTCGAGCAGATCGAAGCCGGCCGTGTGCGCGACGAGCAGCAGATACATCAGCACGTCGGCGCATTCGTGTTCGAGTGCGTTGCGTTGCGCCGGATCGGCGACGAGCGCGTCGATTTCGGCGTCGGTTTTCCACTGGATCGTTTCGAGCAACTCGCCGGCCTCGATCGACGTCGATACGATCAGGTTGCGAAGCGTATGGAACTGCTGCCAGTCGCGGGCGTCGCGAAAGGCCAGCAGTTGCGCGAGCAGGGTGTCGAGGGTCATCGGATGGCCTGGAAAGGGCGCAAAAGCGGAGTGAGTACAGCGGCGGCGACAGCAGTTTAACCTTCGGCCACCCGGCCGCCGGACTTCCCGCGGCGCTTTTCGCGTAACCTCGGGTTCGTGTCGGTTCACGTCAGTCCTTCGGAGACGCGTAAATGCGCATAGCGTGCCTGCATACGGCAAAAAGCAATATCGACGTATTCACGAACGCGGCCCGACACCTGAACCTGCCGCAAATCTCGCTCGTCCATGCAGTGCGGGAGGATCTGCTGGCGGCCGCGGAACGGGCGCGCGGACTGACGTCCGATATCGAATCCCGGACTCGCGACGCGCTGCTGAATCTGGCACGCGACGCAGATGCCGTGCTTTTGACGTGCTCTACATTGGGGCCTTGCATCCCGGCGGATTCGGCCGTTGCCGCGGTTCCCATGATCCGGGTCGACCGTGCGTTGGCAGACGAGGTGACGCGAGGCGGCGGCAAGGTCGTCGTGCTGTGTGCGGTCGAAACGACGCTGGTGCCGACCATGCAGGTGTTTCGCGACGCCGCGCAGCGTTCCGGCGCCGATGTGGAGGTCCGGCTGGTGCCACGCGCATGGTCGTTGTTTCGGGCCGGAAAGCGGGCCGCTTATCTGTCGGCCATTGCGGACGCGGCGGACGACGCGTATGACGAGGGCGCATCGATCATCGCGCTGGCGCAGGCGTCAATGGCCGAAGCCGCCGGGCTGGTCAGGCGGGCGTCGAAACCGCTTACGAGCCCGTCAGCGGCCGTCGTTGCCGCGATGAAGGCGGCTGTCGACGCCGGCTGAAAGTCCGGAAGGCGAGCGGGGAGGGCCGTTTAACGACGCTGCAAAACGCAGCGGGCGGAGGACGGTGCGATGCGCAGCGTTAAACGTCGGACGGCGGGCGGCGTCGGGCCGTCGGTGTGTGCGTTCGCGGGTGGACAGTCGGGGCCGGCCATCACGCAGTGCACGACGTGATCGGTCGTCGTGCCGGCCGAAGAACGCGCACTTAACCCTCCGCCACCCAATCCCCCGACTTGCCGCCATGCTTCTCCATCACGCGAACGTCGGTGATCGTCATCCCCCGATCCACCGCCTTGCACATATCGTAAACCGTCAACAACCCCACCTGCACCGCCGTCAACGCCTCCATTTCCACCCCCGTGCGCCCGAACGTCTCCACCTGCGCGGTGCAATGCACGGCGGACTGCGCTTCGTCGAGCGCGAAGTCGACTTTCACGCGCGTCAGCGCGAGCGGATGGCATAGCGGGATCAGGTCGGCGGTGCGCTTCGCGCCCTGGATCGCCGCGATGCGCGCGACGCCGATCACGTCGCCTTTTTTTGCGTGGCCGTCGCGGATCAGCGCGAACGTCGCGGGCAGCATGCGGATCGAGCCGCGCGCGACCGCGATGCGTTTCGTCTCCGACTTGGCGCCGACGTCGACCATATGGGCGTCGCCGGCGGCATCGAAATGGGTGAGTTCGGGCATGTTGGGTCTCCGGCAAGGGCGCCTATCATAGCAGCGTCGCCGCGGCGGCGAAGCCGCGCGGCGGCCGCCGCCGACGCCTCGCATCACGCCGTGCGCGCAAGCGCCGCCGGGCGCCGGCGGTTCGGCGCCCAACGCATCGGGCTACAATCGTCACGCGGTTTTCGGCGCCGTTTCGCGCGGCACACGCCGGATTCGGTGCCGCCGCTGCCCGTATTCTTCCCAGCTTTTCGTCTTCGCCATCGATGCATGTGAAACGGCTGCTCGCTGCCTGGTTGTGCGTATCGCTTGCGATGCCGTCCGGCGCGTTCGCGCAGCGGAGGGCCGACAGCGCCGCGTCGTCGCCGGTGTCCGGCCTTGCCGCGCCGCCGGCCGGCGCGCTGACCGTGGACGCCGACGAGTTTGCCGCGACCGCCGGCCCCGCCGGCCCCTTCGGCCCCTTCGCGGCAGCGGCCGATGCGCCGCGCGGCGCGGGCGGCCCGGCGCTGGTCAGCGGCCCGCTCGACGCCGCCGCCGCCGACGCCTCCGTTCCCGCCTCGATCGCCCCCGGCGTCTTCGGCACCTATGGCGGCGCGCAAAGCCGCTTCTCCGATGGCCGATCGGTTCACCGTTCGCATGCGCCGTCGTGGGTGCCGCAACTGCCCGACCTCGGCGACGGCTCCGGCGGCGCGCTGACGCCGGACGCGGAGCGGCGCATCGGCGAGCGCGCGATGCGCGAGATCCGCGCCGATCCTGCTTACGTCGACGACTGGCTCGTGCGCGACTACCTGAATTCGGTCGCGGCGAAGCTGTCGGCGTCGGCGAGTGCGCAGTTCGTCGGCAGCTATCGTCCCGAGTTCGATCTGTTCGCGGTGCGCGACGGGCAGATCAACGCATTCTCGTTGCCAGGCGGCTTCATCGGCGTGAACACCGGGCTCATCGTCGCGACCCGGACCGAATCGGAACTCGCGTCGGTGCTCGCGCACGAGATGGGGCACGTATTGCAGCGGCACATCGCGCGGATGCTCGCGCAAAGCGACCGCACCGGCTACACCGCGCTCGCGACGATGCTGCTCGGCGTGCTGGCCGGCGTGCTCGCGCACAGCGGCGACCTCGGCAGCGCGATCGCGGTCGGCGGCCAGGCGTACGCGGTCGACAGCCAGCTGCGTTTCTCGCGCGCGGCCGAGCACGAGGCCGATCGGGTCGGCTTCCAGTTGCTGAACGGCGCGGGCTACGACACCTACGGGATGGTGACGTTTTTCGAGCGTCTCGAACGCGCGTCGATGGGCGATGCCGGCGTGCCCGCGTATGCGCGCACGCATCCGCTGACGGTCGAGCGGATCGCGGACATGGAGGATCGTGCGCGCCGTGTGCGCTACCGGCAGCCGCGCCAGGCGCCGGAGTACGGATTCGTGCGCGCACGCGTGCGGGTGTTGCAGGCTCGCACCCGCGCCGGCCTGCACGACCTTGCTGCCACGATACGCTCGGAAATCCAGGACGGTACGACGGTGAACGTCGCGGCGAACTGGTACGGGCTCGCGTATGCGCAGATGCTGACCGAGCGCGACGGCGACGCGGCCGCGTCACTCGCGAATGCGCGCCGCGCGTTCGCCGCGTTCGAATTAGACGACGGCGCGCCCGCGCGCAGTTCGCCGAGCCTCGACGTGCTGGCCGCCGACATCGCGCGTCGCGCGGGGCGCCACGACGACGCGGTGCGGCTTGCGAGCGTCGCGCATCGCGCGTGGCCCGATTCGCACGCGGCGACCGACATGCTGCTGCAAACGCTTCTCGACGCGCGTCGGTTCAGGGATGCGCAGACGCTCGCCGCGCAGCAAACGCAGGCCGAGCCGCAGCAGCCCGCATGGTGGCAGTACCTCGCGAAGGCCGACGAAGGCCTCGGCGACACGCTCGGCCGGCGTCGCGCACAGGCTGAAAAATTCGCGCTCGACGGCGCGTGGCCGTCGGCGATCCGTCAGTTGCAGGAGGCGCGCGACATGAAGTCGGTCGGCTACTACGATCTCGCGAAGATCAACGCGCGGCTGCACGAACTGGAAGCGCGCTACAAGGAAGAAGAGCAGGACGAAAAGGATCGGGGCTGACGGATCCTGCGATGCCGGAGAACGCGCGGCGATGTTGCGGCAATGGCGGCGCCGAGTACGGCGCGCGCGTCGACACGCCGAAGGCCGGCGCTCCCGCCGCGACGCATCCAGCCGCCGAGGCCGGGACCCGCCGCGCCGCTAGCTCGCGTGAGCGCCCGCCGCGGCGGCCGCCGGACTCGCGACGAACCCGAACCGCGCCGGCACCTCGTCGCGACGGATCGGCTGCAACGGCAGCGCGACGTCGTCGCGCCAGTGAAACGTGCCGCCCGAACCGTCGTCGTCGAGCGTCGCCAGCGCCGACAAGAGATCGAGGTCGTGGTCGTGCAGCACCGCGACGCGCGCGATTCCGGCACGCGCGCCGTCGTCCGCGAACAGCACCGCCCCGCACTCGTCCAGATACGCGGCCGCCGGCACGAACGGCCGGCCGGTATGGTCCGCGAGCGCGGGCCGGCCGCTTTCGTCGCACGACAGACGCATGACCCACGGCGTGTATTCGAGTTCGACGTACACGCGTTGCGGCCCGTTCTGAAAGAACCACTGACCGCGTTCGTCGCGCTCGTAGTTGCGGTTGATGAAGCCGGTCAGCGCGGCATGGCGGATCGGTGTGCCCGGTTCGTGGCGCGCCTGGGCCGCCTCGTCGCGCATGCGCCAGTTGCCGCGCGCGTCGAGCCGCAGCCAGCCGGTGCAGTGCGGGACGTTCGGCCAGCGCGCGAGCGCCTGTTTGACGATCTCATCCATGTTGAACGAACGTCGACAGATAGTTGAACACCCGCTCGGCGAGCCATTGGTTGCGGCCCGGGAACGGCCCGGTCATGAAGCCGACATGGCCGCCGTGCGCGGGCTGATCGAGTTCGATCGCCGCACCGACGTCCGCGCGGCCCGGCAGCGCGCTGCCCGGCAGGAACGGATCGTTGCGCGCGTTCAGCACGAGCGTCGGCACGGCGACCTCGGCGAGCATCGGCCGCACGGTCGCGCGCGTCCAGTATTCGTCGGCATTGCGAAAGCCGTGCAGCGGGGCGGTCACGACGTCGTCGAATTCGAACATCGTGCGGCTCGCCAGCATCGTGTGCGCATCGAACAGGCCCGGGTATTGTTCGAGCTTGCGCAGCGCCTTGACCTTCAGCGTTTTCAGGAAGCTGCGCGTGTACACCATGCCGAAGCCGCGCGACAGCAGCGCGCCGCCCGCATGCACGTCGAGCGGCGCCGAGATCGCGGCGGCGGCCGAAACGATCGATGCGTCCTCGCGGCGTTGCGCGAGCCAGTGCAGCAGCACGTTGCCGCCCAGCGATACGCCGGCCGCGACCACCGGCCCGCGATGTTGCGCGGCGAGCCGGCGCAGCACCCAGTCGGCCTCGTTTGCGTCGGCGAGGTGATAGAAGCGCGGCAGCAGGTTCAGCGGCCCGCTGCAGCTACGGAAGTGCGGGATCACCGCGTGCCAGCCGCGCTCGCGCGCGGCGGCGGTCAACGCGCGCGCGTAGTGCGAACCGGAGCCGCCTTCGAGGCCGTGAAACAGCACGAAAAGCGGTGCGTCGGCGCGCGGCGCATAGCCGTCCGCCCAGTCGAGTTCGATGAAGTCGCCGTCGGGTGTGTCCCAGCGTTCGCGCCGGAACGTCACCGGCGGCAGCCGCGAGAACAGCGCCGGCACGATGGTCTGCGCGTGCGGGCCGACGAGCCACAGCGGCGCGCGATACGACGCCGGCGAGCGCTCGACGGCGGGACTGAAAGCGGGCTGCGTGGTGCTCATCCGGGCGTCACCCGTCGCTGCTCGCTCAGTGCAGCGCGCCTGCGCCGTGGCGCAGCTTCGCCGCGAACTGGGTCGCAGCCGAGTCCGGCATCCGGCTCGCGTGGATGTGGGCGATGCGCCATTCGCCGCGCTCGTGCACCATCACGTAGGTGGTGAACACCATCGCGGGCACCGCGGCCGGATCGGCCGGCCGATGCGCCTCCGCGATCGCGTAGACGACGGTGCCGAGGCTGTCGTACACGCGGATGTCGAGCGGTTCGATCGACACCGGCGCCGCTTCGAACTGCGCGCCGAGCCCCGAGCGGATGTTCGACAGGCCATGCAGATGCCAGTCGTCCGGCCAGATGCAGCTGACGAACTCCTCGTCGATCCACAGGCCCATCAACGCGTCGATGTTCACTTCCGCGACGGCCTGATAGTACGCGTTGAGCGTGTCCGCGGCGGCTTCGAAGATATGGGCAAAACGTGGCATGGCTCGTCGGTCTGGGGCGCGCAACGCGCGGGTGGTCTGGCGGCCGGCGGCTAGCGTTGCGCGAGCAGCATGCCGCGCAGATCGCCGAACACCTGGGCGGCGGACAGCTCGCGCAGGCAGTTCAGATGGCCGAGCGGGCATTCGCGCTGGAAACAGGGGCTGCAATCGAGATGCAGCCATTGTACCTTTGCAAGCTCCGACAAGGGCGGCGTGTGGCGCGGATCCGTCGAACCGTAGACCGCGACGAGCGGGCGGCGCAGCGCGGCCGCGACGTGCATCAGGCCCGAATCGTTGGTGACGACCGCGCTCGCGCGCGAAATCAGCGCGCACGCTTCGCCGAGCGCGGTTTGTCCGCACAGGTTGCGCACGTTCGACGCGCGGTCCGCGATCGCCTGCGCGAGCGGCGCGTCCTTCGGCGAGCCGAGCGCGACGATCTTCGTGTACGGGAACGACTGCCCGACCAGTTGCGCGAGTTCCGCGAAGTGTTCGACGGGCCAGCGTTTGGCCGGGCCGTATTCGGCGCCCGGGCAGAACACGAGCAGCGGCACGCGCGTATCCAGATTGAAGCGCGCCGACACGCGCGCCGCCTCGTTCGGGTCGGGGTCGAGGCGCGGCGCCGGCAGGTCGCCGGGCAGCGTCGCGCCGGGCGCGTACGCGAGCGCCGCGTAGTGGCCGACCATCGGCGGACGGCTGTCCTTCGGCGGATTCGCGTGGCGCACGTTCAGCAGGCCATAGCGATGCTCGCCGGTATAGCCGATGCGCAGCGGGATGTTCGCGAGCCACGGGATCACCGCGGACTTCAGCGAATTCGGCAGCACGTACGCGGCGTCGTAGCCGACGTCGCGCAGGTCGCTCGCCAGTTGCCAGCGGCGCAGCGGTTGCAGCTTGCCGTGCGCGAGATCGGTCGCGTAGACGTCGCGGATTTCGGGCATCCGTTCGAGCACGGGCGCGACCCAGGTCGGCGCGACCGCATCGATCGCGATGCGGGGGTGCAGTTTCACGAGCCGCGACAGGAGCGGCTGCGCCATCAGTGCGTCACCGATCCAGTTCGGTGCGATTACCAGCGCGCGGCGCATCGGGATGTCTGTGTCAGGAGGTCAGGGCGCGGTGCGCGCGCGCAGGCGCACGAACCGCGAGATTCGGAAAGCGGAACCCGCGCCGCCGCACCAGGCGGGCGGCGGGCGCAGCAGGAAAGCAGCGGACGAGCGGCCGGCGGCCCGGACGCGGCATCAATGGCCGTGCAGCACTTCGCCGTCGCGCAGCTTGTAGCGCGTGCCGCAGTACGGGCAGCGCGCCTCGCCGTGCGTGACGTCGATGAACACGCGCGGATGCATGCTCCAGCGCGGCATCGA
>Ga0164242_10007978_pt1 | contig 11536 bp, 10 predicted proteins | sample OricomgcompostMG_FD_108783 | JGI IMG/M metagenome (GOLD analysis project Ga0164242, IMG submission 108783) | Miracle-Growth compost microbial communities from Emeryville, California, USA - Original compost - Miracle growth compost (MG) ... | reverse complement strand
CACCCGGCGTTCGCCGCCGAGGGCACGGATGCCTCTGATGTCGCGCGCGTCACAACGGAGGCAGTCGAGAGCCTCGGCGGGCTCGATATTTTGGTGAATAACATCGGGGGCTTGATCACCCGAGCGGGCATTGAGGCGCTCGACCTCGCGACGTGGCGCGCGATCCTCGCGCTCAACCTCGACAGCACGTTCTTGTTCACCCACGAGGCTGTACCGCACCTCAATGATGGCGCGCGCATCATCAACGTCGCCTCACTCGCGGGCCACACCGGCGGTCACGCTGGCGCGCTTGCGTACGCCACGGCGAAGGCCGGAATATTCGGATTCACTCGATCGCTTGCAACCGAGCTCGCGCCACGCGGCATCACGGTGAACGCGTTAGCTCCAGGCTTCATCGAGGAAACGCCGTTTCACGACACGTTCACCACCCCCGAGTCGAAGGAACGAACCGTCTCGGGCATTCCCGTCGGCCGTGCCGGTGTTCCGGCGGATGTCGCCTCCGCCGCAGCGTGGCTCGCCTCGTCCGAGGCGTCGTTTATCAGCGGTGCGGTCATCGATGTCAACGGCGCGCAGTACTTTCACTAGCGCTCGGGCTTCCACGAGCGGCGGGCCACCGAGCCGGGCGGCATTCGCGTCGCGCCGCTCCGATGGACGGTGTGCGCACGCGGCGCCCCTACGATGTACGGGTGGCCACTACGACATACCGTGAGGTGCGGCCGGCTCAGCGCACGCGGGTCGCCCGATACCGGCACTCGCTCTGGCTGCTGACCAAGCGCGACCTGCACGTGCGGTACGCGACGAACGCGCTGGGCTACGTATGGTCGATTCTCGACCCGCTGCTGATGGCCGGGATCTACTACTTCGTCTTCGTCGTGATCTTCCAGCGTGGAAACAACGTAGGTGAGTCGCCCTACATCGTCTTCCTGCTCGCGGCACTGCTGCCATGGACCTGGTTCAACGGCGTCGTCTCCGATAACACTCGGGCGTTCAGTCGCGAGGCGAAGCTGATCCGGTCCACGTCGATTCCGCGGACGATCTGGATCAATCGCATCGTGCTCAGCAAGGGCATCGAGTTTCTGCTGTCGCTGCCGGTGATCGCCTTCTTCGCGATCATCAGCGGAGCGACGCTGCGGATCGACGTGGTCTTTTTGCCACTCGCAGTCGCGATCGAGGGTGTTCTCCTCGTCGGGCTCGGCCTGCTCGTTGCACCGATCTGTGTCTTCTTCAAGGACCTCGAGCGCGCGATCAAGCTTTTTCTGCGTTTGCTCTTCTATGCATCCACCGTGATGTATCAGATCACCGACATCCCGGCCGGCGGTCTCCGTACAGTAGCCGAGCTGAATCCGCTGGTCGGCATCTTCGGCATCTACCGTTCCGCTTTCTTCGCGCACAGCCTGGATTGGAAGCTGGTCATCATCGCCGCGCTCGGCAGCCTCATCGCGCTGTTGCTCGGGATTCTCGTGTTTCGCCGGTCGATCCGTTCCGTACTGAAGGAGATGTGATGGCCGTCTCACCCGATATCGACGTCTCGAGCGTCGGCATCCGATTCAAACGCAATCGCCGAGGGCGACGCAGTTTCAAGGACCTCTTCTCGACATCCAAGCGCCGATCGCGCCCGGACGAGTTCTGGGCGTTGCGCAACGTGTCGTTCACCGTGCAGTCGGGCGAGGCGATCGGCGTCGTCGGACGCAATGGACAGGGCAAGTCGACGCTGCTGAAGCTCGTCGCCGGCGTGATCCTCGCCGACGAGGGCCGCGTGGACGTGCACGAGGGCGTCGCACCGCTGATCGAGATCACCGGTGGCTTCGTGGACGATCTCACCGTGCGCGACAACGTCTACCTCACGGCAGGCCTGCACGGTATGCGCCGCGGCCAGATCGACGAACGGTTCGACGACATCATCGCGTTCGCCGACATCGGCGACTTTCTCGACACCCCGTACAAGCACCTGTCCAGCGGCATGAAGGTGCGCATCGCCTTCGCCGTGATCGCACAACTGGAAGAGCAGATCCTGCTCGTCGACGAGGTGCTCGCGGTCGGCGACCGGGCGTTCCGCGAGAAGTGCTACAAGCGCATCGAGGAGCTGCTGGCCGGCGGCCGTACCATGTTCTTCGTGTCGCACAATGAGCGCGACCTGCGCCGGTTCTGCACCCGGGGACTGTACCTGGACAAGGGCAGGCTCGTGCTCGACGGACCGATCGACGACGTGCTGGAGGCGTACAACCGCGACTACGGGTGAGCGACTACGCCTCCACAGGATGCCGTTGGCGAGGCTCTCCCCATTTGGGCCGATTTCGTCGGATGCCATCGCTAGCCTGCCCGCATGTTGAAAGCCGCAGACTCCCCCATTGTCGAGCCGCCTTCGGCGGCATACCCCGTTCCGTTCAGCTTCGACCGCTCGCGCGCGCCGCGCTACGGACTGACCAATCGCAGCCTCGAGACCCTCACGGGCGTGCGCTTCTCGTTGCTGGGATCCGGCAGCATGCCCGTGCAGGCGCCCGTGTCGCTGCCGCCGGGCGAGACGGCATGGATTCCGATCTTCGGCGACGACCTCGCGCGGACGACGATCCTGATCGTGCGCTGGTCGCGTGCCAACGGCGACGAATACCTCTGGCGCGCCAGCTTCTGACGCCGCTCGGCCGCTACCGCAGTCGCCGGTCCCGCTTCGAGTGGCCACGAATGATGTCTGCCGCCGTCATCTGCTTCTGACGATCCGGCACGCTCTCGCGCGCGATTCCCCTCACGAAGTCGGCCGGATCCGCCGCCAACGCATTGGCGATCCGAACCAGCGTCGTGAGGCTGGGATTGGCCTGACCTCTCTCGATCTTGCCGTAGTTGGTGACATGCATCTCGGAGATCTCGGCGACCTCCTCTTGGCTCATCTCGTGCTGAAGGCGGATGACCCGGATGCGATGCCCGACGATCCGCGCTGCTTCTGAATATCGCTCTCCGGGCACGGTCTCATGTCTAGGGCGACAGAGCGTTTGTTATCCAGAGCGCGAACGCTTGAAGTGTTTGTGCCTCAGTCGTTAGCTCGGTCAACTCGCCTCGGGCCCACTGTCGTCAAGGTGACGATTTCGCCGCTCCTGCTCCTCTCGAAACTGTCGCGCGGTGAACGTGACGGCGGTCGGCGGCAGCATGTCTGCACCGATGCCCTTGACGAGCTTCGCCACGTCGACATCGAGCGAACTCGCGATGCGGACCAGGGTGAAGAAACTCGGATTGACCAGCCCACGCTCGATGCGACCCAGATTCGACACGTCGACGCCCGCGAGATTAGCGAGATCGTCGCGGCTCAGGGCCGCTTTGGTTCGCGCCTTCACGATGCGGAGGCCAAGCTCGACCGCTCCGGGCCAACGACCAGTAGCTCACCCAGCGCCTGGAACCGGCCAAGAGGACGAGGCACGGGCGTTCCTGCAATAGACGGCAACGTCGCCCTGCCCTTTCCCTTCTCTGACCTGCCCGCGCGAGACGACCGACTACGAAGACACACCACTTCCGCTGCGCAGCTTCGTCCGACCCGACAAACTTCTCACAGCCGCGCGCTCGATCCTCGGCGCGTCGGTCGCACGGTTGAGCCACGCGCGAACCGGCGAAATCCGGGCCGCGATCGCACATCTGTTCAGCTAGCAGTCCGCGTCGCATCCATCCGGGGATGCCAGCCCGTCGGCACTCGAAGCATCCCACAGCCTCTGGTCTTCCGAGCTCGACCAACTCTCGAACGCGGCAGCGTAAGCGGTTTCGAGTTCCTTTTCCGAAGGCATCCGACTCATCCACTACCCGGCCACGTGCTGCGCCAGCACCGCGAGAGCGGCGGCATCCAGCGCGTCTTCGGGCATTCCCGCGTTGCTGCGCACGCGCTGACGCCCGATCAGCAGACTCTCGTAGTCGAACTCGGATGCCATGATGGCGCCGCTGTCGATCGCGCGCAGGCCCATCGCATACCAGCGTTGCGCGTGCGCGTTCTCTCCGATCAGCTCAAAGCCGGAGCCGAGCAGGATGTAGTCGGTGACGGCCGTGGGACGCTCGCGTCGCAACTCGTCGGAGAGCGCGATGCCGTCATCGGTGCGTCCAGCCTGGAACAGTTCCCGCACCAGCATGACGCGAGGGCTGATCGGCACCGGGCCGCCGTCGGCGATCGCTGCTTCGAACATCCGCACCGCCTCGGTATGGTCGCCCGCATAACCGAAGTACTCGCCGGCGTCGGCGAAAAGCGCGGCGCGGGAAACCTCGGGCCGCAGCGTGAACCTCTCCGTCTCTTCCGCCCACGAGCGGAAGCGTTCGGCGGCGGCGAGCGGGTCGCCGGAGAGCGCAGACTCGCGCGCACGGTCGACGTCGATCAACGTGATGGTGCGGGGCATGGGACAAGGCTAGCGGGGCCGACGCCGCCGGAAGTGTCCGGAAGGATGTCAGGCGCGACACGTAGACTCTGTGCATGGCACGAAAGTCGAAGCCGATCGTCGTCGTCACCGGCGACCACACGAGCCAGCTGCGCAAGAAGCGGCTGCCATTGACAGCCGATCGCGGACTCGACGCGCTGATGTCCGTGCAGCGTCCCGCCGTGCTCGCACACCTGCGCAGCATTCAGCGACGGCATCCAGAGGCCCGCCCAGAGGACGTGCTGCGGATGCTCGAGCGCCGCTACCTCGCCACCGTCACCACCAGCGGCGCCGCCGTCGGTGCGACGGCGGTCATCCCCGCCATCGGCACCGTCACGACGCTCGCGCTCTCCGGCGTGGAGACCGCCGCTTTCCTCGAGGCGACGGCCCTGTTCGCTCAATCGGTGAGCGAGGTGCACGGCCTTCCGGTCAACGATCCGGATCGAGCACGGGCACTTGTGATGGCGTTGATGCTCGGCAAGGAAGGCTCCGAACTGGTGCGCCAGTGGGGCGCCGAGGCCACAGAAGACGACGTCACCAGGCGCCTCTACTGGGGTGAGGTCGTCACGACGAGCCTTCCGCGCGCCGTGGTGGGTCCGCTCACCGGCCACCTGAAGAGCGCGTTCCTGAAGAAGTTCGCGGTTTCGGGAGGCACGAGCGTGATCGGCAAGGCCATTCCGTTCGGCGTCGGTGCTGTCGTCGGCGGAGCCGGGAACCACCTGCTCGGGCGCCGCGTGCTGCAGAGCGCTCGGATCGCTTTCGGCGAGCCGCCGATCGCCCTCGCCGACGGCTCACGTCAGCTGAAGAAACTCGACGTTGAGCCGATCAGATAAGGTCTGCCGGCAGCACCGCCAGAGCCACGCTTGCACACGGCCGCCGCACCCGTGCATGTGCCGCCGAGACGGCATCCCGTCGGCTGATACGGTGTGATGCGTGGGCCGGTTCACGTTCGCGACGGGCAACGCCCGCAAGCTTCTCGCACTGCCACTGTACGGGCTCGGCGCGCTCACGAGCACGGTCGTGCCCCGGGATCCACGGCTGTGGGTCTTCGGCTCGGGCACCGGCGTCGGCGAGGGCGCTCTGGCGCTGCTCGAGCACGCACGTGCGGCCGATCCGAGCCTGCGGATCGTCTGGTTGACCCGAAACGAGCGGGACGCCGCCGACGCGCGGGCACGCGGCATCCGTTCCGCGCCGAAGATGAGTTGGCGCGGCTTTCGGCTCACGCTGCGTGCATCGGTGATCGCCGTCACCCACGGATTCGGCGACGTGAACCGCTACGCCACACGCGGCGCGTTCGTCGTGCAGCTGTGGCATGGCATCCCCTTCAAACGCATCCACATCGACTCCCCCGCCGCCCTGCGCGTTCCGTTCTTCTCACGGTTCGGCATCACCAAGCGCATCCTGCGGGCCGGGTACGCATATTCCGGGCGCGGTATAGGCCTGTTCCCCGTGGCGTCCGAGGTCGCCGGGGCTCGCATCGCAACCGCATTCGCAATCGGCAACGACACCATCGCAGTCACAGGAGACCCGCGCGACGATGCGCTCATCGGCGCCGATGCCGATGACCTTGCTGCGTACACTCGGGCGCGAGTCGCGGATCTCCTCGGCGACGACCGCGTACGCACCGCGCGGCTGGTGATGTATGCCCCGACCTGGCGCGACGGCGCTGCCGACCCGTCGCTGCCGACACATGACGACTGGGAACGCATCGCCTCCTACCTCGATGACACTGATGCGCTCCTGGTGATCCGTTCCCACCCGTTGGGCAGCGGCGACTACGCGGCGGGCGCTGCGGCAAGCGACCGTGTGCTCATGCTCGGCGCCGATCTGCAGGGCGACATCACTCCGCTGCTGCCCGCCTTCGACGCACTCGTCACCGACTACTCGTCGATCGCGTTCGACTACGCGCTGCTCGGGCGGCCGATCCTGTTCCTCGCCCCCGACGTCTCCGCTTACACCGCCAGTCGCGGCGTCTACGAGCCATACGCCGACTTCAGCGGCGGCACCGAGGTGTCCTCCTGGCGCCACCTGGTCGAGTTGCTGCGCACCGTCGACACCGATCCGGATGCCGCCGAGCGGCTCCGCGCGCACGCTCAGTGGCTCGCGGGCCGGTTTCACACCTACCGCGACGGGCGGAACACGCAGCGGGTCTATCAGCAGATCCGCGCGCGAATCGGCGGCACAATCGCTGCCGAGAAGTCAGGTACGGAACGAGCAACGACCGTCGAACGCGTCGAGGTTGATCCGGGGAACGCATCGGGCGGCGCGGATGCCGACGAGCATGCGAGACCGACGCTCATTCTGCACGGCCGCGGCGTTTCCCCCGCTCGGGCCAGCCTGATCGGCCGCGGGCCGACGCTGACCAGCACCGTTGAGAATGATATGGGCGGCTGGAGCGTGCGCATACCGCTCGCCGCATCGGCATGGGGCGGCCCGCTGCTGCCGCCTCCGAGCGGTGACTACGCAGTACGGCTTGCCGACGACGACGATCGGCCCGTGGATGTGGCAGTCACGGCCGAGCTTCCGTCCGAACGACGCTTCGACGACTATTTTCGGCTCGCATTCCGGCAGGAACGGGGTTCGCTCGTGGTGTCTGTCTCGGCGCCCCTCGACGACGACGAGCGGGGCACTGAGAACCAAGCACGACTCGAGGCTGCCTACCGCGCGACCCGCGAGCCACTGACGAACGCGGTGTTCTTCGAGAGCTTCTGGGGGCAAAACGCCTCCTGCAATCCGCGCGGCATCGATCGCGCCCTTGCGCGGTCACATCCGGAGATCACACGGTACTGGGGCGTCGCCGATGCATCCGTTCAGGTTCCGGTCGGAGCGGTCACCGTGATCGAGGGCAGCGCCGCGTGGTGGAACGCCCGAGCGACCGCACGCGTGATCGTGATCAACGACTGGTTACGCAAGCGGTACCGCAAGCGAGCCGGACAGGCCGTGCTCCAGACCTGGCACGGCACGCCGCTCAAGCGCCTTGCACTCGATCGACGCGGTGTGCGTCGGCTGCGCGCCAACGTCGCCGCGCTGCTGGAGAAGGCGCGCTGGAACATCATGCTGGCGCAGAACGAGTTCAGCGCCAGCGTCTTTCGCGCTGCCTACGCGTTCCGCGGCCCCATCTGGCAAGAGGGTTATCCCCGCGACGACGTTCTCCGTGATGTCGAGGACGTGGACCGAATCGAGACGCGAGACGACGCGGATGCCGTGCCGACGGCATCCGCAGTGCGTTCCCGACTCGGAATCGACGCGACCTCGACCGTCGTGCTGTACGCGCCGACGTGGCGCGACGACCGGCCGGGCAACGTCGACCACGTCGATGCGCAATCGCTCGCCACTCGGCTCGGGCCGCGCTTCACGGTGCTCGTCCGCGGGCACTCCCGCACGTTGCGGGCGGGAGCCGGGCTGGACGGCCACGGAGTCGTCGACGTCTCGCGTTACCCCGACATCTCGGAGCTTTTCCTCGCCGCCGACGCGCTCGTCACCGACTACTCGTCCGTGATGTTCGACTTCTCGGTGACGGGCAAGCCGATCCTGTTCTACGTTCCCGACCTTGCCGATTACCGCGACCGGCTGCGCGGATTCACCTTCGACCTGCTGCCGATCGCGCCCGGCCCGATTCTCGACGGACCGGATGCGTTGGTCGAACGGTTACGGGATCTGCCCGGGGTATCGGCCGAGTTCGGCCAACGGTACGCAGCATGGCAGGCGCGGTTCAACCCTCGCGACGACGGTCACGCCGGCGAGCGGGTCGTCGCCCGCATGTTCGACGAGGGGCTGCTTCGACCCCCCGGCTAACGCCCCGTCTGGGAGCCGAGGTTGCGGGCGAGAGCCAGGTAGCCGAGCACGAATCCGATCCCCCAGCAGAAGTGGATGGTGGGCAGCACGATTGTGAACCAACCCGCCGCGCGCGTCCCCACGTTGCGCGAGAAGAGCAGCGTGGCGACCAGGACCAGCAGCACGTAAAGAATCGGGGCGGCGAAGCCGATGAGGAGCCACGGCGCTGCGCCGGATGTGAGCTGCACGAGCCCGACGATACCGAGCACCACCCCGGCCGTGACGGCGAGCACGAGCACAGGCGGGGCGAAATAGCGCAGCCCGTTGGCGGCCGGGAATCGTCGAACGAGCTCGCCGCGCCACAAACCGGTGGAGAGGAACTGGCGTGCCAGCGCCCGCAAGCTCGCCCGCGGACGGTAGACGACCCGCAGCTTGGGTGTGAACCAGACGGTGCCGCCGCCGGCGCGAAGGCGACGGTTGAGTTCCCAATCCTGCCCGCGGGTGATTCCCTCGTCGAAGAGACCGACATCCACAATGCTCTGCCGCTTGAACACACCGAGGTAGACCGTCTCGGCCGGCCCCTCTTCGCCGCCGACGTGCAGGCGCGTTCCGCCGAGCCCGATTGGGCTGCCATACGCCGTCGCAACGGCTCGCTCGAACGGCGTGATGCCCTGGGCATCCATCACACCACCGACGTTGTCAGCGTCCGTACGCAACAGAGTCTCGACGGCGATCCGCGTGTAATCGACCGGCAGTTCGGAGTGCGCGTCGACCCGGATCACGACCGGGTAGCGGGATGCCCGGATCGCCAGATTCAGCCCGCTCGGAGTCGAGCCGGCCGGGTTCTGCACCACCTGGATGCGCGGGTCGGCCGCAGACATGGCGGCAAGCACATCCTCGGTGCCGTCCGTGCTCGGACCGACCGCGAGCGTCACCTCGAATGGACCGTCGTACTGTTGATTCAGCAGGCTGTCGACGGCCGCCTGCACGTAGTCCGCCTCGTTGAGAACGGGCATCACATACGAGACACCCGGCGAGGTCGAAGTCGCGCTGTCGTCCGCCATTGTTTCCCGTCGTCGTGCAGTCGATCGAGCCTATCAGCCTGGTGACGGCCGATCGCAGCGCGATTTTCTGCTCTCGTCAGACGCGCATTGCCCGCGTGAACCGGGTTCGCGCGGGCAATGCGGCAGTACTGAGAGTCGGTCAGGAATTGGCGGGCAACGACCCCAGCGTGACCTTCACCGTGAAGCTCTTGCCGCCGCGCTGGTAGGTCAGATCGGCCGTCGAGCCGGCCGCAAGGTAGCGCACCTGCGCGGTCAGATCGGTCGGGTTGGTGATCGGAGTGCCGTTGAAGTTCGTCACGACGTCGCCGGCCTGCAGGCCAGCCTTCGCCGCGGCTCCCCCGGAGGTGACCGACGCGATGTCCGCGCCCACGGTGGTCGCACCCTTGGCGCTGGACGCGTCCTTGACCGTGGCGCCGAGCAGGCCGTGTGTCGCCTTGCCGTTCTTGATCAGTTCGTTCGCGACCCGCTCACCGAGGTTGGACGGGATGGCGAAGCCGACACCGATGCTGCCGGACTGATCGCTCGAGGTGCTGGACTGGCCGGCGCTGGCGATCGCGACGTTGATTCCGATCACCTGTCCCTTCGCGTTCAGCAGTGCGCCACCGGAGTTGCCGGGGTTGATGGCAGCGTCGGTCTGGACTACGGGCAGTGAGATGTAGCTGGATGCCGACTGGCTGCCGTTGCTGTCTCCGTTGCCCTGACCGGGGAGGTCGAAGTTCCAGAAGTTGTTGTCGCCGTTCCCCTGCTGTTGCTGCTGGTCGCCTTGGCTGGGGGCAGCTGACGAAGCGATCTGGATGCTGCGGTTGAGGGAACTGACGATGCCGTCCGTCACCGTGCCGGAGAGCCCGAGCGGGGCGCCGATCGCTACCGCCGTGTCACCGACGTTGAGCTTGTCGGAGTTGGCGAAGGTCGCCGGCGTCATGCCGCTGGCGCCGTTCAACTTGATCACGGCGAGATCGACCACGGGATCGGTGCCGACGACCTTGGCCGTGTAGATCTTGCCGTTGTTGTCGGTCACCGTGATCGTCGGATTGGCGGTCTCGCCGTCCAGGGTCACGACGTGCGTGTTGGTGAGCACGTACCCGTCGGAGGAGAGAATGATTCCCGAGCCGGTACCCGACTCCTGCGTACCGGTCACGGAAATGGTCACGACGCTCGGTGAGGCCTTGGCAGCCGCGGCGGTCACGACGGTCGCGTCGTTCGCGTTGTTCACCGTGATGTTGCCGGCACCTGTGGATGCCGCCGGGCTCGACTGCGGCTGCGACGCCTGCACGATCCCCATTACTCCCGCGCCGGATGCGCCGCCGATGATCGCGCCGATCGCGAGGCCGGCGACGACGAGGCCGGCGCCGCGCTTGCGCTTGTTCTTGTCGGCCGTGTCCTTGGCCGCGGGCTGCTGCCCGGCCCCCTGCCGATGCTGGTCCGGGTGCCCTGGCTGGCCCGGGTGTTGCGCGCCGAACTGGGCGGGATACTGGGCCGTGTACTGCGGCTGGCCGGCGTACTGCTGGCCCGCGTACGGCTGCTGACCGGCGTACTGCTGCTGACCCGGCTGCGGATAGGCGGGCTGTCCGGGCTGCGGACGACCGTACGGGTTCTGCTGGTTCGCGAGAGGGCCGCCGACCGGCTGGCCGGCGGAAGGCTGCTGGCCCGAGTACGGGTTCTGACCGCCGTGTTGCGGCTGCCCGAAAGCGCCGGTTCCGTAGTTCTCGGTCGGCTGCTGGTCCTGGTGCTGCGGAGTCGGCTGGTGCTGAGCCGACTGAGCGGACTCCGGGGCGGATGCCGTCGGCTGCTGCACGGACGCAGTCGACTGCTGTGCCGAGATCTGGGGCGCGGGAGGCTGCTGTTCCGCGGTCTCAGCGGTTGGCTGCGGTGCTGACGCATCGCCCGACGGCGCCTGCTGCTCGGGGACGGTGGCTGCGGCATCCCGCTGCTCGGAAGACGCTGTGGGCTCGGTCGGCTCCGGTGCGCCCGTCGGGTCGTTCGGGGTCTCAGTCATGTCGTGCTCCTTTCAAGCACCTTCAGCATCGGCCCTCTTGCTGGGCAATCCCTATGGGCACTCTCAGAGCAGACTAGGACATTCGGTGAATCTTCGGAGATCGGATGCGCGCGTCACCTCTCAGCAGCCGGGTCCGCGCGGATTATGCAGACAATCCCCGCCCACGAGCACCGTGTCGGCATCCCCCACGATGACGGTGATTCGCGCTCCCGACAGATCGAGCAGGCCCGTGATCGGTGTCCACGGACCGCTGCCGAAGCGATACTCGGGACTGTAGCCGACCGTGAGTTGCGCCGAAAACGTGCCGCGATTTCGATAGATGT
>Ga0164242_10007977_pt1 | contig 11536 bp, 11 predicted proteins | sample OricomgcompostMG_FD_108783 | JGI IMG/M metagenome (GOLD analysis project Ga0164242, IMG submission 108783) | Miracle-Growth compost microbial communities from Emeryville, California, USA - Original compost - Miracle growth compost (MG) ... | reverse complement strand
TTCGCGTCCGGCTGCGCGGCGAGCGACATGCTGATGCACCTCTTCGACGCGGGCGATCACATCGTCTGTTCGGACGACGTGTACGGCGGGACGTTCCGGCTGTTCGACAAGGTGTTCTCGCGGCAGGGGCTGAGCTTCTCCTTCGTGGATCTCTCGGACGCCTCCGCGCTGGAGAAGGCGATCACCCCGAAGACGAAGGCGGTGTGGGTGGAGACGCCCACCAACCCCATGCTCAAGCTGGTGGACCTGGCGCAGGTGGCCGAGGTCGCCAAGAAGCACGGGCTGCTCTCCATCTGCGACAACACCTTCATGAGCCCGTACTTCCAGCGCCCGCTGGAGTTCGGGATCGACGTGGTGACGCACTCCACGACCAAGTACCTCAACGGCCACAGCGACTGCGTGGGGGGCTTCACCTGCACCAACCGTCAGGACGTGGCGGAGAAGATCTACTTCCTGCAGAACGCGGTGGGCGGGATCGCCTCGCCCATGGACAGCTTCCTGGTGCTGCGCGGGGTGAAGACGCTCTCGGTGCGGATGCAGCGGCATGCCCAGAACGCGGAGACCATCGCGCGCTGGCTGGTCGCGCACCCCAAGGTGGCCAAGGTCACCTGGCCCGGGCTCGAGTCCCACCCGCAGCACGCGCTGGCCAAGAAGCAGATGAAGGGCTTCGGCGGGATGATGACCTTCGAGATCAAGGGCGGGCTGGCCGCCGCGAAGGCGTTCCTGAAGACGGTGAAGATCTTCGCCTGCGCCGAATCGCTCGGCGGGGTGGAGTCCTTGATCGAGCACCCGGCGATCATGACCCACGCGTCGATCCCGCCCGCGACCCGCGCCAAGCTGGGGATCAGCGACGGCCTGATCCGCCTCTCGGTGGGGATCGAGGACGCGCAGGATCTGGTGGACGATCTCAAGGCAGCGCTCGACGCGGCCTGAAGGGCGGAAGACCCAGGGCGCGCTCGCCTCGACCTGGAGGGGTGACCTGAGGCCCTGATCTTGGGTTGCGCCTGGATGCCCTTGACCTGTGGGAGCGGTCTTCCGACCGCGACTGACCGAGCGCCTTGAGCCCAACTGGAAATCGCTGGACCGGCGCGCTGCTCGTCTCGGGCGGCGCGGCGATCTGGGGCCTGTGGACGCTCTTCGTCCGTCCGGCGCACCTGAGCGGGGCGCAGACCGGCTTCATCGTGCTGGCGGTGTACTCGCTGGCGATCCCCTTCTGTCTCCGGCGCGAGCCGTTCCGGGATCGCGGCGCGGTGCTGGCCTTGGGGGTGGTGGGGATCTCCGATGCCTGCGGGTTGGCGCTCTACTTCAGCGCCTTGTCCCGAGGACCGGTGGCCATCGCGGTGCTCACGCATTACCTGGCGCCGGTGGGGGTGGCCCTGCTCGCGCCCTGGGTGACGGGGGAGCGGAGATCGCTGCGCGCGCTGACCGCGGTGCCGGTGTCGCTCCTGGGCCTGGCGCTCCTCCTCGGGCGGCCGGGGGCGGGCTTCCCGCTCCGAACGGCGCTGGAGGGTGCGGGGAGCGCGGTCTTCTACGCGGCCATGGTGTTCGGGGCGCAGCGGGCCGGAAGGAGCTTCTCGCCGTTGGCGGTGAGCGCGCTGCACGGGCCGCTGTCGCTGATCACCCTGCTGGCGATCTTCGGCTGGAGCGCGGTGCCGCTGGGCGCGTCCGCGACCTCCTGGGGCTGGATCATCGCGGGGGCGGCGCTCTGCGGGTTGCTCGCGTGCGGGCTCTTCTACGCGGGGCTGGCCAAGGTGCCCGCGCAGGTGGCGGGGCCGTTGACCTACTTCGAACCGCTGGTGGCCTCGGGTGTCGGCTTCGCCGTGTTCGGTGAACGGCTCTCCGCGCTGGCGCTTTTGGGCGTGGCGGCGATCGTCGGCGCGGGGGTCTACGTGGTGGCGGAGCGCAAGGCCGGCGGCGCGGTGGGAGTCGGGGTGAGCTGAGGACCGCGGTCAGCGGATTGCTCACAAAAATCGACCAGGCGGCGGTCCGTCGATCGACGGTATCGACGCGGGACGAGCCAACGTGAATTAGATGTTCCCCATGCCTCCGCCCCCGGTGGTCCGCGCCGTCGCGAACGTCCTCCCGCCGCACGTCGCTGATCAGGAACAGCTCATCGCCGCCTTCCGCCAGCTCTGGGCGAAGCAGCACTTCAACGTCGATCGCCTGGAGGACCTGCACCGGGCGGTGAAGGTGAAGTCCCGGCACCTCGCCCTGCCGCTCGACCAGTACCTGGGGCTCGAGCGCTTCTCCGCGCGGAACGATGCCTGGATCCAGGCAGGCGAGGCGCTCGGCGCGCAGGCGGTCTCCGAGGCGATCTCGCGGGCAGGGCTTCAGCCCCAAGACGTCGATCACCTCTTCTTCGTCACCGTGACCGGCATCGCCACCCCCAGCCTGGACGCGCGCTGGATGAATCGGCTGGGGCTGCGTCCGGACGTGAAGCGCACGCCCCTCTTTGGGCTCGGCTGCGTGGCAGGGGCGGCCGGGCTGGCGCGGGCATCGGATGCGCTTCGGGCGTTCCCCGGGCAGACGGCGGTGCTCGCCTCCGTGGAGCTGTGCTCGCTCACGCTTCAGCGCGAGGACTTCTCGGTTGCCAACGTGATCGCCTCCGGGTTGTTCGGGGACGGCGCCGCGGCGGTGGTGCTCGAAGGCGGCGAGCGGGCGGGGCGCGCCCCCGGCCTTCGTCCGCGGATCCTCGCCACCCGGTCGGTCTTCTATCCGGACACCGAGCGGGTGATGGGGTGGGACGTGGTGGACTCGGGCTTCAAGGTGGTTCTCTCCGCGAAGGTCCCCTCGTTGGTGAAGGCGCAGATCCGCGGCGACGTGGACAGCTTCCTCGCGGCGCAGGGGTTTGCGCGCAAGGACATCCGCCATTGGATCGCCCACACCGGCGGACCCAAGGTCTTGCTGGCTTTCGAAGAGGCGCTCGAGCTGCCGGAAGCGGCGCTCGCGAGATCGTGGCGCTCTTTGGAGGAGGTGGGGAACCTCTCCTCGGCCTCGGTGCTGTTCGTGCTGGGGGACCTGCTCCGGTCGGACGAGCCTCGCGAGGGTGACCTGGGCGTGCTGCTCGCCATGGGCCCTGGCTTCTGCGCCGAGCTGTTGCTCCTCCAGTGGAGCGCCTGAGATGCAGACGAGCGTCGCGCTCTACCTGGGGCTGTTGGCGCTCTTCGCCGCGGAGCGCGTGTTCGAACTCTTCCTCTCCCGGCGCAACGCGGCCCGCGCGCTCGCTCAAGGTGGCATCGAGGTCGGCCAGCGCCACTTCCGGGTGATGAGCGCGCTGCACACGCTCTTTTTCCTTTCGTGCGGTCTGGAGGTCCTGCTCCTGCACCGGGGCTTCCCGCCGGTGCTCGGCTGGATCGCGTTGGGAGGCTGCGCCTTCGCGCAGGCCCTGCGGTACTGGGCGATCGCCACCTTGGGCCCGCGCTGGAACGTGCGGGTGATCGTGGTCCCGGACGCTGCGCCTGTGACCTCGGGCCCGTACCGCTTCATCCGCCATCCCAACTACGTCGCGGTGGTGCTCGAGCTTGGCCTCTTGCCGCTCGTCCACGGCGCGTACCTCACCGCTCTCGTCTTCACCTTCGCCAACGCCGCGCTGCTCGCGGTCCGCATCCGCGCGGAGGAACGCGCGCTCGGAGCTGCCTATGCCAATGCCTTCGCCGCCCGTCCCCGCTTCGTCCCCCACCTCAAGCGCTGAGCGGGTGGCCGCGGCCGTGGAGGAGATCCGCGCCATCGTCGAGCGCGAGCTGGACTGCCCGGTCCCGGTGACCGCCCAGGCCCACCTCTTGAGGGATCTCGCGCTCGACTCGCTGGGGTTGATGGTGATCGCGGTGGGGCTGGAGGATCGCTTCCGGGTGAAGCTGGGCGAGGAGGACGCGGGCCAGATCGAGACGGTCCAGGATTTGGCCACGCTGGTGGCGAGGCGGGTCGAAGAGGGGGCAGCGTCGTGAAGGGGCCTGCGCTGGAGGCACTGAAGTTTCGGACCTTGAACGAGGTGCTCGCGGCCGCGGCCGAGGCGCCCGGCGAGCTGGGACTGACGTTCGTGGACGCGCGGGAGCACGACGAGCGGCTGTCGTGGACGGAGGTCCAGCGCCGCGCGAAGCGGGTCGCGGGGGCGCTGATTGAGCGCGGAATCCGGCCCGGAGACCGCGTCGCCATCGTCCTGCCCACGGCGCCCTCCTTCGTGGATGCGTTCTTCGGCGCGCTGCTCGCGGGGGCGGTGCCGGTCCCGCTCTATCCGCCGGTGCGCCTGGGGCGGATCGCGGAGTACCACGCGGCCACCGCTCGCATGTTGACGGCTGCCGGCGCGTGCATCGTGGTCAGTGACCGGCGGGTGGGGCTCCTCCTGGGAGAGAGCGTGCAGCGGGCGAGGCCGGCGCTGGGGCTGGTCTTCGCGAGCACGCTCCTGGAGGAGGGTTCGCCGGTGGCGCGCGACGGCTTCCCGACGGTGGCGCCGGACGCCCTGGGGTTGATCCAGTTCTCTTCGGGATCGACCACCGATCCGAAGCCGGTGGCGCTGACCCACGCCAACCTGGTGGCGCAGTGCGCGACCTTGCAGCAGTTGATGTGGGATCCGGACGGGCCGAAGCCGCTCGGCGTCTCCTGGCTGCCGCTGTACCACGACATGGGGTTGATCGGCTGTCTGCTGGTGGCCGCCTACTGGCCCGGTCCTCTGGTGTTGATCCCGCCCGAGGTCTTCCTCGCGCGCCCGGCGATCTGGCTCCGGACGATCTCGCGCTTTCGCGGGACCATCTCGCCCGCGCCGAACTTCGCCTATGGGCTGTGTCTCAAGCGGGTGCGGGACGAAGACCTGGACAAGGTGGACCTTGCCAGCTGGCGCTTCGCCCTCAACGGCGCCGAGCCGGTCAGCCCCGAGGTCATCGCGCGCTTCTGCGAGCGCTTCGGGACGCGTGGCTTTGATCCCGCGTCCTTGATGCCGGTGTACGGCCTCTCGGAGGCGTCATTGGCGGTGACCTTCTCACCCCGGCGGGCGCCGTTGCGGCAGGCCGCGATCGATCCGGAGCGGCTGGCCAAGGAGGGGCGGGTGGTGGCGGGCGCTCGTGCCATCGTCTCGGTGGGGACGCCGGTGCCGGGCGTGGAGGTGGCGCTGCGCGATGAGGAAGGTCAGGCGGTGGCGGATGGCCGGGTGGGGCGGGTGTTCGCGCGCGGGCCGTCCGTGATGTCCGGCTACTTCGCTTCGCCCGAGGCGACCGCGCGCGTGCTCGAAGGGGGCTGGCTGGACACGGGGGACGTGGGCTTCCTGGAAGCGGGCGAGCTGTACCTGTGCGGACGCTCCAAGGACCTGGTGATCGTCCGCGGGGCCAACCACGCGCCGCAGGAGTTCGAGGAGTGTCTGGACGTGGTCGAGGGGGTGCGGACCGGCTGCGCGGTGGCGCTCGGGTTCGTGCCGGAGGGTGGGAGCGAGGAGCTCCTGATCTTGGCGGAGGTCGCAGGATCCGCACCGCCCGTGAGCGCGGGCCCTTCGACCGGTCGAGGGCGAGGGGAGGGCGCAGGTTTCGTGGACGGAACGTTTCGTCCAGCGAGCGAGCGCGGCGCAGACCCAGGGCGAGCGGGGGGCGCCGTTTCCCTGGACGGAGCGCTTCGTCCAGCCAGCGGGAGCGGCGCACCCACAGGGGGAGCGGAGGGCGCTGGTCCAGGGCGAGGGGAGGGCGCCCGTTGCGTGGACGGAACGTTTCGTCCAGCGAGCAGAGGCGGCGCCGGTCCAGGGCGAGGCGAGGAGGCGAGTGGTCTTGCGGAGTCCTCGACCTGTGGGAGCGGTCTTTCGACCGCGACGCTCGAAGAGCAGATCCGGCTGGCGGTGCTCGAGCGGACAGGGATCCGTCCACACACGGTTCGGCTGCTCGCTTCGGGGACCTTGCCGCGGACGTCGAGCGGGAAGCTGCGGCGCGCGGAAGCTCTGCGACGGTTCCTCGCGAACGAGCTCACGCCCCCGTCGCAACCGACGCCGCTCCGGATGGCCCTGGAGATGGCGAAGTCCGCGGTGGCGCTGGCGCGTGCCAAGCTCGATGCGTGAGGTCGGGATCATCGGCGCAGGGCCGGCCGGGCTGTGCCTGGCCGTCTCGCTCGCTCAGCGCGGCGTGGATTGCGTCGTGTTCGAGCGCGGCGAGCTGGGTGGCGACAAGGCGTGCGGCGAAGGGCTGATGCCCAAGGGGCTCGCGGTCCTGGAGCGGCTCGGCGCCCGCGCGCGGCTTGACCCCGCGTTCTGCTCGCCGTTTCGCGGGATTCGCTACGTGCAGGAGGACGGGAGCGCGGCGGAGGCGCCCGTCCCTGGGGGTGGGCTGGGCGTCCGGCGCACGGCGCTGATGGCCGCGCTGCTCTCCCGTGCCCGGGAGCTGGGTGTGGAGCTGCGGGCGAAGACGGCGGTGCGATCGCACCGGCTCGAAGCGGGACAGGCGGTGGTCGGAACGGATGACGGGGAGTCCGCCTTTCGGCTGTTGGTGGCGGCGGACGGGCTGGCCTCCCCCGCACGCAAGGCCGCCGGGCTCGACGTTCCGGTGGAGGGGGTGGCGCGCTACGGGCTGCGCCAGCACTTCCGCCGCGCGGCCTGGAGCGACTGCGTGGAGATCCACTTCGGTCCCGGCGCCGAAGGCTACGTCACCCCCGCGGGCCCGGACCGGATCGGCGTGGCGTTCCTCTTCACGCGCTCACCGGAGGAGCGGTTGGACTTCGACGCGCTGCTCGCGCGGTTCCCGGCGCTGGCGGAGCGACTGAAGGGGACGGCGGTGGACTCCGAGCCGCGCGGCGCCGGTCCCTTTCTCCGTCGCGTGAAGGCGCCCGTCCGGGGTCGCCTGGCGCTCCTGGGAGACGCCGCGGGCTACGTGGACGCGATCACCGGCGAAGGCCTCTCGCTCGCGTTCCAGAGCGCCTGGACTCTTGCGGAGGCGATCCCCGAGGCGCTCGCCGGTGACCACGCCGAGCAGGTGCTGTGGCGGTGGGGGCGCTCCCGGGAGCAGGCGTACCGCCACTACGCCCTCTGGGCCCACGGCCTCCTGGAGATCGCCCGCAGGCCCATGCTGCGGCGGAACGTGGTGCGCCTGCTGGCGCGAGCGCCCCGCGCCTTCACCTGGTTCGTGCAGCAGGCGGTGGGCTGAGAGGCCCGCGGCCGCTCACGACTTGCGCAGGACCTTCTTCATCGTCTCGGCGTCGAGCGGCTGCACGCAGGTGGGGGATTGCGCGTCGGCGGGGATGGGCTCTTCGATGAGCTCGAAGCGGCCGTGGTCGAACGGCTGCCCGGGCGCTCGCTCCACCTTGGAGACCCGCTCGCGCAGCCCTCGCTGCGAGAGCTGGGTCGCGCGGTGGATGCAGTAGGGGTTGTTGCCCGGACGGCCGAGGAGGCTGTGCGCGGTCCAGGAGCAGCCGCCCTTGCAGACGTCCGCGTAGTAGCAGCCGGCGCAGAAGCCCCAGAGATCCGCGCGGGTGCGTTCGCGCAGGACGCGAAGCTGCGGCGAGCGCGTCAGGAGCTCTGTCAGCCGTTCGGTCTTGAGGTTGCCCCCGGCATAGGCCCGGGTGGGGAGGGAAGGGCAGCCTTTGAGCGTGCCATCGGCTTCGATCCCCAGGGCCCATTGTCCCGCCGGACACCCACTCCAGTGCCGGCCCTCCGCACCCCCGGCGCGAAGCCGTGCCTCGTAGGGACCGAAGTAGCCGATGTTGTTCGCGGGGAAGAGGCGGATCTCGTTGGGCAGGAGGGTCTCGTCCTGGATCCGCACCAACAAGGGAAACAGCTCGAGCAGCTCATACGGCTGGAGGAGAAGCTCCGGGCGATCGGCCGCGCGACCCATCGCCACGGTGAGCTGGACCTGCCACGCGCGGGCGCCCAGCTCCACCAAAAGCCGCGCCAGGTCCGGGAGCTCCGGGAGCGAGAGCCGGTTGAGCTGCGTGTTCACGGAGAGCTGAAGGCGGGTTCGAGCCACGTCGCCCGCCGCCTTCACCGCCGCCTTCCACGCGCCCGGCGATCCCCGCAAGGCATCGTGGGTGCGCTCCAACCCATCCAGGGAGATGGAGATGGACGAGAGCCCGGCGTCCACCGCCTGCTGAATGCGCTCCGGGTGGAGGTTCCGCGCGCCGGTGGTCATGTTGACCGTGATCCCGCGCTCCGCCAGTGCCCGGGCGATGATCGGCCAGTCCTCGCGCAGGTAGGCCTCACCGCCGATGAGCACCACGTCCCGGACGCCCACCTCGTGCAGTTGCGCCACCACCTCCAGCGCCTGCGCGGTGGTCAGCTCCTCGGGCCGCGCCTTCCCCGCGCGCGAACCGCAGTGCTTGCAGCCCAGGTCGCAGGCGAGCGTCAGCTCCCAGACGCAGTAGAGGGGATGCGGATGGGTGACGTCCGCTTCCCGCGCGGTCCGCGGAGCCCCGAGCCTCGCGGTGGGCTCAGCCCCCATTCCCGGCATCCACGCCGCCGTCGACGGGGCAGGGCTCGAGGCCCCCATCCTCGGCGGGGCACAGGTCGGAGCTCACGCCGGAGTCCACCTCGGCCTCCCCGCAGGCGGTGCCGCCGTCGGGGAGCGGCGGACAGCCATAGGCGCAGGCGCTGATCCCGAGCGCTCCCGCCACCGTGACCGCCAGCACGCCGGCACGCAAACTCCGGGAGCGCAGCCTGGGTGACGCGGTCTGGGCGGCACCGCAGAACGGACACACCTGCTCGCTGCCGTGGATGTGGAGATCACAGCCCACGCAGCGCTGAAGCACGGTCGACGAAGTCATGGAGGTACTTCTCCCCCGGCCCTGGCGGGAGCGGAGCATACCGGGCCGCCGCCTCGCCCTCCACAAGAAGGCACGACTCTGACGACGCTCGGCCTTGAATCCCTCCGCGCGGACAGGCGAAGGTCCGCTCCATGCGCATCTCCCAGCCTGTCCGTCCTCCTCCGGCGTCACCCACCCCCGCGGTCGCAGGCGGTGCGCGCAACGCGCCTTCGAAGCAGGTGGCGGCACCCGCCGCCCCGGCGAAGACCGACGTCCGGGTGATGACCTTCAACATCCGCGGCCTGCGCGGCATCCCCGGGATCGCCTTCGACCAGGCCAAGGCGGAGCAGATCGCCCGTACCATCGTGGCGCAGAATCCGGACGTGGTGATGTTCCAGGAGGTGGACCGGAACACCGCGCGCGGGGCGGGGCTCGACGAGATTGACTTCATCCGGGATCGGGTGGACGCGCTCACCGGGAAGGCGCGCGGTTCGGTGACGCCCAGTGACGTGGCCTTCGGGGCGTCGCTGGAGCTGAAGTCTCCGGACGGGAAGAACGACGGGCGCTACGGCAACGCGATGATGACCCGCAACGGCTACACGATTGACGGGGGAGAGACCGCCACGGCGGTGAAGCTGCCCGGCGGCACGGTGATCCGCGACGGCAAGGAGCGGCCGTCCGAGCCCCGCACCGCGCTGGTGGCCAAGGTGCGCGCGCCCTCTGGCAAGTCGTTCACCGCCATCTGCACCCACCTGGCCACGGAGAGCGACGCGATCCGCGACGGCCAGCTGGACACCCTGACCGCGCTCAGCCAGCAAGCGGCGAAGGACGGACCGGTGGTGCTCGGCGGAGACTTCAACCAGTCCGCGCTCGCGCCGCAGATTCAGGGCTTCGGCAAGAAGAGCGGGATGACCGAGGCCTTCAGCGCGGTGGGGATCGCCCCGGGAGATGCGAGGCGCCAGAGCCTGGTCTCGGCCAATCCGTGGGTGGACTTCGGACGCAAGCTGACGGGCTTCCTCTCCAAGCTGGCGCCGTCCTTTCTTCACCCGGTGATCGATCACTTCCACCACGACATCGATCGCATCTACACCTCCGGGGCGAAGGTGAAGAGCGCCCAGCTCGTCGACAGCCAGCACGCCACCGATCACGACGCGCTGCTCTCCGTGATCGAGCTGTAGGGGAGCGCCCCTCGCCTCAATCCCGCTCCACGAACGCCTGGAGCCGCCCCAGCGCTTGCGCCCACTGCTGCGAGAGCGCCTCCAGGGAGCGCCGCGCGTCGTCCAGCGCGTGGGGCCGCAGCGCGTAGAGGTTGCTCCGGCCCTGACGCTCCCCGCGCACCACCCCTGCGTCCTCCAGCACCCGCAGGTGTTTGGTGACGGCCTGGCGGGTCACCGTCATGCCCTGCGTGAGCTCGACGATGGACAAGGGCGCTCCACCGCTCAGCTTGCTGACCAGCGCCAGCCGGAGCGGGTCTCCCAACGCGGCGAACACCGGCGCGTGCGCGCGCAGCGTCCGAACGGCCAGGGCGCCGCTACGGCTCCTGGCGGACATGGGCCTCGATGTTCTTGAGCTGGGCCGTCCAACCACCGGCGTTCATCCGGAACGCCTCGTCCCGGCGCCCGGGCGGCAGCGCGTCGAAGCCGGACTCGGTGACCCGGAGCAGGACCCCCGCAGCGGTCGGCTCCAGGGTGAACTCCACCAGCGTCGGCGGCTCATTTGAATAGTCCATCTTGGGATCCACCGCGTACGGGTGCCACTGGAAGGAGAAGAGCCGCTCCGCCTCCATCTTCACCACCCGCACCTCCATCACCAGGTGCTCGACGCCCGGATGGGTGAGGCGCCCGCGCGTCTTCTGCCCAGGGACAAAGGGCTCCTCCAGGTTGACCCGGAACCACTCGCCAAACTCCCGGTGGTCGGTCAGCGCGCGCCACACCCGGCTCACCGAAGCCTTCAGCTCCACCCGCTGCTCAATCCTGTCCGTGCTCGACGTGCTCATGCGCAACCTCCTGGTTGCCATTTAGGTCGAACGAGCCGAATGTGCAACCAATAGGTTGCGGGTTAGTGGCCTTCGATGAAGGAGGCCAGGACGACCAGCCCCACCCCGAGCAGGAACCCGAGCAGCCGGTGCTTGCGTTGGGCGGCGGAGCCGACGTGGATCTCCGGGAGGAGATCGGTGGCGCCGATGTAGAGGAACGTGCCGCTGGCGAGCGCGATCAAGATCCCGTTCATCGAGGCGCTGATCTCGCTGGCGTAGAAGGCGCCCACCGCGCCGATGCCGGCGGTGAGCTGCACCATGGCCAGCCAGAAGAGCGCGCGGCCCCGGCTCATCCCGTAGGCGCGCAAGAGCGCGTAGTCGCCGATCTCCTGCGGGACCTCGTGTGCGATCACCGCCAGCGCCACGCCCAGGCCGGTGCCGGGCGAGATCAGGAACCCCGCCGCGATCGCCGCGCCGTCGCCCATGTTGTGGAAGGCATCCGAGAGCAAAAGCGCGCTCGGCAGGGCGCGGTGCTCTTCGCCGTGCGCGTGGTGGTGCCGGCCCAGGTACCACTCCAGCAAGGCCAGCGCGACGAAGCCGCCGAACGCCCAGGTGAGCGCGCCGTGGTGGAGCTGCTCAATCGCCTCCGGGAGCGCGTCCAGGAACACCGCGGCCAACAGCGCGCCCGCCGCGAAGCCCACCAGCGCGGAGAGGTTCCGTTTCAGCCAGCCTTCGGAAAACAGGCCGCCGGCCAGCCCGGCCAGGCCGTCTCCGATCACAGCGATGGCGATCCACCACCCGGTGCTCATGGGGCAGTCACCGCCCGCAGGCCGCTCCCCCGAAGCATGGCGAGCGGAGTCGGGC
>Ga0164242_10007976_pt1 | contig 11536 bp, 10 predicted proteins | sample OricomgcompostMG_FD_108783 | JGI IMG/M metagenome (GOLD analysis project Ga0164242, IMG submission 108783) | Miracle-Growth compost microbial communities from Emeryville, California, USA - Original compost - Miracle growth compost (MG) ... | reverse complement strand
GCTTACTGGAACAGTAATGCTGAAAAGGATGAACGCGAATACCCTTGGGGGAAAGCGGTCGGACAGGTAGGCCGGGGAAGCGTCAAGCGGGGTTCTCTACAGGACTTCATCGACAACTATATGGCGAAGAACAACCAGGTGCCGACGATGCGCCGCAGCGAGCATCTGTTTGGTGTCCGGACCTTCAATCGATACTGACACGGCAATTCCGGAACAGCGTTTCCTTTTTCCGTTAGGGGCGGACGTTCCCAGATCGCCCATTCGGTAAGGTGAGGCCGGGTCCACCTCCGGAGGGGGCAGCCAGAGCCAATCGCGGTGGCTGTAGTCGACCAGTGTCAGCCCTTGGTAAACACTGCAGCGAAGACATCCAAATGTCTCCACGCACCCCGCAGCGGACTTTCACGCACCTCGACGTTTCCGCAGAAGCAACCGCCCGTCAGCACCAGTGCTGGCATCATCCTTCTCCACAAGGAAGTGATTGAGAGTAAGGATTATGCGTCCTCGCACGGTCGGTCATCGGCCGGCCGCATCGGGCAGTAGCCGGCCAACGAGCGACGCTCGCCCACTGAGAAGTGGCCTTTCGTCGTTTCAAGACGCCATGCCCTGACGTCGCTCGTTCCGTCTATTCCCGTTCGCCCACTGTCGTCCGTCGCTGCGCATCGGCCCGGGCCGTGGTGGCGGTGATCCGCCGGCTGGCGGCGCGCACCATCGACGCCTTCACGCTGGCGACATGCTGGCGCATCAATGCTTCCGCCTCGCGCGGCTCGCGCGCGAGGATCGCATCGTAAATCCGGTGATGAAAACGGTGCCGTTCACGAATATCGTCCAGCTCGAACGCGAGGATGTTGTGCGCGGAAGCCTGCGGAATTCGTTGGCACAGCCGCAGCACGTCCCCTATCAGACGCGAGTTCGCCGTTTCGTGAATGATCGAGTGGAACAACTCGTTGATCGCCGCATATTCCCCGCGTGGATTATCCGACGCGCCTTCATTCGAGAGGATGAGGTCGCCGCGCGCGAGCGCTTGCTCAAGTTTCATGCAGGCGTCCGCTGACAGCCCGCGCTCGGCTGCGAGCCGCGCGGCGAGCCCTTCGGCGAGCGCGCGCATCTCATACGCGTCGACGATTTCCGACAGCGCGAACGCGCGCACGGTGAAGCCGCGGTTCGGCGTGTAGTCCAGCAGCCCTTCGCCCGCAAGCATTTGCAACGCCGCGCGCAGCGGCGTGCGGGACACATCGAGCTGGCGGCTTAGCAACACCTCGTTGATCCGCGCGTTGGGCGTCATGACGCCGTCGAGCAGGTCTTGCCGGATGCGTTCCGCCAGTTCGGCGGACAGCGTTGCCGTCACCGTCTTTTCGGTCATGGTCGTGTGCAATGGTCGGGACGGTTGGGATTATAGAGCAACGCTGAGCACAGTTACGGCACCTGATGCACAGATTTGATGCAGTGCACCGAAAAGCGAATCGCTCTGTGGGTTCACGTGGTAAGCGCTTGCCAGTGGCTTCCGTCTCGCCTAGATATTGAATACCAGGTTCCTAGCCCCTGTGTCGATCTCCTAAACTGAATACATTTACACGTTGACAAACAAATATTGTACACAGACGATCGGGCCGTCGATGTTTTGCTGCCCATGGAGATCAGATTGACCACCCTTGATTCCCCCCATGTCGTCGAACTCGCGACGACCGAATTGGCCGTTGCCGGTACGACGTCGAAGTTTCCCGTACGCCGCGTGTATTGCGTCGGCCGGAACTACGTCGAGCATATTCGCGAAATGAAGGAGGGCGACGAGCGCGATCCGCCGTTTTTCTTCCAGAAGCCGTCGGATTCCGTCGTCAACGACGGGGCGGTGCTGCCGTATCCGATGTGGACGGACGATTACCAGCATGAGATCGAGCTCGTCGTCGCGATCGCCGAAGGCGGTACGCGGATTCCGGTCGGGCAGGCGCTCGATCATGTTTATGGCTACGCGGTCGGCATCGACATGACGCGCCGCGACCGCCAGCGCGAAGCGCGCGAGCGCATGTTGCCGTGGGAGATGGGTAAGGCCTTCGATCAATCCGCACCGTGCGGCGCATTGCATCCTGCCGCCCAGGCCGGCCATTTCGATGAAGGCGCCATCACGCTGTCGGTGAACGGCCAGGTGCGTCAGCGCGGCGACCTCAAACAGATGATCTGGAACGTGGCCGAGATTATCGCGAACCTGTCGACGCAATACGCGCTCGCGCCAGGCGATCTGATTTTCACGGGCACGCCCGCCGGTGTCGGCGCGGTACAGCCGGGCGACCGCCTCGAAGGCGCGATCGCCGGGCTCGACACGATCCATTTCACGATTGGCTCGAAAGGGGAATAACCATGCTGCCGACCGAACGACTGAAGTACTCGCCGATCATCGAGCGGCCCACGCTTGCGCTGCCCGGCGGCGCGAAGCTTGCCGTGTGGGTGATCGTGAACATCGAGGAATGGAATCCGCGCGAGACCATGCCGCGCACCGTGCTGACGCCGCCGGCCGGCGGTTCGCCGAGTCCCGACATTCCGAACTGGGCATGGCACGAGTACGGCAACCGCGTCGCGTTCTGGCGGATGCTGGATGTACTCGACACGCTCGATATCCGCGCGGCGCTCGCGATCAACGGTTCCGCGATTCGTGCGTACGAACCGGTTTCGCGCGCGGCTCTCGAGCGCGGCTGGGAGTTCGTCGGACACGGTTACGGGCAGAAGAACATGCAGAAGGTGGACGACGAGCGCGAGGACATCGCGAAGACGACCGCCGCGATCCGCGAGTTCACCGGTTGCGCGCCGCGCGGCTGGCTAGGGCCGGGGCTCACCGAGACGTGGGAGACGCCCGACATCCTCGTCGAGGAAGGTTACGACTATGTCTGCGACTGGGTGCTCGATGACCAGCCGGTGTGGCTCAAAACGCGTACCAAACCGATCGTCAGCGTGCCGTACACGCAGGAGTGCAACGACGTCGCGATGATGCTGATCCAGCACCACGCCGCAGCCGAGTACCGCAATCGCGCGATCGACCAGTTCGAGCAGTTGTATGCCGACGCGCAGAAAGAGCCGCGCGTGATGGCGCTGGTCGTGCATCCGTACATCATGGGCGTGCCGCATCGGCTGCGTTATTTCCGCGAAGCGCTTGCGCACATCCGGTCGCGCGAAGGCGTCGTGTTCACGACCGGCAGCGCGATCTGCGACGCGTTTGCCGGTATGGGACCGTCGGCCTGAACGAAGTCGGGCGAGGGCGACGCGCGTCGCCTTCGTTGCCCGCCGTTGTGCTCGCAGTGCTTTCCGTGTTGGCCGCTCGCGGCTGGCACTCATCCATCCATGACGGGCGGCCGCGTAGTGTCGGCCGCCGCATTCCGGGACATCCATCCATGATGCGTTCAACTGCCCACCGCGAGGCTCGCCCCACCGGTTCCGTCGCGGCGGCCGTCGCGATGTTCGTCGTGCTGCTCGCGTCCTATTCGATCAACGCGATGGACCGGCAGATCTTCCCGCTGCTCGCGACCGACGTGCGTACCGAGTTCGGTTTCGGACTCCCCCAGGCCGGCTTGCTGTCGACGATCTTCACGCTCGGCATGGCGCTCGCCGGCGTGCCGACGGGTTATCTGCTCGCGAGGCTTCCGCGCCGTATCGCTGCGATCGTCGGGATCGCGATCTTTTCCGTGGGCACCGTGCTGACGGCGTGCGCTCACGGCTTTGGCGACATGCTGTTCTATCGTGCGCTGACCGGCGTCGGCGAGGCGATGCAACTCACCGTCATCATTTCGATCGGCGCGAGCTATTTCGCGCGCTACCGGTCGACCGCGGTCGGCGCGGTGAACTTCTCGTTCGGGGTCGGCGCGATCGTCGGGCCGCTCGCGGGCACCGCGCTGCTCGCGATCCATCATGCGTGGCGTCTGCCGATGGTCGTGTTCGGCGCGCTTGGCCTCGTAGCGATCGCACTGATTCTCGCGGCCGTGCGGCCTTGGTTCAGCGAGACGCAAGCGGCGAGCGCCGGTCACGCGCAGCTTTCGGCCGCGTCGACGCTGTGGAATCGCAACACGGTGCTGTTGACGGTGCAGAGCCTGATCGGCGGCCTCGTGATCTACGGCTATCTAGGCATGTATCCGACGTTCCTGCGCGAGCATCTCGGTTTTACGCCGGCGATGACCGGCCACGTGATGAGCGCGTATGGGATCGGCGTGTTCGCATCGATCGCGGGCGGCTGGATCGGCGACCGGCTGTCCGCGCGCACCGTGCTGGGCGTCAGCTTCGCCGTGACCGCGCTGCTCGGATATGGACTGTTCGATGCGGCGACTTCGGTGCTTGCGCAGTCGGCGCTGTCGTTCCTGTGGGGGCTTGTCGTCAGCGGGATCGTGTACGTGAACCTCGCGGGGTACCAGATCCGTTCGGTCAGCAGCCATCTCGGCAACAAGGCGTCCGGTGTGTTCGTAACCAGCTTGTACGGCTCTGCGTCGATCGCCGGCTATACGATCGGCTGGTTCGCGACGCATGCGGGCTGGTCGTCGGCTGGACTCTGGCAGATCTCGCTGCTCGGGTGCATCGGCGCCGCGCTGTCACTCGCGCTGCGGCCCGCGACGATGGCGTCGTCGTCCGGCGCGCGCACGCCGCAGGGCATCGCCGAAGCGGGCTGAACCACCGTTGGTCTTTTTATTACCTCGTACTCCAGTTTTTATATTGAGGAATACATAGCATGACAAGAATCAGAAAATCGTTGCTGAAGGCGGCGGGTGCCGCGATCATCGCGTGCGCGTTTCCGATTATGAGCTACGCGCAGGCGCCGGCGTCGGGTGCGCCCGCTGCTGCCGCGAGCGACGTGACCGTCAACGTATTTCCCGGTGGCTTCAACTGGCCGATCTACGCGGCCGAGGCGAAGGGCTTCTTCGACCAGCGCGGCATTCACGTGGTGGTACAGGGCACGACCGGCTCGGTCGCGCAGATGACGGACTTTTCGAAGGGCCGCTTCGACATCGCGATGACCGCGTTCGACAACATCGTCGCGTATGTTGCAGGCGAGGGTGAGGCGCCGATCGGCCCGCAGCCGGATTTCGTCGCGGTAATGGGCAGCGACAACAGTTTCCTGAACCTGGTCGCGCAACCGGGCGTGAACACGTACGCGCAGTTGCGCGGCAAAACGCTGTCCGTCGACGCGCGCACGACCGGCTATGCGTTCGTGCTGTACGACATGCTCGCGCGCAAGGGGCTCACGTCGGGCGACTACCGGATAGCGACCGCCGGGGGCATGACGCAGCGCTGGAACGCGCTGCAGCAGGACAAGCAGGTGGCGACGCTGCTGTCCGCGCCGTTCAACGTTCTGGCGCGCGGCAAAGGGTTCTCGCAGATCGCGGCGGCGACCGACGTGATCGGTCCGTACCAGGGCAATGTCGCGGCCGTGCGGCGATCGTGGGCCGTTCATAACAAGGCAAAGGTGGTGGCGTTCATCCAGGGGTACGTCGAGGCAATCGACTGGCTGTACGACCCGAAGAACCACGACGAGGCAATCCGCATCCTGAGGCAGAACATTCCGCAGATGTCGCCGCAACTGGCCGCGACGACTTACGACGAACTGCTCGATCCGAAAAACGGCTTCTTCCGCAAGGGACGCGTCAACGTCGCGGGCATGCGCACGGTGCTCGCGCTGCGTTCGCGCTACGCGACCCCGCACAAAAAGCTGACCGACCCGATGAAGTACTACGACCCGACCTACTACAACGCCGCGATGCGCTGAAGAAAACGCACGTCCGCTGTACGGGTGCGGCGGACGCAAACCACGTAGACCAAAACGACAAATAAAGAAACGGAGGATCACCATGTACCGTAAGTTCTACTACGCAACTTCGGCGGTGGCGCTAGCCATGATGTGCTGGTCGGGGTACGCGTCCGCGCAATCGAGCGTGCTGCTGTACGGGGACGTCGATGCATTTGTATCTGCGAAGAAGGCGCTGGGCGGGCAGACCGCCTACTCGCTCGGTAACGGCGGCGCGACGGCGTCGTTCTGGGGAGTGAAGGGCTCGGAAGACCTCGGCGACGGCTACAAGGCGGTGTTCGAACTGGAGAGTTATTTCTCGGTGGTGAACGGTTCGTACGGGCGGTTTGCGGGCGATGGCTTCTTCTCGCGCAATGCGTGGGTCGGGCTGGATACGCCATACGGGCGCCTCGTCGCCGGCCAGATCGGTCCGTTGTACTGGAACGCGACGATCTTTTATAACCCGTTCCTCAATTCGTTCGTGTTCTCGCCGGCGGTGATTCATACCTACTCGGCGGTGAACGGGCAGGGCGTTGGCGGCGGCGGCGGCGAGTGGAGCAACGCGCTCACGTATTCGAGCGCGCCCTGGCGAGGCTGGCAGCTCAACGCGCAGTATGCGTTCGGCGGCGCGGCCGGCGAGCCGGGGCAGAACAAATGGGCGGGGCAGATCATGTACCGCGGCGGCCCGCTGAGCGCGAACGTCACCTACCAGCAGCTCAAGTTCAACAGCACGCCAGGCGACTTCGCGGCGACGGTACCCGGACTGACCACGCAGTCAGCGGTGCAGGCGGGCGCGACGTACGACTTCGGTCGGTTCAAGCTGTACGGGCAGTATCAGTACGTGATGAACGCGATCGCGGTCGCCGGTTACCACGTGAACTTCGGGCAGCTTGGTGCATCGATCAAGGTCGGTGTGGGCAGCATTCTGCTGTCCGATGCTTTCTCGAAGAGCGGCGGCGCAAGCGACGCTGTGCGTAATACGTGGTCGGTCGGCTATGACTATCCGTTGTCCGTCCGTACGATCGTCTATGCTGCGGTGCTTGGCGATCACGCGTCGCATTACTCGTCGGGGCATACGATCGGCGCGGGTATCCGCACGCTGTTCTGAGCCCCGGCTACAAGGAGAGATTGACGGTATGAGCACAGGCTCGCATGTTTTCCTGAATCCGGTCCGCGGCCGCCGCGGCATGGCGGTCGCGCCGCACGCGCTGGCCGCGCAAAGTGCGCTCGCTGCGCTGCGCGACGGTGCGAATGCGATCGAGGCGATGATCGCGGCCGCGGCGACGATCGCCGTCGTGTATCCGCACATGAACGGTCTTGGCGGAGACAGCTTCTGGTTGATCTCGCCGCCGACGGGCGACGCGTTCGGGATCGACGCGTGCGGTGCGGCCGCCTGCGCGGCGTCGGCCACCGCGTACCGTGACGCCGGCCATCACGCGATTCCATTTCGCGGGCCGCTCGCGGCTAACACGGTCGCGGGCACGGTTTCCGGATGGGACGCCGCTTACCGGGTGTCGCGCGAACGTTTCGGCGGGCGCTTGCCGCTGTCGAGACTGCTGGAGGATGCGGTGTACTTCGCGCGCGAGGGCATCCCGGTCACGCGAAGCCAGGCCGGCGCGACCGCCGCGAAGCGGGACGAGCTGGCCGCGGTAGCGGGTTTTGCCGACACCTATCTGGTCGCCGGCAGTGCACCGCAGACGGGGTCGCTGTTTCGTCAGCCGCGTCTGGCGGCGACGCTGGAGAAGCTGGTCGCCGACGGTCTCGACAGCTTCTATCGTGGCGAGCTCGCTGCGTCGATTGCGAACGACCTGAGCGCGTGCGGCAGTCCGCTTGCGCGCGCCGACCTCGAAGCGCACCGCGCACAGCTCGTTGAGCCGCTCGCGCTCGCGCATTCGCGCGGCACGGTGTACAACATGCCGCCGCCGACGCAGGGGCTCGTATCGCAGTTGATTCTCGGCCAGCTCGATCGCGTATTGAGGCCGGGCATGGACCCGCTCGGCGCGGACTTCGTCCATGCGTGCGTGGAGGCGACAAAGCAGGCATTTGCGATCCGCGACCGGGTGATTACCGACCCCGCGTATCTGCGCGAGGACGTGCGCGGTCGACTTGCGCCGGAGGCGCTCGATGCGATGGCGGCGCGCATCGACCCCGCGCACGCGGCGCCGTGGGGCGCGGGCAAAGGGCCTGCCGACACGGTGTGGATGGGCGTCGTCGACGCGAGCGGTTGTGCGGTGAGCTTCATACAGAGCATCTATCACGAGTTCGGCAGCGGCGTCGTGCTGCGCGGGAGCGGCATCAACTGGCAGAACCGCGGATGCAGCTTCTCGCTGGACGAGCGCGCGCTGAATCCGCTGATGCCGGGCCGCAAGCCGTTCCATACGCTGAACCCGCCGCTCGCGCGCTTGTGCGGTGGGCGCACCCTTGTCTATGGCAACATGGGCGGCGATGGCCAGCCGCAATCCCAAAGTGCGGTGTTCGGCCGGATCGTCCACTTCGGGATGAACCCGCAAGCGGCGATTGACGCACCGCGCTGGCTGCTCGGCCGCACGTGGGGGAATCTGTCGGACACGCTGAAGCTCGAGAACCGCTTTGCGCCGGACGTTGTCGACGCGCTGCGAACACGCGGGCATGAAGTCGAACTGCTGCCGGCCTATGACGAGGCAATGGGACATGCGGGAGCCATTCTCGTCACGGCGGATGGAAGCTTCGAAGGCGGCTGCGATCCACGTAGTGACGGCGGCGTGGCGGCGTGGTGATAATCCGTCGCGAAAATCGGCGGATTTTCACGGTCGTGACGATCGGCGGGGGAAACCGGAGGACCGGTCGGGTCGGCTGCGGAAGTTCGTCGCGATGATGGTGTCGGCGGTGGCACAGCGGGGGATGAACTTCTGGGTTCGGCCAACAACGGACCTTCGAACTTACTATCTGGATCGCTGACAACCACCGCATAGCCAAGCCGTTTTAACTTTCCGGCCGGCCAGCGAATCGCTGGTCCTCGGCAGCACAGAGCATCTTCTACTCAAGGTTATTCGTCTCAGTCAGGCGCTTACGAAAAAATGCAAGCACGTCGAGGTTGAATTCTTTGTGAAAAGAGATACGGTCGAAGTCCGGTCGGTCAGCACAGATTTCTCGTGCGGACTGCATGAATTCAACCGAACAGGGTGCCATGAAGGAAAAATGCTGCGAATGGGGCACAAAGTGAACATCCGATTTCGTCGGCATTTCGCCGATGATGTTCACGACGCTCTCTGGCGTCACACCGCCCCCGCCGAGCTGAGATCTCCAAAGTTGTACGGGTATCTTCACGTTGGAAAAACTGTCTTTCGTGAAGAAAATGCTAACTGGATCGGCAATCACGGCCGCCTTGATGCGCGGATCATGAACGAGTTCAGGGAGTTCTCCTTTGTGCACCTGATCGCAGAGCGGCGTGTCCACCCCATCACATAGACGCAAGCTCTTTCCGAAATGCGGGTTAGCGCCGATGGCGACCAGCCCAGTGTATCCACCGCGCGAAAAACCGAAGATGCCGATGTCCTTCGCGTTGATTCTGCCTGCATCGGGCCACGAGCCAAGCATGAAGTCGATCAAACGCTTGATATCGGCTGGCCGCTCAACGAATACCGAGAAGTCATTGGTCCGGGTCTTGTCCATCGCATTGTCACCGGGATGGTTTATCGCAGCGACCACGAAACCCGCATCTGCTAACGCTTCGGCCGTGTCACTATGGTCGAGAAAAGTGCCGCCCCTACCGTGCGATATGACGACAAGCGGTAGTTTCTCGCCCGTGACTGGACAATCCTTGGCAACAGAAAGCACGAACGGGCCGACTTTCTCGTCGCCTGGCGCTTGATTGCACGGATACCAGGCGGCTCCGTTAAGAGGTTGAAGCGATCCGTTACCTGGAACCTCAATGAATCGAAAACCGGCCGCATGAGCCAGTGAGGCCGAAAGACATAAGGCAGCGAAGAGAAAGCTGAAAAGGATCATTTTTTTCTTCCCGGTTTGTCAATCCAGTACGCTCCGACTTCAGCCTCGATGTTACATGAGTAATTGCGGACGCAAGCTCGACTCTCCCGCGTGGGGCACGTCAAGCGGGGAGAAAGTACCGCTTATGGCTCGTCGCCAATGTCTCCTTCCGGGAGTATCGGAGGACCGCTGTGGGTTGCGGATTCAACCCGTCGATGCAACACACTTGAGGCTGCATAGCAGCAAGGAGTGTTGCAATGAAACAGAGGCGGCGGATCTACTATACAGACAGTCAGAAGGCGGTAATGTGGGAGCGCTGGCGCAAGGGGGAGTCGCTGCAGCAGATCGCCCAGTTGTTTGATCGGAACCATTCCTCGGTACAACGGATTTGCCGAAGCAGGTGGCATGCAGCCGAAGCAACGGCGCCGTTCAAGATTGGCGCTGAGCCTTGCCGAGCGGGAGGATATCTCGCGCTCAGTAGTTGCTGGTGATTCGATTCGCGCGATTGCGAATCGGCTCGGACGCGCTGCATCCACCATTAGCCGCGAGCTCAAGCGAAACGGAGGCAGGCAGGGCTATCGGGCAAACAATGCTGACGAACTTGTCTGGGAACGAACCCGTCGCCTTCAAGTCTGCAAGCTCGTCAGAAACCGGGCGCTGGCCCAGGTCGTAGCAGGCAAGCTCCAGTTGCAGTGGTCGCCCGAGCAGATCGCCGGTTGGCTCAAGCACGTGTACGCGGTCAGCAGGGACTATCAGGTGTCGCACGAAACCATATACCGCAGTCTCTACATACAAGCGCGCGGTGCGCTCAAAAAGGAATTGCTTGAGCATTTGCGGCGCTCGCGAGCCATGCGCCGTTCGCGTCATCACACGATGAAGACCGATGACCACGGCAGAACCTGCGATACCGTCACGATTAGTGAACGCTCCGCGACCGTTGATGATCGTGCGATACCGGGCCATTGGGAAGGCGATCTACTGTTCGGCAGCGCGAACAGCCAGATTGCCACGCTCGTCGAGCGTCAGAGCCGCTTCGTGATGCTGGTGAAGGTTGCCAGCAAGGATACGGAAACGGTCATCAATGCACTGATCCGACACGCCGGCGAGCTTCCTCAGGAACTATACAAATCACCGACCTGGGATCGAGGCAAAGAGATGGCCGATCACCCGTGCTTCACCGTGGCCACAGACATAAAGGTCTATTTTTGCGACCCGCAGAGCCCTTGGCAGCGTGGCTCGAACGAGAACATAAATGGGCTCCTGAGACAGTACTTCGCCAAGGGGATTAATCTCTCGGCCTATTCGCAGGCCAAGCTCAACGCTGTAGCCAGGCGGCTCAATGAGCGTCCGCGAAAGACGCTAGACTTCGATACACCAGCGGAGCGGTTTCATCAGTTCGTTGCATCGACGGGTTGAATCCGCACTCCAAAGCCGCCAGACGGGCAATGGAAGCACATCGACTGGAGCCGCCCGAGCGCCGAACTTGCCGCACCAGCAACGGATCGGTTCATACGTGACTTCGGCACCAGGCTCAAGCAACAACTCCTCGACGTCACACAGGCTCACGCCGAATCGAAAATATCAACGAGCCGCGCAATTGATGATGACGTCAGGGAAGCGGTGGCCGTGATAAAGCGGTTTCGTTTTCTTAAGCTCTTCATTTTACCGCCGCCTTACCGTCGACCTGCCAAAGCTTTCCGAGCTGCTACTAAAACCGGTGGCGAATAGCGACTCGAACCTGAAACTGGCGCTGGTTCGACGAATCACCAAGATTGCCGATATTCGCGACCGCCGCGCTTCCCGTCGACGACACGCCAG
>Ga0164242_10007975_pt1 | contig 11537 bp, 9 predicted proteins | sample OricomgcompostMG_FD_108783 | JGI IMG/M metagenome (GOLD analysis project Ga0164242, IMG submission 108783) | Miracle-Growth compost microbial communities from Emeryville, California, USA - Original compost - Miracle growth compost (MG) ... | reverse complement strand
TCGCGCTCATGCAGATGCAGCACATTGCCGTGCTGATCGCCCAAAACCTGCACTTCGATGTGCTTGGCGCGGCCAATGTACTTTTCCAGAAATACGGAGGGATTGCCGAAGGCGTTTTGCGCTTCGTTCTGCGCTTCGTCCAGGAGACGCGACAAATCTTCCTTCTTTTTCACCACGCGCATGCCGCGCCCGCCGCCGCCCGCCGCAGCTTTAATCATCAACGGAAAACCAATCTCATTGGCAATTTTTAACGCTTCTTTGCGATCGGTCAATGGATCTTCAGTGCCGGGCAGAGTAGGAATATTCAAGCGTTGCGCCACGCTGCGAGCGGCGATTTTGTCGCCCATCAAATCCAGCAAATCAGCGTTTGGCCCCACAAAAATAATGCCGGCCTCATCACAGGCTTTGGCGAATTCGGCGTTTTCGGACAAAAATCCATAACCGGGATGGATCATGTCCACGTCTTTTTCTTTGGCCAGCGCGATGATGCCCTCAATATCCAGATAAGCGGCCACTGGCCCTTTGCCTTGCCCCACCAAATACGCCTCATCCGCTTTGAAACGGTGCGTGCCGAAGCGGTCTTCCTCGGCATAAATGGCAACAGTGCGCAACCCCAACTCGGTGGCGGCACGAAAAACGCGAATGGCAATTTCACTGCGATTGGCGACTAATAATTTCTTCGGTTTACGTGGTTCTTGCTGACTCAAACGAATTCCCCCAAAAGTACTTTTACTCTTAATTTGACACCCTAAAACTATACCAAAAATGGGCAGACGGTTCTTTACTCTCTGCCTTAAAAGTACTTTTAGAGCGAATCTGATTACCGAACCTTAAAATGCCGATCCGTAAAATTCAAAAAGTGTTCCCAATCTTCTTTCACCACATCATGTTTGCCGTCGCGAATGTGATAGCCAATGCTATTTCCAATCAAAACTCCCGGTTCCGGCATGTCACGGGTTTGCAAGCCGGATTTGTTAAATAAGTTGTACACAGGCTCTGCTCCCAGAGCGCTCAGGAATTCACCGCGTGGATCAGCCCACAAATCTTCCGTGGCGCTGGCCACATAAACCGGCCTTGGCGCGATGAGCGAAATGAGCTGATGTTGATCGATGGGCAACGCCGTTTCGTTGCCGTTATATTTTTTGAAATTATCGCAAAACCAATGCGGAAAGGCGTTGTTGATGATCGCAAGCGTTTCTCCAAAACAACGCCGTGATAATGCCGCGCCGCCGCAGCCGGAATTATTTGAAATAGTAAGTGCAAAACGCTGATCCTGCGCGCCGGCCCAAAGGGCCGTTTTGCCCAGGCGCGAATGTCCGTGCACTGCAACGTGCGTCGCATCAATCTCATCCACCGTTTCCAGGTAATCCAAAATCCGGCTCAGTCCCCACGACCAGGCGCTGATGGAGCCCCAGCCGTTTGGCGCGGGATGGGTTTCGCCAGGCTTGTAAAACAAGGCATGAACGCCATCGGTCATGTCGTTTACATCAGGATCGACATCAAAATAGCAGGCAGTGACCGAGGCGTAGCCGCGCTCCATTATCATCTCAAAAGGCCAGCGCCGTTGGTTCTCCCCGCGTTTTTGATCTTGCCGGAGAGCGTTGATGAAGATCGCGGAATCGGTATGTGTGGCGTGATTGCCTTTAAAGTTGTAACCCAGAAAGGCCGGAAAAGTACTTTTACCGATTCCTCGATTCGGCAGATGCAGCAGCAGATCCACACATGGACCGGATTTATCTTTCCGAAACCACAGTTTCACCTGACGCCGCGTGGCCAGTCCGTTTAAAGCAGTGGCATTTTCTTCGACAATTTCCGCATAGACAGAGGTTGGCTCCTGTGGGCAATGGCCATAAACTTCATCTTCAAAGAGCGCCAAAATTTCAGGCCGACGCTGATCAATCCATTGTTTCGCAGTGCTAACTTTGGCGCCATCCCCGCAAGTCAACGGATTGGGCAGTTGATATTGCGGCACCTTCGATTCGTCATAATTGGTTTCTGTAGACATGATATTTATGCGTGCAAAGCAGTATCACAAAGACATCGTCATGCTGCTAATCAATCTTAATGGAGAGAAGTACTTTTCAATCAGAAGAATTTGCTGATGCAAAAATGATTAATTAGAAAACTCACAGATAAAAAATAAAAAAAGATGTTTAACTTTTTCGATTTGGTGGTATAATAAAAGAGAATGCAGTAAAATGGTGTGTAACGCTCATGGAATTAATCTCAAACTTAAAAGAAGACACGGCATTAGATCAGCGCCCGCGCTTGAAGAGTGCCTGCCTGGAATTGCAGCAAATGGCGTTGGATTTAGGAGTCGACGCAAAGTTGCCAACCATGATTGAATTACGTTCCCAGTTGGGCATGAGTTTGCGCACCATCAACGATGCGGTGCGTGAACTGGAGCGCCGGCAGATTTTGCGCAGCGTCAATGGCGTGGGCATTTATGTATCTTCACCTCGGCCTCAACAATTGACTGGCAGGATAGGACTGCTGTTACATGTGGGCGGGTTAACGGATCCGTATACGTCCGAATTGTTGTTGGGCGTTCGGCGCGAAGCAGTGCGTCAAGGGATGGAGCTTCTTTTCTTAGATGAAGAAAGTCAAACTGTGGAGCAGGGTAAAGTGGACGCTGTTCTGATGTATTGTCATGAGACTGAAGCTTTAGCAATGAATTTGCCACCGAATTTGCCTCACGTCTTATTATTTCAGCATAGTTCTGATTTTGCATGTGTGGCAGTAAACGATTTTGAAGGCGCGAAAATGGCCACAGAACATTTGCTGGAATTAGGCCATACACGTATTGGTTATTTATTGGGTTCCGATCAGGATTCCATTTCCCGTCAACGTTTGTCAGGTTATCAAATGGCTCATCAGGAATCTGGAACTGTTTTTGATCAACAATGTGTGCGATTTCTTAAAAAGTCCAAACAGCAAAATTATCTGGAAGCAGGTCAGGTTGCGATGCAATCCTGGCTGAACACGGATTGGAAAGAATTAGGATGCACCGCGATATTAGCGCACAATGATTTGACAGCGATCGGGATTATGAAAGTATTGACAAATTCAGGTTTTCGGGTGCCGCAGGATATCAGCGTGGTGGGATTTGACGGCACGCGGTTTAGTGACCTGTGTACTCCTCTTTTAACAACAGTGAGAGTTCCACTGTATGATATAGGTACACGGGCTATTAAGATACTTATGGAACAAATCAAGGATGGCGCAATACGCCAGGAAAAGGTGGTGATTCCAGTGAGTTTTAAAAAGGGCGAATCGTCGTCCGCTTGTAATCGTTGAGGTATGTCTAATTTGTGCAATATTGCAGTTTGAAATATCAAGGAGTGGTCAACATGAACAGAAAGAAAAGTAATCGGTTAAAAATGTCTGGGTTTACATTGATAGAATTGCTTGTCGTCATCGCTATTATATCAATTCTCGCGGCGATATTGTTTCCGGTGTTTGCCAGAGCAAGAGAAAATGCACGGCGGGCGAGCTGTTTATCAAATTTGAAGCAGATTGGATTAGGGGCAATGATGTATACGCAGGACTACGATGAAAAGTTGCCACGGCTGTCCACTTGTGGCCCACTGCTTTTAGAAACGGGGAAGAATAGTGTTAGCACAAGTGGATGTATCAGTGGTTCGGGCACCTACACACATTTGTGGATGCACTCCATCTACCCTTATGTGAAAAGTGTTCAACTCTTTAATTGCCCCAGTGCAAATTATGTATATACCGGGGAGTATGATGCTTACATCGCTTATGGGTATAATCGACTTCCGTTTGACTATAGTGCTGGTGGGGCGGCGGCAACCCTCTCTTTAGCATCAATTGCATATCCATCTGAAGGATTCATGATTGGCGATTCTAAATTGACAAGTGAAAATAATGGAACTGTGCTTTTAAGTTATCTTATGAACTACACAACAGGTGCATCACCTCGACACTTGGATTCAGCTAACATGGTCTTTTTTGATGGCCATGCGAAAAATTTAAGGCCAAATCAGTGGGCCGCCAAAGTTACTAATTGTACGGACGCTGCGTTTCGAGCGTGGGTTGCCGTAACCTGCCCTTGAAAGTACTTTTACCGTCATCCCGTAATGTCGTTGCACGGGACGGAATGATGGCAAAAGGAGAATGCGTGATGACCTCTATTTATTTGCGCACGTGGTTCTTTTTCTGGCTACGTTAGGATAGACATTCTCACAATGACAATATGTGCAACCTTGGTGTTTTTGTCATAGTTACTATCGCACCTAATCGTTATTATTACAAAGGGATCAAATGTCAAATTACAGTTACATCCTTTCCGCGCGTCGCACTGCCATTGGCCGTTTCGGTGGTGCGCTGCGCGACGTGCCGCTACGCCATCTGGGAACTGTCGCCGTTGCCGATGCGATTAAAAAATCCGGGCTTTCGCCTGAAGATATTGAAGAAGTACTTTTAGGTCACGTTCTGCAAGCCGGGCAAAACAACATGGCGCGGTTTTGCGCGGTGGACGCCGCAATTCCTTTTAGCGCGCCGGCTTCGGTTATCAATCAGCAATGCGCTTCGGGCATGGCTGCTGTGCAACACGCCGACCGTATGATTCGTTGCGGTGACCGCGACATTGTTTTAGCCGGTGGCATGGAACACATGTCGGGCGTAGCCTATATTTCGCGCTCGATGCGGTGGGGCGCGCGAATGGGGCATGCCGAAATGGAAGACGAATTGACCAGCGGACTGATTTGCGGCCTGGCCAAAATATCCATGGGCCAGACCGCCGAAAACATCGCACGCAAGTATTCCATCAGCCGCGCCGAGCAAGACGAATTTGCGTTGCAAAGCCACACCAAAGCGCTGGCGGCAACGGCCAACGGAATTTTCAAAGAAGAGATTGTGCCGATAGAAATTCCACAGCGCAAAGGTGAGACGATTATTTTCGATACCGACGAACACCCGCGCCAAACGTCGCTGGAGCAGTTGAGCAAGCTTAAACCGGCTTTCAAAACAGACGGCACCGTCACTGCGGGCAACGCATCGGGACTAAACGACGGCGCTGCAGCGTTGGTTATCGCCTCGCAAAATGCTGTCGAAAAGCACGGATTGAAACCGTTGGCGCGCATCGTGAACACGGCCGTCACCGGCGTGGAGCCGGAAGTGATGGGATTAGGCCCCATTCTGGCAATTCAAACTGCGTTGACAAAAGCCGGGTTGCAATTGAGCGATATGGATTTGGTAGAAATTAACGAAGCGTTCGCCGGCCAAGTACTGGGCGTGTTGCACGAAATTCCGGTTCCACGCGAAAAGCTGAACGTTAATGGTGGCGGCGTAGCACTGGGCCATCCGGTCGGCTGCAGCGGTGCACGGATTCTAGTGACGCTGCTGCACGAGATGCAACGGCGCGGCGCAAGGCGTGGTTTGGCGTCGTTGTGCATCGGTGGCGGCATGGGCAGCGCTACGATTGTGGAAATGATATAAATCACATTGCGGAAATTTTCTAAGAAACCATCTGAGAATCCCAAAATGTGTCATTTCGATTGGAGCGAGAAACGAGCGGAATGGAGAAATCTTGCTATTAGTAGTATCAAAATAAAAGACAAGATTTCTCGGCTCCAAAATTTGTGAAACAAATTTTTTCGGTCGAAATGAAACACGTTGGGATTCTCAGCGGATTATTAATCCACAAAAGTACTTTTACACACATCATGAATCCTTCATCCACCAAAATTTTAATCGTTGGTTGTGGCGCTATGGGCAGCGGTATCGCGCAAGTTGCGGCTTGCGCGGGGCATCCGGTTTTTTTATTCGATGCGTTTCCAGGCGCGGCGGAGAAAGCACGCGAACGCATCGCTCATTTTTTGGAGCGCGATATAGAGAAAGGCAGGAATACTTCCGAAGCGCGCGCGGCTGCATTGAAAAATCTGCACATCGCCGAAAGTTTGGAAGAAGCGCGAACTGCGGATGTGGTGATCGAGGCGATCCGGGAAAAGCTCGAAGATAAGCAAACCCTATTTTCGCAACTGGATGCGCTTGCGCCGCCGGAAACGCTTTTGCTTTCCAATACTTCGATGATTTCTATTACTAATATTGCTAAAAGTACTTTTCATCCCGAGCGCGTAGCGGGTTGTCACTTTTTCAATCCCGTGCCGCGCATGGCTTTGGTGGAAATTATCGGTGGTGAAAAAACCTTGCAACGTACTCTCGATATCGCCGCGAAGCTGGTTTCCGGTTGGGGTAAAACCGCTGTTCCCGCACCCGATACGCCAGGCTTCATCGTCAATCGCGCGTTGCTTATGCTCATCAATGAAGCCGTATTTTTAGTGCAAGAAGGGAACGATCCCAAAGACGTGGACGACGCCATGAAGCTCGGCTGCAATTTCCCGATGGGACCGTTGGAACTGACGGATTTAGTGGGCCTTGATGTGGCGCTCGATTGCAACGTGGCGCTGTGGGAGCAATATAATCGGCTTCCCAAATACGAGCCGTGTGAACTGTTGCGCCGTATGGTGCGCGAAGGCAAACTGGGGCGCAAATCCGGTGAAGGATTTTATCGATATCCATGAGTATCCCCAACCCAAAAATGCAACACAAAAGTTTTATTCCCGCCCGCCTCACCGCGCGCGAAGCGATTGATACTATTCCCGATGGCGCTACAATTGTGGTCTCTGGATTTTCCGTAATGGGGCTGGCGCGTTCGCTGCATCGCGCGTTGGTCGAACGTTTTCTGGAAACCGGATCTCCCTGTGATCTGACTTACATTCACGCGGCGGGTTTTGCGCCGGGAACCGGGCTGGATGAACTTGCGCCCCACGGCATGGTGCGCAAAGTGATCGGCGGGCATTGGGGTGTGATGCCGGCATTTCGGCAAGAGATTGCCGATGAGAAAGTCGAAGCGCACAACTGGCCGCAAGGCATTGTCATTGGCGCGCTGCGTGCTGCTGCGGGCGGCGAGAAAAATGGATTGCGCTCGCGTATTGGTGTGGGAACTTTCATTGACCCAAGGCAAGATGGCGGTTGCGCCAACCAAAGGGCGCGCGATGCCGGAACGCTGATTCGCCTTGTCGAACAAGATGGTGAGGAGCTACTGAATTACGCGCCGCTTCAGCCCGATGCGGCGCTGATTCGCGGCTGGTCGGCGGACAAGCTGGGTAACGTTTCGCTGGGCATGGAGCCACTCAACCTTTCCAGCGACATCATTGCGATGGCCGCGCGCAATCGTGGTGGAAAAGTACTTTGCCAGGTTCGCTACATCGAAGAGGATATCGTTTATCCGTCCCACCAAGTTGCCATTCCCGGTTTTATGATTGATGCCTTGGTAGTCGCGGAAAATCCCGAAACGGAACATCGCCAGTGCGACATGTTTGATATCAATCCGGCGATGGTGAATGAAACTGTGAGCAAAACGGCGGGGGATAAAAGTACTTCTGAGGCCGTCGACGCGCCGTGCGTTCCCGACGGCCCGCGCGGCTGGATTGGCCGGCGCGCAGCGCAGGAGATTAATGACGGCGATGTGTTTAATTTGGGCATCGGTATTCCTGGCGACACCGTCAGCGCTGCTTTGCAGGGATCAGGAAAATTGGGCCGCGCCGTTTCCACTATCGAATCGGGATTGTTCGGCGGCATTGCACTGGGCGGTATCAATTTCGGATGCGCGTTATATCCCAGTGCGCGCGTGGACCAGTTGACGATGTTCGATTTATACCACGGCGGCGGACTGGATGTTGCCGTCATGGGGGCGGCGCAAATCGACGAAGACTGGAATATCAACGTCAGTCAGTTTGATGGCCGCGCGGTTGGCTGCGGCGGTTTTATCGACATCACGCAATCGGCGCGGCGCGTGGTTTTTTGTACCACCTTAACAGTTGGCGGTGTGGATACATGTTTTGAAGACGGCCAAGTCCGTATTGCACAAGAAGGCCGCCACCGCAAATTCGTGCAACGCGTTGGGCAAATCACTTTTAATGGACGCCGCGCATTGGAATCAGGCCAGAAAGTACTTTTAGTCACGGAGCGATGCGTATTTGAACTATCGGAACAGGATGGATAATGACTGAAATAGCACCGGGAATTTCCATCGAAAAAGACATTTTGCCGCAAATGGATTTTGTCCCTGAAGTTTCGCCTTCATGCAGTGTGATGTTGCCACGCTATTTTGCGTGAGAGTATTGTTATTAAACGAAAGTACTTTTAAGGAATCAGATGAAAATTGGATTAATTATTTCAAGTTGTTTGTTTGTAAGTAGTTGTGCGTTTACGAGTGCGCAAGCCGCGCCTGTGGACTATCAGAATGCGCCAGGCCAAACGGCCACGGCAGCGCGAGAGCAATGGAAAGCATTAACTGCCGGAACCGAATTGGCGCGTGGCAAGAAAGTCTTCTTTTCGCCGGCGCCCAATTATCGTTTGACTACGGACGACAACGATCCCTATGATTTGACGGATGGGACGTTGACATCGCGGGAAGATGATCGCGTTTGGTTCAATAAAGATGGCGTTGGTTTTTATTTGAGTTCCGGACTTTCCAATGGCGTTTTGATGATGATTGATTTGGGCTCGGTGCAGCCGGTGAGACAGATTGCCATTCGCGTTTTGGGGGGTCACGAGCAGAGCAGCCTCGATTTGCCAAAATCTGCGGAATTTTTAGCCAGTGCCGATGGCAAGCAATATTATCAATTGCAAAATATGGTGAAGCTGAATCCGGCTGAAGCGAATCAGGCGGATGGCAAAACGGGTTTTTATTTTCCCGAAGAAGGCAAGGCGTTCATGGCGCCATTGGTTTGTCGCCAGCCGGTGATGGCGCGTTACATTGCGATTCGTGTTATTCCCGTCAATAGTGTTTTTACAGATCAAATTTCCGTGTTGAAAGCGGATGCAACAACGCCCTTAAAAGTACTTTCGTCGTTTCCACAAGCGCAAGTTTTCACGGATGGTTTGGCGGTTTTGCCGCGCCACCAATCTTTCGTGGTGACGACGAATATCGCCACGCCAAATTGGCTGACCATTTTGGATAATACCAATTTGGATTTATCGAAAACTCCCGCGGCGTTCCGCATCGAATTGCCTGTTGGCTTAAAAGTACTTTCCATTTCCAAACCGGATTTCAAAGAAGTGGCTTCGCCGGACGCGAGAATGCACAGTTATGAATTTCAATATAATGGCAAAACCGCCGCGCAATTGTGGATCGAAAAAGAGCCTGGCGCGCAAATTCCTGCTGATGCAAAAGTACTTTTGACGGGAATCGTGAACGGCAAAGATTCGCATTCGTTGCAGTTTCCGTTAAAGCTGGTAACGATTCCCGAAACGCATCCCATTAAAGGATTGGATGTTAGCTTGGCGTGGTTGAATGATAAAACAGAACAGCAATGGCCGAATTTCCTGCGTGATTTTCGCAAAATGGGATTTAATTATGTTTCCACTTTTCCGCGTTATTTCGGTAAAAACAAAGATGGCAGCTGGAATGCTGACACGCAGAAAAATTTGGATTTTCTGAATCAGGCGCGCGCTCAAGGTTATGGCGTTGTCTATGATGAATCGGCGTTTCACGTAATGTGGAATACGGTGCAAAGCGATCTGAAAGCGGGACGAATTGATGATGCGGAAGCGGATCAACTCTTCACGCAAATCGACGGCAAGCGCGGCAAATGGATGAACATTTTGTATCGCGGAAAGTACTTTCAGAACGAGATGAAACGCGTCGCTGATTTGGCCGCGTTGGTGCAGCCGGATCACGTGTATTTCGATATTGAATGGTGGACGCAAAGTGTCAACGAATCGAAAAAAGATCCGCGCGTGATTGCAGCGTGGAAAGCGAGCGGCAAAGATTGGGATGGTTTTGTCACCGACATTGGCCGCGAAGTTTTGGGAGATTTGGTGACAACAATGCGCCAAGCCGTGCCGCAGAAAAAGATGGTGGTGGGATTATATAATTCCGATCCGAAAAACGCGATTTATAATAGCGTTTTCGGTTGGGACAAAATTTATCCCGGAATTGTGGATATTGCGCAGCCATCACTTTATGTGCAAGGTCGCGCCAATATTGTCGCTGATCGTATCCGTTACGATTATGACGCCATGCAGACGAAACAAATTATTCCCTGGCTTTCGGCGGGAACCTATGGCGAATATGATCCGAAACTCACCGAGCCGATGGTGCTGGAATCGATTTTAAATGGATCGCGCGGAATTACATATTATTGGTTCGGCGATTTCGATCCGATGGATTTTTATTATCATTCCAAAGCAATTTCCGAACTCGCACCGTATGAAATGCTGTTGCAAAATGGCAAACCGATTTCATATAAAACCGATAATGCCGATTTGCATTACACGGCTTTCGCGTCGAGCAATGAAGCGCTGATATTGGTAGAAAATTTCGTTGGCACGGCAAATACAAAAGTCACCTTGAAGTCGCCTGTCCCATCGGCTACAAAAGTACTTTTGGATGGCAAGATATTGCCCATTAAAAACAACGCGGTTTCGATTGATGTTCCGCCGAATGAATTTCGATTAGTATATTTTGGGAAGTAATAAAACAGTTTGAATAGAGCTACATAGATCACAAAAAACTTGAAAGCCGGACTCATGAAATCCCAGTGCATCAAAATCATTGGGATTTCAAATCTTCCAGATTCAGCGCTCGCGTATACATTTCGATATTCCCATCCGCGTCCCGCGGCCATTCTTCGCGCGGCCTGTCCCAATATAATTCCACACCGTTCTCATCGGGATCGCGCAAATACAGCGCTTCGCTGACGCCGTGATCGCTGGCTCCATCCAACGGAATTCCAGCATCCATCAAGCGCCGCAACGCGTCAGCCAGCGCAGCGCGCGTGGGGTAGACGATGGCCAGATGATACAATCCCGTGCTGCGCGCAGGCGGCGGCGCGCCGCCCGCGCTTTCCCAGGTATTCAGCCCGATGTGATGATGATATCCACCCGCCGAAACAAAAGCCGCTTGCGAGCCGTAACGTTGCGTCAATTCAAACCCCAATACGCCACAATAGAAATCTAAGGCGCGTTGTAAATCAGCAACTTTAAGATGCACATGACCGATGCGGGTTTGTGGGTGGATGGAATTATTTGTCATTAGATGCCAAGTATTACGAAGTGTATTCGGAAAGTACTTTTACCGCACACATAAAAATATACGTAAAATAAGAAGGGTAAAAGTACTTTTATGGAAACGTTCTTGCCTACCGCTGCACAAAACAAAATCTATCGCGTTATAACCGACAAATTAGAACCATCGGCTGATGCGGCTGGCTTATCGTGGATGGTGGCGGCCCGGCATCGTCACGATTTGCAGTTGTGTGACGGCGTCACAATGGTGCGGCAGAAAGTAGTGGGAAAAGGAACCTCGAAAAGCTGGGCCAGCCGCTATCAGAGATTAAGTGCCATGGTGCGTAGTTGGCCGGAGGATCATTTAATTGCTGCCACGCATCCCAAATTGTTGTGTGTTTTAGATGGTGTAGCGGATATTCGTTTTTACGATTACAGTTTGCTCGTGCCCAAAAGTACTTTTGTATTGGTGCCATCCGGCGTCCCCAATTCTGACGGTG
>Ga0164242_10007974_pt1 | contig 11539 bp, 12 predicted proteins | sample OricomgcompostMG_FD_108783 | JGI IMG/M metagenome (GOLD analysis project Ga0164242, IMG submission 108783) | Miracle-Growth compost microbial communities from Emeryville, California, USA - Original compost - Miracle growth compost (MG) ... | reverse complement strand
GTCCACATATCCGTTATCTCGCAGGTGTCATGTGCAACCAAATCGAGCGCACGCTTGGCGAATGTGATCTTCGTCGGCGGGGTGTGATGTCGGTCAAAGCGGAGATTCACCGCAGCGTGAAGGCGTCTCGACAGGCCTGGCGCATAGGCCCTAGAGTTCGATTGAAACACGTTCTAGTTTTGGATATCCGAGGATCGGTGGGCACCGTGTCTGAACAGCGTTTTCGAGCGCGTCGCGTCGTCGTGACCGGCGCTGCCGGTGGTCTCGGCAAGGCAGTCGCGGAGATGTTCGCGGCCGAAGGTGCCCGTGTCGTGGCCACCGATGTTGCTCCGGCAGAGGGTGTGATGCGCTGCGACCTGGCCGATGACGCCGCGCGCGATGGCTTCGTTGCCGACGTACTCGCGGAACTGGGTGGCCTGGACGTGCTGTGCAATGTGGCGGGCGTCCAGAAGTTCGCCGAACTCGGCACTATCACGGCGGCCGGTCTTCGCCGGCACTTCGACATCAACGCCCTGGCGCCGCTCCTCCTTGCCCAGGGTTTCGCCGACGCCCTGACCGAGAGCAGGGGAAATGTGGTGTCGGTGGCCTCGATCTCGGCATTGATGGGCCAGCCCTACAACGCCGAGTACTGCGCCAGCAAGGCCGCACTGCTTCTCGGCATGCGCGCACTGGCCGTCGAGTTCGCGGGACGCGGCGTGCGCGTCAACTGTGTGTCCCCGGGAGGAATCGACACTCCTCTGGTCCAGGCCGCGGCCGAGGGCCTGCCGTCTGATGTCAACTGGGACCTGATCGCGAAGAGTCAGTCCGTGATCCCCGGTTTCATGCCACCGGGCGACGTGGCCGAGGCCCTGCTCTTCCTCGCATCAGACGCCGCCGCGTCGATCACCGGGGCGAACCTGGTGGTCGACCGGGGCGTGATCTGGTGAGCCTGGCCCGTCGCGAGGCCCGTAGCGGGTGGTGTGGCTACCATACCAGTGGCTGGGAGCCGCTCCGGAGTGCTGGGCGGTCCGCCATCACCCTCTGACGAACGGACTGTGCGTGGACGACGACTCCAACCCGAATCGCGAGAGTTCCAAGAAGGACACGATCGTCCATCTGCTCCGCAGTGACATCGTCTCCGGTGCGATTCCTCCCGGGGAACGACTCTCCGAGGCTCGGCTGGCGACCCGGTTCGGGGTGAGCCGGATGCCGGTACGTGAGGCGTTCAAGGAACTCGAGCAGGAGGGATTCGTCGCGATCGAGCAGCGACGCGGCACCTTCGTGCGCTCGGTCTCCCGTTCGGAGATCCTCGATCTGTTCGAGGTACGCGAAGCCGTCGAGGGGATGGCCGCTCGTCTGTGCGCCGCTCGGGCCAACAACGACTTCCTGGACCGGATCGACCAGACCATCGCCGAGATGGCCGAGCACGTCCGCGTCTTCGACTCCGACGGCTACACCCGTACCGATGCGGAGTTCCACGGCCTGATCGTTGCCGGCGCCTCCAACGAGCGACTCAGCGATCACTACCGACTCCTGATCCAGCACCTCCACCGTGGCCTGCTCTCCTCGATCGTCACTCGCCGGGAGGGACGGATGGAGCGATCGCTCGCCGAGCACCGGAAGATCGTCAGGGCCTTGCACGCCCACAGCGCGGACGAGGCCGAGACCACCATGCGCGAGCACGTCCGCCGGGGTCGACTCGAGCTCCAGGAAGAGGTCAGCACGAAGTTCGGTGGGCCTGACCTGACCGCCTCGAACTGACATGTCACATTGATCTGAGCCTGTCGAGCGGGCTGATCTCGGCGTCCCCTGTTACGCCTCTGTTGCGTTTGGATCTCATTCCAGGTTTCGCTTGACAACTGGTATGTCAGAACCGCAGAGTGTGTCCCGCAACACGAAAAATCAAGGCGTCACTCCGCTCGGGACTGCCATACCAGTGACGCTGATACCACGCCGGTAATCGCTATCAGCTCAAAATCCTGGCCGACTGAAAGGGCCCTCAGATGCGAAACAAGATCGCGCTCGCCGCCGTACTGGTTGCCATGCCAGTGGCGCTCACCGCGTGCGGCAGCAATTCCTCCGACAAGCCGGCCGAGGCGGGCAAGAAGACCATCGGCTTCCTGTCCCAGGCACCGCGCAATGACGGGGGTTTCACCCAGTTCGGCCTTGCCGGGGTCAATGCCGCGATCGGGAAGGATGCGGATCTCAAGCTCTCCTCGGTCGTCGACAACGCCGCGAACTCCCAGGAGCAGATCCAGGGCCTGGAGTCCCTGGCCGCCAAGAACGACATCGTCGTCGCGGACGGGGCCTCGTTGAACAAGTCGCTCGCGGTCGTCGCACCGAAGTACCCGAAGGTGCACTTCATCCTGGTCGCCTCCGACCTCGACGCGTACGCCGAGAACGTCACGTCGGTGACCACCGCAGTCGGGTACGACGCCGTCGTCGCCGGAGCCGTCGCCTCCATGCACTCGCACTCGAAGAAGCTCGGCATGATCGCCGGTCTGCAGGTACCGGCCTCGACCGCCTGGTACTACGGCATGGCGCAGGGCGCGAAGATCGACAACCCGGCCACCAAGGTGGTGCAGACCTACACCGGCGACTACAACGACGTCGGCAAGGCCAAGCAGGCGGCCGAGGCGATGATGGCCAATGGCGTCGACCAGATCCTCTCCGACCTCGACTCCGGATCCGAGGGTGTCTACCAGGCTGCGGACGCGGGCAAGCCGGCCGCCAATGTGTACGACGTCTTCGCCACCCACTGTGACTCCAGCCAGAACATCATCGGCTCGGGTGTCGTCTCGTGGGCCGACATCCTGCAGAACGCCGTGACCGAAGCGGCCACCGGCAAGCTGCCCTCGGGAGCGATCAGCTACGGACTCGCCTCGGGCGCACTCCGTTTCGAGTTCTGCCCCGGGAAGGGAACTGCCGCTGAGAAGGCTCTGGCGGCGAAGGTGACCAAGCAGATCGTGGACGGCCAGATCACCGCGGACAAGGGTGTGCTGCTGCCCAAGCCCAGCTACAAGTTCGAGCAGCGCTGATCCGATGACGACCATCCTCGATCCCGGCCCGGACGCCCCGGTGTCCCCGGACAGCGCTCCCGCGCTGCGGCTCCGGTCGGTGACCAAGCGCTTCGGCGCCTTCGTCGCCAACGAGGCCGTCGACCTCGATGTCGCGTGGGGTGAGATCCACGCCCTTCTCGGCGAGAACGGTGCCGGGAAGACGACCCTGATGCGCATCGTGACGGGTCTGTACGACCCGGACGAGGGGCAGGTGGAGGTGGCCGGTACGCCGGTCCGCTTCCGCAAGCCGCAGCATGCGCTCCGGGCTGGGATCGGGATGGTCCATCAGCACTTCACCCTGGTTCCCACGCTCACCGAGTTGGAGAACCTCGTGATCGCACCCTCGCCGATCCCGTGGCGCAATGGTGCAGCCGCCGCCCGTCGCCGTGCCGACGAGGTGGCCGCCGCGACGGGCTTGCGGATCACCCCCGATCAACTGGTCGGCGATGCAGCCGTCGGCGAGCGGCAGCGACTGGAGATCGTCAAGCTGCTCTGCGGCGGCGCCCGGATCCTGATCTTCGACGAGCCGAGCGCGGCGCTCAGCCCGGGGGAGTGGGACGAGCTGGCCGGCCTGATGAGGCGGCTCGCCGACGACGGTCACGCGATCATCCTGATCTCCCACAAGCTCTCGGAGGTCTTCGCCACCGCGGATCGCTGGACCGTTTTGCGTCGTGGTGCGGTGGCCGGCAGTGGTCGTATCGCGGATGCGACACCCGATCGGCTGATCGAGCTCATGGTCGGCGAGCAGGTCGCCGAACGAGCCCGGCCCGAGCCGCGGGAGCCCGGTTCGCCGGTGTTGTCCGTGCGTGGGCTCACGGTCGCCAGGGATCCCGGTCTTCCCCACGGGCCACGTGCCCTGGAGGAGGTCTCCCTGGAGGTTCGAGCCGGCGAGATCCTCGGTGTCGCCGGGGTTGCCGGCAGCGGACAGGCCGAGCTCGTAGAGGCGGTCATGGGCCTTCGACCGGCGCTGTCGGGCGGGGTCGACCTGGGTGGATCCGCGTTCACCGCGCGCTCGCCCGAGGAGTTCTATCGCCGCGGCGGGGCGCTGATCCCCGAGGATCGTCACCATGTCGCCATCGTCGGCGACATGACGCTGTGGGAGAACGTCGGGCTACGTGCGCTGCGCACCGAGCCCCTTGCTCGTCGCGGCATCCTGCGTACCGGTGCCGCTCGCGAGCGCGCCCGCTCGCTCATGGCCGAGTACGACATCCGCGCCGAGAGCGAGGTGCTTCCGATCGCCCGGATGTCCGGTGGCAACCAACAGAAGGCGGTGCTCGCCCGCGAGCTCTCGGCCGGACCCTCGTTGCTGATCGCCGCTCAACCGGTACGCGGTCTCGACGTCCGTGCCACCGACTTCGTCTACCGCCGCCTGGTCGAGCACCGGGAGGCTGGAGGCGCCGTCCTGCTGATCTCGATGGACCTCGACGAGGTCATGTCACTCTCGGACCGGATCGCCGTGCTCGCCCACGGCAGGATTCGCGGAACTGTCCCGGGTGGATCCGCGACCCGTGCCCAGCTGGGTGCGCTGATGACCTCGTCGGAGGCGGTGTGATGATCGCGAAGGATCTGCTGACCAGGATCGGTGTCCAGCTTGCGGTGGTCGTCGGCGCGATCGCGCTGGCGGCAGCCATGGTGGCCGCGATCGGGGTCTCGCCCGGCGATGCCCTGTCGGTCTTCTGGGACGGCACCTTCGGTCAGGACGTGAACCTGGGCACGACACTGACCCAGAGCGTGCCGCTCCTGCTGGTAGCCCTCGGCTGGATCGTGACCACCCGTGCCGGCCGCCTCCACGTGGGCTTCCCCGGCCAGGTGATCATCGGGGGCTCGGCGGCCACCGCTGTCGGCCTCCAGTGCGGGGGACTGCCGATGCCGGTCGCGGTGCTTGCGACGATCATCGCCGGCGCTCTCGGGGGGATGCTCTGGGCGGCCGTCACCGCATGGCTGTGGGCCTCGCGCGGCGTGCTCGAGATCGTCTCCTCGCTGCTGCTCAACCTGGTGGCGGTCCAGGTCGCCGCCTGGCTGGTGCGCGGACCCCTCCAAGGGTCGCTCGACGGGCAGCCGCAGTCGAAGACCTTCCCCAACTCGACGCTCTGGCCGGCGTACGACGGCATCCCCGGCCGGACGCTCTCGTACGACGTGGTGCTGCTGCCGATCTGCGCGATCCTGGTGGTCCTGGTCCTCAGCCGGACCGTCTTCGGCTTCCGCCTCCGGATGGCCGGCGGCAATCGTGACACCGCCCGTTGGTCGGGGGTCGACCCGGTGCGCGAGGGGGTGAAGGCGATCCTCATCTCCGGTGGCTTCGCCGGCGTCGCCGGTGCTGCGCTGCTCTTCGCCGGCTCCGCTCCGTGGATGAGCGATGGCTTCGAGGCGAATGTCGGCTTCAACGGCATCGCGGTCGCACTGCTTGCCCGCAACTCGGCGGCAGCGGCGCCGATCGCCGCGATCGCCTTCTCCTCCCTCAACGTCGGGGGCACCGCGCTGCAGGCCCAGCTCGACGTGCCGAGCTCGATGGCCTCAGTGCTCCAGGGGGCCGTGATCGTCCTCGTTCTGGTCGCCGCGGTGCTGCTCCAGCGCCGGGTGTCGCGACCCTCCGCAAGCGCGCCGGCCACGGCGCTCGAGTCCGACGCGAAGGACGCCGATCCGGCGCCGGTCGCGGAAAGGGTCTGACATGGGGATCTTCGACGTCGCCTTCCTCGTCTCGGCGGTGACGATCGCCGCACCGATCCTGTTGGCCGCCACCGGCGAGCTGGTCTCGGAGAAGGCAGGCGTGATCAACGTGGGCCTCGAGGGGGTCATGCTCTCCGGCGCCTTCACCGCCTACTGGACGATGACCGGCACCGGCAACATGTTCGTCTCCTTCGTCGGTGGTCTCGCCGGTGGACTGCTCTTCGGCGTCCTGATGGCCGTGCTGGCCATCGAGGCCAAGGTGGACCAGATCGTTTCGGGTATCGCCATCGGCCTGCTCGGCTATGGCATCACCACCTTCCTCAACAGCGATGCGATCAAGGACCCGAAGACCTTCGCGCCGATGCAGCGCCATGGCATCCCCGGCCTGGAAGACCTGCCGGTGGTCGGTCGGGCCTTCTTCGACCAGGACCTGTTCATCTACGTCACCGCGATCGTGGTGGTGCTCGTCGCGCTCGCGATGTCGCGCACCACCTGGGGCGTGAACCTCAAGGCGGTCGGTGAGACACCGATCGCCGTCGACGCCGCAGGCGTCAGCGTGCGCGGTCTGCGCTGGGCGGCGACGCTGTTCTCGGCGGGCTGCGCCGGAATCGCCGGCGCCTACATCTCGATCGGCGATGTCGGCGTCTTCCGCGAGTCGATGACCGGTGGTCGTGGATATCTCGCACTCGCCGCCGTGCTCTTCGGGCGCTGGCGCCTCCGTGGTGTCGGCCTGGCTGTCACGATCTTCGCGGTCACGGATGCCACCCAGCTCCGGCTCCAGGCGCTGGGGGAGATTCCCCGGGAGGTCTGGATCGCGGCGGCAGCCATCGTGGTCCTCGTCCTGGCACTGCGCGCCCGCGTCAGGGCGGGGATCCGGCCGACCGGGGGTGACCTGTTCATCGGCGCAGTCCTGGTCGCGCTGGTGATCACCGCGATCGTCGCGCCGAGGACCACCCTGCCGGTCCCGCTGTGGCTGGCAATGCCCTACGTACTCGCCCTGGTTGCCCTGGCCACCGCCGGGAACACCCGGAACCAGGCACCGACCGCCCTGGCGATCCCCTACCTACGAAGCGAGGCCTGAGCCGTGATCACCGACGTGCACACGCACTTCTGGACCCCCGACCATCAGGGCTCCCCGTGGTCCGACGGGCTGGAGCGGGTGAACCGCAAGCTCTCCGAGGAGGAGATCGACCGGGTGACGCTGGAGTCCTACACCCAGCGGGTCGCGCCGGCCGAGCGGACCATCGTCTTCGGCCTCCAGGCTCACGCGTCGGGGATCGTCGTACCGAACGACGCCATTGCGGACTTCGTGAGCAAGGTGGGCGGGCACACCGTCGGCTTCATGTCGGTCGACCCCACCCGTCACGACGCCTGCGAGGAGATCGAGCGTTGTCACTCCGAGCTCGGCCTCCAGGGCGTGAAGCTCGGGCCGATCTATCAGGGCACCTCTCCGCTGCACCCGCTCACCCTGCGCGTCTTCAAGACCGCCGAGCGACTCGGGCTCCCGGTGATGATCCACCAGGGTGCGATCTTCGCCAATGCGGGCCGGCTCGCCGATTCCGTCGCGCTGCTCCTGGACGACATCGCGATCGCCTTCCCCGATCTGCGCATCGTGATCGCCCACATGGGTCATCCATGGATCTACGAGACCGTCACCGTCATGCGCCGGCACGCGAACGTGTACGCGGACACCTCCGCGATCCCCAGCCGCCCGACGGTGCTCGCCAATGCGCTCATCGCCGCCAAGGAGTATGGCGTCTTGCACAAGGTGCTCTTCGGAAGCGATTCGCCGATGGTCGGCGCGGCATCCGCGGTCGAGGGCCTGCACAAGGTGGTCGCACAGACACAGCGGCACGGCTACACCGCGATCACCGACGAGGAGCTGCACGAGCTCCTGCACCGGCCCTCCTTCGAACTCCTCGGCATCACCGATCCGGTGACCGAGCCGACCCTCGACCTGGCCCCGACCGGCCCATGACCCGACCACGCGAAGAGAGAGTGACGATGTCAGAGAACACGACCGCCGCCGTCGCGGCACCCTTCCGGGATGCCCGTGCGGTCTCCTCGGGACCGCTCCCCGTGGAGATCTCGATGGAGCCGATCGTCAGCGGAGCCGAGTTCGCCTACGAGGACGTGCTCCTCGACGATGCCAACGGCTTCTTCGCGGTGTGGGCCTGTGACGCCGGCGTCTACCCCCGGCACAAGGACCGGCGCGGTTCCTTCATGTACCTGCTCGAGGGCGGCGGCTCGATCGTCGACGAGGACGGCACCGAGTACCAGCTCACCGCGGACTCGATCCTGATCCTGCCGTTCGGCTGGAAGGGCCACTGGAAGATCACCGAGACGGTACGCAAGGTCTACGTGCACACGACGCCCGTGCCGCCGTACCGGCAAGGCGTGCAGAAGTGCGTCTTCGTCCCGACCGAGGGGCTCGCTCGTGACGGCGTCGTCTTCGACGGCCCGGACGGGACCGCCGTGCTGCGCACCATCGAGACTGGCGAGCACGCCGACGAGATGCGCGATCGGGCCCGGTTCGTCCAGGTGCTCTCCGGCGCGGCCGTCCTCGAGAGCGCCGACGGCTCGCAGGTCGAGCTGACCAGTGGCGCCACGGTCGGTCTTCCCGACGGCTGGTCCGGCACCCTGCGCGTCACCGAGCCGCTGCGCACTTTCGAGGTCCTGTCCACCCCCGCCCGCTGACCCAGGAGAGAGATCAATGACCGACGACCCGTACGCCGCCGTCACCCCGGCGCCCGCACTCACCGTGACCAGTACCGACCTCGCACACGGGACGGAGGTGCCCGTGCGATTCCGCGACCCGGCGATCGGCGGCACCGACGCCAGCCCCCAGCTGTCGTGGTCGGACTTCCCGGCAGAGACCAAGAGCTTCGCCATCACCTGCTACGACCCCGACGCGCCGACCGGGATCGGCTTCATGCACTGGGCGGTCTTCAACATCCCGGCGACGACCACGGCGCTGCCGACCGGTGCCGGCGGACCGGGATCCGCCGACATGCCCGCCGGTGCGGTGACGCTGCCGAACGACGTCCGTCTCCCGCAGTACGTCGGCCCCAACCCGCCGCCGGGATCCGGACGTCACCGCTATGTCTTCGTCGTGCACGCCGTCGACGTGGCGGAGCTGGAGATCCCGGCCGACCTGACGCCGACCGTGCTCGGCTTCAACCTGCACTTCCACACCCTCGCCCGGGGCAGCATCACGGGCTGGGTGGATTCTGAATGAGCCCGATCGCCCTCGAGGAGGAGAAACATGAGTGACCAGACCCGTCACGCCGAGGTGGCCGGAGCCGGCTTCGCCGGACTGACCGTCAGCATCGCACTCGCTCGCAAGGGGTGGAGTGTCCGGCTGCACGAGCAGAACGACGAGCTGCGCGATTTCGGTGCCGGCATCCTGTTGTGGCGCAATGCGATGCTCGCGCTCGAGGTGATCGGCGTGGCCGCGACGATCCGCGAGCGTGGGGTGCTGCCCGACTCCTACGACACCAGCCTGAACGGCGAACTCGTATCGGAGGAGATCCCGGGATTCCCCTACTGGGCGATCACCCGGCCCGAGTTGCATGCATTGCTGACCGATGCCGCACGCGAGGCCGGCGTCGAGATCGTCGCGGCTTCCAGGGCGGTGGCTGCCGAGCCGGCCGGCGTACTCGTGCTCGAGGACGGCACCCGGTTGGAGGCGGACCTCGTGGTCGCCACCGACGGTGCCGGCTCGGCGGTCCGGAACTCACTGCCCACGCTGGTACAGGAGCGGAAGAAGTACCAGGACGGCGTCTGCCGGGTGCTGATCCCACGACCCGACGAGTTCAAGGGTCATGAGTGGGACCGGGTCATCGACTACTGGACCCTCGAGCCGGACGCCATGCGGATCCTGTTCATCCCGACCGGGCCGGAGACGATCTACATGGGGATGATGGCCTCGACCGTCAACGAGCGCGCCTCGCGGATCCCGATCGACGTCGAGGTCTGGTCCGAGCGCTTCCCGCACCTGGCCAGTGCGGTCGAGCTGGCCGGCAAGGCGACCGGCGGGCGTCACGACGCCTACCAGACCAACAAGGTGACGCCGTGGTCCGACAACCGGGTCGTCCTCGTCGGCGACTCGGCGCACGCGATGTGCCCGGCACTCGGTCAGGGTGCCAGTGTCGGCATCGTCAACGCCGTCGAGCTGGCGCACGCCCTCGACCAGTACGACGACATCGCCGAGGCCCTTGCCGTGTGGGAGGAGCGGGAGCGCCCGATGACTGACGCCGCCCAGGCCCGGAGCGCCTTCATGGCCGAGACCCGCACGATGGCCAAGGGCAATGGCTTCTCCGCCGAGGTGATGGAGACTGCCAACTTCGAGCTCTCCGCCGCGGGGCCCGACGTACTCGCCCTGTACCCGGTGCCGGAAGGGGCGCAGCCGTGACCACGAACACCGTGGTGATCGGCGATGTCGAGATCACCCGGATCCAGGAGTACGCCGGCCCGAGTCCGGGGCTGCCCGAGAAACTCTTCCCCGACAGCGACCCGGCGTACTGGCGTGACAATGCCGACTGGCTCTCGCCCGACTTCTTCGACGCTGAGACGGGCCGTCTGCGCTCGGTGCTGCACTCCTGGCTGATCCGCAGCCAGGACCGGCTGATCCTGGTCGACACCGGCGCGGGCAATGACAAGGAGCGGCCCTACGCACCCGTCTACGGGCACCACAGCACCGGCTATCTCGACAACTTGGCTGCCGCCGGAGTGGCGCCCGAGGACGTCGACATCGTCGTCAACACCCACCTGCACGTGGATCACGTCGGCTGGAACACCCGGCTCGAGGGCCGTACGTGGGTACCGACCTTCCCGCGGGCGCAGTATCTGATGACGGCCGAGGACTTCGAGTTCTGGAATCCGTTGCTGCACCCGAGAGCTCCCGGCGATGGCAACCAGAATGTCTACGAGGACAGCATCGCGCCGGTGCACGAGGCCGGTCTGGTCCGACTGTGGAGCGGCAGCCACCGGATCGACGGCGACCTGGTGCTCGAGGCGACGCCGGGGCACACGCCGGGCTCGTCGATCCTGCGCATCGAGTCCCGGGGTAAGGGCGCGCTCTTCGTGGGCGACATCCTCCACTCGCCGGTGCAGGTGGCCGCCCCCGAGGTCAACAGCTGCTTCTGCGAGGACCCGGCGGCGGCCCGGGCACAGCGGCGCCGGCTGCTGGCGGAGGCCGGAGAGCACAACCTGCTGGTCTTTCCCGGCCACTTCGGCGGGCAGTCCGCCTGTCACGTGGCCTCCGAGGGCGACGCCTTCGTCATCACCGACTGGGCCGACCTGGCCCGTATCTGACCCACCTAAACCCGGAAAGGGACACCCGAGACATGAATCAGGACCTCTACGACCAAGGCATCGCGATGCGCCGGAAGGTGCTCGGCGATTCGCACGTCGACGCCTCGCTGGCCGCGGCCACAGACTTCTCCCGTGATCTCCAGGAGTACGTCACGAAGTACTGCTGGGGCGACATCTGGAACCGGCCGGGCCTGACGCTGCAGGAGCGCAGCCTGGTCAACCTGGCGATGATCACCGCTCTCAACCGCGGCCACGAGTTCAAGGCACATGTCCGTGGCGCGATCAACAACGGTGTCACCGTCGAGCAGATCAAGGAGGTTCTCATGCAGACCGCCTTCTACTGCGGCGGTCCCGCCGCCCTCGAGGCCTTCCGTCTGGCGGCCGAGGTGATCGCCCAGATGGACGTCGAGCCGGCGAAGTGAGCGAACTGCGGACCCTGGGTTTCATCGGCCTGGGCAAGATGGGGACGCCGATGGCCTCCCTGTTGCACCGGGCCGGCTTCCGCCTTGTCGTCGGCG
>Ga0164242_10007973_pt1 | contig 11539 bp, 10 predicted proteins | sample OricomgcompostMG_FD_108783 | JGI IMG/M metagenome (GOLD analysis project Ga0164242, IMG submission 108783) | Miracle-Growth compost microbial communities from Emeryville, California, USA - Original compost - Miracle growth compost (MG) ... | reverse complement strand
GAGCGACACTGAACTGGTGACCTACCTCAAACTCGCGATCAAGCAGCTGCGAGGTATCGACCTGGCCGTTGACGGCTACCCCGAGCGTGCTGTGATGGCTGGACTCAAGCGCACCTACGGTGGTCGCGCCGGACAGATCGTTAAATGGGCCTGCGTGTGGCACCAGGGTCAGTATCGCAACGAGGTGATCGGCCACATGTCTTTTTCCAAGGGCCGCAAATGGTTTACCGACATCCTGGATCGTGAGCTACAACAGCATCTCTACGACGAACAGCAGCGCCACTGCGCTGATGCCAAGGCGCAATTCGACTTCGGGCAGCTCTCGGACATCTGATGGCCAAGACACACCCTGACTGCGTTGATGCCGATGCCTTCACCGGCCAGTGGATGGCGCTGTTGATCAACGGCAAGCCCACGATGGGTGAGGGCACCACCGACATCGACGGCGCGACGGTCATCCACACACAGGAAGGCAGCCTGCGTGGTGTAGTCGAAGGCCCAGCAGTCATCGAGGGGTACTGCTGGGTCAAGTGGGAGAACGGCAAATGGGGTCTGCACCGCATCAAGGAGTTGCAGACACTAGACAGACATTAGACACTCTGCTATACTGGAGTCAACGCACTTTGACAACTCAAGAAAGCATCCAGACCTGCGAGGTACCGTGCAAGTACCCCAGCGAAGCAGCCCCTGACGGTTAACGACCACGACCTGATCGGGACAGCGGACGACGAGCCGCACGAAGATCAGGCGATCCCTGAACGAAGGGCTGTGGAGGGCGAAATCCGCCGCGAGTGAAGCAGGAGAACAGTTGGACTTAGTACTTGAGGGGAACCGGGGAGTGGCCACGATCCGGGGAGAGTAGGGGAATCCGAAGACTGGCTGGGTGTTTTCTTGAGTTGTTGAAAGTGCCTAGCCCTCCACGACAAAGGACGTCTCTAACGCCATGCCTGAATGCCGTGTCGACATGGGGCCGGACCCGCAGAAACTCATGCTTGTCGGCGATACACACCGCGACTACCGCTTTCTGAAGCGCGTGGTCGCCAAGGCCGTGGCAGAGGGAGTCGACGTCATCTTCCAGCTCGGAGACTTCGGCTTCTGGCCGACCGGCGACGACGGCACATTCATGGACGACGTTGACCGACTGGTCGACGGTAACGACATTCGCTTCTACTGGATCGACGGCAACCACGAGGAGTTCAGCGCCTTGGTGCCGGGCGACAGGTGGGGCAAGCACGTCCAGCACGTCCCTCGCGGCCATCGCTGGCAGTGGTGGAACAAGACCTGGATGGGTGTCGGCGGCGGCGTCAGCGTTGACAAGAAGTCGCGGACTCCAATGCTCGACTGGTTCGTCGAGGAGGAGCTGTCTAGTGTCGATGTTCGTCATTGCTGTCGTTCTGGCGACGTCGATGTCGTGCTGAGCCACGACTGCCCTGACGCGGTGGAGATCCCCGGCCTGAAACCAGGCCTGTTCCCCATAGAAGCCATTCACGCATCAGAACGTCACCGCATGGTGCTGGGCGGCATCTGCGATGCGGTTGTTCCCGATCTGCTCTACCACGGTCACTACCACCACGCCTACACCGCGTTGCGGCACAACGTCACCGGCAAACCCACGCACATTCAGGGACTCGCCGACAACAGGGACTGTCTAGAGAACGCCGTTATCGTTCTGACCAAGGAAGATGTGTGACCTTCAACATCGAGACGGCCTTTCTGGATGACGATGAGGCCGAACGCATCGATCGAAGCCATCCCGAGCTGATGCTTGGCGTCTGCCCGACCTGTCGGGGAGCCAAGACCTACCGCTGGCAAGGAAACGAGTGCGACTGCAACTGTCAGCGCCAGCTTCAGCTGGCTTTGCATTATGCCGCTTCCGGCATCGGTGTGACGTATCAACGTCTGGACTGGGCCGACTACGAAGGCGACCCCGCACTGCTGCCTCACGTGCTGAAATACTTGGAACGTCACGACGACTACATCGCGCGAGGCGTCGGACTGCTGTTCCACGGCGGCATCGGTTTGGGCAAGACTCTCGTCGCCAACTTGGTTCTCAAGGAGTTGATCAAGCGCGGCTACACCTGTTTTGCCACCACCTTCGCCAATGCCGTTGAGGCGTTCACCGCATCTTGGCGCAGCAGTGAACGCAAAGAGTGGTTCGCCGACAAATTCATGTACAGCAAGGTGCTGCTGCTCGACGATCTTGGCCGGGAGCTGCGCACCAGCACCAACCTGCCGCAGTCGACCTTCGACATGATCCTGCGTACTCGGGTGGCCGAGGGCAGGCCCACCGTCTTGACCACCAACTGCACACTGGGTGAACTGAGCACCGGATACGGAGCACAGGTGTTGTCACAATTATCTGAGCAGTCGCTGGTATTCGAGTTCACTGGTGAGGACTACCGACCCAAAGCGCGTCGGCGCACCGTCGATGAGATCGAGCGCGGCGAGATAAGGCCGATAATCTAGATGTCTGACATTGAACGTCGTCTGCTGTCATGCCTGACCGACCCGGCAGAGATCGCCCGCGTTTATGACAGCGGATTGCGCCCGGAGGCGTTCGAGGAGCCGATCACCAGAGCGGCCTACGCCTTCACCATCGAGTACTGGCTCGACAGCCAGATGAAGATGGCTCCCACCCCGTTCGTCATCGAGCAGGAGTTCCCAGGCTTCGCGCTACTGCCTGACGTTGAGGAGTCGCCGCTGTGGCTAGCCGAGTCACTGCAACGCAGCTGCGCCGTCAACGACGCACAGGAGATGCTGCGCGAGGCCGCTGCCTCACTGCACGAAGACCCCATCGCCGCGCTGCGCAAACTGCATGCCAGCGCCTACCAGGCCGTCGAGCGTGTCTCCCCGCGACTGCTGCGCTCAGACATGACCGACCCGCAGGAACGCCGCCAGCGTTACGTTGAACGCAACCAGCGCCCCGGCGGCATCGGATTGACGCTGGGTATACCTGAGCTAGACGCACACATCGGCGGCATCATGCCGGGCGAACTGGTGGCCCTCGGAGCCTTCGCCAAGACCGGCAAGACCTGGTTCTTGGTCAATGCTGCGGTGTCGCTGCGCAAGGCTGGGTACACCCCGATCTTCTTCACCCTGGAGATGAGCATCGCCGAAATCGAAGACCGTATCGATGCCATGTTCTCCGGCGTCAGCTACAGCAGTCTGTCGCACGGCGACCTCAACCACGAGCAGATGCAGCGGCTGACGCAAGCACAAGACAGTCTTGCTGAGATGGGCGGCATCCTGGTCGAAAGTCCCGAGGAGGGCGACCGCACCGTGGCCTCCATGCTGGCCCGCGCCCGTCAGGCCGGGGCCGACCTGGTCATCATCGACCAGCTCTCCCACATGGAGGCAGGCAGACGCACACGTGACCTCAAGGATCATCGCGGTACTGTGCTCAAGCAGCTGTCGATCGAGCTGTCACGTCCACGCCAGGAGCTGCCGTGCCTGCTGGCTGTGCAGCTGCGCCGCCCTGACAAGGACTCCAAGGCCAGCGGCGATATCGAACTGCATCACTTCGCCGACGCCGCTGAGACCGAGCGCGAGGTTGATCTGGCGTTGGGTCTTTCGCGCACCGGCCAGGAGCGCCAGAACAACGCCATGAAGCTGCGGATGCTCGGTTCCCGACGCTCCGACATCAAAAACTGGCTGCTCAACTGGCAACTCAGCGAACGAACCGAGATCAGCGTGCTCGAAGAATTGCGATGAAGGTCGGGTTAGCGGAGCTAGCCAACCAGCAGCTCTACCGTGAGTACCGCCGACGCCTGGACCCGCGTGCGGTGCTGGACTATTACGACGCCGAGAATCGCAGCGAGATCGCCGGTTCGGAGGGCACTACCGAGATCGTGCACTCCTGCCTCATCGACCGGGTGCATCCACACCACACCAATGGAGATGCTTCGCCTAGCGCGTGCCTCAACGTCGAAAAGAAGCTCTACTGCTGCTACGCCATGGGCTGGGCCGGGGATCTCATGCACCTCATCGCCTTGCTGGAGCACAAAGAGGACGTCGCCGAAGCTCTGCCCGTCATCAGCAACTTTCTCGTCGGCACGACCGTCGAGAAGACTGCTTTCCTGTCCGAGCTGGAGACTCTGTTCAGCAGTGACACCGGGGAGGTTTTCGACCCTCCCACCTACCACCCCCGCGTACTCAAGCCGTGGGCTGTAGCTCACCCCTACCTCTACGAAGAACGCGGCATCAGTCTGGAGGCCATCAACGAACTTCAGATCGGCTACGACCCCGCAGAGAACCGCGTCGTATTCCCCCACTACGCCGACGGTCAGCTGCTGGGCTGGCAGAAACGCACCATCCCCGCCAGACACGGCTGGCCCGGCACCGTGCCCGACTGGCCCAAGTACCGCAACTCTCCCGGCCTGCCCAAATCGGTGACGCTGTATCACTATGACGCTGTGCGCCAGCAGCGCCACGCGGTCGTCGTCGAGTCGCCGATGTCGGTGGCCAAGGCCGTGTCGATGGGGTTCACCAATGTGGTGGCCACCTTCGGTGCCAAGGTGTCTAAACGCCAGATCGACCTGCTCGCGAACTTCGATTCGGTCTACGTCTGGTTCGACGCCGACCCGGCTGGATACGCTGGCTCTCGCAAGATCACCGAGGCGCTCTATCGTCGCCACGTCGATGTCCGAGTGGTCCCTCCTGATGAGAATCACGACCTTGGCGATTGCATCACGCAAGACGAAGTGCTGGCCAAACTCGCCCAGGCATGGCCCGCATCGCTGGTGTTGCCCCCAAAAGGTAGGAGGCGATAATGGCAACCAAGCGCGGCAGCCGACGCAAGAAGGCTGCCACAGAGATCACCGAGACTGTGCTCGACAACGGTGACCGGTTGGTGCATCACCCGCCGTGCGACCGGTTTCCCCAGGGACATTCACAGCTGATCTGCGTCGATCGTGTCGGCGATGCGATGGCCGCAGCAATGTCCGAGCATCGTGCCGCTCGTGAAGATCGCGAACGCGAACACCGCGCCCGCGTGCAGCAGGTCCGTGCCCGGCTCACTGCTGGCGGCGTGCCCCCCGAACGTCTCCCCCTTTGATTAGACATCTTCTATTCGTTTAGTCACTTGCTTGCGTATTGCTGGCGTTGCGGGTAGCCTCAGAGGTAGCCACACACGAGAATCGGGCTAACGTAATTAGAAACTCTCTGACGAAAGACGTGACATGCAAAGCGGATTCGCGCACCTCAAGCAGACGATCGACGACGCCAAGAATCGCGGCGACTTCTCCGGCGGCTCTCTGGGTTACTTCAGCTGGAAAGACAAGGACCGCAAGATCGTCCGGTTCCTGACCGATGACCCGATCATCGCGGACTTCCACGAGTTCATCGTCACCAACGACGGCAAGACCAAGTCGTTCATCATCGACCCCGACAAGGGCGACTTCGTCACCAAGTACGCCACCCCCTCGCCGGAGGTCGGCGGCGGCCTGGGCTGGCGCATGGACTACCGCACCAAGCAGCCCTCCGAACACAAGCCCGTCAAGAAGGGCGTTGTCGTCGCCGTCGAGCGGCAACTGGTTCCCCGTCAGGGTGGCGGATTCGACGTCGTGGACCTGATCGAGGACATCGACTTCAAAGGTGAAAGCTTCAAGTCCCGTAACTTCGGACTGATCACCCAGGGACTCAAGAACTTCTGGAACAGCCTGATCGGCTACCACGGCCTCTACGGCACCATCTGCGACCGCGACTACTCGATCGAGCGCGTCGGGGCCGACAAGCACACCGAGTACCGCATCGTGCCGGTCGACCCCGTCGACGAGCTGCGCGACCTCAAGGTCGTTCAGGAGTTCTACGGCTACGGTCGGGAATGGAACGACGACGATCCCGAGCGGTTCCTGTTCTGCCCGCAGACACTTCACGAGTGGGCCGACTATCATTCCAGCGAGGAGCGTGCCAAGTTCTGGTTGCTCCCCAAGGCCGACGAGCCGCCGGTCAACGGCAACCCCGCTGATGCCCCGGTTTTCGCTCAGCCGTCTGCGTCGGCACCCGCCTTCAGTGACACTTCGACTCCCGACGAGGCTCAGGCTGCTCCGCAGGTCGCACCGCCGACCGGCACTGACTTCGCCAGTCTCCGTGCGAAGTTGATGCCGCACGCCCCGCAGGCGCAGAAGGCTTAACAGCCGCCGTGGCAACCTACGCTGCCGACACAACGGTCAGCACGGATAAGTCGATGGCAGAGATCCGACGCATACTTCAGCGTTGGGGAGCCGACCAGCTTATCTGGGGAGAGACCACGAACCAGGCCATCGTCAACTTTCAGATGCGAAGCAGGCAGGTCCGGTTCGTGGTCTCTATGCCCGACCGCAATGCACGGGAGTTCACCCACACACCCGCACGCGGCACCCGGCGCACCGCAGCGCAACAAGAAGACGCCTACGAGAAGGCGGTGCGGCAGCGTTGGCGCGCACTGGCGCTGGTCATCAAGGCTAAGCTCGAAGCCGTCGAATCCGGTATCTCGCAGTTCGACAGCGAGTTCTTGAGCCACATCGTGCTACCCAACGGCCAGACAGTCGGGGACACCGTTGTGCCCCGCATCGCTGAAGCCTACGAAAACAACACCGTCCCGCCCATGCTGCCGGACTACTTCCCGAAAGCGATCACACAATGACGACCAAACGCATTAAAGGGCCGCTGCGTGAGTTCCTGCAAGAGGCCGAGAAGCTGGGATTCCAATTCGACTCTCACTGCGCCAACGGACACATCAGACTGCACAATCCTGAGACCGGCGACCACAGCACCATTTCGTTTTCGCCTTCGGACTGGCGTTCTCGCAAGAACGAACTTGCACGACTCAAGCGGATGAACCGTGCTCACCAAGAGGAGGCAGCAGTGCCTGAGTTTGTCTGTCAGCAGTGTCATGGAGAGACCTCCGCTCTGTCGCCACGCGAATGGTGTGCGGCATGTGAGGGCGTCGCACGAGAGCTTGCACTGACGGCGAATGCGGGTTCTCCTTTTGACAGCATCCGCAGACTGCGCGAAGACGGCACGGAGTACTGGTCGGCGCGTGATCTGATGGGGCCGCTGGGCTACGACAAGTGGCAGAATTTCAGTCGGTGCATCTTTGAGGCGATGCGTGCTGCCGAGATCGTCGCAGCTCAGGATCAATTTACCGAGAGCAGTAAGGAGATCGGCGCAGGCAAGGGAGCCAAGCGTCATGTGCTTGACGTCCATCTGACTCGGTACGCCTGCTACATGGTGGTTATGTCGTGCGACGGCAAGAAGCCTGAGGTTGCAGCGGGAAAGACTTACTTTGCGGTTCGCACTCGTCAAGCAGAAGTTGCCGCCGTTGCGCCGCAGACTCGCGAGGAGCGCTTCGCTCTTGCTTTGCAGGATGCCGCAGAGATGTTGGCCGAGAAGGACAAGCAGATCGAGGCCGCTGAGGCGATCAATCTCTGCCTCACCGAAACCATTGAGCACGATGCACCGCTGGTGGCTAAGGCAAGAGCGCACGCTGATTCGGACTCTTTGATCCATCGCCAGCAGTTCGCACGGGAGGTCCAGGCGTGGGGCAGGGAGCAGGGCATCAGCATCCTCCACGAGGATGTCTATGACTTTCTTGGACGCATCGGCCTGTTCGTTCGCGGTGCACGGTCTGATTCTGGCCACGCCACCGCGCAGGCAGAGAAACGTGGTCTCGCACGAACCCCCAAGGGCGTCTCTGAGAACGGTCATGCTTACGCAACGGGCAAGCTTACTGCGCGAGGGCAGGATTATGCCTGGCGACGAATCATCAAACACATCTCTGAGCACGGCTCGCTGAAACCGGAAGCAGTTCGCTAGCGTGAGCAGTCAATGTAATCTTCACCAGCACAGCGAAGGCAGCCACCTCGACGGCTACGCTAAAGTCGACGAGATCGCCACACGCGCCAAAGAACTGGGACAGGACGCTGCGGCCATCACAGACCACGGCGAATGCAACCAACACCTGGCCTTCCAGAAGGCGTGCAACGAGCACGGCGTGAAGTCGGTGCTAGGTATAGAAAGCTACTGGCATCACGACATTGCTGCGGCCCGCGCGGCGAAGAAGTACCCCAAAGACCTGTCCCACATTTGTCTGCTCGCCAAGGACCAGCGCGGCCTGGAGAATTTGTGGGCCATGTCGTCGATTGCTTACGACGCCAAGCACTTCTACCACCGACCCATGCTCGACCCCGCGTTGATGCGCGAGCACTCCGAGGGGGTTTTCGCCAGCGATGGGTGCATGATGACCGGCCTGGGGCGCGCCGTCGAGGCGGGCGATGACGAGGCTGCACGTCGGTTCGTTGCCACGTTGCTCGACATCTTCGGCGACAACTTCTATGTGGAGTTGCATACCTGGCAGTACATCGACGCGCAAACCGCTGAGCAACGCCGACTCAACGCGCTGATGACCGACATCAACCAGGCCAAAGTACGCATCGCCAATGAGCTGGGAGTTCCGCTGGTCGTCGTCAACGATTCCCATCACGCACGCCCGGAGGACTGGGTCAACAAGGAGCTGATGTGGCAGCTCGGCACTAAGAAGAACAACGATCAGCAGGACTACGGCCAGAAGGCCGACCACCTCATGGGTGATGACGAGCTGTACTACTGGATGCGCCGTCACGGCGTTGCCGACGACGTTGTCGCGGAAGCGATCAAGAACTCCCACGACATCGCCATGTCGTGCACCGCCGAAGTCAAGCCCTCCCTGGAACTGCCCACCTACTCCGGTTCAGACCACGACGACATCGCCGCATTCATCTCGCTCATCGAGTCCGGCTTCAAATCCAAGGTGATCGACGCCGGACTGGATGCTGAAGCCTACTACCAGCGTATGGAGACCGAAGCGCAACTCATCGTGGAGCGTTCCTACGCGGGTTACTTTCTGGTGGTGCAGGACTACGTCCGAGCAGCACATGACGGCAGCTGGAAGCACTACGTGGACCCCGGTGCTCCATCGCACCCCATGATCACCGGCCCCAGCCGTGGCAGCGCGGGCGGATGCCTGATCTCCTATCTGCTGGGCATCACCACCGTCGACCCCATCCGCTACGGGCTGATCTTCGAGCGGTTTATGAACCCGGCACGAAAGTCTATGCCCGACATCGATGTCGACTTCCCGCAGTCACTTCGCCCGGATCTCAAGGGTTATCTGGAGGCGCGTTGGGGAGCAGATCATGTCTGCACGCTGGGAACCGTCAGCCGCAACGGCCCCAAGGGGATGCTCAAAGACCTAGCGCGCAAGTACAAAGAGTGGTCCGGCACCGGCCAGGATATTCCGCATGCTGACATCGAAGCGATGAGCAAGATCGTCGAGCAGGCTGCTGCGTTGGTGGCTGCCGAACGTGAGGCAGCTGGTGAGGTTGTCGGCGATGACGACGACGTCGATGACATGAGCTGGGATGAAGTGTTGTCCGAGAAGGGCGGCGACCTGGCTCCGTGGGCCAAGCGCTACCCGCCGCTGTTCGAGAAACTCGGTGAGATGATCGGACTGGCACGTCAATCCGGCGTGCATCCCTCCGGCATCCTCATCAACGGCACCCCGTTGCAAGGTCTGGTGCCGATGCGCCGCCGCAATGAGGTCACCACCACCCAGTTCGACATGTGGGACATCGAAGCGCTCGGCGGCTGCAAGTTCGACCTCTTGGGTATCCGGCATCTCGACACTCTCGATCATGCCCGGCGGCTCATTCACGAACGGCACGGCGTCATGCTGGACTTCTCGACCTTCGGTGACGAGCAGATGTCCGACCCTGCTATTTGGGATCAGATCGACCGTGGACAGACCACCGGCATCTTCCAAGTCGAATCCCCACTGGCCTCCAAGACCGCCGAAGTCCTCAAGCCCCGCAACGAAGTCGACGTCGCCGCGCTCATCTCGATCATCCGGCCCGGCGTCAAGGACGCAGGACTCATGGACGAATACCTGCTGCGTCGCGCCGGACAAACACCGGTGATCTATGACCACCCACTGATGGAGCCAATCACCGACGAGACCTACGGCGTCCTCGTTTACCAGGAACAGCTGATGTTTGCCGCGCAGTCGCTCGCCGGGTTCACCGGGGCCGAGGCCGACGATCTCCGTAAGGCGCTGGGCAAGAAGCTCCAGGAGCAGATCGACGGCACCGCCGACAAGTTTCGGCAGGGATGTCTGAACAATCCGGCGTTCATGGACCCGCTTGGTGGCGACGACAAAAAGGCCAGCAAGGTAATCACTAAAATTTGGGCATCAATTAATGCCAGCGGAAGGTACGCATTCAATAAAAGTCACGCTGTTGGATATGCAGTGTTATCCACTTGGGAGGTATGGGTCAAGCACTACTACCCGCAGGAATATCTGGTCGCGCTCATGGCTACCGACGCCAAGCAACTCACCCGCTATATCCGCGAAGCCCGCCGCCGTGGCATCAAGGTGTTGCCGCCTGACATCAACAAGAGCGGCCAGAAGTTCACTATCGATGGTGACGCCATCCGGTACGGCATTGACTCGATCCGCAGTGTCGGCAACGCTGCGGTCAAGGCGATCCTCAAGACGCGCCCCTACACCGACTTCACCGACTACCTGAACCGCGCCACGGGATGGGCGGTCAACAAGACAGTGGTGCGCAACCTCATCAGCATCGGTGCGTTCGACTCGATTGAATACGATCCCGCCCGCGACGGCGACTGGGTGCCAGGCTGTCGTAGCCGGTTGATGCAGCAGCACAACGATTACCGACTGTGGATGGACGTTGCCGAAGGCAAGCGCGCCAAGATGGACGACCAGCAACGTGCAGATCACATCGCCATGCTCTACGCCAAACGCCTTGAGCAGAAAGGCAGGAAGTGGTTCGATGCCGAGTTCGGAGTTCCTGATTTCTCCAATCCCGACGTGGTGTTCGGCATCGAGCAGGAGCTGGCCGGGAACTTCATCCTGGTCGACCCCATGGAGCCGTACATACCTGCGATTGAAGCCGTGGCCATCAAAGACCCCTCCGACATCGACAGCTACACCACCGGAGACATCGTGATCGTCGGCGGACAGATCAGCAAGGTGAAGCGCCACATCGTCAAAAACGGGCGCAGTAAAGGTCAAGAGATGGCGTTCATCGGAATCACCTACAACGGTGCAGATTTCGACGTCACAATATTTAACGATACATGGGTGGGAGTTAAATCTCTTGTCAAGGAAGGCGTTCCAGTGGCCTGTACCTGCATCCGCGACTCACGCGGTGTGCATCTGGCATCGTTGGAGCGGCTCGATTTACTGTTTGCGCAGGCTAGCTGACGTACGGGAGAACATGCAATGACTGCTACCGCAGATAAGCTGCTGGCTGGACTCAAGAAGCAGTTCGGCGATGATGCCAAGATCGGCATGGCATCAGACCTTCAAGACTCTCGTAGCTTTGAGTCATCCGGCTCGCTGGCGCTGGACTTCGCACTAGGCAACGGCGGCTGGCCGACCAATCGCGTGGTGGAGATTGCCGGAGGAGAACACGTCGGCAAGAGCACCCTTGCCATGCTTACGGTGCGCACCTTCCTACTGGCGCAGCCTGATCGATGCGCGGTCTACCTCGACTTGGAG
>Ga0164242_10007972_pt1 | contig 11541 bp, 10 predicted proteins | sample OricomgcompostMG_FD_108783 | JGI IMG/M metagenome (GOLD analysis project Ga0164242, IMG submission 108783) | Miracle-Growth compost microbial communities from Emeryville, California, USA - Original compost - Miracle growth compost (MG) ... | reverse complement strand
GTACGCAAGCCAGGCCGACCTGGCCGAAACGCAGTTCGCAGACGTCGCTGGCTTCCTGCCTGGCTTTCACTGTTCCCGTTCTCCCTTGCGGCGGCGTGGTTCGGTGGCGTGGCTGCCGGGGCGCACGCGTTCCGCCAGCCATGGCACGTCCGGCAGGCCGCCGTGCTCCAGCCAGGTGTCGCGCACGTAGGCGTAACTCGGCAGGTCCCGGGCCAGCAGGCTCACCTTGGGGCCGTCCTTGCCCATGCGCTGCTGGCTGACTTCCTGGAAGCCGTAGGTGCCGTGGAACAGCACCACCACGTCGTCGCGCGGCTCGAGGAACACCTCGCAGGCCAGCAGCGGCACGCGCACTTCGGCGTAACTGTGGACGTCGCAGTAGAACACCCGCCCCAGGCCGTGGCGGCGATAGGCGTTGGCGATGACGATGCGATCGATATAGACAAACTGTGGATAATGCTCGACGAACCAGCGATAGTTCGGGCTGGAGTAGCTACTGCCCTCGCGCAAGGCGATGAGGAAGCCGGCCAGATGACCATCGACTTCGGCCACGCGGAAATACTCGGCCGTCTCGTAGAAGAAGCGCAGTTGCGCCATGTCCACGGCCAGGATGGAACGGCCTGCGGTGTTGTTGAGCGCCAGCACGGCGTTCAAGTCCTGCTCGCGTACGTCGCGGATCGCGAGGGCCATTCGTTGCTCCGCATCAAGAAATCCAGGCCCAGGGTCGACCGCCGGCCCTGTGCAAGCCGGCATTATGCCATGCACCCGCGATTCCTACCGCGGCCCGTCCGCGCGTTGCCCTCGCTTCGCGCCGCCGCGTCCGCCCCCGCGCGGGCGGGGCGGGGCGTCCGCCACGTTCCGGCTGGCTCCTGATGCGCCGCGCCTCGCGCCCGCACCTGAACCACATCCGGGTACTGCGCTACACCGGCTTTTTCACGTACCTGTGCTGCAGTGTGCCGCTGTGGCAGGGCAGCTGGGGGCTGGAGCAGGCCAGCGCGTGGTGGAGCAGCCCGACGCTTTCCGGCTGGCTGGTGTCCTACGCGCTGTTCGGCGTCGCCTATATGGCGCTGACCACCGCGCCGATGGCGGCTCAGGCCTCGGCACTGCGCCAGTTCAGCCGGCTAATCGGCATGGTGCTGCTCACGGGTTCGGCCATTGCGGTGGGCTGGTTCAGCCAGAGCGGATTGTCGGCGATGCTCATGCTGGTAATCGCCGTGGTCCTGCCGTGGCAGATGCCCATGATCGCGGGCCTGGTGTGGCTGCTGGTGCAGAACCTGCTGCTGATCCCGGTGATCGCCAGCTACGTCGGCTGGACGCCCGGCATGGCGATCCTGCAGGTCTGCGTGTACCTCGGCCTGTCCGCGCTGGTGTTCTTCACTTCCACCGTGGCCCATCAGCAGGCCGAGCAGCGCGAGGCCCAGCGGCGGCTGAATGCCGAGCTGCACGCCACGCGCGCATTGCTCGCAGAATCGAGCCGGATCAACGAGCGCATGCGCATCGCCAGGGACCTGCACGACCTCATCGGCCATCACCTGACCGCCCTGACCCTGAACCTGGAGGTCGCCAGCCATCTGGCGAACGAAGAGGCCGGCGCGCACGTGCGCAAGGCGCAGAGCACCGCCAAGCACCTTCTCGCCGATGTGCGCGAAGTGGTCAGCGAGCTGCGCCAGGACGACGCGATCGACCTCACCAAGGCGCTGCGCAGCCTGATCAACGGCGTGCCGGGGCTGGCCGTGCACGTGAAGACGCCGCCGCGGTTCAGCATCGAGGACCCCCGCCGGGCGCTGGTGTTGCTGCGCTGCGCGCAGGAAATCATCACCAACACGGTCAGGCACGCCGACGCGCGCAACCTGTGGCTGGAATTCGTCTATCCGGAATCGACCATGCTGCAGCTGCATGCCCGCGACGACGGCCACGGCACGGAGCGCGTGGCGCCGGGCAACGGGCTGTCCGGCATGGGCGAGCGGCTGGCCGAATTCGGCGGCAGCGTCAGCCTCGACGGCGGCGCCGACCGGGGGTTCTCGCTGACCCTCCACCTGCCGCTGGGGGAGCACCCGGCGCTGGCGCATGCGCCATTGCGCACGGAGCCGCCCGCATTGAGCCTGTCGTAGGGACATCCCGGCACTCGGCACGCAAACGCGCCACGATGGCCGACCCGGCGCGCAACCGTGCGCGATGGCCGAAAACACCCGCCGCCGGCGCCGGTTTTTGCGAAAGCGGATTTCAGGTACTTTGCCGCTTCGGGCGTGCGGCGGCATCCGCGGACCGGCGATCCGGCGGCGGCTGTCCGTCCACCATGCCGGCCCTTGGCCCGTTATGCTCTCGGCAGGCCGTGGCCGCGCCTGTCCTGTATCGTATCCATCGCCTCATGGCCGCCAGAGTTCGCTGAGGAACCGCAATGATTTCGGTATGTCTTGTCGACGATCAGAATCTGGTCCGCCAGGGCATCCGCTCATTGCTCGATCTGGCCAAGGACATTCGGGTCGTAGCCGAGTGCGCGGATGGCACCGAGGCGGTAAGGGACATTCCCCGCATCAAGCCGGACGTGGTCCTGCTGGACCTGCGCATGCCGAACATGAGCGGCCTGGAAGTGCTGCGCGAGCTTTCCTCCACCGATGCGCTGCCGCCGACCATCATATTGACCACCTTCGACGACGACCAGCTGGTGCTGCAGGGGCTGAAGGCGGGGGCGAGGGGATACCTGCTGAAGGACGTCTCGCTGCAGCAGCTGGTCGAGGCCGTGCGCATCGTGGCCGAAGGCGGCTCGCTGGTGGCGCCGATGGTCAGCCAGCGCCTCACCGCCGGCGTGGCGCGCATGCAGAATCATTTTTCCAGCCTCGAGCATCCCGATCCCCTGACGGAACGCGAGACCGAAATCCTGCGCCTGCTCTCCGGGGGCTACAGCAACAAGGAAATCGCCAATTCGCTGCGCGTGGCCGAAGGCACGGTGAAGAATCATGTTTCCAACATATTGTCGAAACTCGGCGTCCGCGACCGTACCCGGGCGGTCCTCAAGGCCCTGGAGATGGGAATTGTCTGAGGCCGCCGATTCCCGTGGCGCGGGCCGGACGCGTGATGCGGGGACGGGGTCGGGAAGGGACCGCGGCAGACCGGTCGATAATATTGCATTGCGCCATGGCGTTCCGGCCCGTGAACCAGTACCATCCGTAACCTTGGTACGTGTCGGCCCACGGTTCGGCGCTCCCAGGCGCTTTGGGGAGCTCGGGTGGGTGCTGGTTCAATAACTTGATATTGCGTAGTCGCTCGGAGATCTCTGGAATGATGCGTTTCCTGGAATTCATTGTGGCCTTGATCATCGTCGCCCTCGCTGCGCTCGTGGGCGGCTTGGTGAGCCCCAGCAGTGGTCATGTCGAGCGGTCGGTGACGGTCGGCAAGGATTTGCGGCAGGTGTACGACGTGCTCGACAACTTGCGGGGCGTGCCGGAATACACGCCGCTGCGGTCGGATGACGCCAACATCAAGTTCGAACTCCGTGGCAAGGCATTCGGTCCCGGCGCGGAAATCGACTGGACCAGCAGCTCGCCGAACGTCGGCAATGGTTCGCTGACCATCGTCACCGCGCAGCCGAACTTCGACGAGATCGACGATTCGGTCTCCAACGCCTCGATCGTGTGGAAACTGGACAACGACTGGCGCGGCCAGGACAAGCACTTCACGCTGAACCTGTCGCGCGACGGCAGCCGCGGGCAGCTGACGGCGATCAACTGGGCATACGACGTCAAGTACGGCTGGAACCTGATGGATCGTTTCAGCAACCTGTACATCCACGGCAAGCCCGATTCGTTCATCCAGTCGGCGCTGAACAATCTGCAGAACACGATCGCGGCGATCCCGAACGTCGAGTACGGCAACCTGCGGCCCGCCATCGTGCAGGCCAAGGCGCAGCCGGTGCTGATGGTCTCCACCTCGGTGCCCCGTTCGGGCGGCCTCGACGCGGTGCACGATGCCGTCAATGCAGCCCTCGACACGCTCAAGGCCGAAGCGAAGAAGCTGAAGGTCAACGTGGTGGGCCCGCGCATCCTGACGACGACCAACTACGGCGACCAGAACTATTCCTTCGACGTCGCCCTGCCCATTGACACCAACACCCTGACGCTGACCAAGGACGGCGAGCCCCAGGAGCTGACGACGCCGACCCCGCCGTCCTTGAACACGCCCGCCGAGCCGGCATCCGACAGCAGCAGCCCGGAGGCCGCCGGCAGCAGCGCCGTGGCCGCCGCGGCGCCGGTCGTGGGCAGCCGCGACCCGCGTGGCCGCCTGGTGCTCGGCAATGGCGTGCTGGGCGAGCTGACCTACGGTGGCCGCGCGCTCACCGCCGGATGGACGGGCACGTTTGCCGGCGTGGCCACGGTCCGTGACGAACTCAGGGCCTATGCGCAGACCCACGGCTACAAGTTCGACGTGGTGGTGCAGCCCTCCTACGACGTCCAGACCTCCGCCGAGGTGGTGGGTCCGAAGGGCGAAGTGGTTTCCAAGGAGCAGTACGCAGTCTACCTGCCGCTGAGCGACGCCCCGGAGCAGACGCCGGAGCAGGAATCCGGCCTGGTGCCTGCCTCCGCGAGTTCCGCGGGTCCCGCCGGAGCCAGCTCGGCGCCCGCGGCGGCCGGTTCCGCCCCTGCGGCGGCAGCCAGCGCGAAGTGATGCGATCCGACCAGCCCATGCCGAAGGCATGGGCTGGTCGGTGTGTGTCGTTACGTCCCGGACCGCAGCGCGCGCGCCGGCCCGGGCGGTCCGATCAGCGGCCGCCGGACTCCTGAACCGCAGGCCGCCGTGCGCTTGCCCCGGTAGCCAGGCCGAGGATACTTGAGAACGTGGCTCCCGCTTCGCGCAGTGCGGTGCAACGGACATGATCGAGACCGACCAGCTGACGCGTTGCTACGGCAACCTGACGGCAGTGGATGCCCTGAGCATCCGTGTGGAACCCGGTCAAGTGCTGGGTCTGCTCGGGCCGAACGGGGCCGGCAAGTCCACGGCCATGCGCATGATCGCGGGCTTCCTCGTGCCGACTTCCGGCACCGCGCGCGTCTGCGGACACGACATCCTGCGCGAGCCGCTGCAGGCCAAGCGCGCCCTGGGCTATCTGCCCGAGGGGGCGCCCGGCTACGGCGAGATGACGGTGCGCGAGTTCCTGCAGTTCATCCAGCACATGCGCCGCCTGGACAGCGAGGCCGACTATCGCCGCTTCGACGACGTCGTGCAGCAGCTGCAGCTCGAGGAGGTGCTGGACAGCAGCATCGACACCCTGTCCAAGGGCCTGCGCCGCCGCGCCGGCCTGGCTCAGGCGATCCTGCACGACCCCCCCGTGCTGATGCTGGACGAGCCGACCGACGGCCTGGACCCGAACCAGAAACACGCGGTAAGGCGGTTGATCGACGTCATGGCGCGCAATCGCACCATCCTCGTGTCCACGCATTCGCTGGAGGAGGTGCACGCCCTGTGCAACCGCGTGGCGATCATCGCGCACGGCAGGCTGCTTGCCGACGCCACGCCGGCCGAGCTGGAGCGGCGTTCGCGCTACCATGGCGCCGTTTCCTTCAGTGCGCCCGGCAGCGGCATGGCCCAGGAGATGCTGGGGCGGCTGCCGCAGGTCGCCGCGATCGAGGTCGATCCGCTGGACGGCCGCACCACGGTGTTCCCGAAGCCGGGCGAGCACATCCTCGCGCCGGTCCAGCAGCTGCTGCGCGAGCAGGGCCTGGAGGTGTCGGAGATCCAGCTCGAAAGCGGCCGCCTGGACGAGGTCTTCCGCCAGATCACGACCAGCGCCTGCGCGCTGGCGCACCCGGAACCGCTGCCGTGAACGCGGTGATGGCGGTGATGAGGCGCGAGCTGCGCAGCTATTTCGTCACGCCTGTGGCCTATGTGTTCCTGGTCATGTTCCTGGTCCTGAGCGCCATCCTCACGTTCTTCGTCGGGGACTTCTACGAACGGGGCCAGGCCGACCTGCAGCCGTTCTTCTCCATGCAGCCCTGGTTGTACCTGATCCTGGTGCCGGCCATCACCATGCGCCTGTGGGCGGAGGAGGCGAACGCCGGGACGCTGGAGCTGCTGCTCACGCTGCCCTTGACGCTGTGGCAGGCGATGGCGGGGAAGTTCCTGGCCGCCTGGGTGTTCGTCGGGCTGGCGCTCGGGCTGACGTTTCCCCTGTGGATCACCGTCAATTACCTCGGGCCGGCGGACAACGGCATCATCGTGGCCGGCTACCTGGGCAGCTGGCTGATGGCCAGCACCTTCGTGGCCATCGGCGCGTGCATGTCGGCGCTGACCCGCAGCCAGGTGGTGGCGTTCCTCCTCACGGCGCTGGCCTGCACGGTGTTCGTCCTGGTCGGGCTGCCGCAGATCGTGGACCTGTTCCACGGCCCGGTCGCCGGCAGGCTGGTGAAGGGCGTCGCCCACCTGTCCATGCTGCGCCATTTCGCGGCGATCTCGCGCGGGGTGCTGGACGTCCGCGACCTGCTCTACTTCCTGCTCAGCACGTTCGGCTGGCTGCTTGCCGGCGTGCTGCTGCTCGACCTGAAACGGACGCGCTGAGCGATGCCCTGGCCACGCCCGCACGTCCTGCCGCCGGCCCTGCGCCACGTGCGCCGCAGCACCCGGCTGATGGCCCTGCTGGCGCTGCTGGTGCTGGTCTTCGTGCCCCTGATCGTCGCCAGCAGCCGCTGGCTGCCGACCTGGCGCGTCGACCTGACCGCCGACCGCCTGTACACGCTGACGCCGGGCACGGTGCACATCGTCGATTCGCTGCATGCCCCGCTGCACCTGACCCTGTATTTCTCGGCGCATGCCGCGCGCGACCTGCCGCAGCTGCGCAGCTACGAGCTGCGGGTTCGCGAGATGCTGCAGGAAATGGTGGCGCGTTCGGACGGCCGCATCCACCTCCAGGTAGTCGATCCGGTGCCGTATTCCGACGACGAGGCCAGCGCGCAGAGCAGCGGCCTGGTCGCCGCGAACGGCGGCAGCAACGGCGAGCGCGTCTTCTTCGGCCTGGCCGGCAGCACCGCGCCCGCCAATGCCGAGGCCGAGGCGAAGGAAGACCAGGCGCCCGCGAGGAGCCTGTCCATCCCGTTCTTCGATCCTTCCCGGGAAACGTTCCTCGAATACGACATCGCCAGGATGCTGTACGAGCTGAACGAGACGCACAAACCCGTGGTCGGCGTCATCAGCTCGCTGCCGGTGGACGGCGATCCGGCCAGCGGCGAGCCGCCGTGGACGTTCATGCGCCAGCTCGACCAGCTGTTCGCGGTGAGGATGCTCGACGGCGCTACGCTCAGGCAGATCGGGCGCGACGTGCAGGTGCTGATGGTGATCCAGCCCAAGCACCTGCCCAGTGACGCGCAATACGCCATCGACCAGTACCTGATGCGCGGCGGCCACCTGATCGTCTTCGTCGACCCGGATGCCGAGCTGGATACCTCCCCCTATGGACCGGACAGCCTCACGCTGCCGGATCACGGCTCGGACCTGCCGCGCCTGTTCAAGGCCTGGGGCGTCGTCTACGACCCCAGGCAGGTGGTGCTGGACCGCTCGCTCGCCCTGCCGATCGAACTGGACGGCAACAGCTTCAAGCATCCGGCCATGCTCAGCCTCGGCACGCGGGAGCTCAACCTGCGCGACCCCATCACCGCGAGCCTGCAGACCGTCAACGTCTCCACCGCGGGCCACTTCGACCTGGCGCCATCGGCGAACACGCGGCTGCTGCCCCTGCTGCAGAGCAGCTCGGACGCGGAACTGGTGCCGACGCAGCGCGTGCTCGATTCGAGCAACGATCCGATCACCCTGCTGCAGAACTACAAGGTCGGCAGCGCCAATTACGTGCTGGCCGCGCAGCTGCAGGGGCCGTTCACCAGCGCGTTTCCGGAGCGCGCGGCCGATCCCGGCCACCTGGCCCGCGCGGCGGACGCCGCCAGGGTCATGCTCGTCGCCGATACGGATCTCCTCAGCGACCGGTTGTGGGTGGAACCGCAGACCATCCTCGGCCAGACCATGATGCGGGTGTTTGCGGACAACGGCGATTTCGTGACCAACATGGTGGACAACCTCAGCGGCTCGTCCGCGCTGCTGTCGATCCGCAGCCGGGCCACGTCGCGGCGCCCGTTCACCCGGGTGCAGGCCCTGCGCAACGTCGCGGACCGCAAATTCCTGCAGAAGGAACGCGAGCTGGAGCAGGAGCTCGCCGACATGCGCCGGCGCGTCGACGAATTGCGGCCGGACGACAGCAGCGGGATCAGCGCCCGGCAGCGGCGCGAGATCGAACAGTTCCGGCAGCGCCAGCTGGCGATCACCAGCGAACTGCGCGGCGTGCAGCACCAGCTGAACGACGAGATCGACGCGCTCGGCCTGCGCATCAAGATCATCAACATCACCGCGATACCGGCATTGCTGGTCCTGTTCGGCCTGGCCTACGGCTGGCGGCGCATGCGCCGCAGCCGCCTGCGCCGGCGCGGCGCGCAGCCGGCTGCGACAAAATAGCGCATCGGCACGGCCCGGCCCGGAGTTCGAGCCGTGGCGTGGGTTTCGGGAGATGCATCGCCGGGAAGGACAGTGTCCATGGCCCTCTTTTGGGCAAGCCACCGGCGCCAGCGGATATCATGCTGGGTCGGGCGAAGCCGGTCGGGATGGTAGATTGCGCTGATGGCGAGTGTGCTGAAGTGGTTGGAGCCGTGGGAATTCTCGTGGGCGTTCCTGGCCGCGTTCGTTCTCGCCGGCGTGCTGTATGCGCGCGGCAGCGCCCGGCTTCGCGTCGACGCCGGGCGCAAGGTGGCCTTCTGGGCCGGCATGGCCATCATCTACCTGTCGCTGCAGACTTACCTCGACTTTTACGCCGAGCACGAATTCCTGGTCCACCGCGCGCAGCAGCTGTTCCTGCATCACCTCGCCCCGCTGCTGATCGTCGCCTCGTTGCCGTCGACGGTGTTGCGCGCCGGCCTGCCGCTGCGGTGGCGGCTGCGCTGGTCGCGGCGCGTACGCCAGTCATGGCCGTGGCGGGCGCTGGCCGGCGTACTGTTCAATCCGCTGGTGGCGACGGTGATGTTCGTCGGCTTCATCCTGGTCTGGCTGGTCCCGTCCATGCAGCAGCTGGCGATGCTGGACTGGCGCGTCTACCGCTTCATGAACTGGAGCATGCTGCTCAGCGGTTTCGTGTACTGGTCGCTGGTGCTCGACCACCGGCCGCACCCACCGGGCCGCATGAAGGCGGGCATGAGGGTACTGTCGCCGGGGATCACCATGGCGCCGCAGATGCTCGCCGGGGCCATCATCACCTTCTCCAAGTCCGACCTGTATCCGATATTCGAGATCTGCGGGCGGGCGCTCACGCTCAACGTGATCACGGGGCAGATGATCGGTGGCCTGATCATCTGGGTGCCGTCGGCCATGCTGGAGACCTTCGGCGCCATGCTGGCGTTGCGGCAGTGGCTGCGGCTGTCGCGCAGCGGACGCCTGTCGCGGCATGTCGTCCGGTCCGGGCCACGCACGGCCGGCCACGCTGCCGGGCAGCTCGCCTCGGGGTGAAACCTGGGAGCGCGGCCTGCATCGTCGCCGCGTGTGCATGCGGATGCCGGCCTGCGGTACGGCGTCGGAGTATGGGTGCTGGCTCCGGCTGACTGCGAAGTCGGCGTCAGTGCGTGCCGTCGCCCTCGGCGTTGGCAGGCCGGGCGAGGAAATCCACCGGCAGGGAACTGCCGTCGCTGAATTCCAGCGTCAGGCGGACGCTGGCGCCGGGCAGGATCGGCGCGGCCGCATGCATCAGCATCAGATGGTAGCCGCCCGGCGCCAGCGTCGCCTGGCCGTGCGCCGGTATCGTCAACGCATGGACGGCGGCCATGTGGCTCATGCCGCCCGAGGTCGTGCTCTGGTGCAGCATCACCTGCGCGTAGCTCTTGCTGCTGGCGCCGGTCAGCTCGATGGCGTGGCTGTCGTCGTTGCGCAGGGTGACGTAGGCGCCTGCCGGCAGGTCGCCGGGCAGGACGCGGATCCACGCATGGCTGGCCTGCACGTGCTGGGCCGCGGACGCATATGCGGCGGCGCCGGGCAGCAGGCCGGCAAGCAGCAACGAAACCGTGAAAGCCCGGGCGCGGCCGTGCTTCGGACGGGGCGATGGAGCGCGCGCATTCATGGGGTGGCGCCCTGGCTGATCAGCAGGTGCAGGTCGTGGACGATGTCGTCCTGCGATGCCGCCGGGCTGGCCAGCACGCGCGCCTTGCCCTGGCGGTCGAAGATGTAGACGCCGCCGCTGTGCGTCACTTCGTAGTCGCCGTTGGCCTGGCTGGGTTCGCGGCTGAACGCCGCCCGATAGTCCTTGGTCAGCCGCTCGAGGGCGCGCGGACTGCCGGTGAGGCCGACCACGCGGGGATCGAAGGCGGTGACGTAGGAATGCAGGACCGCGGGCGTGTCCCGCGCGGGGTCGACCGACACGAACAGGATCCGGGCGTCGTCGGCGAGCGGCCCCAGGCGCTGCATCACCACGTGCAGGTGCGCCAGCGTGAGCGGACAGACGTCCGGACAATGGGTGTAGCCGAAATACAGCAGCACGATCTTGCCGAGATAGTCGCCCGCGGTCACGGTGTGGTCGTGGTCGTCGGTGAGCGAAAAGCTGAGGTCGGGCATGTGCCCGGCGATGCTGGTCAGGCGCAGCGGCAGGGGCGCCGAACGCTCGCAGCCGCCGAGCGCAAGCACGGCGAACAGGAGGACGCATGCCGACAGCAGGCGGGACCAGGCGGGGCGTGGCAGGGCGGATTTGCGGAATTCCGGGGATTTCATCGCTTCAAGCATACGCCAATCGCCGGCGCACATGCTGCCGCCAGCGGCCATGTGTCGATTTGCCGCTGGCCGTTGGCCGCCTGCGTCGGGTTGGCGCAACGCCGTGACCCTCGCTACGCTTGTCTCCTTTGCCGGAGTCGCCCGATGCATTTTGATCTGCCGCCGGTCACGCGCAATCTGCTGATCGCCAACATCGTGGTCTTCCTGCTGCAGCAGGTGGCGGGCGACGTGCTGCTGCAATACTTCGCCCTGTGGCCGTGGGGGCCGGACCAGGTGTTCCAGAGCGCGCGCGGGCTGCTCTCGATCGGCTTCCGTCCGTGGCAGCTGGTGACCTATGCGTTCCTGCACGGGGGATTCACGCACATCGCGTTCAACATGATCGCGCTGTACATGTTCGGCGGCGCCATCGAACGCACCTTCGGCGCCCGCAACTTCCTGGTCTATTACTTCGTCTGCGCCGTCGCCGCGGCGGTCGCGCAGTTGCTGGTGCTGTACTACTTCTCGCCCGACAAGTTCTTTCCCACGCTCGGGGCCTCGGGAGCGATCTTCGGACTGCTGCTCGCGTTCGGCATGCTCTATCCGCACGAGAAGGTGTTCCTGTTGTTCCTGCCTGTGCCGATGCCGGCATGGCTGTTCGTGATCGGCTACGCGGCCGTGGCACTGGTGTTGGATGTCACCGGGACCCAGGCCGGCGTCGCCCATTTCGCGAATCTGTGGGGCATGGTGGCCGGCATCGTGATTATCGAATATTGTCGCGGCCATCTGCCG
>Ga0164242_10007971_pt1 | contig 11542 bp, 9 predicted proteins | sample OricomgcompostMG_FD_108783 | JGI IMG/M metagenome (GOLD analysis project Ga0164242, IMG submission 108783) | Miracle-Growth compost microbial communities from Emeryville, California, USA - Original compost - Miracle growth compost (MG) ... | reverse complement strand
GGAGGCCGTGCGGGCCGTCGCCGACCTCGACGGCCGGGACCGGAGTCGGCAGGCCCGGGCGGTCGATCGCCTGCGTGAACCAGTCGTCCACGCCCGAGAGCAGCGACGCCTTTTCCTCTAGCGTGAGCGCGGCGAGCACCGCGCCGACGTCGAAGGGGCGAGTGGGCACTTCTCCTGCTTCCTCTGTGTCAGACCAGCGTCGGGAGCGCGTCGCGCTGCAGCTCGAGGAACTCGTCGAGCATCGCAACGGCGCGGTTGTGGGAGTCGACGACCGGGTCGAGCAGGATCGCCTGCAGCAGCTTCTGCTTGGACTGCTCGACGTAGGCCTCGACGAGCAGCTTGTGAATCGAGCCCTGCCTCTGGACCATCGCCAGGATGCCCTCGGGCAGCGGCTCCATGCGCACGGGCACGAGCTCGCCGTTCTCGACCACGGCGGGGACCTCGACGACCATGTCGTCGGGCAGGCCCGGGATCGCGCCGCGGTTCGGGATGTTGACGGCGGGCAGCGGGCGCTCCACGCCGCAGCCGACCCATTCGATGATCGGGATGGCGAGTTCCTCGGACGCCTCGATCGCCTGCTCCTCGAGCGGGACGCCGGCAGGCGCCTCGCGGTGCGCGGCATGAAGCGGGCGCTGCGTGTCGGCGAGGCCGACGTGGTAGAACCATTCGGGCGTCGGGGCGCCCTCGCGCCACGGCGAGCCTTCGGCGGGGTCGTGGAAGTACTGCAGCTGCGGGACGACGTAGTCCTCCGCCCAGGAGATGTACTCGGCGAGGTGGTTCGCGCTCGGCGACGGCCAGAGGCCGAAACGGCGGAACAGGATGCGAGACAGGCCGATCTCGTGCCAGTCGGAGACCCAGTTGGCCTCCTTCTCGAGCTCGCGCAGGCGCGGGTACAGGTCCTCGCCGGTGCTGCGGTCGCGGATGGCCTGGAACCAGGTGAAGTGGTTGATCCCCGCGGCGGGCAGCTCGAGCTGCTCGCGCGGGATGCCGAGGAACTCGGAGACCTGCTTCACACCCATGAAGTAGCCGTGGCACAGCCCGACGACCTTCACGTTCGTGAGGCGCGAGATGGCCTCGCAGACCTTGTGCTCGGGGTTGGAGAAGTTGAGGAACAGCGCGTTCGGAGCGTGCGCCTCGATCGCGCGGGCGATCTCGAGCAGCGGCGTGAACTGGCGCAGCGCGTGGAACAGGCCGCCCGGGCCGCCGTTCTCTCCGTAGACCTGGTGGAAGCCGTACTTGCGCGGGATCGTGAAGTCCTGGGACCAGTAGTGGTACCGGTCCACCTCGATGGCCGTGACCACGAAGTCGGCGCCGGTGACGGCCGCATCGAGGTCCGTGGTGGCCTCGACGGTCGCCGCGTGGCCGAGGCGCGCGACGAGACTGTGGGCGTACGCCTCCATCTCGGCCAGAGGCTCCGCGGCGATGTCCATCAGCGTGATCGCGAGGCCGCGCTCGGCGATCGGCTCGCTCAGCAGCAGATCCCTGAGGATCTTGCCCGCGAACTCGCGGCTGCCTGCTCCGATCAGTGTGACCTTCATGTGTGTGCGTTCTCCGTTTCTGGTTGCGTGTTCTCGGGCCGCGGCGCGCTTCGGCGCGCGAGGGCGACGGCCCCGGTGACAGGTGGCTGGGACAGGACCCTGAGCTCGATCGACGGCGACACCCGCTCGAGCGCCCCGCGCAGGGCGGCCTGCAGCCGGGGCTGGCGCTCGATGACCGCGCCGCCGGCGACGACGACATCCGCAGCGATGTGCCGCTGCCTGATCCTCCGGACGAGCAGCGCCAACTGCTCGCCTGCACTGTCGATGACCTCGGATGCCAGCGCCGAGCCGTCCTCGGCTGCGGCGAAGACCTCGGGCGCACGGTCGCCCCACGCGGTCGCGGCGGCGCCGTCCGTCACGGCGAGCGCGAGCTCGGCTGCGTCCCGCGCTTCGAAGGCCGCCATGAGGCGGAGCCCCAGCGGGTCGAGGGGCTCGCCCCGGTCGAGGCTCGCGAGGACCGCGCGCGCGGCGTCACGGACGAGCGCGGGTGCGCTCCCCTCGTCGCCGAGCAGCCACCCCCAGCCTCCTGCGGTGATCAGCTTGCCGTCGGGCGTGCGAGCGGTCGCGATCGAGCCCGTGCCGACCACGACGCCGATGCCGCCCGGCGCGCCCATGGCCGGGGCCATGAGCTCCGAGTCGTTCACAGCGGTCACCGGGCCGGAGAAGTGCGCGAGGAGCGCGCCCTCCAGCTCGCGGCACAGCCGGGTGTTCTCGCAGCCGTGCGCGCCGACGGCGAGCGGTACGGCGAGCACGGCTTCGCCGAACTCTGCGACGAGCAGGCCGCGCAGCCCGGCGGCATCCGCCTCGGGGTATCCGAGCGCGCCGCGCCATGAGGCGCTCGCGACGGTCACGTCGTGGAGCACGGGCCCCTGTGCATCGAGCGGCGCCGCGACGACCCGGGTCTTGGTGCCGCCGATGTCGACGCCGACGACGTAGGCGGGGGCCGGGCTCATCGCGACCGCGATCGGTCGCTGCGATTCGTTCTCATGCTGCCCACTTATACGCGCGCAGCCGCACCGGCGGCTTCGACATCCGCGAGGATCGACGCGTCGCGGCATTCGGTGACGATCGTCGCGGGCCAATCGGGCTCGTAGGCATGCGCCGCGGTGATGCGGGCGAAGGCCTGCTGCTTGTGGGCGCCGGTCAGGATCATCACCACGGATGCCGAGAGCCGCGCGATCGTGTCGACGCCGACCGTCACCCCGTTGCGCGGCACCATGTCGAGCCGCGTGAACTCGGGGAACGTGCTCATGTTGTCGCGCCGGGTCGCCTCGCCGAGATCCACGATGTGCGTGCGCGCGCCGCGGTCCGTGCCGGGCTGGTTGAACGCGATGTGGCCGTCGCTGTCGCCGGATGCCAGCAGGAAGAGGTCGATCCCCCCGGCGGCTTCGATGCGGGCGTCGAAGTCCTCTGGCCGCGCCGGGTCGGCCGTCCAGATCTCGCGCGGCGGGGTGCTTCCGGCCGCGATGCTCGCCTCGGCGATCGGAGCGAGGATGTCCTGCCGGGCGAAGCGGAGGCAGGAGTACGAGGCATCCGCATCGACGATCCGGTGGCCGCCGCGGTCGTCGGGTACGACGTAGTCGTCCATCATGACGACGACGAGGTCCGAGAAGTCGGCGCCGGCGCGGGCCCGGCGGGCCAGCGCGGCGTAGACCGGCGCCGCCGTGCGGCCGCTCGGGCAGCCGAGGAGGAACGGCCGCCCGCCGTGCGCGGCGATGCGGTCCACGATCAGATCGGCGACGGCCTCTCCGATGGCGTTGGCGTCGTCAAGGACGTTGGGGGTCAATTGCACGATTCAGCTGCTTTCGTGTGGATGTCACGGACCACGGGCGTCATTCCTTGATGGCGCCGGCGAGCATTCCGGAGATGAACTTCCTCTGGAAGATCACGTAGAGGATGAGGACCGGCGCCGCGACGATCAGGACGCCGGCTGCCATGAGGTTGATCTGGGTGACGTACTTGCCCTGGAAGACGCCGAGCGCGACGGTCGCGGTCTGGTTGTCGCCGTGCAGGAACACCAGGGACAGGAAGTAGTCGTTCCAGGTCCACATGAAGTTCAGGAGGATCAGCGTGTAGATCGCGGGCATGATGTTCGGCACGGCGATCGAGCGCAGCATCCGCAGCGGATTCGCGCCGTCCATCTGCGCCGACTCGAACACGCCGCGCGGCAGCGTGCGGAACGCCGCGCGCATCCAGAAGATGCCGAACGGGACGCCCATGCCCGCGTGGATCAGGATCACTCCCAGCAGGTTGTCCGTCAGCCCGAAGGAGCGGAACTGGTAGTAGAGCGGGACGATGATGACCTCGAGCGAGACCATCATGCCGAGCAGCACGACCGGGAAGAGGACCTTCTCGCCCCAGACGCCGAGCACGCCGAATGCGTAGCCGCCGAGCAGAGCGAGGATCACGCTGAGCACCACCACGGAGGCGGTGATGATCAGCGAGACGAGCATCGACTTGCTGAAGGCGGCCTGCGTCCATGCGGTGGCGAAGTTGCTCCACTGGAGGTCGGTGGACGGCCGCCCGGCACGGTCGGGGCTCACGGCCGCCGCGAGGAAGGTGCCGACCGGCCACAGCACGATCAGCGCCAGCACGGTCAGGATGAGGTAGTTCCAGATCTTCTCTGTGTTGGAGAGCATGGTCACTCCTTCTCCGCGACGCGGGTGATCACGAGGGCGATGATCAGGCAGAAGGCCGCCATGATGACGCCGATCGCGGCGGCCTGGCCGACGTCCGGGTTGACGAAGGCCGCCTTGTAGAGGGCGACCGCGGGGGTCTGGGTGGAGGTGCCCGGGCCGCCTCGCGTGGTGATCCAGATCAGGTCGAAGGCGCGCAGCGCGCCCGTGATCGTCAGGGTCAGCGCCACGGCGATCTGCCCCCGGAGCCCCGGGAGCGTGACGGAGAAGAACTCGCGCACCGGGCCGGCGCCGTCCATGCGCGCCGCCTCGTACAGGTCGGAGGGGATCGACGATGCGCCCGAGATGAACAGCACCATGCAGAAGCCGAAGGTCCCCCAGGTGCCGATGAGGCCCACCGCCGGCAGCGCCCAGGTGAAGTCGCCGAGCCAGTTCTTGGCGAGCGCATCCAGGCCGATCGCCCGCAGCGCCTCGTTGATCGGGCCTTCCGGCGCATACATGCGCTTGAAGAGCAGGGCGACCACGACGCTCGTCATCACCTGCGGCAGGAAGTAGATCCAGCGGAAGATCGCCATGCCCGGCTGCCGCCCGCGGGTGATGAGCGCCGCCGAGATGAGGCCGAGGGTGATCGGCAGCAGCGCGAAGAACACGAGCAGGACGAGGACGTTGCCGAGCGTCGAGCGCAGCACCGGATCGGTGAAGAACGTGACGTAGTTCCGCACCCCGACCCAGACCGCGGCCGAGACCCCGTCCCACTTGTAGAACGAGTACTGGATCGACTGGATCATCGGCCACAGCACGACCACCGCGTAGAGCACGAGCCCCGGTGCGGCGAAGAGCAGGCCCACCCGACGGGCGCTGCGCTGGGCGGGCGCCCCGCGGCTGCGCCGCTTGGCCGCAGCGGCGGGGCGGGCCCTGGCCGGCAGCCCGGCCTCCCCCGCTTTCGCGGGGGAGGCGGACCGCGTGCTTGTCACCGTCACCGTTATTCGCCCGCCAGGAACTTGTCGCGATCGGCGTCCACGGTCTTGGCGAAGCCGTCCGGGGTCGTCTTGCCCGCGAGCAGCAGCTGCGTGTTCTGCGAGATGGTGTCGAGCATCGTCGGGCTCGACCAGTCGAAGTAGGGCACATAGCCGTCGTCGGAGTCGAGCGTCTTCGCAGCCGCAGCCTCATCGCGCTGGCTGAGCATGTCGGGGGTCTTGACGTCGGCGCTGAGCATCGGGACGAGGCCGAGGTCCGCGGCATCCTGCGCGGCCTGCTTCGACATCAGGAAGTCGAGGAACGCGGCCGCGACATCGGGGTGCTTGGACTTCGACGAGATCACCATCGCGCCCGGCGCGGCGCCGACGCCGACAGTGCTGTCGCCGTCGACCTGCGGGAGCTGGATGTAGCCGAACTTGTTCAGCTGGTCCCCCGACAGCCCGAGCGAGCCCGTGTACTCGAAGCGGAAGAGGCCCTTGCCGTCGACGAAGTCGGCGAGCGAGGTCTGGTAGTCGATGCCCTGGAAGTTGGGGGTGAGCCAGCCCGCCTTGTTCCACTTCTCGAGCGTCGTCGCGGCCTTGGCCAGGCCGGTCTTCGGCGCATCGACATCCTTGCTGCCGTAGACGAAGTCGTTGATGTCTTTCTCCGAGCCGTACAGCGCCTGCAGACCCAGCAGCACCGCGGTGTTCCCGTCGACGCCGCTGTAGCTGAAGGGGATCTGGCCTGCGGCCTTCGCCTTCGCGGCTGCGGCCTCGAGGTCGTCGAGGGTCTTCGGCGGCTGCAGGCCGAGCGCCTTCAGCTTGTCCGCGTTGTAGTAGATGCCGATGAGCGAGGTGCGCGCGACCGGGGTCGCGAACCACGAGCCGGATCCGATGGTGCTGAAGTCGGTCGTGAACTCGTTCTGGCGGGCGATCGTCGTCGGGACCTCGTCCTTCCAGCCGTAGAGGTCCGCGTACGGGTCCAGGTTGAGGACGAGGTGGCCCTTCGCGAGAGTGCCGAGGGACGACCAGCCGTTGTTCGCCGTGGCGATGTCGGGCCCGTTCGGGTCCTGCAGCTGGAGGTTCAGCGTGCTGGTGAGCTGGCCCCAGTCCTCGCGAGTGCGCTCGATCTTGACGTTCGGGTACTTCTTCTCGAATTCGCCGACGAGCTTGACGATCCACTTCTCCTCGGCGGAGCCCCAGAAGTCCGAGAGCTTCAGCGTGACATCGCCGGCGTCGGCGACGTTCTTCGAGACATCCGTGGGGGTCGTCGTGACGTTGCCGCCACCACCCGGCGCACAGCCGGTCATCACCAGGGCCGCGGCCAAACCTGTCGCGACCGCGAGCGCGGTGCGTGTTGTTCGGGCGTTCATACTCACTCCGTTGTGGTCATGGGGCAGGGCACGATCGGGGCGCTTCGCAGCGGGTGCCTGCCGATCGTCTGGAACGCTAACACTTTTGAACCAGTTGCACCAGCTTGGGACCATATCGCCGCTCTGGTAGGTCCAGTTGTGCCATGTGGTAGCGTGTGCCCCGTGACCCTCCCGGCTGCCGCGTCCCACGCCTTCGACCAGCTCATCCAGGACCTGGACGCGGGCGTCTACGCCCCCGGCAGCCGCCTCCCCGGCGAGCGCGAGCTCTCGCTCCGTTTCCACGTCAGCCGAGCCACGCTGCGCGTCGCGCTGTCCGCGCTCGAGGCCGAGGGCCGTGTCCAGCGCTCGGCGCAGCGCGGCTGGTTCGTCCCCTCGCAGGTCATCGGCGAGCCGCCGAGCACGCTGCAGTCGTTCAGCGAGATGGCGCGGGCCCGCGGCCTCTCCCCCACGGCGAAGGTGCTGCGTCAGGAGGTCCGGCCGGCGACGCTGGACGAGGCCGAGCGGCTGCGTGTCGCGCCGGCATCCCCCGTCATCCAGCTCGACCGGCTGCGCGGCATGGACGGGACACCCGTCTGCTTCGACGTGGTCGTGCTGCCCGAGCAGCGCGCGGCCGGCATCGCGAGCGCCGACCTCACCGACGCCTCGCTGTACGACACGCTGCAGCAGCTCTGCGGCCTGACGATCCACCGCAGCGCATACGGCGTCATGGCCGCCGTCGCGGATGCGCAGCTCGCACGGCTGCTCGGCACGTCGGTAGGCGCCCCGATCCTCGTCGGCGAGGAGACCGCGTACACGGCCGACGGCACGCCGGTGCTCGTCGGCGTCAACAAGTACCGCGGCGACGCGTACCGCTTCGAAGCAGACCTCTTCCGCCGCGGCTGAGGTGCCCGGACACCGCGGCCACGCGACCTCCCGCAGCCGTCTGGCCGGCGCCGCGAAGACCGCCCCTGCGCCGGAATCGCGCTCGAAGATGAACGGCGATACAAAACTCTCGCGATGAGCGCGGCCGTGTGCCAGAGTCAGCATCAGCGCTGCAGTTCGAGCGCCGCATGAATCGCTTGAGACGACGGTGTTCCCCTGCTCGTGTCACTCCACGAGCGCAGGGATCCCCGCGGATACGAAGTGGGGAGACGGTGGCCGAGGACACGAGCACCCAGGTCAGGAAGCTGAGCCTGCCGGCGCTGACTGCGATGGTGGTCGGCTCGATGGTCGGGGCGGGCGTGTTCCAACTGCCTTCCCGCTTCGCGAGCCAGACGGGCGTCTACGGCGCGATCATCGCCTGGGCGATCGCCGGCACCGGCATGCTCATGCTCGCGCTGGTCTTCCAGACCCTCGCGAATCGCAAGCCCGACCTCGACAACGGCGTGTACGTCTACGCCCGCGAGGGCTTCGGCGTCTACCCCGGCTTCATCGCGGCAGTCGGCTTCTGGGCCTCGGCGTGCGCGGGCAACGCGTTCTACTGGGTGCTGATCATGACGACCCTGTCGCAGCTGTTCCCGCCGCTCGAGCCGGTGCTCGGCCAGGGCGACACGTGGTGGGCCTTCCTGGTCTCGGTCGCCGCCGTGTGGGCGTTCTTCCTGCTCATCCGCCGCGGGGTGCAGGGCGCCGCCTGGATCAACGCGATCGTCACCGCGGCCAAGCTCGTGCCGCTGCTGCTCTTCCTGGTGCTGGTGATCTTCTTCTTCAAGCCGCACGTCTTCGTGGCGAACCTGACCGGCGGCTACGACGTCGCGGGCGGCGACTCGCTCTTCCAGCAGGTGCAGGGCACGATGCTCATCACCGTCTTCGTGTTCCTCGGCATCGAGGGCGCGAGCGTCTACTCGCGCTATGCGAAGAAGCGCTCGCACGTGGGCACCGCGACGGTCGCCGGATTCCTGTCGGTGCTCGCCCTCTTCGCGAGCATCTCGATCCTGTCCTACGGGATCCTGCCCAAGGACGAGATCGCCCGCCTGCAGCAGCCGTCGATCGGCGGCGTGCTCGAGGCTGTCACCGGGCCTTGGGGCGGCAACTTCATCCGCGTCGGGCTCATCATCTCGGTGCTGGGCGCGTATCTGGCGTGGCAGCTGCTGGCTGCGGATGTCGTGTACGCCGCCGCGAAGGACAACGACTTCCCCCGCTATTTCGGGAAGATCAACGCCCACGGCGCCCCGCAGAACGCCGTCCTGTGGACGTCCGTCCTGGTCTCGCTCATCCTGTTCGCGGTCCAGTTCCTCGGCAACGCCCTGGACTTCACCCTGGACCTCACGGCCGCCCTCGCGCTCGCGCCGTTCGCGCTGGCATCCGCATATGCCGTCAAGATCGCGATCACGGGCGACGGCTACGACGCGCGCACCCGCGAGGGCCGCACCCGCGATCTGGTGATCGCGATCATCTCGACGGCCTACACGCTCTTCCTGCTGTGGGCGGCAGGGTATGTCTTCCTGTTCCTGTCCTGCCTGCTCATCGCGCCCGCGACCCTGCTCTACTACTTCGCGCGCCGCGAGACCGGGGCGAGGAAGTTCACGCGGGCCGGGCTGATCGTGTTCGCCGCGATCGTGATCGGCGCGATCGTCGGCATCGTGCTGCTCGCGACGGGCGTCGTGCACATCGAGCCGCCGGCCCCCTCGCAACCCCCGTACCTCCCCCACGAATGACCCCGCGAACGATCCATCCCTGATCAAGGAGAACGACGTGACCAGCCCCACGCCCTACGGCGCCTACTCGGAGGTCGGCAAGCTCAACAAGGTGCTCGTGTGCCGCCCCGGCCTGGGCCACGAGCGGCTGACCCCCAGCAACAACGACGACCTCCTCTTCGACGACGTGCTGTGGGTCGACAACGCGAAGCGCGATCACGCCGAGTTCGTGGCGGGCCTCGAGGCCCGCGGCGTCGAGGTCGTCGAACTGCACGCACTGCTCGCGGAGACCCTGGCCGTGCCGGGCGCGAAGGACTGGCTGCTCGACCGGAAGATCATCGCCAACGAGGTGGGGGTCGGGCTGCTCGAGGACACGCGCGCGTTCCTCGCCTCGCTTCCCGAGGCGCAGCTCGCCGAGTTCCTGATCGGCGGGCTGTCGACGCGCGACCTGCCCTCCGACTTCCGCCCCGGGTACCTCGCCCTCGCGCGCGAGTCCACCGGGGTCAACGAGTACCTGATGCCGCCGCTGCCCAACACCCTCTACACGCGCGACACGACGTGCTGGATCTTCGGCGGCCTGACCCTGAACCCGCTGTACTGGCCGGCCCGCCACGACGAGACCCTGCTGATGAAGGCCGTCTACGCCTTCCACCCCGACTTCGCCGGAAGCACGGTCTGGTGGGGCGACCCCGAGCGGGAGTGGGGCCAGGCGACCCTCGAAGGCGGCGACGTCATGCCGGTCGGAGGCGGCACCGTCCTGATCGGGATGAGCGAGCGGTCCAGCCGGCAGGCGATCACCCAGCTCGCCGACGCGCTGTTCGCCGCCGAGGCCGCGGAGCGCGTGCTCGTCGCTGGCATGCCGAAGCTGCGCTCGGCCATGCACCTGGACACCGTCTTCACCTTCGCCGACCGCGACGTCGTGACCTACTACCCCGACATCGTCGACGGCATCCACCCCTTCGAGCTGCGCCCCGGCAGCGGCGCCGGCCCCGATGTGGTCGATCTGGACGGCACCCACTGGATCGACGCCGTCGGCCGCGCCCTCGGCACGCCCCTGCGCCGTGTCGAGCCCGGCGGCGGCTGGTACGCCGGCGAGCGCCAGCAGTGGGACAGCGGCAACAACGTCGTCGCGGTCGAACCCGGCGTCGTGTTCGCCTACGACCGGAACACCCACACGAACGCGCTGCTGCGCAACGAGGGCATCGAGGTCATCGAGATCGTCGGCGCCGAGCTCGGCCGGGGCCGCGGCGGCGGCCACTGCATGACCTGCCCGATCTCGCGCGACGCGATCGAGTTCTGAGCGGCGGCGTCGCTCCGGTCGGCGACACGCGCCGCCCCGACAACACGAAAGCCCCCGGCGCGAGCCGGGGGCTTTGCTGTAGCTGAGGCGGGACTCGAACCCGCGACCTCACGATTATGAGTCGTGCGCTCTCACCAACTGAGCTACTCAGCCATGGAAGGCGAAGCCTTGTTTCTGCGAGGCCGGCCCTCGAAAAGGACAGCCCTCAAAAAAGAAACGAGCCCCGAGTCAGGATTGAACTGACGACCCCTTCCTTACCATGGAAGTGCTCTACCACTGAGCTATCGGGGCGTTGGCCAGGATCCTGGCAACCCGTAGAGCATAACAGAGCGAACCGGGCGATCAGAAATCGACGGCGGATGCTCCGGGCAACATCCACATGGTGAACGAGATGCCCTCGGAGGCGAGTTCGAGGAAGCCCTCGTCCTCGTCGACGGACTCGTGCACGACGAGCTCGGCGGGCCCGAAAAGACGCTGCGCTGCGGATGCCCCGAGCACGGCATCCAGCTCGAGCCGCACCCGGAACCCGGCGCGCGCCGCGACGCAGAGCACGGCTTCCGATTCATGCTCGCGGACGTATACGAGCACGTCGTCCTCGGCGCGCAGCCACCGCATGCCGCCGTCGGTGAGCGCCGGGCGCTCGCGGCGGTGGGGCATCAGGGCGCGGTAGGTCCACAGGGTCTCCTGCATCGCGGCATCCGCAGCGCCCCACGGCATCGGCGTGCGCGACGCCTCCCCGTCGACGCCGGTGAGCCCGAACTCGTCGCCCTGCCAGATGACGGGCATGCCGACGAAGGTCGCCGACATGCCGAGCGCGACCGCGATCGCGCCGGGACGTGCGTCGGTCGCGAAGCGCGCGACGTCGTGCGTGTCGAGAGCGTTCATGTTGCCGAGGCGCGAGCGCCACGGGAACCCCGCCCCGAACTGACGGTGCGCCTCGACGAACTGGCGGCCCGTATAGGAAGGGATGAAGCCGATCGGCTGGCTGAAGTACGACGACCGCGCCTTCGGCTCGGACAGCCAGCCCCACAGCGGCCGGGTGAAGTTCGCGTAGGTCATGGCGCCCTGCCAGCCGTCGCCCTGGAAGTCGGCGGAGCCGTCGTTGGTCGATTCACCGAGCAGGATCG
>Ga0164242_10007970_pt1 | contig 11544 bp, 10 predicted proteins | sample OricomgcompostMG_FD_108783 | JGI IMG/M metagenome (GOLD analysis project Ga0164242, IMG submission 108783) | Miracle-Growth compost microbial communities from Emeryville, California, USA - Original compost - Miracle growth compost (MG) ... | reverse complement strand
GCTCATCAACGTGATCAAGATCGTGGAGCTCGACACCGATCAGTCGGTGCAGCGCGAGCACCTGCTCATCAAGGTGCGCGTCGACCACACCACGAGGTCGCAGGTGCTGGAGGCCGTGAACCTCTTCCGCGCCAGAGTGGTGGACGTGGCCACCGACGCGCTCGTGATCGAGGTGACGGGAGACACCGGCAAGACGGAGGCGCTGCTCCGGGTGCTCGAGCCCTATGGCATCAAGGAGATGGCGCAGTCCGGCCTCCTGGCGATCGGACGCGGCTCCAAGTCGATCACCGACCGAGTCTTCAAGAACTGAAAACCGTGCTCACCGCGTCTTGAGCCTGTCGAAAGGCGCACACATCCCATCCGGGCCCTTCCACACGCTCAGGGCACGAATCACAAGGAGAAACAACACCCCATGGCTGAGATCTATTACGACAACGACGCCGACCTGACGATCATCCAGGGCAAGAAGGTGCTCGTCGTCGGCTACGGCTCCCAGGGCCACGCACACGCCCAGAACCTGCGCGACTCGGGCGTCGAGGTGCGTATCGGCCTGCAGGAGGGATCGAAGTCCACACAGCGCGCCCAGGAGGCGGGTTTCCAGGTCGTCACGCCGGCCGAGGGAACCTCGTGGGCCGACGTGATCGTCATCCTCGCGCCCGACCAGGTGCAGCGCCACCTGTACGCGGACGACATCGCCCCGAACCTCGGCGACGGCAAGGCCCTCGTCTTCGGACACGGCTTCAACATCCGCTTCGGCTACATCCAGGCTCCTGAGGGCGTCGACGTCATCATGGTCGCCCCCAAGGGACCCGGCCACACCGTGCGACGCGAGTACGTCGCCGGCCGCGGCGTTCCCGTGATCGTGGCCGTCGAGAATGACGCGACCGGCAACGCGTGGCCGCTCGCGCTCAGCTACGCGAAGGGCATCGGCGGTCTGCGCGCCGGTGGCATCAAGACCACGTTCACGGAGGAGACCGAGACCGACCTGTTCGGCGAGCAGGCCGTGCTGTGCGGCGGTGTCTCGCACCTCATCCAGGCCGGCTTCGAGACGCTCACCAAGGCGGGATACCAGCCGGAGATCGCCTACTTCGAGGTGCTCCACGAGATGAAGCTCATCGTGGACCTCATCTGGGAGGGCGGCATCTCCAAGATGCGCTGGAGCGTGTCCGACACCGCCGAGTACGGCGACTACGTCTCCGGCCCGCGCGTCATCGACGACCACACGAAGCAGGCGATGCAGGGCATCCTCGACGACATCCGCTCCGGCGCCTTCGCCGAGCGCTTCATCGCCGACCAGGATGCCGGCGCACCCGAGTTCCTCGCCGCCCGCAAGGCGGGCGAAGACCACCCCATCGAGTCGACCGGTCGCGAGCTGCGCAAACTGTTCGCGTGGAACTCGTCGGATGACGACGACTACGTGGACGGCGAAGTCGCCCGCTGACCTGAGCCGGCCTACCGCCGGTTGAGCCTCTTGCCGCCGGTTGAGCTTGTCGAAACCTGGCTGTACCCAGCCCGGTTTCGACAAGCTCAACCGGCGGTGTCGTCTCGACGGTCTCAATCGGCGATGTCGGGTTTCGACGGGCTCAGCCGGCGGCGGCGCGCAGAGGAGCAAGTACCGGAAGTTCACCCGATCGTCCCTTGTTCGGGGGCCAGGTGCTGTGGTCGCATGGGGAGCCATGAACGTACCTACAGGCACGCATGGCCACTCCCACTACAACGAACCCTCACCGCGCTGGTGCTCGTGCGCCGTACCGGATGACACGACGGCCGAGCAGAGCGGAGGCGCGCGCCGCGGCATCAGCCGTCGTGGCCTGATCGCGGGAGCCTCCGCGGCCGGTGTGCTCGCCGCTGCCGGCTGGCCGGGGGCGGCGCAGGCCGCCCAGCCCGCGCACGGCGGCCCCGGCAAAGACGTGACGATCACGATCATGGGCACATCCGACATCCACAGCAACGCGATCAACTGGGACTACTACAAAGACGGCCCGTTCAGCGACGCGGCGGGTGACGTCGTGGGGCTCGCGCGGGTGTCGAGCCTCGTCAACCAGATCCGGGCCGATCGCGGCCGCGACCACACGCTGCTCTTCGACGCCGGGGACATCATCCAGGGCACGCCGCTGGGCTTCTACTACGCGACGGTGGAGCCGACGACGAAGACGGGTGCCGTGCATCCGATGGCGCTGCAGATGAACGCGATCGGATACGACGCGGTCGTGCTGGGAAACCACGAGTTCAACTACGGACTGGAGTTCCTCGACCACTGGGTCTCGCAGATGCAGGCACCCGTGCTGGCCGCGAACGCCGTGCACCCGGGCACCAAGATCCCGAAGTACAAGCCGTACGTCATCAAGACGATGAAGCTCAAGGGCATGCCGCCGCTGCGTGTCGGCGTGCTGGGCCTCACCAATCCGGGCGTCGTGATCTGGGACAAGGCGAACGTCAGCGGCAAGCTCGACGTGCTGGATGTGATCGAGACGGCAGCGAGCTGGGTGCCGAGGATGCACAGGGACGGCGCCGACATCGTGGTCGTGAGCGTGCACGCCGGCGACAGCGGGCTCTCCTCGTACAGCGGCGACATCCCCGTGGAGAACGCGGCGGCGATGCTGGGGGAGCAGGTGCCGGGCATCGACGCCATCCTGTTCGGACACGCGCACATCGACGTTCCGCAGCGGTTCGTGACGAACTCGGCAACCGGCGAGCAGGTCGTGATGAGCGAGCCGAAGTGCTGGGGCGAGCGGCTAAGCGTGTTCGACCTGTCGCTGTCGTTCGAGCGCGGCACGTGGAAGGTGACCTCCAAGTCGGCGATCACGGTCAACACCAACACCGTGGCCGACGACCCGAAGCTCGTCGCGATCGTGAAGTCCGAGCACGACGCGGTGGTCGCGTACGTGAACAAGCCGGTGGCGACATCCACCGAGACCATGTCGGCCGCGGATGCCTGCTGGCAGGACACCGCCATCCTCGACTACATCAACGTGGTGCAGACGGCCAAGGTGACGGAGGCGATAGCGGGAACATCGTACGCATCGCTGCCGGTGGTCTCGATCGCCGCGCCCTTCAACCGCGCAGCGACCTTCCCTGCCGGCTCCGTCACGATCAAGGACGTCGCCGGGCTCTACATCTACGACAACACGCTGCTCGGTTCCGTGCTCACCGGTGCCCAGATCAAGGACTACCTGGAGTACTCGGCCCGCTACTACAAGCAGGTGGCGGCGGACGCGCCGGTAGACCCCGCATCGTGGACGAACAACCACGACCTGCCGGACTACAACTACGATCAGTTCTCGGGCGTGGTGTACGACATCGACCTCACCCGGCCGGAGGGGTCGCGGATCACCGGGCTGAGCTACTCGGGCACGCCTGTGACCGACGACCAGCAGTTCGTCGTGGCGGTGAACAACTACCGTCAGTCCGGCGGAGGCGGCTTCCCGCACATCGCCGAGGCACCGGTGGTCTACAACGCTCAGGTGGCCATCCGTGAGGCCATCGTCGCCTACGCGACGGCGCAGGGCACGATCGACCCCGCCGAGTTCCACGTGGAGAACTGGCGGCTCGTGCGCGGCGCTACACCGGTGTTCTGAGCGGAGGTCGGCAGACAGTCGGCGGCGGAGGCTGCCCGCCGGTAGCGTTGCGAGCACGCAGGGCGCCGAGACGTCCCGTGCGACGCCGTTGAGCCGGGGAGGACCATCGCATGCAGACCGGCACTCTCGCGCCCGAGATCGAACTCGCAGTGCAGGATCTTGCGGGAGTTCGCATCGCGCTCGCGGAGGGCGCGGACCGGGTCGAACTGTGCTCGGCGCTCCGGGTGGGAGGGCTCACCCCGAGCGCCGGGCTCATCGAGCGGGCGATCGAGCTCGGCAGGCAGGCCGACAGACCGGGGTTCGTCCACGTGCTGATTCGTCCACGCATGGGTGGGTTCTTCTACTCCGACGACGAGCTCGAGGTGATGCTCCGCGACATCCGGCAGGCCAGGGAGCTCGGTGCGGGCGGCGTCGTGGTCGGGCTCGTGGACGAGCGCGGGCGCGTGGACCTCGAGTCCACCGCAGCGCTGGTGGATGCCGCAGGGCCGCTCGCCGTCACGTATCACCGTGCCATCGATGTGGTGCGTGACCCGGTGGCGGCGGTCCCGGCGCTGGCGAGGATCGGCGTGCGGCGCATCCTCACGTCGGGAACGGCGCGGCGCGCGATCGACGGCATGCCGACGTTGCGAGAGCTCGTGCGCCGTGCGGCCGGTGGCATCCAGGTGATGGCCGGCGGCGGCATCAAGGCGGAGCACTACGGGGAGCTCGCGGCGACGGGCGTCGACGCCGTGCATCTGTCGGCGCGGATGACCGTGACCGGGCAGGCGAGCGGACCGGGCGGCGGGCATCCCGAGTACGAGACGACGGATGCGGGCGCCGTGCGCGCGATGATCGCGGCACGGCGGGCGCATCAACCCTCTGCCGGCTCGAGGTCGTAGACCACCCAGCGCACGGATGCGACGCTGTCGTACAGCCGTCGCGCCGTCGCGTTGCCCGGCGCGGTGAGCCAGCGGACCTTGGTTGCACCCTCCCGCGCAGCGACGGCGGAGACCCCGTCGATCAGCGCCCGGCCCACGCCCTGCAACCGTGCCGCCGGAGCCGTGAACAGGTCGTCGAGGAAGATGCCGGATGCTCCGGTGCTGGGCCGCGCGAACGTGCGGTAGTGCGCGATGCCGACGAGGTCGCCGTTCGCGGGATGCGCGGCGACCAGCGCGCGCACCTCGTGGCCGTCATCCATCAACCAGTCCCACACCGTGTCGACGACGGCGTCGCCCTCGTCGAGTTCATAGAAATCGCGATAGGCGGCGAACAGCGCGGCCCACGACGGGCGGTCTTCCTCTGCCACCGGCCGGACGATCCACTCGGTCACGACACCCTCGATTCCGCCGCACCGGTCGTTGTATCGGGAGACGCTGCTGTGCCGGCCGGTACCGCAACCCCGCCGTCCGGTGCCGTGAATCCCTGACGCCAGGACGCGAAACGCGGCCTCCAGCCCAGGCTGCGCGCGAGGGCATTCGACGCCGGTCGCCCGTGCGGAAGGCCGGTGGGGACGGCCGGGGCGGGCGCGCCGAGCGCGTCGGCGAGCACGGGGAGCCACTCCTCGGCCCTCGCCGGCTCGTCGTCCACGATCTGCACCACACCGCGCGGCCAGTGGAGTGCGAGCACCGCTGCGGCCGCGGCATCCGCCACGTGCACGAAGCTGCCGATCTCGGTGGTCGCGGTGAGCGCTCGCCGAAGCGCGGCATCCGATTCCGCCGACCGGGCGCTATGCCACGTGCCAGGTCCGTAGAGCTGGCCGTACCGCAGCACGACGCCGTGCGGCAGCTCGAGCACGGCGGCCTCCAGCTCGGGAACGCCAGGTGTGACGCCATCGCGGAACGGTTCCTGCTCGGTGCCAAGTGAGTCGCCGTCGGGAACGACCCAGCTGATGCTCTGCGCCACCATGCGCTGCACGCCGTGCCGCCGGGCGGCGTCGACGAGCGCCTGCGTTCCCTCGATCCTGATCCGGGCGTTCGCGGCGACGTCGTAGTCAGCGAGGTCGGTGAGCTGGTGGATGACGGCATCCGGCCTGGACGCCACGAACGCCTCCTCCACGGTCTGCGGCAGGTAGACATCCATGACGAGCGGATGCGCGCCCTCGCCCTCGATGTCCGCCGCCTTCACCGCCGACCTGCTGGTCGCCCACACCTCGTGTCCTGCCGCCACCAGCATGGGCGTGAGCTCTCGTCCGATAGCGCCTGCACCGCCTGCCACGAGGATGCGCATCCCGTCTCCTTCACAAATCGTCACGTTGACCGCCAGCGTACGAATCCTCCGATCGGGCCCGCCGGTCCAATCCGCGACAGATCGAACGGGCCGTTCCGGTCGCGGACGCGTGCATGCCACTCCCGCACCGCACTCCGGCGTGCGCTCGGTGCTCTGCTCACGTGCGCAGAGCACCCCCGGGCTCGCACTAGGGTTGAGGTGACCGCGCCCCGATGGCCGTGGCGTGCGGGCTCACGCGCCCACGCCTCCCACCGCTCACTCTCGTCGAAGGGTCCCTTTCGTGTCGAAACCGGTCGTTCTGATCGCCGAAGAACTCTCGCCCGCCACCGTCGAAGCTCTCGGGCCCGACTTCGACGTCCGCTCGGTGGACGGCACGGACCGCTCGCAGCTGCTGGAGGCGTTGTCCGACGCCGACGCTGTGCTCATCCGCTCGGCGACGAAGATCGACGCCGAGGCCATCGCCGCAGCCCCGAAGCTCAAGGTCGTGGCGCGAGCCGGGGTCGGACTCGACAACGTCGACATCAAGGCGGCGACCGAAGCCGGCGTCATGGTGGTCAACGCGCCCACGTCGAACATCATCTCGGCGGCCGAGCTCACCATCGGGCACATCCTGTCGCTGGCCCGTCACATCCCGGCGGGCAACGCCTCGCTGACGGCGGGGGAGTGGAAGCGCTCCAAGTACACCGGAACCGAGCTGTACGAGAAGACCATCGGCATCATCGGACTCGGTAGGATCGGCGCGCTCATCACCGCGCGCCTGCAGGCCTTCGGAACGACGATCATCGCGTACGACCCGTACGTCACCTCGGCCAGGGCGCAGCAGCTCGGCGTGCAGCTCGTGAGCCTGGACGAGCTGCTGCAGCGGGCCGACTTCATCACCATTCACATGCCGAAGACGCCCGAGACGATCGGCATGATCGGCGACGACCAGCTCGCGCTCATGAAGAAGACGGCGTACATCGTCAACGTGGCTCGCGGCGGCCTCATCGATGAGGAAGCGCTGTACCGCGCACTGACGAGCGGAACCATCGCGGGCGCGGGGCTCGACGTGTTCAGCACGGAACCGCCGCTGTCGTCCCCGCTGCTGCAGCTGGAGAACGTCGTGGTCACGCCGCACCTGGGCGCCTCGACCGCCGAGGCGCAGGAGAAGGCCGGCGTCTCCGTCGCCCGGTCCGTTCGCCTGGCGCTGTCGGGAGAGCTCGTTCCGGATGCCGTCAACGTCGCGGGCGGCGTCATCGACCCGTACGTGCGCCCCGGCATCCCACTGCTGGAGAAGCTCGGTCAGGTCTTCAGCGGACTGGCGAAGAACAGCCCCATCACGAGCGTCGACGTGGAGATCAGGGGCGAGCTCGTCGACTACGACGTGAGCGTGCTCAAGCTGGCCGCGCTCAAGGGCATCTTCACGAACATCGTCAGCGAGAACGTCTCCTACGTGAACGCGCCGCTCCTCGCCGAGCAACGCGGCATCGAGGTACGCCTGCTCACGGATGCCGAGAGCGAGGACTACCGCAACGTGTTGACCCTGCGCGGCGCGCTGGCCGACGGCTCGCAGATCTCCGTATCGGGAACCCTCACCGGCCCCAAGCAGATCGAGAAGATCGTGGCGATCGACGGATACGACGTCGAGGTGCCGCTCGCCCAGCACCTCATCGTCATGGTGTACGACGACCGGCCGGGCATCGTCGCGGTGTACGGCCGCGAGTTCGGCGACGCCGGCATCAACATCGCCGGCATGCAGATCGCGCGCACCACGGCGGGCGGCAAGGCCCTGAGCGTGCTCACGGTCGACTCGCCGGTGCCCGACGGCATCCTCGAGTCCGTGCGAGCCGCGATCGATGCCGACGTCATGCAGGCGATCGACATCGCCGAGTCCTGAACGGTCGCCCGTGATGTCCGACGCACGGCGGTTCGCGCAGGTCGATGTCTTCGGCGCCGAGTCGCTGAAAGGCAATCCGGTCGCCGTGGTCGTGGATGCCGACGGGCTCGGCGACGACGACCTGGCAGCGTTCGCCCGCTGGACGAACCTCTCCGAGACCACGTTCCTGCTGCCGCCGGTCGATACGGCGGCCGACTACCGGCTGCGCATCTTCACGCCGGGCGGTGAGCTGCCGTTCGCGGGACACCCGACGCTGGGGAGCGCGCACGCCTGGCTCGAGGCGGGCGGAGTGCCGAAGAACGCCGGAAGCGTGGTGCAGGAGTGCGGTGTCGGGCTCGTGGAGCTGCACAGAGACGGGGAACGCCTCGCCTTCGAAGCCCCGCCGCTCCTTCGCTCCGGCGCCGTGGACGACGACACGATCGCGCAGGTCGCCGGCGCGCTGCGCATCCGCCGCGACGAGATCGTCGCCATCGAATGGGTCGACAACGGGCCGGGATGGCTGGGCGTGCTCCTGACCGACGCCGAGGACGTTCTCGCTCTCACCCCCGACTTCGCGGTGATGGACGACCTGAAAGTCGGCGTTGTCGCGCCGCAGCCGGAGGATGCCGAGACCGACTTCGAGGTGCGCGCTTTCGTGCCGTCGCTCGGCATTCCGGAGGACCCGGTGACCGGGAGCCTGGGCGCCGGTCTCGCCGTCTGGCTGATCGGCTCGGGACGGGCGCCTGAGCGCTACGTCGCTGCGCAGGGCACGGCGCTCGGCCGTGCCGGCCGCGTGCACGTGGAGAAGGTGGCGGGCCGCCACTGGATCGGCGGCGCGACCAGAACCCTCATCGACGGCCTCGTGCGGCTCTGAGCCGGTCCGCTGAGACGCCGACCGGCCGAGACACGGGCGCGCGCCGCCCGCAATCAGCGCGGACATGATGATGGGGCGGATGCCGTCCGGCATCCGCCCCACCCTCGCGTCGTTCTAGTACACGTTCGGGTCGTCGCGGCGAGTGGTGTCCACTTGCTGACCCGTGTTCGGGTCGATGGTGGTGCTCCTCGCCACCCGCGACGTGCGCTTGCGCGTCAACAGGATGATGCCGAGGATCGTGATGATGATGCCGGCGATCAGGCAGATGTAACCTACCATGTGCAGAGCGATCCATCCGACGTTCACGTTCAGCGCGAAGGCCAGGATGGCGCCGGCCACGATCAGGAAGATTCCGCCTCCAAGACTCACGTGCTCCTCCTCTCCTCGTCCTCGACCGCGACAGTGGCCTGTGCGGACAGTGGCCTGTGCGACCGAGCGACGTCACGACGTGCACCGATCGATGCAGTCGGCGCCAGGTTAGGCGCATCCGGTGGCGGCGGGCAGGGGCTCGACCACGGACGCCGAGTGGTGTAGGCCGCCGCCGGCCGCCGATACGCTAGGTGGTATCCCACGTCGGTGTGCCGTTGCGCAGTGAGCACGGATGCCGACCCGCGCGAAGGAGTCCCATGTCACGTCTGGTCAGGCTCGCCGTCATCCCAGGTGACGGCATCGGTCCCGAGGTCGTCGCCGAAGGCGTCAAGGTGCTGGATGCCGTCGCCGATCCTGACCGGATCCGCTTCGAGAAGACCTACTTCGAGTTGGGCGCTGCGCGTTACCTCGCCACGGGCGACGTGCTGACAGATGCGGATCTCGAGGCCATCGCGGCACACGACGCCATCCTGCTCGGAGCCGTCGGAGGCAAGCCGGGCGACCCCAGACTCGCCGGCGCCAACATCGAACGCGGACTGCTCTTGAAGCTGCGGTTCGCGCTCGACCATTACGTGAACCTGCGGCCCACGGTCATCCTGCCCGGCGTCGTCAGTCCCCTGAGCGACCCGGGCGAGGTGGACTTCGTCGTCGTGCGAGAGGGCACGGAAGGGCCGTACGTCGGAAACGGCGGGTCCATCCGCGTCGGCACGCCGCAGGAGATCGCGAACGAGGTGTCCGTGAACACGGCGTTCGGCGTGGAGCGGGTCGTGCGCTACGCGTTCGACCAGGCCGAGAAGCGACGCAAGAAGCTCACGCTCGTGCACAAGACCAATGTGCTCGTGAACGCCGGGGGACTCTGGAAGCGCATCGTCGACCAGGTGGCGGCCGAGCATCCGGAGGTCACGGTCGACTACCTGCACGTCGACGCGGCGACGATCTTCATGGTGACCGATCCTGCTAGATTCGATGTCATCGTCACGGACAACCTCTTCGGCGACATTCTGACCGATCTCGCGGCCGCGATCAGCGGCGGCATCGGTCTCGCGGCATCCGGCAACATCAACCCGGACGGGGCGTTCCCGAGCATGTTCGAGCCGGTGCACGGCTCGGCGCCTGACATCGCAGGAGAGGGCAAGGCTGACCCCACCGCCGCCATCCTCTCCGTCGCCCTGCTGCTCGACCACCTCGGCGAGACGGATGCCGCCGACCGCGTTCGCGCGGCCGTCACCTCCGACCTCGCCGACCGTGCCGGCCAGCGGAGCACGTCCGAGATCGGCGACGCGATCGCCGCTCGGCTCGCCGGCTGAGACGCCCCTTCGGGCGGTCAGTCGGCTGACGTAACCTGTTCTCGACGCGGCGCAGCCTGAGGCGCGTCGACCGACCTCGAAGGGGATCTTTCGATGACCATTCCGCTTACTGACATCACGCCGCTCCTGTGGCAGGTGACGCCCAACCCGGCGCCGCGCAGCTCGGCGGAGCGCGAGGAGATTCTGGCCGACCCGGGCTTCGGGCAGTACTTCACCGACCACATGGTCGACATCTGCTGGTCGGAGAAGGGCGGATGGCACCGGCCCCGGGTCAGCCCGTACGGTCCCATCCAGTTGGAGCCGTCGGCGGCCGTGCTGCACTACGCACAGGAGGTCTTCGAGGGTCTGAAGGCGTACCGCCACTCCGACGGTTCGATCTGGACGTTCCGCCCCGAGGCCAACGCGCGCCGGATGCAGCGCTCCGCCCACCGGCTTGCTCTGCCGAAACTGCCCGTCGACTACTTCGTCGAGGCCATCAGGCGCCTGCTCGCGGTCGACGGAGACTGGGTGCCCTCGGCGCCGGAGACGAGCCTGTACCTGAGGCCGTTCATGTTCGCCAAGGAGGCGTTTCTGGGCGTCCGGCCGGCGGCCAAGGTGGCGTTATACGTCATCGCCAGCCCGGCGGGCGCGTACTTCAAGGGCGGCATCGCGCCCGTGTCGATCTGGCTGTCTGAGGAGTACTCGCGCGCCGGGGTCGGCGGAACCGGTGCTGCGAAGACTGGAGGCAACTACGCGGCGAGCCTTCTGCCGCAGGCCGAGGCCTACGAGCACGGATGCGCGCAGGTGCTGTTCCTCGACTCCGTGGAGGGCAAGTTCATCGAAGAGCTGGGCGGCATGAACGTCGTGCTCGTCTACCGCGACGGCACGCTGGTGACGCCCGCGTCGGACTCCATCCTCGAGGGCGTCACGCTGGACTCGATCCTGCAACTGGCCCGCGACCGTGGTCACCGCGTCGAGCAGCGCCCCGTGTCGATCGACGAGTGGCGTGCCGGCGAGGCATCCGGCGACATCGTGGAAGCGTTCGCGTGCGGAACGGCCGCCGTCGTCACGCCGATCGCGCAGCTGAAGTCGCGTGACTTCAGCATCGGTTCGGCGGATGCGCCGGCAGGGGAGCTGACGATGTCGCTGCGGCAGGAGCTGACCGACATCCAGTATGGGCGTGCGGAGGACCGGCACGGCTGGCTGACCCGCATGGACGCCTGAGCCCGTGAAGATCGCACGCTTCAGCCACGGCGGCGCGCTCGCCTTCGGCATCCTCGACGAGGAAGAGCGCGAGTGGGTCGTGCTCTCCGGCGACCCCATGTACGCGGGATACGAGACGACGGGGGAGCGGGTGAAGCTCACGGATGCGACGCT
>Ga0164242_10007969_pt1 | contig 11545 bp, 10 predicted proteins | sample OricomgcompostMG_FD_108783 | JGI IMG/M metagenome (GOLD analysis project Ga0164242, IMG submission 108783) | Miracle-Growth compost microbial communities from Emeryville, California, USA - Original compost - Miracle growth compost (MG) ... | reverse complement strand
TGCCTTCTGATCCTTTAATCTCTGGCGTCATGGGATGCTCACCATCTATATTTATGGTAGCACTGCTCACATCATTAATAAATAAGAAAGGATAACCTGCTTCAGGCTGGATGACAAAAAGGTGTTGTCCTTTGATTTTCGATGTTTTAAATGTATAGGCACTATCCTTGGTTATATTTACAGAGTCCAGAATAATCGGCGAGCCTGTCGCAAAATTGATCTGTTTTAAGTAAACCTTGCCTGCTTTGGCGTGCGAGATTTTACCATTCACGGTAAAATCTCCACCTTGAACATTGCCGGAGCCAGTGCCCTGGGCACAGCTCACCAGGCAAACCAGACAAAAGATACTACAGATAAAACTAAAATTTCTATAATGCATAACTAATTAATATTATGAGTCTTTGAGTGTAAGAATTAATGTATTATTCAAATTATTATGGATGAACAAAGGGGTTGAATTGCCTTTCATGAGCAATGGAAGTTTTCGGACCATGCCCCGGATAAACGATGGTTTCAGGGGGCAAATTGAATAATTTTTCCTTAATGCTATGTAAAAGTTGCTCGTGGTCGCCACCCGGCAAATCTGTTCTTCCGATGCTTTCCAAAAACAAGGCATCTCCGCTGATGACAAACTGCTGGGCTTTTGAATAAAATGCCAGAGAACCCGGGCTGTGTCCGGGAACCAAAATGGCTTCCAGCTCATCCTGATCCAGCTTTATAATATCTCCTTGCTGGATAAAAGTAAAATCTCCTTCATAGGGTGTAAATTCCAGGCCGTACTGGCTGCCTATGGCGCCGCTTTTATCGTGCAAGGGCTTTTCAAGCGCATGAATCTGCGGTGTCAACCCATAGGATTCTGCCAGCCATTTATTACCAAAAACATGATCCAGGTGGCAGTGGGTATTAATGAGGGCCACCGGTTGAATGCCCCTTCTTAATATAAAGTCCTTTAAAGTCTGGGTTTCGGCCGGGAAAAAAGTGCCTGGGTCGAAAATCAGGGCGTGGCCCTTTTCATTAAAAAGCACGTAGGTATTTTCCTGAAAGGGGTTAAACGTAAAGACTTCTATTGTAAACATAAGAATGGACTTAAGAAAAATAATTGAATAAGGTATATATATAGAATTTTATGTATCTGGATGCAATAGCCACTGAATCTCTCCAAACTGAAAATAAGGCACTGGTGCTCCGCTGATCCATAACCTGCCCTGTGCGTCCACTGCCTCAATAATAACATCTAGTATTTGCGGTTGTTCCATGTCTGAAGATTGGTACTGAATAGTAACCATTTGATTTTTAGCGAATAACACGGTGTTATAGTCTAAAATCAGCCCGCTGGCGTCCAGTAAAAACTGTTGGTAGCGATTTTCCAGAAAACGGCAGAGTTCTGTGGCGCTTGACTCAATGTCATATTGTTTGCCGGTAATTTGTCTAAGCGAGACGGCTTTAATAGCCATTTCTGCAGGAAAGCTGGTCTGGTTCATGTTAATCCCCATTCCGGCTATAGCCCACTGCCAATTTTGTCCTTTTATATTGTTTTCAATTAAAATACCGACTGCCTTTCTGTCCGACCAGTAAATGTCATTCGGCCATTTTATCCTGGTTTTTTCTCCGCCGTAATGGCTGAAAAAGTCAAAAACACCCAGGGCGATGGCCATACTGAGCTCAAAATTCCTGGTAAGAGAAATGCCTTTGGTGTCTAAAACAACCGACAGGGCTATGTTTTGGCCGGGAGCCCCCTGCCAGCTACGGCCTCTTTGTCCTTTTCCCTTGGATTGGAACCTGGCCAGTATTGCATGGCCGTGCTTTGCCAATCCTTGCAAGGCCAGACCGGTGGCATAGTTGTTGGAACTCTCTACTTCGTCCAGAATCGTTAAGGGATTACCAATCATGGATTTTCAGTGAAATTAGCGAAAAGAATTACTATTTTTGCGAAGATAGGTCAATCAAACCCGATTTCAGGGAACTATTAAAAGTTAAAATTCTGGTTAGACAGGAATGTTTATCCAAATTAAGCTATTTTTAAATTAATCTAATTTTAATATTGACGACAAAAGCGAAAAAGGAAACTCCGGCAAAAGTGACCAGACTGGCAAAAAACGCTAAACTGATCCAAACGATCATTGCAGCCATACAGGCCAAAAAAGGTTCTAATATCCTTTCTCTAGATTTGAGAAACATTCCGGAAGCAGTAGCTGATTTCTTTATAATATGTGAGGCAGATAGCACGACACAGGTAAAAGCAATCGGAGATTATATAGAAAAAGAAGTAAAAGAAAACTTAGGCGAGAATGCCTTCCATGCAGAAGGCAAGGGATCGCTCAACTGGGTACTGGTTGATTTTGTAAATGTTGTGGCACATGTCATGTTGCCAGAGACCAGAAGGCTGTATAGCCTGGAGGAACTCTGGTGTGATGCGCCGGAACAGAAATATGAATCCTGACCCCTAACAAATGTTAATAATCGAGCAATTACATAAACAACTGCAATAAGGTTTGCAGGATTTCAATCATTTATGGCACAAAACAACGACAAAAGAAGAATACCGAACCTTGGCGGAGGCCTCGGGTCAAACAATGGCCGTAAACCTTCAAAAGGTCCAAGTATTTACTGGATATATGGTTTGATTGTTATTGCTATTATCGGGTATAGCTATTTTGCTAAACAAAGTCCCGATAGAGTAACCATCACACAACCCACCTTCACACAAGACTTGCTGGCCCAAGGCGATGTGACAAAACTTGAACTGGTAGACAATGCCGAGAGTTATGTACGGGTATATATTAACAAGGACAGCCTGGGCAAGCCATTTTATAAGCAGACCTTTAAGGATCGTTTAGTCAGCCTGGATAATTATGCCAATGAGCCTTTATTCCAGTTTAGGGTGGTTGATCTTAAAGGATTCCAGGCACAGTTAAATGATTTTCTGGCAGCGAATCCCCAGATTAAGCAACCGGATATAGGCGTCGTCAGCGATACCAATTTCTGGAGCAGCCCGATTTTCAGCACCCTGATTACTTTGGTAGGCCTGGCCCTTATCTGGATTTTGATGATGCGTAAGATGAGCGGAGGCATGGGTGGTGGCACCGGTGGCGGAGGGGGTATCTTCTCCGTAGGCAAATCCAAGGCGCAGTTATTTGAGAAGGGCTCTAAAATGGATATCACTTTCAAGGACGTGGCGGGACTTGATGAAGCCAAAGTAGAAGTCATGGAGATTGTGGACTTTCTTAAGAGTCCAAAGAAATATACCAATCTGGGAGGGAAGATTCCCAAAGGGGCCTTGTTGGTAGGGCCGCCCGGAACCGGTAAGACCTTGCTGGCCAAAGCGATGGCCGGTGAGGCGCAAGTGCCTTTCTTCTCTATGTCCGGTTCGGACTTTGTAGAGATGTTTGTTGGGGTAGGTGCCAGTCGGGTACGTGACCTTTTCAAACAGGCCAGAGAAAAAGCACCTTGTATTATCTTTATTGATGAGATCGATGCGATTGGTCGGGCCAGAGGCAAAAATGCCATGATGAGTAATGATGAAAGAGAAAATACCTTAAATCAGCTCCTGGTAGAAATGGACGGTTTTGGCGGCGACAGCGGTATTATCATCCTGGCAGCCACCAACAGACCGGATGTGCTGGATAGTGCCTTGCTTCGTCCCGGACGTTTTGACCGTCAGATCTCTATTGACCGTCCAGACGTAAAAGGCAGAGAAGATATCTTCCGGGTACATTTAAAACCCATTAAAGTATCCCAGTCTCTTGATATTCATAAGTTGGCAGAACAAACACCGGGCTTTGCCGGTGCGGATATTGCCAATATCTGTAATGAAGCAGCCCTAATTGCTGCCAGAAAGGGCAAAGATGGCGTAGATATGGCAGATTTCAATGATGCCATCGATAGAGTGATCGGCGGTCTGGAAAAGAAAAACAAGATCATCGCTCCTCATGAAAAAGAGATTATCGCTTATCACGAGGCAGGTCACGCAATCTGCGGCTGGTTTTTGGAACATGCCTACCCACTGTTAAAAGTGACAATTGTACCCAGAGGTACCGCTGCACTGGGATACGCACAGTATACCCCTAAGGAGCAGTACTTATATAATACTGATCAGTTACTGGATCAGATTTGTATGACCTTAGGAGGCCGGGCCTCCGAACAGATTTTCTTTGGTAAAATCTCTACGGGTGCCTCCAACGATCTGCAACAGGTTACCCGCACGGCCTATTCTATGATTACTGTGTATGGTATGAATGAGAAGGTAGGGAATCTGAGCTATTACGATCCGCAGCAGGAAAATCAGTTTACAAAACCTTTTAGTGAGGAGACCGGAAAATTGATTGACGAGCAGGCAAGAGAGCTGGTAGAAAATGCCTATAAGCGTACCCTGGCCCTTTTAACACAGCGTAAGGAAGAAGTGGAGAAACTGGCAAAGGCGCTACTGGAAAAAGAAGTGCTCTTTAAGAGTGATGTGGAGGCCTTGATTGGCAAGCGCCCACATGATGATGAGCCGGAGGAAGAAGACCCGCAACCAGCAGGGCTTAGCGAAGGCGTGCCGCCGTATGACGGTTCTATCAAACAGGTGCCTTCCGCTTCCAGTGAAGAGCAGCAAAATAAAAGCAATATCGCCTGAGGATAACCTTATTCAACAGTCCGGTATACAGCAAATATAAAAAGCGTAAAAGCATCAAGGGAAATGCCTATCTGACCAGTTTTGAGCTGTGTAGGTAGGCATTTTCCCATTTGCGCAGTACCTTTATTTCATAGAACACACAAACCGAGAGACATCCAGATTATGAAAACCGTAACGGCCAAGGAACAGATATTAAACCGAATAAAAAAAGCCCTTTCTCAGAGCACTCCCATGCCATTTACTGAGAAACAAAGCATGTCCAGCCGACAGGTGCTTCAGCCTAAAACAGAAGAGCTGACTGTGCTATTTGCCGAGAACTTCTCCGCTGTCCAGGGGCAGTTTATTTATTGCGTGGACGAGGCCGAGCTGGTGGCAAAAATAACAGACCTGCAACAGCATAGAAATTGGCCGAGGATTTTCTGCCGGGAAACGGCCCTGATCGATCTTTTGCAAAAGCATGATTTTAGGGGGCTTGAGTTTAGCCCGCAGGCAGGGGCACCGGTAGCTGTTACCGGCTGCGAGAAGCTGATCGCCAGAACGGGCAGCATTATGATGAGTACGCGTCAGACCAGTGGCAGAACGACCAGTGTATATACGCCCATTCATATCTGTGTTGCCTTTACCAGTCAACTGGTCTATGACATTGAAGAAGGCCTGACTTTTATACAGCAAGGGCAAAAAAATATGCCCTCCCTTATTACCCTGGCCACCGGTCCCAGCCGGACAGCCGATATCGAAAAGACCTTGGTAGTGGGTATACACGGCCCGGGAGAAGTGTATTGTTTTGTAGTGGAGGATCAATTCGCCTAATCAGATGTAGATTAAAATGACAAATCCAATTTCACAACCTATCGTACTGCAGGAGGCCCGCCCAGAAAGGCAGGTTTATTTTCTGTCGGATTTTCATCTGGGCGCGCCGGATTATAATGCCAGCTTAATTAGGGAGCGAAAGATCCTGCAATTTCTGGATAGTATAGAAGGCAAAACAGCTGAACTATTTATTCTGGGGGATATGTTCGATTTTTGGTACGAATATAAACAGGTCGTGCCCAAAAATTATGTTCGGTTACTGGGCAGGCTGGCTGCTATTGCTGATAAAGGAACCAGGATTCACTTTTTTGTGGGTAACCATGATATGTGGATGAAAGATTATTTTGAAAAGGAATTAGGAATTAAGGTTTATTTTCAGGAGCAGACTTTTCAGTCAGGCACTACCCGTTTTTATATAGCGCATGGGGATGGTTTAGGTCCCGGAGATAAAGGCTATAAATTTTTAAAGAAGATTTTCAGAAGTAAATTCTGTAATTGGCTCTTTGGCAAACTACATCCAGACTGGGGTATAGGCCTGGCCAATTATTTCAGTCGTAAAAGCAGGGCTAAGACAGGTACAGCAGATGACAGTTGGATTGGGGAAGATCAGGAATGGCTGGTGATTCATTCAAAGGAAGTGCTGCAACAGCATCATTTTGACTATTTTGTCTATGGACACCGGCATTATCCCATACAACTGGATCTAGCATCGAGTAACGCAAAGCACGGACAAAAGAGTCAATATATCAATTTAGGGGATTGGATTACTAATTTTACCTACGCCAGTTTTGATGGCACAAAAATGCAACTCCATAAATGGGACATTTAATAAAATACGGTCAGGGAACAAAAGGGCAGCATGCTTTTTCGGGCTATTTTCCGCTCATGGAGAGCCGTGTACCCCAGGGAACTGCTTTTAATGGCCGGTTACCATTCACGTTGTTCTTTGTGCCTCTGCTGCTATTATTTACCGCCTTGAGCAATCCCGTAACAGGGCAAGTAGATTATTCCCGAGCCGGTCAGCCGGCTGATCAATCCGATGCGCAGACCACTAGTCAATCAACTTACGCATCGGTAAATCCGGCTCCCCTCCATATAAAAGGGGATTTTAAACATTTTGAACTGGATAAGTTGGGCAATTTATTTTTAATCAGTCAGGGGGGCAGTAAAATTATCCAGTATGACCTAAAGGGAGACTCTATAAATCATTATGATAATATCAGCAGTTATGGGGCAATCAGCGAGCTAGATGTGGCTAATCCGCTTAAAATAGCGGTCTATTATAGAGATTATGCCACCATTGTTGTGTTGGACCGGTTTTTAAGTCCGGTGAACACCATAGATTTAAGAAATGCTGGTATATGGGAAGCGCAGACGATTGCCACCAGCTATGACAACCAATATTGGGTCTATGATAAACATGAGGCTAAGATTAAAAAAATAAACGGCCAGGGCAAAGTTACTTTTGCCAGCAACGACCTAAGGCAGGTCTTTGATGATGGGGTGGATCCCATCAGATTAATAGATCGTGATGGATGGTTATATGCCTATGATCCGGGTTATGGATGGTATATTTTCGATTATTATGGTGCTTTAAATCAAAGAATACCTGCCAAAGGGCTAAAGGATATACACGTAACAGATGGTGTTTTAACGGCGCGCATAGATAAGGCCGGACAGCCTTATCTATGGATAATGGATGCCGATCCACGTAAATTGGGTGCGGTTCCGCTGGAAAAACCATTGTTGATAAATGGTATCATGGATCGCACTTCTATTGAAGTACGCCAATCCATGTATCTGGGAAGAACCGGTGAACTCTTGTTATTAACGGATAAAGGCTTTGTAAGAGAACCGATGAGCATCCGTTAAAGAACGGTAATAACGGTCCTTTAAAAGGGCCGGCATCGATTAACAATCAGTTATTTTTACATAATCACGATCACTTATGACAGACAATTTCTTACAACAGGAGATCTTAAACAATAAGATAGAGCAGTGGCTGATTGCGCTGGGCATTATTGTTTTTATGGTACTTTTTGCTCAGGGCATTTCCAGGCTGGTAGCCTGGTTTAGCGTCAGGTATTTAACTAAGGTAGATCATAAAAATTTTAAGGAGACCATCAATGACCGTTTAGTTAAGCCGTTGAGCCGTTTTTTATTCTGGTTGATTACTGTCATTGCCTTAAATAATCTGGTTTTCCCTAAGGCCTGGGATTTTCTGGTTTTTAAAATGCATTTTAGCAGTCTGGTACACAAGGTGGCCATGTCTATGGTGATCTTACTGTTCTTTAATATGCTCATAGGGGTCGTATATATGATTGCAACCGTTTTTAAAAGATCAGCTACCAGAAGGGGAGACCGGTCCATGATTCAACTGGCTTCCTTACTCTCGGATTTGATTCGGGCTATAATGGCCGTGCTCTGTATTTTAGTGATTTTTAAGACCCTGTTTAATATCAATGCCGGCTCCTTTGCAACCAGTATCGGTTTAGTCACGGCAGCACTTGCCCTGGCGGCCAAAGACACCGTTGAGAATATTATCTGTTCAATTATTATATTGCTGGATAAACCCTTTTTACTGGGTGATTATATTACGGTAAACGGTGTAAGTGGGAATGTGGAAAGAATCGGTCTTAGAAGAACCGTCCTTAGGACCGATACCAAAACGCTCGTCAGTGTTCCCAACAGAGACCTGACAGGTAATAAACTGGAAAATGTCAGTAATCAGACTTTTAGACGCTTCCGTCAGGAACTTCGGTTAATGGCGGATAGTGGAGCCCCTCAGATAGAGGCTTTGGTCACAGCTGTTAAGGGAATCATTTTGGCTGAAGGCGCCAAGATGACCTCACATAATGTATTTTTTAAAAACACCGGTAACCAGGGGAATATCATTTATATGGAATATTTTGTTTCAATAAATATGTCCTATGCCGATTTTTGCCAATTGAACCAAAAAATCAATCTGGCCATCGTGGCCAAAATGGAGGAACTGCAGCTGCGGCAAGCTGTTATTGTGGCAGATTTAAGTAAGTAGCAAGGGTAAAGGCAGACGCCTACATCAACCTGTTCGTTCACTATTCTTTTTTGAATGATACGCTGGTATATTCACCGGTAATTTTCTTCTAATAAAGCATACATCAGCGCTGTTGTGTAGACATCAAAGGGGCTCAGATCTGAGAAAATAGGGCACGCCCATCATTTTTATGGCAGTGCGTGTGATGATTTTTATATTTTTTCTGTAAGGTCGGAATATTGATCAGTAGGCCCATCCTGTTTTTAGACATAAAAAAGAGGAGTCGTTATTAAATTTATTCTTTGATCCAAACAGGTTAAAATGATCGCTTTTGTAAACTTTATTTACTAAAGCCCGAAATGTGTATTTTTGTTGGTGCACCTAGCTGCAAAAAAAAATACGGGCAAAGCCGTGTAAGAAAGATATCTCTCTTAATCATTTAACTTTGATTGAAGTTGTATAAAATCCTGCCAATCGCAAGGCCCCCGATAACACAAAATGGTTATGGGGGCCTTACTATTTTTAAATCAAATTTATCTCGTCTGTTTAGGTCGGATAGCGTTCCTTTTACCAGGTCACAATCGTCCATTCAGCTTTAAAATTTTCCCCTGGGTCCAGACTGTGGATGCCTTCTTTTTCTTCCAGTTTGCCGGTACTGTGTACACTGTCTGTGATACCTAGCCAGGGCTCAATGCAGACAAAGTCCGCATCTTTCGCACTCCAGATACCCATATAAGGGAACCCTTTAAAATCAACGGTCAGCCCATTGTCGGATTTTTCGCTTTCCAGTTTAATTGAACTGGACTGAAGGGTTTTAAAAACAATCGCATCCTGATAAAAAAGCGATTTTTTCAGGGGAAGTTCATCGGTGTTTTTCAAAAACACTTCAGGGTCTTCTGCAAGCAGGCCCTGATCTGTCAGCGGATAACGGGCCGTATTTTCAAACTCATTAAAGCTTAGGACATAATCCTCGAAGGAGGTCCCCTGCGTTAATGGTACTTTGAAGGCTGGATGCGCACCAATAGAAAACCAAATAATTTTTTCATCCTGATTAATCACCTCATATTGAATATGGACTTTGTTTTCATCTATGCGGTAGTGGATTCTGAGCTCAAAATAAAAAGGGTAATTGGCCAGGGTTTTGGTTGTCTGCTGCAAAGAGAATGTAATATCCGTATCTGTCTTACTGAGTACCGTAAATTCCATATCCCGGGCAAATCCATGTCTGGAAAGTTGATAGGTCTGATTATTATATTGGTACTGACCATCTTTCAGGCTACCTACGATGGGGAATAGTACGGGACTGTGCTTGCCCCAAAAAGCGGGGTCCCCGCTCCACATGTAATCCAGGCCTGTTTGTTTATTGTAAATCTTTTGGAGTTCCGCTCCTTTAGCGGCAATGGTAATTTCTAATTGTTCGTTCTGTAATGTATACATAAATGGTTTTATTCGTCAGCGACTTTTTCATCTTCCAGATTGGCCAGCATTCTGGTGCTTCTTTTCTGCATCGGGTTGGCATGATTCTCATCAAAGAATTCTCTTTCACGGATGACATCTACACATTTGTAGAGTGCGGCTAAAAATGATTCATATTTAGCAATGCCTTTTCCCGCAATATCAAAGGCTGTTCCATGGTCGGGGCTGGTTCTGACAATAGGAAGCCCGGCAGTGTAGTTAACGCCTTCTCCGGTAGCCAGGGATTTAAAAGGAATCAGGCCCTGGTCATGGTACATGGCCAGCACAGCATCAAACTGCTGGTAGGAACCCCGGGCAAAAAAGGCATCGGCACTATAAGGGCCGAAGGCCAGAATGCCTTTTTGTTTGGCTTCCTTAATCGCAGGAACAATAATCTTTTGCTCTTCATCACCGATCAGTCCCTCATCCCCCGCATGAGGATTGAGGCCTAAAACGGCTATTTTGGGTTTATTGATATTAAAGTCTCTTTGTAAACTGCTTTGCATAATAGCCAGTTTGGCCAAAATGGCCTCCCCCGTAATATGGCTGGCCACCTCTGAGATAGGAATATGCTCGGTTACCACGGCTACCCGCATGTTTTCAGCGACCATCATCATCACGACATCAGACTGCTCAAAACTATCTCTCAGGTAGGGGGTATGCCCGCTATAATGAAAACTGTCCGACTGGATCGTCTTTTTATGAATAGGAGCGGTCACGAGCCCTTGTATTTTGCCAGATTTCAGGTCGGCTACAGCAGCCTGCAGCGATAAAAAGGCATATTTGCCTCCCTCAGGTTCCAGTTGGCCTGGATGAATGGCCACTTCTTCCTCCCAGCAATTCATTAAATTGGCTTGCTTAAAATTGAGTTTGCCATCTTCTCTGATAATAGAAAATTGAAAATTATTATCCCGGATGGATTTTCTATAAAAGTTCAGACATTTACTGTTGGCATAGATAATAGGGGTGCAAACCTCCAGTATCCTATTGTCACTCAGTGCTTTAATAATGATTTCCAGACCGATACCATTGAGGTCACCGCAACTTAATCCGATAACAGGCCTTGATAGTTCCTGACTCATTCAAAATTGTTTTTACTGGGTAAATGTACCACTTTTCAGGAAGTTTTTGGAGCTATGTGTAACATTTGGGGGCGAACAATCGTTAAAGTAAGAAATTAAATACAGGGAAAATGGAGGAAAGCTCCTCTCTCCATTATCCATCAGGGGCCCCAAAATCAGGAAGGCTGGAACATTTGACTGCTTTTAAGGCAGTGGGCTGTTAATTCTGTAAATATCCAGCTACAAACCACAATTTTGGGTTCAAGTTTGCGTTAGAGATTAAGTTTTAGGGCGTAGCGTATCACATTTATTAAAAACGGTCTTTAAAGTGATATAAACATAAAATAAATACAAAACTTCTTGACTACCTATGGCATTTAAGCTGGCAGCTGTTTGAGTATACCAGAATTGAGAAAAAGATCAAAATCTGCAAAACCAAATTAGACCGTCATAGGGATATCAAATAGTAACTGAGTAAAACGGTTAGTGGCTGCGTATTTATACTAAAATAGAACTGTATTGAAACTAAGTGTAATTATTGTTAATTATAATGTCCGGTATTTTCTGGCACATTGTCTGGCTTCCGTA
>Ga0164242_10007968_pt1 | contig 11545 bp, 4 predicted proteins | sample OricomgcompostMG_FD_108783 | JGI IMG/M metagenome (GOLD analysis project Ga0164242, IMG submission 108783) | Miracle-Growth compost microbial communities from Emeryville, California, USA - Original compost - Miracle growth compost (MG) ... | reverse complement strand
GATAAGTATTATTTGAATGAAATCAACCCTGACGAGGGAACCGATTATCTGAGTTATTCCGAAGGGACAAAAGATATATCAACATCCTTTTATTTACAAGCCAGACTAAATTACTCGCATACTTTCGGAAGCAAGAACAATTTAAACGCCATGATCGTATATATGCAGGAGAGCAAGTCCAACGCAAATGCAGGAACGCTCCAGAAATCATTGCCTTCACGTAATTTAGGGGTCTCTGGGAGGTTGACTTACGATTATGATAGTAGATATTATGCAGAATTTAATTTTGGTTATAATGGTTCTGAGCGTTTTGATGTACGGCACCGTTTTGGATTCTTTCCTTCTGCGGGTGTTGCCTGGACGATTTCTAATGAACCATTCTTTGCTCCTTTAAAAGGTACTGTTTCCAATTTGAAACTTCGGGCTACCTACGGATTGATTGGTAATGATGCAATCGGAACAGTAGATGATCGGTTCTTCTATTTATCTACGGTCAATATGGATGACCCTGCCAAAAGTGCAACTTTTGGACAGGACTTAAATTTCAGTTCAGTTGGTATATCCATTTCAAGATATGCTGATCCGAATATTACATGGGAAACCTCTACACAGACAAATTTTGCAATGGATCTGAGTTTATGGAACAAGCTTGATATTACGGCCGAGTATTATACACAGGTGCGTAAAAATATCCTGATGAATCGCGCTTCCATACCTGTTGAGGCAGGATTTTCAGCACCCATAAGGGCAAATGTGGGTGAGGCCAGAGGCAATGGTGTTGATTTATCCCTGAATTATAAACAAAGCTTTAATAATTCACTCTGGGCTTCTGTTATGGGTAATTTTACTTATGCCTTAACTAAATATTCAAAATATGAAGAACCTAATTACCCGGATGCCTACAGAAGCCATATAGGCGTTCCCGTTAACGAACAATATGGGCTCATAGCAGAAAGGCTTTTTGTAGACGATGCGGATGCGGCAAACTCGCCTTTTCAAAATTACGGTGTATATGGCGGGGGGGATATTAAATACTTGGATATCAACCATGATGGTCAAATAACCGACGCGGATAAAGTACCGATAGGCTATCCTACCACCCCTGAAATAATTTATGGCTTTGGATTTTCCATGGGGTATAAGGGGTTTGACTTTTCAGCTTTTTTTCAGGGGTTGGCGCATGAGTCATTTTGGTTAAACGTGGATCCATATTCTGCCTCTAATACTGCTTCTACCATCCCTTTTATCAATAATGCACAGCTGCTTAAAGCTTATGCAGACAGTCATTGGTCTGAAGATAACCAGGATATTTATGCCGTTTGGCCTAGATTCAGCAATAGCCTAAATGCAAATGATGAACAAAGGAGTACCTGGTTTATGCGTAACGGTGCATTTTTGAGACTAAAGCAGGTGGAAATAGGTTATACGCTATCTCCTAAGATACAAAAGAAAATCCATACTTCAGGTTGTCGCATATATCTGAATGCTACAAATTTGTTTAGCATTAGTCATTTTAATATGTGGGATCCTGAAATGGGTGGCAACGGACTAGGCTATCCTGTACAGCGGATTTTAAATGTCGGTTTAAACGTTAATATAAATTAAACAAACGATTGGACATGCGTATAATATTGACAGAATATAAAAATCATACAATGAAAAGATTATTTTTTATAATGCTAACGTGCTTGTTGTGCTCGATATCAATAAGTTCCTGCAAGAAATATTTGGATATCGTACCCGATAATATTGCCACCCTGGACAATGCTTTTCTTAACCGCACAGAAGCGCAGAAATATTTATTCACCTGCTATTCGTATATGCCGCATAATGGTGATATTAACGATGATCCTGCAATGTGTGCGGGGGATGAAATATGGCGGGTAACATCGGCTAGCGGTTATAGTGATATTGCCAGAGGATTCCAACATGTTGTGGGGCCATTAGGGGATAAATGGGGAACTTTGTTTCAAGCCATAAATGATTGCAACACGTTTTTGGATAATATCGAAAAAGTGCCGGATATGGATGAAAGTGAGAAAAGGCGTTGGTATTCTGAAGTGCTGTTTTTAAAGGCATACTACAATTTTTACCTGATTAAAATGTATGGGCCTATTCCGCTTATGAAAACCAATATATCTGTTGATGCAGATGAAGAAAAAACAAAAATCTATCGGGCACCGATGGATTCATGTTTCAATTATATTGTTCAATTATTGGATCAGGCCGAATTGAACCTTCCGTTGACCATTGATAATCCACAACAGGAACTAGGTCGGATTACACAACCCATTGATAGAGCTTTGAAAGCTAAGGTGTTGGTATATGCGGCCAGTCCTTTATTTAATGGAAATAAGGATGAAAATACGTTATTGGGTGCGGATAAGAAACCCTTATTCAACCAAACGGTTGTCAAAGCAAAATGGGATTCTGCCGTTATTGCCTGCAAAGAGGCAATAGACGTATGTCATCAAGCGGGCATTTCTTTGTATCATTATCAACCTGATTTGCTGCATTCAAATTTATCTGATACGATTATCACGCAATTAAGTATTAGAAACAGTGTTTGTGAAAGATGGAATTCAGAGTTAATTTGGGGGAATACCCAATATAATAATTCTAGTATGCAAACAATCATGACACCGGAGATTGATCCGGCGTATGCGGACAACTTTAGATTAAGAGGGGAATTGTCGCCGCCTTTAAAGATTGCCGAAATGTTTTATACAAATCATGGTGTTCCGATCTCAGAAGACAAACAGTGGCAATATAATGATCGATATAATCTTCAAACCTCTTCTGATTCTGATAAATTATATATAGAAAAAGATTATACAAGTGCCCACCTCAACTTTGACCGTGAACCTCGTTTTTATGCAGATCTTGCCTTTGATGGTAGTATTTGGTATGGCCAGGGAAAATATGATGATAAGCAGCCCTTATTTTATATTACCCAATTATATAATGATTTAAATGGGAGTTTCAGAGAGGGTCTGGGGACTGTTACCGGGTATTTTATTAAAAAATTAATCTATTATCAAAATGTAATTTCTGCCGGTAATACTTATTCAACCACTGCCTATCCTTTTCCAATTATTCGACTTTCTGATTTGTATTTGTTGTATTCAGAGGCGGTTAATGAAAGTCAGGGACCCGTGTCTGAAGCATTAAATTATATGGATTCCGTTCGCCTAAGAGCAGGCATTCCCACCGTGGAGGATGCGTGGACGAAATATTCAAATAATCCTTCAGAATACAAGACGCAAACCGGATTTAGGAAAATTGTGCATAATGAAAGATTAATTGAATTGGCATTTGAAGGACAAAGGTTTTGGGATTTAAGAAGATGGAAAGAGTCCACGACGGAATTAAATGAACTAATTACGTCATGGGATTTGAAACAGATAACCCCTGCCAACTATTACAGACCCTTAACTGTTTTTGATCAGAAGTTTGGCGCAAAAGATTATTTCTGGCCAATTGCCGAAAGTACACTTGAGCGGAATCCGAATTTAGTCCAGAATATAGGATGGCAATAATTTTAATTAAAAAAGCGTAAAAGAAGGAATATTTTATTAGACATTTCAAAATACGGCAATGAAATTAAATATAGAAAAAATAATGCGTATAAAGTCAGCAATTTTAACGATGATCGCCATCGTAGCTGTTATTTGCAGTTGTAAAAAAGAAGGAAGACTGGACTATATGGATGCAAATACGCCTGCTCCTGCACAAATAAGCGATATTAAAATAAATCCAACACCAGGAGGAGCAATTCTGACCTATAAAATTCCTGATGACCCCAATTTCTATTATGCAAAGGCGGTCTATGAAATCCAGCCAAATGTATTCAGGGAAGCCAAAGCATCTCTATACAATGATACATTAAAACTGGTCGGATTTGGCGATTCGCTTTTGCATGACGTTAAAATTTACAGTGTAGGTAAAAATGAGAAGGCGTCAGAACCGATTACTAAGCAGGTAAAACCTTTAACCCCTGCAGTACTTTCTGTCTTTAAAACGGTTCAAATTGTATCTACTTTCGGGGGCGTGCAAGTAAATTTCAAAAATCCCTCTATGGATAACTTGGCTATCATCGTTATGAAAGATACAACCAACAATAATACCTGGAGTACATTAGAAACTTTTTATACCGCAGCAGACAGTGGCAAATTTTCCATTCGTGGACAGGATGCTGTGACTCAAAAATATGCGGTTTATATTAGAGATCGGTGGTACAATAAATCGGATACCTTACAAAAGACGCTAAAACCGATTTTTGAACAAGCCATTCCTAAAAATACCTGGAGCGCGCTGGTCTTACCCACAGATCAAACTGCCGTTGCTGAAAACCAATATCAATTGTCTAATTTATGGGATGGACAATTTCCTGTATTGACTTCTGGATCCTATAACTCCTCAAATAGTGCGACGATACCGCAATGGTTTACCATTGATCTGGGGCAAGAGGTGGTGATGAGTAGGGTTGTGGAACATCAAATAAGTAATGCGGGTCACTGCTATACAGGTGCCGCACCGAAAGTTGTGGAAATATGGGGCTCAAACAACCCTGCTACTGATGGTAGTTGGGCAAGTTGGGATTCGCTGGGTACATTTCAGTCTTTTAAACCTTCTGGTTTACCGTTAGGGCAGGTTACAGATCAGGACATTAATTATGCCTGTATCCAGGGAGAGAATTTTGAGTTTGATCATATATTACCCGCTTACAGATATATACGTTGGAAAACGGATCAAACTTATTCAAGTTCGGGACAAGTTGGATTCGCGGAATTGGATGTTTATGGCCAAATAGTAAAATAACAAGATGGCTTTCATTGTTGATTGATTGTATATAAATAATTTTTATGAAAAGATTTGTTGCATATATAACTGTTTTAGGTTTTTTGTTCCTTGTATTTTCCCGTTGTCAGAAAATGGATGACTCCTATAAAAAATATGTTGTGCCAGGCGGGTTAACCTATCCTGAAAAGGTCATTAAACCAGTGGTGCATTCAGGTAGAAATAGAGTTGCTATTACCTGGCTGAAAGGAACTGACCCATCTGTCATTAAAGCGAAGATTTATTGGAATAATTATACTGATTCCGTTTCGGTCGATGTTGGGAAGGATAAGGATTCAATCGATGTGGTCATTGATAATTTGCCCGAACAGCAGTATACCTTTGACATTGTAACCTTTAACAATAAAGGGGATAAGTCAGTTCCCTCAGAGGTTTTAGGGAATGTGTATGGTGATTCCTATGCGCTGGGGTTGCTCAATCGACCCGTTAATCAAATAAGAGATGAAGACGGTGATACGATTCACATACTGTGGGGTGCTGCTGATATTACAGGCGGCGCTTATATGTCAGAAGTTGATTATGTTAATTCAGATGCCGACACAGTTGTTGCACGCTTCCCCGTTTCCGCTGACTCTTCAGAGATTACGGACATTAAGAAAGGAACTGTATTCAATTATCGCACAATTTTCCTACCGGATTCACTTGCAATAGATACTTTTTATACCGCTTACCAATCGATGCTGGTAACGTTGCCTCCAGTGGAATACGACCGCACCGGTTGGACAGCATTGGCCGAAGATTATGACGTTCCTACGGGAAGAGTGCCGCAGAATGTTTTGGACAATAATATTAGCACCGTTTGGCACATGAATAAATCGCTTCCGTATCCGCATCATATTACCATAGATATGCATAACGAGAATCAGTTAAATGGCTTGACCTTTATTCAACGTACACCTTTGGATGGAGCGGCTAAATTAATTGAAATACAAATCAGCGATGATGGTGAAAATTGGACGTCTTTAGGCAATTTTACTTTAGAAAATACAGGTGATAAGCAATTTGTGGATTTGCCAGAAGCGGTTAATGCTCGATACTTTAAGGTATTTGTTAAATCTGATTATAAAAACAGCACCTTTACAGCTATCGCTGAAATAGGGGGTTATAAGAGGTAGACCTTTCATTATGGTCCCTTAAATCCGACAAAACCATTAATTGTGCATATTTAAAACTTAACTTAAAGATGGCAAGAAAATCTCATTACTTACTGCTTTTGTTACTGCTTTCTGGCCTTTTTTCAGCTTGTTCAAAACACGCCATTGAAGATAATATGGTCGTTGTGGACGCAGTTGGCGAACTTATTTCGCCAGTAGATAACATTGCGCTGAACCTTACAAAGGAGCTGCCTGCTGTAAAATTTGAATGGCAGGCAGCAGCGGCAAGCAGTGGAATCACCCCAAAATATGAAATCATATTTTTTAAAGAGAATGCAATTCCCTCTGAAGCCATTTCCAAAATAGCAGCTACAACGACCAATACGGTTTTAAGTGAGGAGCAACTCAATGAAATTGCTGAGAAAGCAGGGATTGACATTGGCTCAAGTGGCATCATTAATTGGGTCGTGCGGGCGTATTCGGGAGGAGTCTCTACGTTTTCCAAACAAATACATAGACTTGAAATTAAACGATTTAACCCTGTTGAGCCCATTACTAAATTGTTTCTGACCGGTAGTGGAAGTGAATTTGGAGAGAATATTTCTGATGCAATGGCCTTTGATAAGCGTTCTGATTCTGAATTTGTGATTTTTTCAAAACTTACCGCCGGGCAGCCCTTTAAGGTCACCAATAATAATGATGGGGACAATATCCGTTCTTTTTCAATAAAAAATGACCAATTAGTGGAAGATGATGGCTCAGATATCACCGTGCAAAAGACCGGCGTTTATAGCATACGGGTGAATACTTCCACTCTAGCGGCAACAATGAAGCCGGTGACCGACCTCTCTTTATTCTACTGTATAAAATCCAGGGGAATGAAACTTGATTATATAGGTCACGGGAAGTGGAACGGAATTGCCCTTATTTCTTTTACGAAAGAAGCCTGGGGAGACGAAAAACGCTACAAATTCAGGATGACTGAGGGCGGGGTAGATAAATTTCTGGAAAAAGCATCTGACACCTCCACGTCTATGACAGAAGATATCATTACGGATCAGGGAGCGCAGCTATGGAGCGGTGTATGGTCCTATGATAATTCATTGAAGGATCAATGGGTCCAGGTTGTTGTGGATATGTCGAATTATACCAACAGCTTTAAAGTGGTACCCGAGGATTTTAGCGGTATTGGGTCATCCTGGGAGGCACTGGCCGAAAGAAGTAGTTCAGATTTTCTAAAAGGTTATTGGAATACCACTGAAGATCATTTCAACAACAGCTTGTCAGGAACCGTTAATCCACATGATTATTGGCCAGAGGCACATGCTATCGATGTGATTATAGATGCTTATTTAAGAAGCGGGGAGGCAAAATATAAACAAATAATTTATGATTTTTATGATGGAGTTAAACAAAAAAATGGAGGTACGTTTAAAAATGCTTATTACGATGATATGGCCTGGCATGGCCTGGCCCATCTTCGTGCCTTTGAGGCAACGGGTGACACTCGGTACGAGACGTCAGCCCGAGATTTATATCATTGGGTTTTGCAGGGATGGGATGACGCAGGTGATGGTATCAAACAACGAGATGATCCGTCCAGCGGAATAGGGGTGCCTTCCACGGGTCCTGCCACTATTATGGCCATCAGAAGATGGGTTAAATATGGCGATAGTGAAGTAGTAGATGGTCTGAACGACTTGCAATGGGCCAAAAAAATGTATGATGGCATGAGAAAATACAAATACGACCCCACAACAGGTGCTGTCTATGACGGTGCGGCGGATAAAACCAGTGTTTGGACCTATAATGCGGGAACTTTTATGGGTGCAGCTATGGAGTTGTATGATGTAACCCGGGAGCAACAGTACCTTGATGATGCAATAAAAACAGCTGACTGGACTTTGGCTAACTTGTCGCTGAAGACACCAGGTAATCGAATTTTGAGTGATTGGGCGGAGCAGCAGGATAATGATGTGAATCTATTTAAAGGTATATTTATGCGGTATTTTACGAGATTAATCATGGAGCCCGACCTCCCGGCAAGCAAACGCAGTGATTACGTCAAATTTATCGAGTATAATGCAAAAGCCTTGGTGACTTATGCTTCTGCGATTACTGATAACAACATCATGATATACAATTATGGTTGGTATTTCAAACCTTCGGATGCTTTCTTAAGGGCACAGACTAGTGGCTGCACACTTATAGAAGCCATGGCTTTACTGGAAAAGAAGGGATATTTATAATGAACACATCCCTGGAATTTAACCGATGGATGCCACACTATATTATTTACAGGTGTCCTGGAAGGCTCAATGTTGGAGAATTGTAGGCTACAGATAGGAGATGAGGTGAAATAAAAGCAAAGTAAGGAGGCTACATAGTGTTGGTCGATGGTTTTGAAAGTTGCAGGCCGGCAATCATGGTTTTAGCTAATCCAAGGCCTTGCAAGCCAATTTGATTTATATGGACACAAAGCATGCAATGTAGCGGACCTATTAAAAGAATGATCTGCTAATGAGTTTATTTGGAACTTTACATATTTACTAATTTTAAAATAGGACTATATATATTAATAGATTAACGCATTTTTTATTATGAAGAAAATTTTTTGGCTATTTATTTCGGTTTTGTTGTTAAGTTCTTTTATAAATAAAGCTGCTAATGCCCAAGCGCCTGTAACGCATGTGTCCAATAATCGATCCGTTCAGAAAATATCATTGAACGGACAGTGGCAATTTCATCCGGTGGCTAATAATGCCTCACTTTCCATGGAGGATATAAATGCCTTTGCCTCCTCCGCGGCATCAGACACTTCAAGTTGGTATTCAATAACGGTTCCTCAATTTCTTAATCATGTCATTTGGTGGAATAAGATCTCACAAGAATTTGAGAATCAAGAAAATAAGCGCATGGCTTCTTTCCCTTTTGACGCACAAAATACCCAAGCAGGATGGTATCGGAAAACCCTGGTATTTGACCAGGTAGACAAAGAAGACCATCCGGAAGTCCGTATTGATTTTGAAGGCGTGGCCATGATTTCAAGAGTGTATTGTAATGGACATTATGTCGGAGGTCATTTGGGAATGTTTGGGTCATTTAGTTGTTTGCTTTCTCCTTACCTTAACTGGCAGGGAAAAAATACATTAATGGTGTATGTGGAAAGGGGTGCTCGAACAAAAGATGCTGATCAGGTTATTTCCATAGCCGTAACATCTCCTATAACAAAGGGCATGCTGTCCTCATTAAATGCTGGCCTGTTTGGGGGCTTCGGCAATGGTCCCAGGGGGAAATCCATGGGGATCTGGCAGCCTGTTACCTTAAAACTTTCCCGTCCTGGCGGCACTATTAAGGATGTATTTTTTAATCCTTCATTGCATGGTCACCATATTGAATTTACGATACACAATGCCAATGCTAATTCAGTCGAGGGAAGGATTGAATATTCTTTGACAAATTTAAAGACTGGTCGGTTACTGATCAAGGATAATCTAAAGCAAAGCATTCAAGTGGGACCGGACACAGATAAGAAAGTGGTCGTTGACAAAGGAGGATTGAGCCCTGAATTATGGACCCCCGATAAGCCTTCCCTTTATACACTAACTGTTCATTGGTTGGATGCTAAAGGTAAGATTGTGGACAGTCGGTCGGAGAACGTGGGTTACAGAACTGTATCGGTAAAGGGACAACAGATATATCTGAATGGTCATCCCTATTGGGTAAGGGGGGCAAATACGGCCCCCTATGGGTATAAACCCAATGATACTGCTTTGGCCTATCACTTTTTACAATTAATGCATGACGGTAATACGATGGTTACCAGATCACACGGGAATCCCTGGAATGATTTATGGTATTCAGCGGCTGATAAGATAGGGATAGGCGTAAGTTCAGAAGGTGTTCGACCATGGGCGCTTATGACTAAAGCTGCTGCACCGCCGCCGGCGATATTGGAACACTGGCGCAAGGAGCAAATTGAAACCGTAAAAAAATATAGAAATCACCCCAGTATATTGTTTTATGAAGTCTCTAACGAGGGTTTGCAGGGAGATGCGAAAAATCCAAAAAAATTGGCCATTTTAAAAGCCATCATTGATTCCATGCGAAAAGTAGATCCGAGCCGCCCGATTATCCAAACTTCCGGAGATACTGATTATCAAAATATTGCCGATATAGAGGATATTCATTCATATTGGGGATGGTATGAATCTTCCTCCTATGTGAATGACTATACCAAACCAATGCGTGGGCTGACAATCCAGGATGGACGGCCTTTCCTGAATGAAGAATGTGCCATTCCTTATTCTTCTATTGATAATGGCAAAATTCTTCCTTTTTACGTGCCTTTATATTCAGGTCAGCCTTGGGTGGGCGACTTGGGGGTGAAAGGCAATGACACCTCCTACTACCAGGAGCATATCCGGGCGGAAGCAAAAATGAAGGCAGAAAAATTACGATATAGCAGACAAAAACTACCTACTGCCGGATTTATGTTGTTTTGCAATGCAACCTGGATAGAACATTCTTTAACGCGACCACCAGCTCAATGGAATAATTATCCTGTTTATGATGCAGTTAAGAAGGCCTTTCAACCTGTCTTAGTGGCTTGGGAAACCCCGCAACGCGTTTTTTATGCAGGAGATCACATTGATCCGGCGATCTATGTGGTAAATGATGACGCAAACTTCTCGGACCTTAAGGGACTTGAATTGCAAGTGCAGATCGTTGATGATAAAGGTAAAATCGCCTCTACGAAAAAAGCGTTTTTGGGAGATGTGGCTTATTACGCTGTGAAAAAATATCCTTTTGAAATGCAGATTCCGGCAATAGACAAGGATCAGGTACAGATGAGCGCAGCTACCGTTGTTTTGCAATTGACTGATAAAAAAGGACATGCTATATCCACTAATACCTATAGGATTCGAATTGCCGCTCATCAATGGGCGGAAAAGGGAGATCTGTCTACCCAACAACTGTCTGTTGCGCAAGCCGGCTGTGACAGCTCAGTATTGGCCTATTTGAATAGTACAGGTATGCAGGTGCATGCACTAACCAATAGTAGCAAGGGTAAAGCAGATATCGTACTGCTCGGGCCACAGGCTACGGGGGTGACTACTCAGGAGGCTACCGCTTCATTAAAACCAAATGGGCGATTGATTGTACTGGAACAAGGCGCTGCGGCACATCGCTTTTGTTCGGATGTTATTGTCCAACAAAATGCTGATAAACACGTGGGTAAACAGGTAATGGATGATTTTATGTATGCCAAGCCAAGTGCGGGCACTGGAGGTGTAGATAGCGTACAAGGTGAATTTGTCGAGATGCTGGGCTGGGACAGGCAACTTCCTATATTCAATGGTCTGAAGGCGATGGATTGGAAATGGTGGATGCAGGGTAACCAATTACCGGCAATTGCCTGTTTAGCCAGTCATAAAATTAATATTAAGGACAAAAATGTGGTGGCTTTGGGCAGATATCTAGCCCCTCATTTTTATTGGGGTGGGAATCTCAAAAAGATATACCAGTCCAATATTGGCTATCCTGTTTTTGCTGTAAAGCGTACATGGGGTAATCTAATTGTATGTGAT
>Ga0164242_10007967_pt1 | contig 11545 bp, 2 predicted proteins | sample OricomgcompostMG_FD_108783 | JGI IMG/M metagenome (GOLD analysis project Ga0164242, IMG submission 108783) | Miracle-Growth compost microbial communities from Emeryville, California, USA - Original compost - Miracle growth compost (MG) ... | reverse complement strand
GGGGGGAAGGCGCTTGCCATAGGCCGGCAGGCATTCCCGGAAGCGGAACCAATTGCCGGCCGCGTAGGCCGGGGTCCCATTGCCGCCGGACAGCGCGGGAACCTTCGGCGGCGCCGTGCCGGTCGCCATCGCCACGTTGTATTTGCTGGTGCCGTCGGTGGCGTGGTTCACGCCCAACAGGTAGATGTCCGTCCAGAATTTGCCCGCGACCAGGGCCATGCCGCGCGGGTCGTCGCAGTTCGGGCGGAACTTCAAATCCCAAAAGCTGAATTCGTTGATCTGCGAGACAGTGCTGCCGCCCGTGTTGCGGCCCGTGGCGTTCGCGCCGGGGGCATAGTGAAAGCCGCCGATCTTGCGGAAGGCGTCGCTGTAGCCGGTCGGGGCCGAGAAGTTCGTATCGGCGCGCAAACTGCCGTCCGCGCAGGCGTAGATGGCGTAGTCCGCGCCGGTTGTCATCGCGCCCGGCATGGTGATCGCCGTGGCCGCCGTGAACGTGAGAATCTTGCCGCCGACTTCGATCATGGTTCCGGCTTTGATGCTGGCCGTCGCGCCGCCCGTCTTGGTGAAGGCGACGCTATAGGGGTCGGTCTTGGAGAACAGCCCGCGTAGCAGGAGCAGGGGCGCGGTCGGCACACCGCCCGGCGTAGCGCCGTCGTGGACGTGCAGGGCGCGCGTGGTGGTGTTGACCGTGACTTCGCCGTCCAGGCCCGTGAAAGCGTCGTGTTCGGCATCCGTGCCGCGACGCCATTTGATCGGTGTGCTCATTGCGTTGTGCTCCTTGCTATGCGATGCCGCCGAGATCGGCGAGGCCGAGATTGGCGCGGGCCTGGGCCACGTCCTCGACATCCGAAAGATTGTTGGCGGGGGTGAGTGCGCCCGACAGGGCGGCGATGATCGCGGCGATGTTCTCGGCCACGGTCTGCACGTCCTCGGCGATGGCGGCCACCGCCGAGATGTTGACGGCATTGGCATACACAGCGCCAAGCACGCCCCCAGGCGAAACCGGGTTCGTAGCCGGGTCGGTGATGCTGCCGTAGTCCACCGCCACCGGCAGGCCGTTGAGGTCTTGGCCCACGGCGACGACAGCCGCTTCGTTATCGGCAATCGTCGTCACGTCCGCAGAAATACCCGCCACCGTGTTCACGTCAGCGATGTTGTCCGCGACGGTATGCACTTCGGTATCGGAAGCCGCCACGGTATTGACTGCGGTTTCGGACGCGGCCACGATGCTGATGTTGTCCTCGTTGGCAACGGCGGCGTTGATGTTGTTCGCGTTCGCTACCGCCGCGTTGATGTTCGCCTCGTTGGCAACAGCGGCGTTGATGTTCGCCTCGTTGGCAACAGCGGCGTTGATGTTCGCGGAGTTGGCCGCTACCGCGTCGATATTCTCTTGATCGGCGACGATGGTATTGATCGCTTCGGTGTCTGCGGCTACCGTGTCCACGGCGCTGATATGCAGGCTTACCGTGTTCACATCCTCGATGTTTTCCGCGACGGTATCGACGTTCTCGATATGCCCGGCTACCGTAACGATGTTGCCAACGGCGTCGGTCGTGCCGCCAGCACCCGGCTCTGTGATGCTGCCGAAGTCATAGACCACGCCAGTTTGCCAACTGCCCGCCATGTCCGCCGCGATGGCGCGGATCGGGTCGATGTGCTCGACGACAGATTGCACGTCGCCGATGTCGTCGGCGACAGTCTGCACCGCATCCAGTTGCGCGTAGACAGCCTGCACGTATTGCAGTTGCACGGCCAACTGTTCGAGTAGTTCCGTGATGTCCGCCCCGCCCGAGATAGGCGCGACGAACGCCCGGCCCATGCGTTCTTCCAGTTGCTGCACGAGCACCGTAAGCCGGTCGAGCGACACCGTAATCAGCTTCTGGTAGAAGCCGCTCAAGTTCGTGATGTCGGTCGGCTGTAGCGAGGGGACGTTGCTGGTGAGGGTGAGCGAGTAGCCGGTTGCGAGATCGTTGGTGAGCGTGACTTCGCCGCCTGGGTTCTCGCTTTGATCTTCGTTCAGCGCGACGGAGTAGCCCGTCTCGTATTCGAGTATGGTTTCGATGCCGTCAGGGTCGGCCATCACCGCGACGACATGCTCCGGCATGGGCATGTAGAATTCGAAGGGGAAAGGCCCAGGTGAGTCAGCACCCGGAAACGGCCCCGCGCGGCGATTGGTATTGGAAACGGTCATGGCAAAATCCCAACGAAGTATCGGAATTTTGCAAGCCCCCCGTGGCCTCAAGGCCACGGGGGAGGTGTAGGGGCGTTACCGCCGTGATTCCTCGCTGGCTGTACCTGTCAGCAGACCACGGGCCGTATCGAGCGCGCTGGTTGGCTCGATCTTGCCCGAAGCCATGCCCGCAGCGTAGGCCAGGGGACGCGCAGCAACAGGAGCAGGCAGGCCCACCGTGATGCCAATAAGCGAGGCCACATCGCGCACGGCCTTCTGCGCGCTGCCGGTGCCTGCTACCGCCTTGTAGGTCGAGGGCAAAGCACGGGCCGCGTTCTCGATCATGGAGATCGCGGGGGCCGTGGCGAGCCGGTCGTCGTAGGGCTTGTTGTTCATCGAGTTCACGACGGCATTGGCAAGCTGCCCGGCAACAGGAACCATCGCCGTCGCGTTGCGTAGCACGCCCAGGCTCAAGGCCGAGAGCCAGTCATCCAGGTAGCCATCGTCGTCCTCGTCGCCCGGCCCGCCTCGAAACACTTGCACGACGGCCTCGGCCACGATAGCCGGTACGAGGAACCCCGACGCGAGCACAAAGAACCCCCGACTCGCCCCCTTACGCAGCCCGTAGTCTCGCGCCAGATTGGCGAACTCGGTGCCGAGTAGGTTGGCTTGCATGTTGAAGTACCCGGCAAACTGCGTGAACAGCCGCACAAAAGCCGGGCCGGTTTCGATGCGCGACACGTCCTCGGGCAGTTGGCTGCCCTGGGTCTGCCGGATCACGCCGTCAGCGAAGCGCACCGCGTCATCGTGGTTGTGGCCTTCCTCGACGTGCTGGTTGTAGGCGGCCTGCCAGATCGAGGGCGACATGACATTATCGACGGCCTGCTGCAAGAAATAAGCGTGGCGCATTGTCCAGCCCTGGGCCTGTTGCAACTTCGTCGGGTTCAGCAAGATTTCCCGGATGTCGTCCGAGAGATGACCGATGGTGTCGTTCATGCGGTCGGACATGAAGGGCGACGCTTCGGCCACCGCACGGGTGAACTCGCGCGGGCTTTTCATGTAGTCGGCGATGGCCGACTTGAGCAGGCGCGGTTTGACCTTCACCGCAGCCAGGGAAAAGCCCGTGATCTGCTGCGCCGCGTTGGCGATGTTGGCGAACATGGCCGCCGCGCCTGCGCGCGAGCGCAGTACAGACCAAAAACGAGACATCCCGGCGTCGCCCGCAATAGGCGTGACAACCTGCTGGCGAGCCGCACGGTTGAGCCAGGGCGTGAGCATCCCGGACAGGGCCGTGGGGTCAAGCCGGTATAGTGTGCCTTGCACACCCTTGAGCACGCGCGTCACGTCGCGCACCGGCATCTCCATGTGCGAGAACAGCAGCACTTGATCGACGTGCTGCGCGAGCGTACGCAGGTCAAGCATGAGCGGGCGGTTGTATTCGACGCGGCCCTTTGTGAAACCCTTGGCCGTGGCGGGGAAGGCATAGGCCATGCTCGCGTTTTCGCGCTCGATCAGATCGCGCATTGCTGCATCGCCCACAATGCGCGTGTCGGCCTTGGCCGGTACGTACCCGCCTCGGTAGTCGCCGAAAGGCGTGGAGAACGGCGTGGCCGTGATCTCGTCGAAGTATTTGCCGAACACATCCCGGTGCGTCTTTTGTGCAAGCGGCTTGAGGCTTTCGAGCAAGTCCCACACGCCCTGCGCGAAGTCGTAATGGGCCTTGGTGATCCGGCCCTCGTCGATCATGCGCTTGATGAAGGCGTCCCACCGCGACGTGTCGAGCGAACCGTCCTCGCGCTCGGTAGCCCAACTGCGCCCGAGCAGCAGCTTGCGCTTGTTGCTCTCGTTGCCGGTGTGCAGCAGCGCGTGCAGGATTTCCGCCGTGGCGCTGTTGGCCGTGTCCTTGCCGAACGTGTAGTTCAACTCGGGGGCTTCGATCCGCAGGGGCTTGAGCGACGGCGCGATGGTGTTGAGCAAGTCGCGCAGCTTCGTGAGGTGCTTGGCCTTGTCCGTGCGGTACGCAGTCGCGGCGTCCTTCACCCGGTTCCACATAAAGCGGCGGAACGGCCCGAAGTCTTTGCCGTCGATCTCGCCCACCCAACTTTCCACACGGCGCGCAGCCGCCCGGAACGTCTTGAAGCGAATGATGGCCTGCTCTTTGGGCGTGATGGCCGACAACTGGCCGGGGGCGACATCGGGCAGGCCGATCTCCTCCATGCGAGCACGCAAGGCTTCCTCGACTTCCTGCCGGTCGATCAGATCGCCATCCACCTCCATTTGCTTGCTGCGGCGTGCAAGATGCAGCAGCGCGTCGATCTCATCGCGCAAGGCTCGCGCGTCCTCGACCGTCAACTCATCGAACGGCTGCGCGTTGGCTTCGGCGCGCATGACGGAATCCTCGACCACGGCGTACATGTCGGGGTCGTAGTTCTTCACCTTGCCGAGATAGTCCATCGCGCGCTCGCCCGTGCGCGGCGCGATCCCGTACATGCCGAGGATGGCGCGCACCGCGTTGAGCATGTCGATGTCGTAGGACTTGCCCGCACGCTCATCGTTACGCCGCACGATCTGCGACCAGCGGCGCAGCATGGCGGCCATCTCGTTCTGTGCTTCGTAGGCCAACTTCGTCGCTTGGATTTGCACAAGCTGATTGCGTTTCTGCACGGCGAAGCCCTGGGGGTCATTCTTGGCAAGCGCATCGAGCGCGGCCTTGGCCGCGCGCCCTTCGGCTGCGGCGTGCTGCCGGGGGCGCAAGTCCTTGACCCGCTTGCGCGCGATCAGGCGCTCGGCGTAGTCCTTGGCTGCCGCCGTCAGCGCACGCACAGGGCCGACAGACTTCACGGCGGCCTTGATCTCGGTAGCCACGAAGCGGGCGCGCACGTCGTTGTGGATCGCCTCGTCGGCGGCACGAGCGAGCGCTTCGGGGCTGGTGATGTCGCCGTAGCGTTCCAACATGCGCGCGTCCGTCTCGGCCTCGACATACTCGTTTTCCGGTGTCGCGTCGATGATCTCGCGCACAAGCTGATCGCCCGACTGAAAGCCGAATACCTCGGCGACTTGATCGGGGTGCAGCCCATCCTTGCGCGTCATGCCGCGCAGCCGCGACAGGTCGGGGCGCGAGAGCATAGAGTCGGGGTACATCTCGGCCAGGGCTGCCCGATCCAGTTTGTGACCGATGCTGGCCTTGATCTGCTCGCCTGTGTCCGTCGTCATCTCGCCGCGCCGTAGGAAGTGCATGGCGGCGTAGACGGGTTGAGCGCGCACGTCGGCCTGCACCTCGGCGCGCAGCGCCTTGCGGATGCGGGCCGTGGCCTTCTGCATGTCCTTGATGAACTTGTCGCGCGCTTTGCCTGCGTAGCGCATGTCGCGCAGGCTGCGTTGCTGTAGGGCATCCGTGGCCGTGTCCGTGGCTTCCTGCCCGAGTGCCTGATAGGCTGTGAAACCCTCGGCATCCGTTCCCATCGCCTCGGCGGAACCGAAAGCCGGGGTCATACTGGCGGCGGCCTGGGCCTCGGCGATGGCCTGTTCTGACGCGAGCATCCGGTCGAACACCGCTTTCACCTCGGGCGACACATCCACGTTCAGGCGCGTGATGTTCTGGTACACCCGGCGCATCCAGGCGGCAAAGCGCTGGAACAGCGTTTTCAGTTCCGGGGTAGGTGCTTTGCCCTCGAACAAATACGCCTCGAAGCCGCGCGCGAATCGTTCGTGGTATGGGCGCTTTTCCTCTACGGTCATCGCACGCCATTGATCGAGCGTGAACCACTCGTCGAACCAGCGCAGCACGGCGTTCATGTCGGCGACGATGCTGGTGGGCGCGTTGGGCCGCGCGGCCAGATTGGCGAGCACCTCAAGTTGGAAGTGGCCGAGTTCATGCAGCAGCGTCGAGAGGTTGGCTTTCTCGAACAAGGTGATGACGCTTGGCGACTGCGTGATGTCGCTGCCGAAGGACAGTTGGCCGCGCGATTCGTTTTGAGCCATCGCGCTGCCCTTCTGCACGGCCACCGGCTCAAACACGGCGGCCACGTTGCCGACGTAGTAGCCCTTGTAGCCCGCGTCGCGGATCATGGCCTCGTAGATGCTTTCCGTGCGAGTCCAGTTCTCGATACCGTTCAGATCGGTGCGCCGTGATTCCTCGCGCGCCTGCGGATACAGGCCATCGGGATCGGCCTTCATGTCGTACAGGTCGGCGGAATCCACCGTCGCATGATAGACGTTCGTGCCGAGGCCCGACTCGCGTTGGTAGGGGTTGTCGATCCCCGTGATGCCGAAGTAGGTGCGGTTGACGTACAGGTCGGGGAACGCATCGCGGCGCTGACGTTCCGCGCCTTTGTAGCCGGTGCCGTGCTTGTCCGGGTCGGTCTGCGCGAGATCGGCCTGATTCGAGTAGTGGACGAGCGTGATCTGCCCAGGCGGCAAGGCGGATTGTTCGAGCGTATTGCGCTCGCCCCCGCTACCGTTGCCACCCTCGTCAGGCGCGACGCCTTCCTGCCAAGTCCATTCGGGCATGAGGCCCGTTTTCTGGTCGGCGAAGTGGGTTTCGGCTGCGCTGGCTGTGCGGTTGCTTTCGCCGTAGGGGCCGTAGTTGAGCCAGCTATTTTGCCCGCGTGTCTCGGTGGTGATCGCGCCTACCGCGCTGCCCGTGAAAAGGCGCACGTGCGACTGCCAAGCATTTTCCTCGCCACGCGCGCGAAAGCCCGCGCCTTCCAGCCCATGACCGAATGCGTCATGCACCGCCCGGAATAGGTCGTTAGCAAGCACACGCTTGAGCGGCCCATCTGGTGCGCCGTCAGGCCATTGAATGCCCGTGTCTGCGAGCATCGGATTTTCATCGGGGTTGAAACTCGCATCCGTGCCAAAGCCTGCATCGGTTGGGAAAACACCCATCGACTGCGTTTCGCGCAGGTCGCGCATAGCGTTCCACGGATTGCCACCGTAGGGGTCGTTGGTACTATCGACGAACCAAAAGCGGTAACCCGCCGCTTCAAGAGCGCGGTACTGTGCGACAGTCTGCGCGATGAGGTTGGCGTAGGCTTCTTTGACTTTCGGGTCTTGGGGCGCGTGCTTCATCTCGGCATAGGCTGCCGCGATGCGTTGAGCGCGCGCTACATCAACCTTGGCGTAGACTGCTTGCTGCTTGTAGTCTATGCCGTTGTCGCGGGCGTATTGCTCGGCAACGTCGTTGAGGGCTTGGCTCCGGCCTGCTCCATCATACGGCGATTCTGCAAGCGGCGTTGTTCGGCGCTCCTGATCGCGGCTGCTTCCTCCGCTTCCGCCATCACCGCTTTGCGCCGCAGCGTCATTTCGAGCGGGTTGCCCTGTGCTTCCGCCAAGTGCGCCATCGCTTCCTTGCGCCTCGCCTCGTCCAGATACGTCAGCGCGTCCTTCAAGTCGTCGTCCAGTTCCATTATCTTGCCCCTGTAAAAATGCCCCCACATTCAACGGTTCCGAGGGAGGGGCTTGAATAACGGCATCCGGCGCGAAGGCCACAAACTGCACAGGGCCGCCGCGCGCGCGCTCGTCGATTGCCACCCCATCATACCCTTGCGCGCCCAATTCGTCACGCCATGCGGCAGCCTGGGCCGCCGTGTCGAACCGTGGCATGTCGGCCAACGTGGTCGGGAACGGGTTGCGCAGATCGAGATAGTAGGGGGTTACGGTTCCGTTCTCGGCGGCTTCTCGCTGCTCACTGGTAAACCAAACGCCGAGGCCACGCCCCGCAGGGCCGTCAGCAGGCCCGCCAATGGCCCCATCGAAGTCGCCTGGGGTGACTGCTCGGCCTGCTCGATAAACCGCAGCAGGGCGGTCGTCTGGCCGTCGGACGACGGTTGCGGCGGCCCATCCTGCGGGGGCGCGCTGGCCTGCGACAGTTGTGAGAAGGTCTTGCCCGCCCGATACTCCGGGGACAGTGGCGGTAGTGTGGCTGCCATCGGCGGCCTCCTGATTCAAGTGCTGGTCGCCGGGGATACCTTCCGCCCGGACTTGCAGCGGGAACTCGGCCAGCATCTGCGCAGGCGAGCGGCCTGTGCGCGCTGCCATCGTTGTAAAAAAGTCACGAAGCACCCCGGCATAGGCGTTGTTCACGTCGGGACTGAATCGCCCGACTTGGGCTAATTGGTCGGCGAAGTGCTGCTCGACCTGGGCAACTTCCGATTGCCATGCCGTGTCCTGCTCGTGTTCGGCCACGACCTGCGCAGCAGCGGCCTGCATGTTGGCCGTCTCCGAAGCGATGAAGCGGTTGGCGTCGTCCACGCTCACTGCGTCCGGCGACGTGCGGATGTGCGGCGTAACCAGGGCGTCGAGATCGGAACCCTGAATGCGCGTGAGGAACTCGCCTACCGGGATCACGATGTCGTCGCCCGTAGCGAGCGCAGGGCCGATCTGCTCGGCAGCCGAGGGCAGCACGTCGGCCAGCTTGTTCAAGTCTACGTCAGACTGCTGCAAGCGCTGCGCGTCGAGGTAAATGTTTTCGAGTGGGCCATTGGCCGCCGCCGCGTCGAGGAAATTCTGTGCGCTCGATACGTCGCGCTTGGACAGGTTCATTGCCGCCGCAAACTGCTTAATGTCGTCGAGCGTCTTAGCGTCCTGCTGCGCCTGCACCGCGCGAGCATGCTGGCCCGACAAGCGATACACGCCACGCCCCAGGCCCGCCGTGAGGACGGATTGCGTGATCGTAGCGAGAACGGTCTGTCCTTCATCCGGGCCGAGTTGCTTCAAGTAGGTGTCGAAGGTCTGCTCGGGATGTAGGTTCATCCACTCGTTCGCGTTTTGCCATGCGGTTGCCGCGAGTTCCGTGGGGACTTCGGTGATAATCTGATGTCCGAGTAGTTTCCAGAACGGGGCACCAGCGCGTAGATCGCCGAGTAGCTTGCCGACAGGCAAGCGTTCTGTTGTGTACTCGGCCACCGCATCTTCCGCGCCGTAGAGCAGTGCTTGTTGCGGCGAACGCCCGGCATCTATGGCCTTGGCCGCCGACTGGCTGCCCTGGAACATCGAGCCACCCGCGAGTATCCACGCAGGATTGTCAGTAAGTACAGAAGCCGCTAGAAACGGAAGTTGCTGGCCGAACGAGCGTACCCCGCTGGCGATACCCTGGGCCGTGAAGCCCAGGCCGTTCGTGCTTCCAGCGATGGCGTCGGACAGACCCTCTTGGCCCTTGCGCAACCCGTGCAGGCCAGCAGCGACGCGCCGCAGCGGATTCTCGGGGAAGATCGTGCCCGAAGCCCAATCCAATGCGGGAGCGAGGTTAAGCGCGCCCAACTCACCCAGGCCGTAGATACCACTGAACAGATCGGTCGGCGCGGCGGCAACTTGCCGCGCGATGGTGAATGCCTTTTCAATGGCCGACAGCTTATCTGCATCGTCGTAGGCTTTCGCAGCGAACGCCGGGTTGCTCAACTGCTCGCGCAGCAACGGGCTGTTCGCCGTTAGTTGCTGTAGCTGCTTCGTGCGCCAAATGCGGCTGTACGTGTCCTGGTCGCGCTGGATACTATCCGCGTCGATGCCCAGGTCTTGCGCCATGCGTTGCGCCTCGGCAGCGCGGTCGGGGTTGCGCGGTACGACTTGATCGAGCACGAGATTGAGCCGCGTGTCGCTTTCCTGTTTCCACTGGTCAAGCAGTGTGTCCGAAGCACTCGGGGTATTGGAAGGCTGCTCGCCGCCCCAGGCGTCGAGCAGTTTGTCGCTTTCACTCACGGAGTCACCGTACCCTTCGGCTTACCGTCAGCAAGCCACATTTGCGCGATCTGTTGTGTACTGATGCGCTGGCCGCGTGTGTAGGCGCGGCGCAACGCGCTGGCGACATATTCTTTCGGGATGTCGCTCAACATCACTTTCTCCTTACCCACCACGACATAGGCATCGTCGATCTTGCCCTGTGCGCTCAAAGCCGAAGCGTTCGCGTTGGAATCGCTAAAGAATCCCGACTCGCGCACCTTGTCCTGCTTCACTTGGTCAATCAGACTTTCGAGCGTGTTGCGGTCGGCCTTCTTGCCGGTCGCCGATTCCCACGCCCCGATACGGCCCTGCATGGCCTCGCGGAAGTTGTTGAAGGCGGTTTGCTGATCGCCGCTCGGCTTGCCCGAGGCGGGCAGAATGCCGATGTCCGTGGCGGCCTTTTGCAAGAGTTGTTCTGTCGTGGCAAGTTGGAACCCTTCGCCGATCTTCGCGCCCTGCTTTTGCGCGCGTGCATCCTGGATCATCTTGTCGGCAACTCGCAAATCGGAGTCGCTCAAGTAAGGGCGGTACTCGCTCATCAAGCGCTCGGGCGAGTATTGCGCAAGCTGATCGACGGATTTGTTCGTGAACTCAAGCCACTTCGACACATCGGTAGTGATCGGCTTGCCCTCGGCCTTTTTCTCGGCGTATTGTTCGAGGCTGATGCGGTCGCGCCCGTCCATGTTCGACAGCACGGACACCGGGACGGCCTTAATATCGCCGCCCGATTTATCGACCGCATCCCAGGCGGCGCGCGCGGCGGCGCTGTAGTTTTCGCTGTAGCGGACTTTCAGCGCGTTAACGACTTGCTCCTCCTGCTTGCCCGAATACTTCGCGCGCGCCGCGTTGATGGCGTCGAATTCCGACATTCCTTTGCCCACGGCGTCGTCGGCGAACGACTGCGCCGTGGCAAGCAGCGCCTGTCCTTCGTTGCGCTTGGCGATAGTGTCGAGCCAGTCGCGCACCTTCGCTTGGCTCACGCCGCTGATCTCGTCCTTGTTGGCCTTCATGTAGGCTTTCGCCACGCCGGGGCGCTGGTCGATCATCGCCGCAATGACAGACATGTGCAGGCTGTCCAGCATCTTCGCTTTCTTGTCAGCGAGCACTTCGGGTGTCCAGCCACGCATCTTGCCGATCACGTCCAGCCGCGATTGAATGTCCTCGCGCGCCTGGGCGGCTGCCGGTGCAGGGTTTGTTTTGGGGTCGAGCGCTGCCGTAGCCGCCAGATTGATCGAACTATTTATCGACGCCTCGGCAGTCTCGGCCAGCGAGCGCTCGCGTTCCTGCGTCTCGTAGGCCGACATGCTGCCCATCGCCTGCGCGCGTAGTTGGCCGAAGGTCTTGGCGAAAGCGATTTGCTGGTTGCGGTTGGTGAAGTTTTTGGTGAGTTCCTGCTCCTGCTGCTGAAACCAAGCATCGGTTTCTGCTGTCAGGCCCGCAGCGTTCGCGCCGTTACGCTGGCGCGCTTCGTTTTGGAATTTGACCCATCCATCCTTGAGAGCGGTTTCCTGCGTGAAGATCGTTTCAAGATCGTCACGCGCCTGCATCTTCACGCCGATGTCGAGCACCGCACGGCCCAAGTCCATCGCGCCGCGTGCGTTGTTCGCGTTATCGCGCAGGGCGATCTCGGCCCCACGCGAGCCAGCCGTGAGCAGGCCG
>Ga0164242_10007966_pt1 | contig 11545 bp, 10 predicted proteins | sample OricomgcompostMG_FD_108783 | JGI IMG/M metagenome (GOLD analysis project Ga0164242, IMG submission 108783) | Miracle-Growth compost microbial communities from Emeryville, California, USA - Original compost - Miracle growth compost (MG) ... | reverse complement strand
GCGGTGGTGAGCGTCAACGAGAAGATCAACGAACCGCGCTTCCCGTCCTTCAAGGGCATCATGGCCGCCAAGAAGAAGGAAGTCACCGTGCTCACCCTGGCCGAGATCGGGGTCGAGGCCGACGAGGTCGGTGTCGCCAACGCCGGGTCCAAGGTGACCGCGTCGACGCCGAAGCCGCCGAAGACCGCCGGCGAGAAGGTGACCGACGAGGGCGACGGCGGCACCAAGATCGCCGAGTACCTGGTTGCCCAGAAGCTGATCTAAGCGATCCCCGGACTTACGAAAACGGAAGTAGACAAACATGGCTGAAGTACTCGTGCTCGTCGAGCACGCCGAAGGAGCGCTGAAGAAGGTCAGCTCCGAACTGATCACCGCCGCGCGCGTGCTCGGCGAACCGTCCGCCGTCGTCGTCGGTGCCCCCGGCACCGCCGCTCCGCTGGTCGACGGGCTGAAGGAGGCTGGTGCGGCCAAGATCTACGTCGCCGAGTCCGACGTGGTGGAGGGCTACCTGGTCACCCCGACCGTCGACGTGCTGGCCGCGCTGACCGAGTCGGCGACCCCGGCCGCGGTGCTGATCGCCGCCAACGCCGACGGCAAGGAGGTCGCCGGCCGGCTGGCGGCTCGGATCGGCTCCGGTCTGCTGGTCGACGTGGTCGAGGTCTCCGAAGGCGCCAAGGTGGTGCACTCCATCTTCGGTGGCGCCTACACCGTCGACGCCGAGCCCACCGGTGAGACCCCGGTGATCACCGTGCGGGCCGGCGCCGTGGAGCCGGCCCCGAGCGCCGGAGCGGGCGAGCAGGTCACCGTGGAGGTTCCCGCGCCTGCCGAGAACGCCACCAAGATCACCTCGCGTGAGCCCGCGGTGGCCGGCGACCGTCCGGAGCTCACCGAGGCCCCCATCGTGGTGGCCGGCGGTCGCGGCGTCGGCAGCGCCGAGAGCTTCTCGGTGGTCGAGGAGCTGGCCGACTCGCTCGGTGCGGCCGTGGGCGCCTCGCGTGCCGCGGTGGACTCGGGCTACTACCCGGGCCAGTTCCAGATCGGCCAGACCGGCAAGACGGTTTCGCCGCAGCTCTACATCGCCCTGGGCATCTCCGGTGCGATCCAGCACCGGGCCGGCATGCAGACGTCCAAGACCATCGTGGTGGTCAACAAGGACGAGGAAGCGCCGATCTTCGAGATCGCCGACTACGGCATCGTCGGGGACCTGTTCAAGGTCGCCCCGCAGCTGACCGAGGCGGTCAAGGCCCGCAAGGGTTAATTTCTTCTGCGTGAGCAATCGCGAAAGCCCCCATTCCGACGCGGGAATGGGGGCTTTCGTGACTGGTCGGCTGATCGGCCGCGCCCAGGAGTGCGCGCAGCTGCGGCAACTGCTCGAGCGCACCCGGGCCGGCGATCCACAGGTGCTGATCGTGCGGGGCGAGCCCGGCATCGGCAAGACCGCGCTGCTGGACTACCTGGCCGACAGTGCCACCGGATTCCAGGTGATCGGCACCGCCGGCGTGGAGTCGGACATGGAACTGGCCTTCGCCGGCCTGCAGCAGTTGTGCGCGCCGGTGCTCGATTGCGCCGCTGAGCTTCCCGAGCCCCAGCGCGCGGCGCTGCAGACCGCCTTCGGTCTGAGCTCGGGCCCGGCACCGGATCGCTTCCTGGTCGGGCTCGCGGTGCTGGGGCTGCTGGCCGGTGCGGCCGTCGAGCGCCCGGTGCTGTGCCTGGTGGACGACGCGCAGTGGCTGGACCAGGTCACGGCGCAGACCTTGGGGTTCGTGGCGCGCCGGCTGGCGGCCGGACCGGTCGCGCTGGTGTTCGCGCTGCGCGAGCCGGTCGACGGCCTGACCGGACTGCCCAGACTGGTGCTGCGGGGGCTCGGCGATGCCGACGCCCGGGCCTTGCTGGCCTCGGCGGTCGCCGGGCGCATCGATACCCAGGTGCGAGACCGCATCGTCGCCGAAACACACGGCAACCCGCTGGCGCTACTGGAGTTGCCCCGAGGCCTGTCATCCGCCGAACTGGCGGGCGGATACCACCGGCCCGACGTGCAACCGGTGGCCGGCCAGATCGAGCAGCACTTCCTGGCCCGGATCCGGTCGTTGCCGGGCGACACCCAGCAGTTGCTGCTGCTGGCCTCCGCCGAGCCGGTGGGGGATCCGACGCTACTGCTGCGGGCGGCGCAGCTGCTCGGCCTGCCCGGCGAGGCCTTGACGCCGGCCGAAGAGGCGGGCCTGCTGGAGACGGGCGCGCGCGTGCGGTTCCGGCATCCGTTGGTGCGCTCGGCCGTCTACCGTGCGGCGCAGCACGGCGAGCGGCGGCAGGCCCACCGTGCCCTGGCCGAAGCCACCGACCCGGCGCATGACCCCGACCGTCGTGCGTGGCACGGCGCCCACGCCGCGGCGGCCCCGGACGAATCGGTCGCCGCGGAACTGGAACACTCCGCCGGCCGGGCCCAGCTTCGCGGCGGAACCGCTGCGGCGGCGGCGTTTTTGAGCCGGGCCACCGAACTGACCCCGGATGCCGCGCTGCGCGGCGCCCGGGCACTGGACGCCGCCGAGGCGATGCGTGCGGCCGCCGAGCTCGACGCCGCGGACGCCCTGCTGGACACCGCCGAAATGGCCCCGCTGGACGACCTGCAGCGCGCCAGAGTGGCGCGCACTCGCGCGGTGTTGGCGTTCACCCGTGGTCGCGGCACCGGCGACGCCCCGGCCCTGACTCAGTCAGTGCACCAACTATTCGACGCCGCAACACAATTGGCCGACCTGGACGGGCCGATGGCCCAAGACGCAATGCTGGAAGCCGTCAGCGCGGCCATGTACGCCGGACGAAAGTTCGGGCCCGGGATGCGCACCGATATCGCGACGATGCTGACCGCACAACCGCTGGCCACCCCGCACCGGCCGAGCGGCCTGCTGCTACACGGACTGGCCACCCGGATCGCTGCGGGGTACACGGCCGGCCTCGCACCGATGCGGGCCGCGATCGCGGCGATCACCCCGGAAACCTGGTCGTGGCAAGCCTTCCCGGTCGCCCACGAGGCTGTCGTGCACGATCTGTGGGACGACGAATCCTGGCACCGGATCGCCACCGATGCGGTGCGGGTGGCCACCGGTACCGGTGCGTTGGCGGCGCTACCGACCGCGCTGACGACCCGGGCCGGGGTGCATGTCCAGGCCGGCGAGTTCGCGTCGGCGCGTGCGCTTCTCGCCGAGGCGCGGTCGCTGTCGGCCGCGGCCGGCCAGACCCCGGTGCGTTATCACGAACTGGCGCTGGCGGCGTGGGCCGGCGACGAAGCGCAGGCCACCGTGCTGATCGAGGCCGCGGCCCGCGACGGCGCCGCGCGCGGGGAGGGCCGCATCAGTGCCCTCGTCGGCTATGCCACCGCGGTGTTGCACCTCGGGCTGGGCCACTACCCGGTGGCCTGCGCGGCGCTGCGGCGGGCCTGCGAATACGAGGACTTGGGCCTGTACGGCTGGAATCTGGTCGAGCTGGTGGAGGCCGCAGTGCGCGCCGGCGAACATGCAGTCGCCCTCGACGCGTTGGCACAGCTCGAAGAGCGCACGTCGGCCGCCGGCACCGACTTGGCGCTGGGTGTGCTGGCCCGCTCGCGGGCGCTGGTGAGCCAAGGCAGTGCCGCCGAGGACTGCTACCGCGAGGCCCTCGAGCGGCTGGCCGGTGTCCGGATGGCAGTGCAGCTGCCCCGCACCCAGCTGGTGTACGGGGAATGGCTGCGGCGGGAGAATCGTCGCAGCGACGCGCGGGCCCAGCTGCGGACCGCGCACGCGGTTTTCAGCCGGATGGGGGCGCAGGCCTTCGCCGAGCGCAGCCGCCGGGAACTGCAAGCCACCGGGGAGAAGGCCGGCAAACGCCCTACCGGCCCCGGGGACGCCTTGACCCCGCAGGAGCAGCAGATCGCTGAGCTGGCCGGCGCGGGTCTGACCAACACCGAAATCGGTGCCCAGTTGTTCATCAGCGCGCACACCGTCGAATGGCACCTGCGCAAGGTGTTCGCCAAGCTCGGCATCCGGTCCCGGCGTCAACTGCGCGACACCCCCTGGCGCTGACCCGCAGACTACGGACTTTCCGGGGTACCGGCACGGCCTCTGCAGTGCCACTGTGGACACACCACAGTCGACCAAGGAGGTCTGGAAGAAATGAAAATCACCGTGATGGGCGCCAGCGGGCAGATCGGCTCGAAGGTCGTCGCGCTGCTGGCCGCGGCCGGGCACGAGCCGGTGGCGGCGTCGCGCGACACCGGCGCCGACGTCCTGACCGGCCAGGGCCTGGTTGAGGCGCTGTCGGGCGCCGACGTGCTGGTCGACGTGGTGAACTCCCCGAACTTCGACGACGACCCGGTCATGGACTTCTTCACCCGCTCGACCACCAACCAGGTCGCGGCGGCGAAAAAGGCCGATGTCAGCCACTACGTGGCGCTGTCGATCGTGGGCTGCGACGCCCTGCCGGACAGCGGCTACATGCGCGCCAAGGTGGCCCAGGAACGGATCATCACCGACTCGGGGCTGCCCTACACCATCGTGCGCGCCACCCAGTTTCACGAGTTCGCCGACGCCATCACCGCGTCTTTGATCGTCGACGGTGTGGTGCGGGCCCCCGAGGGGCTGATCCAGCCGATCGCCGGCGCCGACGTGGCCGCCGCGGTGGCCCGTGCGGCCCAGGCGGCCCCGGTGGACGGGATCGTCAACGTCGGCGGTCCGGAGAAGATGACGTTCGCCGAACTGGCCGCTGCGGCGCTAGCGCACCGCGGCGAGACCCTGCCGATCGTGGTCGACCCGGCGGCCGTCTACTTCGGCACCAAGGTGGGGGACACCGGCCTGGTCACCGGCCCCGACGCGATCCTGGCCCAGACCCGCCTGGCGGACTGGCTGGCGACCCAGTGAGCGAGCTGGCGGGCCAGACCGCGGTGGTGACCGGCGGGACCGCCGGTATCGGACTGGAGTCGGCCCGGCTGCTGGCGCGGCACGGCGCCACGGTGATCATCACCGGCCGTTCCGCTGGTCGCGGTGCCGCCGCCGTCGCCGAACTCGGCGACGGCGTGCGGTTCGTGGCCGCCGATCTGGCGGACCTCGAATCGGTGCACTCCCTTGCCCGGCAGTGTGGTGATGTCGACATCCTGGTGAACAACGCCGCCAGTTTCCCCGGCGCGCTCACCGTCGACCAGGACGTCTCGTCATTCGAGTCGACGTTTGACACCAACGTGCGCGGCGCCTACTTCTTGGTTGCGGCCCTGGTGCCGGCCATGTTGCGGCGCGGGCGCGGCGCCATCGTCAACGTCACCAGCATGGTCGCCTTCAAAGGCGTTCCGGGCGCGTCGAGCTACAGCGCGTCCAAAGCCGCCCTGGAATCGCTGACCCGAACCTGGGCTGCCGAGTTCGGGCCGCACGGGGTGCGGGTGAACAGCGTCGCGCCCGGACCCACCGCTACCGCGGGGGTGGTGGCCGAGTGGGGCGACGTCAACGACGAACTGGGCCGGGCGCTTCCGCTCGGCCGCACCGCGCAGGCGTCCGAGATCGCCGAAGCCGTACTGTTTCTGGCCTCGCCGCGGTCCAGTTTCATCACCGGCTCGACGCTGCACGCCGACGGCGGCGGTGCTGCCGCCTGAGGTTGGCATACCGGGGCGTCATCAGGTCAGCCCGGCGCTGATCAGCCAGATGTGTTCGCACGTCTTCGATGCCCGTTGGAGTTCCTCGCGAGATTCGTGCGATGTGTGGTAGAAGGTCCGCTCGATCATCCAACACAAGGTGCGCGCCATTGCAGGCGCCTGTTCGGGTTTCGTGCCGGACTCAACGCCGGCTCGTTCCAGGACGGCGGTGATGGCCGCGATGAACAAGTCAGCGGTATGGCTCCACAGTCTGCCGATCTCCGGCACGGTCAACGACAGGTCGATCGCTGTGCGCATGACTAGGCCGTGCTCGTTCCACAGCTCGACTGTGCGCTGCATGGCCGCTGCGATTGCCTGGCGCGGGTCGTCGGTCTCTGCGGTGGCGCGGGACCGCTCCCACAAGTGCTCGACGGTGCGGGCGACGAGTGCGGTGACCACGTCTTGTTTCGACCCGAAGTAGAAGTACAAGGCGCCGCGGGTGATGCCGGCGCCCTGGGCGATGTCGGCGACGGTCATGGCGTCGTAGCCCGTTTGCGCCAGCAGAGCTTCGCAGGTGTCCAGAATCGCCTGCTCGCGGAGATCGCCCTTACGCACCGTGGGGCGGCGGCCGTGTGCCGGGTGGTGACGGACCATCAGAGCGTGGCGCCTTCGGCGAAGTCGGTTGTGCGGGAAAGCATTTCCCAGCTCCGGATCTCCTCGTCTACAGCCGCGCGCGCGGCGGTGATCAGTCGCAGCGCATCTGAGCCCAGGACGAGATGTGCCGGTGGCCGCTCGAGCGACGCGATGTGCACGACGGCGTCGCCGGCTTTCGCCGGGTTGCCCAGCTGCCTGCCGCTGGCCTGCTTTCGGGTTTCGCGGATGGGACCGAACAGCTCGTCGTAGTCGGCGATGCTCCGCGCGGCGCGTGTCATGGATCGTCCGGCCCAGTCGGTGCGGAAGGAGCCAGGCTCGATCGCTGTCACGTGGATCCCGAACTGCGCAACCTCTTTGCCGAGTGCTTCCAGGATGCCTTCGACAGCGAACTTGCTGCCGCAGTAGGCCGACATGCCGGGGACGGCCATGAGCCCGCCCATGGAGGTGACGGCCATCAAGTGTCCGCGCCGGCGCCGGCGCATCTGGGGCAGTGCGGCCTGCAGGGTGGCCACGGTGCCGAACACGTTGACCGCGAACTGTCGCCTCACCTCGGCCAGTGGAGTCTCTTCGAAGGTGCCCTCCAGGCCGTAGCCGGCGTTGGCGATGACGACATCCAATGGACCGACGCACTGTTCTACCTCGTTGAACAGACACGCAACGGCGTCATCGTCCGTCACATCCACGATGCGGCCGTGGGCGTACCCGGGTTTGAGCGCGCGGAAGGCCGCTAGGTCATCTGCGGACCGCACCGTCCCGACGACGGTGTGCCCGGCGGCCAAAGCCGCTTGGGCGAAGGCACGGCCCAGACCCGTGCTGACGCCGGTGATGAGCCACTGCTGTGTCGGCATTTGCACCCCCGTTGGGACCGAGAAATCGCGATCGAGCACTTTGCCGACAAAGTCTACACAACGTTGATTTTTATCGTCACAATGTCGATTTCTCTCGAGTTGCCGCTGCCAGCGCACGGACCGCCCGGAGGCTGCAACTCGTCACCGAGAGTGCACCGACATGTCATGCGGTGATTGCCTCTACGCCGCATGACTGCGCGACCGTGGGCGATTGTGAGCACTGGTTCTGTTCTCATCGCCCCCGAGCCCACCACCACCACCGACACCCCGCGATACTCGCTGCTGGTATCCACCGAGCCCGCCCTGATCGAAGCCGCGCAGCGGCTGCGCTACGAGGTGTTCAGCACCGAGCCGGGATTCACCCTGCCGCCCGCGGCCGACGGCCGAGACGCCGACCGATTCGACCAATACTGCGATCACCTGCTGGTGCGGGACGACACCTCCGGAGCGCTGGTCGGCTGCTACCGGATGCTGCCCCCGACCGGCGCCATCGCCGCCGGAGGCCTTTACAGCGCAGCCGAATTCGACGTCGCCGCACTCGATCCGCTGCGCCCGTCGCTGGTCGAGATGGGCCGGGCGGTGGTGCGCCCGGGGCACCGCAACGGTGCCGTCGTGCTGTTGATGTGGGCCGGGATCCTGGCCTACCTGGACCGCTACGGATACGACTACATCACCGGCTGCGTCTCGGTGCCCGTCCACGGCGAGGGCGCGCCCGGCAGCCAGATCCGCGGCGTCCGCGACTTCGTGCGGCGCCGCCACGCCTCACCGCACCGGCTGACGCCGTATCGGCCGGTGGTGCTGGACGGCAAGAGCCTCGAGGAGATCGCGCCGCCGGCCCGTCCGGTCCTGCCGCCGCTGCTGCGCGGCTATCTGCGGCTGGGCGCGCGGATCTGCGGTGAACCGGCCCACGACCCCGGCTTCGGGGTGGGCGACTTCCCGGCGCTGTTGTGCCGCAGCGACGCCGATACCCGCTACCTGAACCGCCTGCGCTCGGTCGCGGCGGCAGCCGACGTCGCCACGGACGCGTGAACCACGGGGTCGTCAACGCCTGGGCGCCGCGGCCATCGTGTACGCCGGCGTGCGTGCACGGCGGCGCGAAGCTGTTGTTCCCGGCGGTGGTGGCGGCCCGGCTGGCCCTGCTGATGCTGCTGCTACCGGTGCTGCCGCTGCTGGCGGCGCCGCTGCCGGGCCGGGTCACCTTCCAGCGCGGCTGCTGCCGGCTGGTGTTGCGCTGCTTCGGAGTGCGGGTGACGACGATCGGGGCACCGTTGCGCAACCTGCGCGGCATGCTGGTGGTCAGCGGGCACATCTCCTGGCTGGACGTGTTCGTCGTCGGCGCGGTGTGCCCGGGGACATTCGTGGCGCGCGCCGACCTGATCAGCTGGCCCGGCATCGGGGCGCTGGCCCGCCTCATGCGGATCATCCCGATCGACCGGGACAGCCTGCGCCGGCTGCCGACGGTGGTCGAGGCAGTGGCCGCCAGATTGCGGGAAGGCCGTACCGTCGTGGCGTTCCCGGAGGGCACCACCTGGTGCGGGCGCGCCCACGGCAGGTTCTATCCGGCGATGTTCCAGGCCGCCGTCGACGCGGCGCGCCCCGTGCAGCCGCTACAACTCAGCTACCACCATCCCGACGGATCGCGCTCGACCCTGCCGGCCTTCGTCGGCGACGACACCCTGGCGGCCTCGATGCGCCGGCTGATCACCGCACGGCGCACCGTCGCGCGGGTGCACGTCGCATCCCTGCAGCTGCCCGGGACAGATCGGCGCGAGCTGGCCGCTCGCTGCCAGGCCGCCGTGGGCTGCCAGGTGCGACCGCCCCGGCAGGCCTGCATCTGCTGCTGACGCATGGCCACCGAGGTGACGGGAACTGCCCGGTATCCTGGGCGGGTCATGGTCTATCTGGATCACGCAGCCACCACCCCGATGTACCCCGAGGCCATCGAGGCGATGACGGCCGTGATGGGCACCGTCGGCAACGCCTCGTCGCTGCACGCCGCCGGCCGCAGCGCGCGCCGCCGGATGGAGGAGTCCCGGGAGTCGATCGCTGCACTCCTGGGCGCACGTCCGTCGGAGGTGGTGTTCACCGCCGGCGGCACCGACGGCGACAACCTGGCGGTCAAGGGCATCTACTGGGCCAGGCGTGACGCCGACCCGCGCCGGCGTCGGATCATCACCACCGAGATCGAACACCATGCTGTGCTGGACGCGGTCAGCTGGCTCGCCGACCACGAAGACGCCGAGATCACCTGGCTGCCCACCGCTGCCGACGGTTCGGTGACGCCGGACGCGCTGCGCGCGGCGCTGCAGGACTCTGAGGATGTCGCACTGGTATCGGTGATGTGGGCCAACAACGAGGTCGGCACTGTGTTGCCGATTGCCGAACTCGCCGCCGTCGCAGCGGAATTCGGCGTGCCCATGCACTCCGATGCGGTGCAGGCCGTCGGTCAGCTGCCGGTCGACTTCGCGGGCAGCGGGCTGTCGGCGCTGACTCTGACGGCCCACAAGTTCGGTGGGCCCTGCGGGGCCGGCGCGCTGTTGATGCGCCGCGACGTGGCCTGTGTTCCGCTGATGCACGGCGGGGGCCAGGAGCGTGACATCCGTTCGGGCACACCCGATGTCGCCGGCGCGGTCGGCATGGCGACCGCGTTGCAGATCGCGGTGGGCTCACTGGAGGACACCGCCGACCGGGTGGCGGCCATGCGGGACCGGCTCATCGACGGGGTGCTCGCGCGGATTGAGGACGCCTGCGTCAACGGGTCGCGCACCGAGCGGCTGCCGGGCAACGCGCACTTCACCTTCGCCGGCTGCGAAGGTGACTCGCTGCTGATGTTGTTGGATGCCAACGGCATCGAATGCTCCACCGGTTCGGCCTGCACCGCCGGGGTGGCGCGGCCGTCGCACGTTCTGACGGCGATGGGCGCTGACCCGGTGGCCGCGCGGGGCTCGCTGCGGCTGTCATTGGGGCACACCAGCGTCGACGCCGACGTGGATGCGGTGCTGGCGGTGCTGCCGGGCGCGGTGGACCGGGCCCGTCAGGCCATGCTGGCCGCCGCCGGGGTGCCGCGGTGAAAGTCATAGCCGCGATGAGCGGCGGGGTGGATTCGTCGGTCGCCGCCGCCCGCATGGTCGATGCCGGGCACGAGGTGGTCGGCGTGCACCTGGCGCTGTCCCGCAACCCGGGCACACTGCGCACCGGCTCGCGGGGCTGCTGTTCGCGGGAGGACTCCGACGACGCCCGCCGGGTCGCCGACCTGCTGGGCATCCCGTTCTACGTGTGGGACTTCTCCGAGCAGTTCCAAGCCGAGGTGATCGACGACTTCGTCGACTCCTATGCCCGCGGTGAGACCCCGAACCCGTGCGTGCGCTGCAACGAGAAGATCAAGTTCTCCGCGGTGGCCGCCCGCGCCGTGGCGCTCGGCTTCGACATGGTGGCCACCGGCCACTACGCCCGGCTCGCCGACGGCCGGCTGCGCCGCGCGGTCGACGCCGACAAGGACCAGTCCTACGTGCTGGCGGTGCTGACCGCCGAACAGCTCAGCCACGCGGCGTTCCCGATCGGCGACACCCCCAAGCCGGCCATCCGCGCCGAAGCCGCCGAACGCGGCCTGGCGGTGGCGAGCAAACCCGACAGTCACGACATCTGCTTCATCCCGACCGGCGACACCCGCACCTTCCTGGGCAGCCACATCGGGGTGCGGCCCGGGGCGGTCGTCGACGCCGGCGGGACGGTGCTGGCCGAGCACGACGGGGTGCACGGCTTCACCATCGGCCAGCGCAAGGGCCTGGGCATCGCCGGCCCCGGCCCGGACGGCCGGCCCCGCTACGTGACCGGCATCGACGCCGCCACCGCCACCATCACCGTCGGCACCGCCGCCGACCTGGACGTGCTGGAGCTGACCGGACGGGCGCCGGTGTTCACCTCGGGAAGCGCCTGGCGCGGCCCGGTCGAATGCGAGGTGCAGGTGCGCGCCCACGGGGAGACCGTGGGCGCGGTGGCCGAACTCGTCGGCGACGATCTGCGCGTGCGGCTGCGTGCGCCACTGCGCGGGGTGGCCCGCGGTCAGACGCTGGTCTGCTACCGCCCGGACCCGCACGGCGACGAGGTGATCGCCAGCGCCACCATCGCCGACACCGCCTGAGCCACCGGCCTTAGCCCGGCACCGCCGCCGCCATATTCGTCACCACCAGGTCAGCGATCGATTCGGAAAAGCCGCAGTGGGTGACCTCCAGCAGCACCACCGCCTTGAGCAGGTAGGCGCGCCCGCACTCACCGGGCCGGGTGTGCAGGGACTGCTCGTCGGCGCCCCAGTCGCCGACCATCTTCGGCCCGACGGGGCTGCCGGCACAACCGGCGACGGTGGCCACCAGCTCGTCGAATGCGCGACGGGCGGACTGCGGGTCGGGGTAGGCGGCCGCGCCCTCGGAGATCAACGCGCCATTGGGCGGGTACTGGT
>Ga0164242_10007965_pt1 | contig 11546 bp, 7 predicted proteins | sample OricomgcompostMG_FD_108783 | JGI IMG/M metagenome (GOLD analysis project Ga0164242, IMG submission 108783) | Miracle-Growth compost microbial communities from Emeryville, California, USA - Original compost - Miracle growth compost (MG) ... | reverse complement strand
TGGCGAGCACCTGCGGGGTCAACAGCGCGCCGGCCGCGCCCTGCAGGATCCGGGCGGCCACGAGCGCGCCGGCCGTCGGGGCCAGCCCGCAGCCGGCCGAGGTCAGCGTGAACAGCACCAGGCCGATCGCGAACATCCGGCGGCGGCCGTAGATGTCACCCAGCCGCCCGCCGGTGATCATGCCGACGGCGAACGTCAGCCCGTACCCGGCGACGACGAGCGACACGGCCGCGGAGCTCGCGTGCAGCTCGTCGTGGATCGACGGCAACGCCACGTTGACGATGAAGAAGTCGAGGAAGGTCACGAACGTGCCGGCGAGCACGACGAGCAGCGGCGCCCAGCCGGTGCCGGCCGAGCGGGCCGCGGTCGGCGTCGCGACGGTCAGAGTGGACATGGTGGTTCCCTTCCGCAGCAGGCGATTGCGTCGTTGACGGACTCGATCCTGCGGGGACGAGCGACGCGCGTCGATTCCCTCGGAGGTAATGCCGGGCCATGACCTCGCGGGTAATCGCGGGGGGCCCGCCGGGCGACTAGCGTCGCCGCCATGACTGCTCCCACGACGGCGCGCCCGGTCGGTCAGCTGCTGCGGGACTGGCGCGAGCGGCGCCGGCTCAGCCAGCTCGGACTATCCATCCAGGCCGAGATCTCGACCCGTCACCTCAGCTTCGTCGAGACCGGGCGGTCGAAGCCGACCCCGGAGATGATCGTGAAACTGGCCGAGCACCTGGACGTTCCCCTGCGCGAGCGCAACCAGCTGCTGCTGGCCGGCGGCTACGCGCCGATCTACCCACAGCACGGGCTCGACGCGCCGGAGCTGGCCTCGGTGCGCGCGGCGCTGCGGCTGGTGCTGGCCGGTCACGAGCCGTACCCGGCGCTCGTGATCAACCGCTACTGGGAACTGCTCGACGCGAACACCGCGGTCGGCGTGATCACCGCGGGCTGCGCCCCGCACCTGCTGCAGCCACCGGTCAACGTGCTGCGGCTGAGCCTGCACCCGGACGGCATGGCGCCGCGGATCGTCAACCTGGCCCAGTGGCGCGGACACCTGCTCGGACAGGTGCGCCAGCGCGCCGACCAGACGGGTGACGCCAAGCTCGTCGAGCTGCTGGACGAGCTGCGTGGCTACCCGGGCGGCACCGGTGGCGTGGACACGGCGCGACCCAGCAACAACGTGGTGCTGCCACTGCGTCTGCAGCACGAAACCGGGGCGCTGTCGTTCTTCTCGATCGCGGCCACCGTCGAGACCGCCGCCGACGTCACCGTCGACGAGCTGGTGATCGAGTCGTTCTACCCGGCCGACCAGGACACGACGAACCGGCTACGCGCGCTCGTCTGAGGCGGCGGCCGGCCGGGACTCAGCGGTCCTTCTTGTTCCAGAGCTGGTGGGTGAGTCCGCTCGGTGAGGTGACGGTCTCGACGGTGAAGCGGGATTCGAAGCCGCTCGAGCCCTCCCAGAACGAGACGCCGCACCCGAGGGTGATCGGCACGATCACCAGGTGCATGAAGTCGATGAGGTCAGCTTGAAGGAACTGCCGGACCGTCGAAGGCCCGCCGCCGATACGGACGTCGCCACCGTTCGCGGCCTCCTGCGCCAGACGCAGCACCTCGTGCGGTTCCGCGTCTACGAAGTGGAAGCTGGTGCCGTTGGGGAAGTCGATCGTGGGGTGGGGGTGGTGGCTCATGACGAACACCGGTGTCTGGAATGGTGGCTCGTCGTCCCACCAGCCGCGCCACCCGTCGTCGGGCCAATCGCCGACCTGGGGGCCGAACTTGCGGCGTCCCATGATCTCGGCGCCGACGCCCTGGCCCCACATGCTGGTCAGAGCGTTGTCCAACGTAACGGCAGCGGGCACCTGGTCGACCCCATGGATAAAGCGTCCGTCGAACCAGCTGAAGAGTCGCTCGGCGCCGCCGATCGGGGCGTCGAACGTCACCTCCTCGCCGGCGGCGTAGCCGTCGAGAGAGATGAACATGTTGTGGACCCGGGTGCGGGGCATGGGCGACTCCTTCAATGGTCGGATGGACCGCGCAACACATAGTCCGACCGGCGGGGACGGCCGGACTCATCGCCGAGCGATGAAATCGTGTTCCGAGGCGGGACGCGCTCTCGCGAAAATACCGGTGCGCACGCTCCGTCGAGCAACCGATTCGGGCAGTTCCGTCAGGCGAGAAGCTTGTCTGGCGTGATCGGCAATTCCCGCACCCGGATGCCGGTGGCGTTGTAGACGGCGTTGGCGATCGCGGCGGCGGCGCCGACGATGCCGATCTCGCCGATGCCGTGCGTGCCGAGCGGATTGGCGTGCGGATCGTGCTCGTCCAGCCAGACGGCCTCCAGGTCGAGCACGTCGGCGTTGGTCGGAATGTGGTATTCGGCGAAGTCGTGGTTGACGATGTGCCCGAAGCGGGGGTCCAGCACGCTCTGTTCGTGCAGCGCCATGGACAGGCCCATGGTCATCCCACCGATCAGCTGCGACCGGGCGGTGACCGGATTGACGATGCGCCCGACGGAGAAGACGCCGAGCATCCGCGGCACCGTGATCTCACCGGTGTCCACGTCGACGCGGACACCCGCGAAGTGCGCGCCGAAGGAGTGCAGCGCGTACCCCGGATCCGCCGTGTCCGAAGGAGTTTCGGCGCGCGCCGTCGCACCGACGGACGGTTGCTCACCGTGCTGGGCGCGGAACGCGCGGGCAGCAGCGAGCACAGTCGACCCCCACGAGCCGAGGCCCATCGAGCCACCGGCGACCACCGCCTCGGGTAGCGCAGTGTCGCCGATGGCCAACTCGATCGCGTCGATCGGACACTCCAGCGCGTCGGCGGCGACCTGGGTCAGCGTGGTCCAGGTTCCGGTGCCGATGTCGGCAGCCGCGATCTCGGCCCGATAGCGGCCGTCGCCGGTGTAGCGGATCACGGCCGCCGAGTTCGGGTTGATCCGGGCCGGATACGTGGCGGCGGCGACGCCCAGGCCCACCCAGCTGTTGCCGTCCCGCCGTTCCCGCGGATTTCGGCGTCGCTCCCAGCCGAACCGGCGGGCACCCTCGCGCAAACAGCCGACGAGGTTGCGGTTCGACCAGGGCTTTCCCGATTCCGGGTCGACCGCTGGATCGTTGCGCGCCCGCAATTCGACCGGGTCCAGACCACAAGCGACGGCGAGCTCGTCCATGGCCGATTCGAGGGCGAACATGCCCGGCGTCTCGCCGGGCGCACGCATCCAGGACGGCACCGGAACGTCGACGGGAACCAGCCGGTGAGCGGTGCGGCGGGCGCCCGCGGCGTACATGGTCCGCGAGCAGACCGCGGTCTGCTCGGCGAATTCCTTGAGCCGCGAGGTCTGCTCGAGCACCTCGTGGGACAAGGCGAGCAGGTGCCCGTCGTCGCCGGCGCCGAGGCGAATCCGTTGCACGGTCGGGGTTCGGTAACCGGTCAGCGCGAACATCTGCTGCCTGGTGACGGCGAACTTGACCGGACGGGGCTCGACGAGTCGGGCGGCCAACGCGGCGAGGATGACATGCGCGTGCGTATTGCCCTTGGAACCGAACCCGCCACCCACGTGCGGCGAGATCACCCGCACCAGCTCCCGGTGCAGGCCGAACGTCGCCGCCACCGCGGTGCGGACAGCGTGGGCACCCTGGGTCGAGTCGTACAGCACCAGCGCGCCGTGCTGCCACTGCGCGACGACGGTGTGCGGCTCCATCGGGTTGTTGTTCTGCCACGGCGTGCGGTAAGTCGCATCCACCCGTACCGCCGCACCGGCGAGGGCGGCCTCGACATCGCCGTCGACCGTGTCGGTCGGGAACGACGGGTTGACGTGTTCCGGCGCGTACCGGTCCGGATGGTCGAGGCGAAGCTGCGTGTCGTGCGGCTTGATCTCGTAGTCCACCCGGACGCGCGCAGCCGCCTCCCGGGCGGTCTCGGGGGTCTCGGCGACGACCGCGCCGATGAGCTGGCCGCGGAAGGCAACCTCGGCCGACTGCAGGATCGCCAGCTCGGCATCGTCGCGTCCCGGTAGCCGAGCCGCGTTGTGGTGGGTCAGCACCGCCACCACGCCGTCGATCGCGACAGCCGGGGACGTATCGATCGCGAGTACCTCGCCGCGGGCGATCGTGGCCTGGATCGGATGCAGGTACAACGGATGGTCGAACGGGTGCTCGTAGGCGTACGGCGCTGCGCCGGTCACCTTGGCCGGGCCGTCCAGCCGCGGCAGCGGCCGGCCGATCGCGGCCTCGCGCAGCAGTTCGGTCATGGCGCCGCCGCCAGGTCCCGTAGCACCGCCACGATCGCTCCGGTCGCCATGGGGACCTTGAATCCGTTGTCCGGCAGCGGATTCGCGTCGGCCAGCTCCTCGTCGGCCGCCTGGCGGAAGACCGCTTCGACGGCGGGTCGCCCGCGCAGGGACTCCTCGGCCCGCCAGGCGCGCCAGGGCCGGTGCGCGACCCCGCCGAGCGCCAGCCGTGCATCGCGGATCACCGGTGCGGGCCCGCCCGTGTCGTCGAGGTCGAGCGCTGCGGCGACAGACACCAGGGCGAAGGCGTAGGAAGCCCGGTCGCGGATCTTCCGGTAGGTGGAGCGGCGGGCGAACGGCAGCGGCGGCAGGTACACCTCGGTGATCAGGTCGCCGTGTTCCAGGACCGTGTCGCGGGAGGGGACGTCGCCGGGCAGGCGGTACAGCTCGGTGATCGGAATCGTGCGCTCAGCCTCCACCCCGTGCACGACGACGGAGGCGTCCAGCGCCGTCAGCGCCACCGCCAGGTCCGAAGGGTGCACCGCGACGCACTGCTCGGAAGCGCCGAGGATCGCGTGGTAACGCGTGTAACCCGACAACGCCGAGCAGCCACTGTGCGGCTCGCGCTTGTTGCACGGCGTGGTCACGTCCTGGAAGTACACGCAGCGGGTGCGTTGTAGCAGGTTGCCGGCCGTGGTGGCCAGATTGCGCAGCTGACCGGATGCTCCGGCTAGCAACGCCCGCGACAGCGCCGGGTACCGCTCCCGGACCGCCGGGTGCACGGCCAGATCGCTGTTACGCACCGCAGCGCCGACACGTAGCCCGCCGTCGTCCGCGACCCGGACCTCGCCGAACGGCAGCCGGGTGACATCGACGAGCAGGTCGGGCCGGGTCACGCCGAGCTTCATGTGGTCGACCAGGTTCGTGCCTCCGCCGAGGAACACCGCGTCCGGATGAGCGGCGACGCGGGCTACGGCCGAGGCGGCGTCGACCGCCCGCTCGTAGCCGAACTCCTTCATACCGCGACGTCCGGCTCGGGCACGACTGGATCCTCGGCCTCGCCGGCCTCAACCGCCGCCGCGCGGATGGCGGCGACGATGTTGACGTACGCGCCGCACCGGCACAGGTTGCCGCTCATCCGCTCGCGGATCTCGTCGTCCGTGAGGTCCGGCGGGCTGGTCAGGTCCGTGGTGGCGTGACTGGGCCAGCCCTCCGCGAACTCGGCGAGCATCCCCACCGCCGAACAGACCTGCCCCGGGGTGCAATACCCGCACTGCAGCGCATCGTGCTCGACGAAGGCCTGCTGCACCGGGTGCAACGCCTCGGCGGCCGACTCACCGGCGGTCTGGGCGGAAGCGGCCAGCCCGGCGGCCGTGGTGATCCGCGACCCGTCGTGGGCGACTGCCGGGGCGAGGCAGATGACGACCCGGCGGCCGTCCAGCAGCACCGTGCACGCGCCGCACTGGCCGTGATCACAGCCCTTCTTCGGCGACATCACGCCGAGGTGGTCGCGCAGCGCATCGAGCAGGGTGGTCCGGGTATCCAGGGCCAGCACGCGCCGTTCGCCGTCCACGTGCAGGGTGATTTCGAGATGCATACGCCGATGCGTCCTACTCGAGCGAGGTTGGGCCCGCGGGGGATGAATCTCGCTGCTCCTACCCGCTTGCTCGGCGGGCCACACGCGGCCCGCCGGGCAAGCCCCCTTTTGTGCCATGCGAACCTGGTATCAGGTGCGCATGGCACGGGTTGATGCCTGAGCGCAGTGTCGTCAGGTGCCTTCAGATGCGGGTCCGTGATCAGATGGGGACCAGAGATGTTCATTGCTGACGGACTCCTTGTCTGCAGCCCGTCCGACTTGACGGCTGCGGTCGAATGCGAGTTCGGCTGGCTGCGGCGGCTCGACGAGAAGCTCGGCCGCGTCGAGCCGACCAAGACACCGGACGACGCGATGCTGCAGCGGACGGCCTTCCTCGGCGACGCGTACGAGGCCCGGGTGCTGGCGGAGCTGACCGATCGGTACGGCGCGTACGACGCGAAAGCTGGCACCGGGGTGTTCACGCTGGAGCGGCCGACCGGTGATATCGAGGCGATGAGCGCCGTGGCTGAGCAGACGCTTCGGGTGCTGCGTGGCGGCGCGGACGTCGTCTACCAGGGCGCCTTCTACCGTCCTGGCTTCCTCGGGTACGCCGACTTCCTGATCCGTGACACGTCGGCGGGGACACGGTGGGCGGTCTACGACACCAAGCTGGCCCGCCACGCCAAGGTCTCGGCGCTGCTGCAGATCGCCGCCTACGCCGACGAGCTGGGCCGGTTGGATATCCCGGTCGCGGATGAGGCGCACCTGCTGCTCGGCGACGGCACCCGGTCGAGCCACCGCGTCGCCGACCTCGTGCCGGTGTATCGCGAGCGGCGGGCTCGTCTCGACGCGATCGCCGCCGAGCACGAGGCCGAGGCGTCTGCCGTCGCCTGGGGAGATCCCCGGTACGGGGCCTGCGGCCGCTGCGAGACCTGCGCCACCGAGGTCGAGGCGCACCGTGACCTGCTGCTGGTCGCGAACCTGCGGATGAGCCAGCGGGCGAAGCTGATCGCTGCCGGTATCGGCACCATCGACGCGCTCGCCGCGACCACTGACCCGGTCACCGGCTTGTCCACCACGACGCTCGCGACCCTCGCCGCGCAGGCACGCCTTCAGGTCCAGCAGAGTCCACCGGATGCCGGTCCCGATCAGCGCAACGAAATGAGCTACGACGTCTTCAATCCTGTAGCACTCGCGGTGCTGCCCGAACCGGACCCCGGCGACATCTTCTTCGACTTCGAGGGCGACCCGCTGTGGACCGACGCCGACGTGAGCCAGAGCGGCCTGGAGTACCTCTTCGGCGTAGTCGAGGCCCCGGTCGGCACTGGCGCCGCACCGGTATTCCGCGCGTTCTGGGCGCACGACCGCGCACAGGAGCGCCAGGCCCTGATCGACTTCCTTGCCTATGTCGCCGCGCGGCGCGCGAAGTACCCGAACATGCGGATCTATCACTACGCCTCCTACGAGAAGACCGCACTGCTCCGGCTCGCCGGCCGGTACGGCGTCGGCGAGGACGAGGTCGACGACCTGCTGCGGGAGAACGTGCTGGTCGACCTCTACGCGGTCGTGCGGAACGCAGTGCGTGTCTCGCAGCCGTCGTACAGCATCAAGAAGCTCGAACCGCTTTACATGGGCGACCAGTTCCGCCGTGGCGACGTGACGACCGCGGGCGACTCGATCGTCGCGTACGCGCACTACTGCGAGCTGAGAGACGCGGGCAAGCGGCAGGAGGCGGACGACGCCCTGGCGGCGATCGCGGACTACAACGAATACGACTGCGTCTCGACCCTGCGCCTGCGGGACTGGCTGCTGGAGCGCGCCGCGGAGCACCGGGTGGACCTCGCGCAGACAGTGACGTCGGAGGAGGACGGGTCAGCCGGAAAGCTGATCGACGCCGACCCCGAGCTGACCCGGAAGCTCACCGCTGACTTCGCCGACCTGCCGCGCGCCGAGCGGACGCCCGAACAGCAGGCCCGGGCGCTGCTCGCCGCCTCGCTCGGCTATCACCAGCGGGAGGACAAGCCGGTCTGGTGGGCGCACTTCGACCGGTTGCAGCACCCGGTCGAGGACTGGGCCGACACCGCCGGCGTCATGCTCGTCGACGAGGTCGAGCTGCTCGATGACTGGGCCATCACGGGCAAGCAGAAGAAGCCCCACCGCACATCGCGCGTCAGCGGCACGGTCGGCGGAGGCATCGACGTCCCCGCCGAGGTCTTCGTCCTCTACGACCCGACCGACATGCCGACCGGCGTCGAGGCCCCGCCGGGATACCGCGGAACGACCAAGGCGACGGTAGTCGGGCGCGCTGGCGACGATCCCGACACCGTCGTGATCGACGAGATCAGTGCGACCGCAGAGGCCGGGGGAGCGGCACGACCCGTTGCCTTGGCCCCGTGCAGCGTGGTGCCGACCAGCACGCTGCGCACTGCGATCACCGAGGTGGCTATGGCCGTCGCCGCGGGCGGCACGCAGTCCGCGATCTTCGACCTGCTCGCCCGCCGACCGCCGCGTCTGCGCACTGGGGGGCCTGTGCCGCCCAGTGCCGGGCCACCGGATGCGGAACTGCTCGCCGGTGTCGTCGCCAACCTCGACGGCTCGTACCTCGCGGTCCAGGGACCGCCCGGATCGGGCAAGACGTACACCGGGGGCCGGGTCGTGAAGCTGCTGGTGGAATCCGGCTGGAAGGTCGGCATCGTCGCCCAGTCCCATCGCGTCGTCGAGAATTTCCTGGACTGCGTGGCACAGGCGGGCCTTCCTGCCGTACAGATCGGCAAGAAGGCGGAGGCTCCCAATCCCGGCTGGACTGGGCTGAAGGGTTCAAAGATCGCTTCCTGGATCGCGGATCACGGGGCTGGCGGTTGCGTCCTCGGCGGAACCGCATGGGACTTCGTCAACACCAATGGCGTGTCGCGTGGAGAGCTAGACCTGCTCGTCGTCGACGAGGCCGGCCAGTTCAGCCTCGCGAACACCATCGCCGTCTCGGTGGCCGCCAAGCGACTGCTGCTGCTCGGCGATCCGCAGCAGCTGCCGCAGGTCAGTCAGGGCACCCACCCGGAGCCGTGCGACGAATCGGCGCTGTCTTGGATCATGGACGGCCATTACGTGATGCCCTCCGACCGTGGCTACTTCCTATCCCGGAGCTGGCGCATGCACCCCGATCTCTGCGCCGCAGTGTCGCGGCTGTCCTACGACGGGAAGTTGGCGTCCCAGGCCGAGGTCACGAGCGCCCGGCACCTTGCCGGTTTCTCCGCCGGGGTCGAGGTCGTCCAGATCGACCACCAGGACAACGCGACCTCGTCCGTTGAGGAAGCTGCGGCAGTCGCCGGCCAGGTGGGCCGGTTCCTCGGCCAGCAGTGGACCGCGCCCGACGAGGACTCCGGTCCCCGGCCACTCGCCGAGCGCGACATCCTTGTCGTCGCGCCCTACAACGCCCAGGTGTCGGCGGTCCGCCGCGCGCTCGACGGCGCCGGCTTCAAAGACGTCCGCGTCGGCACCGTCGACAAGTTCCAGGGACAGGAGGCTCCCGTCGTCATCGTCTCCATGACCGCGTCGGCGCCGTCCGAAGTACCCCGCGGCATGGGCTTCCTGCTCAACCGCAACCGCGTCAATGTCGCGGTCTCCCGTGCCAAGTGGCGCACCGTCATCGTGCGTTCCCCAAGCCTGACCGACTACCTCCCGAACAATCCGGCGGCGCTGGCGGAACTCGGCGCCTTCATCGGACTCTGCGGCTGTTGAGGTGCAACTATTGCCGGCCGGGCCAGGCTACTAGCGGGTGGCTGCGTCATGGGCACTACGAACGAGACGTCGTCGATGGGCAGGATCCAGCTCTGCCAGCGCGCCAGCAAATATAGGCAAGCCGGTGAGATCCACCGAGCGAAATAGGTAGTACAGCGGCACTTCAGCCAGCGACATGTGCGACTCGTCATCCAGACGCGTTGCGGCGGTTAGTTAATGGTGCCAGTGGCTAAACGACGTTGGGTTGAGCCAACTGTGGCTTCTGCCCGTCCCACGGCCGGAGCTTCTCGAGCGTCCGGCTCGCCCGCAGGACGGTGAGCTCGCCACCGGCCGGCGCGATGACTTGCAGTCCGACGGGTAGACCTCGCAGGAAGCCACAAGGGACGGAAGCCGCCGCAACACCCGTGACGTTGATGAGGCTGGTCAGCGACGTGTAGTACTCCGTCGAGGTGAAGGGGTTGGCCCACGGGTCGTCTGGTGCGATCGGTGCCACCACCGGCATCGTCGGCGACATGAGCAGGTCGTAGCGTTCAAACAGCGCTGACAGCTTCTGCGCCGCCTCGGAGCGAGCCCGCGAGATCTCGCTGTACGTCTCGTCGGAGAACGGGACGTAAGCGCGGACTGCCTCCGCGATGTACGGCGTCAAGAGGTGGCGGCGCTGCGGATCGTTCGCTACCTCGACCACCTCGGGCATCTGCACGAAGCTGGGCGGCGTCCCCTCGTGGGAGTGCGCACTCGTGGTGAGGACCGCGAGCATCTCCCAGAGGCGTTCGAACCGCGCCGTCGGCGTCTCGATCGTCGCCCCTACGCCTTCGAGCAATTGGGTGGCTCCGCGAGCTATTGCCACGACCTCCGGATCGGCCTCCAGCTCACCGAAGCTGTCCAGCCAGCCGATCCGCGTCGCCGAAAGGTCGGCGTCGAGGCCTCGTTCGTAGTCCACGCCGGGGACACCGGCGGAGGCCGGATCACGGGGATCCGGTCCGGCGATGACGTCAAGGAGCCGGGCCGCGTCACGCACATCGCGGGTCATCGGTCCGATGCCGGAGAATCGTACGTAGCCGACCCTGCCCCATGCGGGGACCACACCACGGCTCGGCTGCAGCCCGAATACCCCGCACAGCGACGCCGGTATCCGGGTCGAGCCTCCACCGTCGGTACCGAGCGACATGGGCACCATTCCGGCGGCCACCACGGCGCCCGACCCTCCGCTTGAAGCGCCGGTCACGTGGGCGGTATCCCACGGGTTCAGGCACTCCTCCCGGAGCAGGTTGACGGACCGCGGGAAGGCTGCGAACTCTGGCATGTGCGTCTTGCCGACGACGATCCCCCCTGCGCCGCGGATCCGCTCGACAGAGATGCAGTCGTCGGACGGCACGAAGTCCTCGAACAGCCTCGAACCGCCCGTGGTGGTGATACCGGCGGTCCACAGATTGTCCTTCACCGCGATCGGCAGACCGTGCAAGGGTCCGAGTCCGTCGCCGCGCATGATCGCGGTCTCCGCGGCCCGGGCCTGGTGTAAGGCTTGCTCGGGGACAACGCGCAGGAACCCGCGGATAGCAGGATCGATCCGCTCTATTCGGTTCAGCGCTCCTTTCATCAGGTCTACCGGTGAGAGTTCTCGGGCTCGCATCAGCTCGACAAGCCGCCATCCCGGCAACCACGCGAGGTCGTCCTGGCCACCGCTTTCCGGGGACTTTCCTGACCCACCCGTTGACGTCACGTCGCGTCCTCTCGTCCGTCGGCCAGCGGCACCAAGAGCGCCCTCGCGGCCACTTCGCTGCTTGGTGAAGCTCATCCCGATGCGTGAGCCAGATCAAGCCTCAGTTCCGGTGCGTAGCATGCAATTTTCGATCACGATCAATACTGCGTATCGCGCACCGGGCAGCCGAGATCGACCCGAATCGTGCAAGAAGGCAGAACGCTGCAAACCATTCCTGAGCCTTGATCGCCGTGGTGGGGCGTGTGACCGTGCCATTCCGCGCTCCCCGTCAGGGGCCACGACGAAGGCGAAGA
>Ga0164242_10007964_pt1 | contig 11548 bp, 11 predicted proteins | sample OricomgcompostMG_FD_108783 | JGI IMG/M metagenome (GOLD analysis project Ga0164242, IMG submission 108783) | Miracle-Growth compost microbial communities from Emeryville, California, USA - Original compost - Miracle growth compost (MG) ... | reverse complement strand
AGAGAGAGGAGGGATTCCCAGCCGGTGTGAAAGGCTTCGTCGCCCAGTTGGGCAGTGAACTGTTCTCGTAATAGAGTTTTCTCCTCGGTTGACGCCATATTTATCTTCTTGTTCCTTAGAGTCTTATTCCTTTGACAAGGTTGGAAAGAATCATTCTTGCCTTCCCCGTTTGAATTGAGGAACTGCCGGTTTGAGGTTGCCGACTCATTCCGCTACCCCACATCCTACCATTGAGAGTTCCTCGCGAGTTTCTCCAATCCGAGAGCCAGAGGTGTCCGTGTGGGGGGTTACAAATTGCTCCATCCTACTACCACTGCACCAGAATCCCCCGCCAAAGTGTGATATCTACCCCACATACTGTTTGGCTTATTCTTTCACCAGGTCGAGGTATTACATATTTTTCGGCTTTGTCGTACATACAGGGCTTAGGATCACTATCTACCAAGGCATAGGAATTTCTTTAACGAAAAAAAACCCCGAATAGGAACCCAAAGGTGTTGAACCACACAAGCCACAGCCGACAATGACTTCAGCCGATAGCAACTCCCTTGCAAGGTCCATAGGTTTCGTAGGCCTTGGGGCCATGGGGAAGCCAATGGTTGTCAACCTTGCCAAGAAAGCTCCTCCTGGTTCACACATACACGTTCACGATGTCGTTGACACCGCGGCGAAGGAACTCTACGACTTGTTTCCCAACACGATTGTCAAATGTTCCAACGCGAGAGAGGTGGCTGAGAAATCCGTACGTCTCTGAGTACGGAATCGTTACTCCACCTTCCCTCCACATAAACTGAACCAACTCGTTCTTCACAGGACATCACTTTCACCATGCTCCCTGAGGGTTCTCATGTCAAGTCTGTCTACCTGGATTCAACCACGGGAATCATCGCCGCTCTCTCATCATCATCCTCCTCCTCCTCCAATGGCAAACTCTTAGTCGACTGCTCCACCATCGACACCGCCACAAATCTGTTCATCAAGCAGCAGCTCTCCTCATCGCCTACTGCAACCTTCTACGACGCCCCAGTTAGCGGTGGAGTTATCGGTGCCGTAAACGCAACCATTGCATTCTTCCTCGGCTGCTCACCCTCGGATCCCAACATCCCACACCTGACACCTCTCCTCCAGCTCATGGGTGGTAAAGTCATCCCCTGCGGCGGCCCGTCACTGGGCCTCGCCGCAAAATTGTCCAACAACTATCTCTCCGGCATCATAACAATCGCCTGTGCCGAGGCGATGGACATGGGAATGCGCGCTGGTATTGATGCTGACGTTTTAGCCTCTGTCTTTGCGGCCGGCACAGCCCAAAACGCCATATGCGATGTGTTCAACCCCGTGCCAGGGGTTTGTCCCAAGGCCCCATCGTCGAACGGATACCAAGGTGGGTTCCGCGTGCAGCTAATGAGGAAGGATGTCGGATTGGCAGTAGATATGGCTAGGAGGCTCGGCACTAGGAACGCCTTGGGAGTGAGTGGGTTGGGAGTTTATGCGGCGGCGAGTGAGGCGGCGGACTGCAAGGATTTAGATTCGAGAGTCGTGTACCGGTACCTGGGAGGCATTGAGAACTGGAAGAAATAGATGAGAGAAACATAAGACTTGTGCTTATTTTGAACTACAGAATTAGACTTGGTAGTTTTCTAACTTGATATCTCAGACCAGCGAAGGCGCGAGTTTGCCATCCAGGGCTCTTGAAAAGGGGGCTAGGTGCACGCGTGGTTATCCCCTACTTCCATCGACTAAATACCAACGAGCCAAGTAATCCCAGCGTTGTCCAACACGGAACAAACAGGGACGGGTGCTTTCTGCTGCCACGCCTCCACTAGAATAGAGCGAGTATGTCCGAGGCACAGGCTCTGGATCAACCATGGGCTAGCATCTGCCGAGTCAAAGATACCGGAGGCGGGTGGGAGAATATACCCCACATTGCGATGTCGGAGAATCGTTAGCATCCGAGGCCTTGTACGGAGTATATTTCCCCGCAGTCAACTGCTTCTCCAACTGGCAAATATCCTGGTGGTACGGTTCACATTCAAGGAAGTTCGCTCACCTTTATTCTCCTGTGTTACTTATTTCAACCACACGGATCAACTAGTACACATCACGTCGTACCTCCTCAGACTCTCTCATACTTATTGCACGATGAGCACCGACCCGAAGTTCGATGATTTGCACAAGCAGCTCTTCGATGAAGGCCTCAAGATGCGCCGCAGCGTCGTCGGCAGCGCATACGTCGACCGTGCCCTCGCTAATGGGTCTACCGAATTCTCCAAGCCTGGCCAGGAGCTTGTGACTGAGTGGTGCTGGGGGTACGCTTGGACACGGCCGGGCCTTGAGAAGAAGCAACGGAGCTTGCTCAACATCGGCATGCTCATGGCTCTGAACAGAGCCCCAGAGCTGGCCGCGCACATCCGGGGGGCGAGAAACAACGGCCTCTCGGAATTAGAAATTAGGGAGGCTATCCTACACTGTACGACGTATTGCGGTGTGCCCGCAGGTGTGGATGCTATGAAGACGGCGGAAAAAGTCCTCGATGAGATGGCAGAGAAGGGTGAGATGGCTAGAGAGCTAGGTAATAAGGTGGCATAGAGATTAGAATGTGCAGGCAACACCGGGAGTGAGGGCTGCTTGTATGGGAATCGTATCCGCCAATCATACCGTCGTTCATTTCATCATGAGAAGACGGTGACCTTGACCCCTTCGCCGCCGCCGATGAATGGCCGCGGCGTACTTGTGTAGATCTAGCAGCCTTCATTGGAAATCCCTAACTCGCCTCCACTAATGACCCGGCACAACACATAATAGATGTAGCGGAATAAGCGGGCCTAGTAGGGATACTCCATAATGCTCTGATGGGCAGGGTTCGAGGGAAAGTCACCATGACCTCGTCCCTGGTCAAGAGTGAACGACGTAATTACTGTCCAAACGTCACCTTACTATTCCGCTGTCTCAGTATTTAGAATCTCATCATCTTCCACGATGGTGGCAGCCTTGGCTTACGGATCCCAGGTATTCGCGTTTCTCTTGCTCAGACAGGCCGAGTCCAGTAGTTCTGCTAGTCGTCCACCGTCTCTCTACTTCATCACGGTCGCACGGCGCAGCCCCCCTATCCATGGGATACACATCTCCCATAGTGAACCCATACCTTGTCATCAGTACTGACCATTAGCCTGCAAAAACAGACTGCGAACCGGATCGCAAGCGTGGGCAACCAAAACAGCTGTATGTAGATCTGTGGTATGGTTAGATCGCATCTCCCAGATATCCCATCTCATAGACACAGCATTGGAGAGCGGGCCTTCGAATCAGCCACTTTATATTAGCCAAGATGGTTCCACTCGTTACTCAGTGAAAATTCTTTCAAGAGTAGCTCTATTGCATCTCGAACATTCGATGGCTGTGACGTGATGAACGACATGTTATCAACGACTACAGAACGTCGACGCGCATTCGAATCGCGACGTCATTGGGTATCGATTTTTTGTCACAGCGACTACACAGGTTGTCGACAATTCGTCCGTAAGATGATTATTGGTACCCCTCGGAAAAAAGCAAACCGTACCTTTTCGAGGATACACTCATCTGTCCCGGGCGCATCATTCGCTACCAACGCATTGACATGCCTTCCACACCACAACTAGTTAGGGGAGGGGGTATGGCGAACGGTGGGTCAGTGAGAACGTCGGTATCGACAGGCACGATGATCGCTGACTTTTGAATGCGAATGGAGCAGAACTCCAAACGCAAACGAGCGTACATACTAACAGAATTGTAAAGGACTTGCGGCTGATTTGCTGCTCCGGCCCGATGATGGCCGCAAGAATAAGGAGGGAATTCGTGGCATATATGACGGAAGTTCTTTTGCAACCTTGCACGCCGCAGTGCGCGGAAGAAAGGGGTATGCGCATACACGGCCCATCTTACGTTGGGGGCCCACAGGCCTTGGGTTTAGCTTGCTTAGACATAAAATGCTTGTCACAGGAACAGGCTCTAAAGTCAAAGGGCATATTAATCCCATCCATAAATTCTTCCCACGAAGAGACCTGCCGTCGAGACAGCGACCGTAACCTCGCCTGCCTTTTTCCCGAGGTCAAGGGGTCTCACAGGCCTCGCGGAGGAAAGTATGTCTACCCCGCATAACCCCTGGGAAGATGTGACTAAAAATAGTCCATCAAATAAACTCCTTCAGTGTCTAGTTGGAGCTTCCTCGGAGCTAGAAGAAACTTCAGCCTGGCTTCGCTCCTTCGCGGATGTCCGGCTATCATTCTTATAGGAAGAGGGCGGGGGCGCGGGGAAAGAGAGGATGGAGAAAAAGGCTGGGGATCATCGGTAGCTAACCTCCAGTTTTCTCACCCGCTTGCGTTTTCCAGCTATCCTGGAAGGCCATCATGTTCTTAACGTATCATGCGGAGGAACACGTTGGCTTGTTTCGAAGCGTAAGACGAGCGTAAAATATACAGAATGTGTATTGAGTATAAAGAACAATGAAAACCTTACTGTTCGGACTTCCCGGCCTCTTACAAAGCGAAGTGGCCTGAGAGAGCAACAAAACAACGAAGCTTGCCAATTCGGGGTTGGATGAGTGCGGGAGCTCTCACCTATTTGCGGCCGTGAAGTCTCGACAGGGGTCTTGCTCGCTATGGATTGACCCGATAACACCCGTCGGATGCCCTGCTTCGATACACGCCAATCCCAAGTATAAAGTTTCCTACCTGTCAGTTGACGAGGATTACATAGTCACTACCGGCGTTGATCGTTCCTCTTCGTCGCCTTCAATCCGGATACTCTACCCAGCATGAGGGTTTCCTCGGTGAGATAGATAATTACAACATGCCTACCAAAACATTTCAACGCCCCCGTAGCAAACTGACAGAGCTAACAATCACAGGCCCTCTTTTGGGCCCTCTTGTCTCAGGTTGTCGCTCCGGGTTCCGCGCTCCCTCGAAACCGTACCGATGATCAAGTGGAGGCCGAAATCGATGCTGGGACCTTTCAAAACCCGTCCACGAATGTCCGGCCTCGTTTCCGGTACTGGATTCCCGACGCCTCCGTAGATCTCGACACCGTGGTCGAAGATGTCAAAGAGATAGCCCGTATTGGTGCTTCCGGCTTTGAGCTCCTCGGCTTCTACCTGTACGGGGGGCCTCCGGCGGGTTTTGGTACATTCGCTCCCGTGGACTGGTCTGTGTATGGCTGGGGTACTGCAGCTTGGCGTATGTAGTTTGGAGTCTTCCCCAGCTTAAGATGATCCTTATGCCCCCGTGCACTAACGGTTGAGCCTTATAGAGAAACTATTCAAGACCTTTGCTCAGGCAACAAAGGATAATGGCCTTATCATGGATTTTGCCATGGGTCCCAGCCAGGGACAAGGTGTTCCAGCCCCATACAATGATGACGGCAAGGCCTGGGATCTGAAAGTAATCCAAACAAAGGTTCCATCAAACACAAGCTTTAACAGTGTCCTCGACGGATGGGGAACCGGTCCTCTTGAGGCAGTCGTCCTTGCCGGGTCTCCTATTGGCGGCGACAAGAAGACGGTGGCGGCTTCTACTCTGGTTGATGTAACCCGCGATGTCACAGAAGACGGGCAACTCAATCTCACTGTCCCATTGTCCGACGCCTATGACTATACTCTGTTTTCGGCTTATCTAATCCACTCGCACTGGCAGGCTCAAGACAGCCCTCTACTAATGGAAGGCCCGCAAACAGCACCAGAGTCCTGGGTACAGAATGGGTCCTGGGCAGTGGACCATTTCTCAGCCCGCGGGGCGCAGCTGGCGACCAAGTTCTGGGAAGAGCACATGCTGAATGATGGAGTGCTCGAGCTGGTCCAAGAGGTTGGCAACTACGCCTGGGAAGACAGCGTCGAAATTAGACAAAATTATCGCTGGACTGAGGGATTTCTGCAGCGCTTCGAGAATGAGCACCGGTACGACCTCAAGCGATTCCTTCCTGTCATTTTTGGGTTCAAAACCGACCAATGGGACGAGGGGGAGAGATATACCATGGACTATAGATCTACGGTATGAGCAACCGCAATAGCTTCCACTGCCATTATTTCGTCTGCTGACTTGCGTTCACGGGAAAGCTTGCCAAAGGCTATGGGGAGTTTCTCGAGGAATGGACGACCTGGACAAATAACCACTTGGGTATCCAATACTCGTGCCAAATATCGTATGGCATGTCGCTGGACGAGCTTGAGAATATACCCAAGGTCAATGCCCCGGAAGACGAAAGCCTTGAGTTTGCAAACGAGATCGACAGGTACCGTCAGTATGCCGGACCCGCGAACCTCGCCGGAAAACGAGTCATCTCAAACGAACTTGGTGCCCAGATTTTCTTCGCGTTCCAGCAATCGCTTCCAGAGCTACTAGACATCTTCAAGCGTGCCATTGCGGGCGGTGTCAACCAGGCAGTCATCCACGGAAGTCCCTTTTCAGGACGCTACCCAAACACGACCTGGCCGGGAATGATGACGTTTGGCTACCAATTTGCGGACGCCCATAATTTCCACCAGCCAGCATGGAACGACTACCGGGGATTCATGGATAATATGGCCCGACACCAGTTTATCTTCCAGGCTGGCATCCCTCGGCGTGACGTGGTGTTCTGGGAAAAGAGATTCTGGTTCCCAGGCAATACCAGCTATGCTCTGACGGACTTACACGAACAAGGTACGTTGAGGCTGAGGTTGAGGCCTAGCGAAGCAGTTCAGGTTCTCTAAGTTCGGCATGTGGACCTCGGCCACATGGTATCCCGCACATTAGATTTAGAATGCATTGCTAACATTTTCATTTCCTTCTTCGTGTCTAGGCTACACCTATGAATATCTCAGCCCCGGCAACTTTGATCTTCCAACTGCGCAGGTGAGCAACGGCGTGTTCGCGCCGACGCGGCAGGCGTTCAAGGCCATGGTGATTCGAACGCTCGACTATCTCACCCTTCCTGGGGTCCAGAAACTGTCCGAATACGCCCATGCCGGCCTCCCCATTATCTTCGATGGTGGTGTTCCGACCCGCATGTGGAGCTACCACAAATGCGCCGCACAGAAGGTGAGCCGCATCATGCACGACCTGGCCAAGCTCGATAACGTGCACGTCATCGAGTCGCCCACGAGAAACCTGGCCGACTATCTCACATCTCTTGGAATTGAGCCCCTTACCAAGGTCGCCAGCAACGGTTCTTGGTACACGGTGTGGCGTGAGGATACGAAGACCAACGTGGACTACGTTTTCGTGTTCAATGAACAAGAGGACACCACCACTGGGACTGTCGAGTTCGCGTCTACCAAAATCCCCTATTGGTTCGATGCCTGGACGGGGGAACAAACTCCGGTGGCGCTTTACGAACAGACCGGTGCCAGAACGAAAATACCTTTTACATTGCATGGAAACCAATCGGCAATCGTAGCCTTCTTACCCAAGGCCCAAGGTCCCCTACCTGCGTACCACGCAACCTCTGCATCTGACGGAATCCTGTCCGTTTCAACCTCGAAGACTTCCCTCAGCATCAAGGCCGGCGACCAGGGAGCTCGGTTACAGGTGAAGACCTCCGATGGTACCATTCACAACGTGGCAAATGCCGACTCAGAAAGCTTCGATTTAACAGGCCCCTGGAACCTGACGGTAGAGCACTGGGCCCCGCCTGACGATCTTTATGACGCCCACGTACAGGCTCGCAAGTTCAACACGACGCACGAGCTACCCTCGTTAGCCAGCTGGCAGGATATCGACGGCCTCCAGAACGTCAGTGGCAGGGGTTACTACACTACCACGTTCCCGTGGCCGCCAAAAGGACGTGCGGATGGGGCATTCATCGATTTCGGCCGGGTATCTCACACGTTGACCGTATCCATCAACGGGCACCAGCTCCCTCCGCTCGACACGTCGCGGGCGAGAGCGGACATTGGTGCTTACCTGAAGGATGGTGAGAACGTGGTGCAAGCTATCATTGCGACGACTCTCATCAACACACTTAGACCTATCTGGGACAAGTTGGAGTTCTCTGCAACCACTGCATTGAAAGCCATTCCACCTGCGCAGGACTACGGGTTGAAAATCCCCATAACTGTCACACCGTACGTCGAAACCTTGATTTAATTATAAGTGTACCATCTACAGAGAGAGACACCACCCTCGCCGAGGATATACATGCCAGGAGGGCGGCGGACAAGGTATGGCTGTCCAACTGCCATGGTCTGAATCTGATGCACAATGCAGTCAAATCTACGACTTGGGAAGATGGAGCACCAAATCATGCGGTATGGAGGACAGGGTTTAAGACTGTCTGAAGGACAATATTACGGACTATAATACCTTTATTTATTATCCATGTGATATTGTTACAGCCCTGTAACTATCCTCGACTGGATGCCACTCTGCCCGCCGACCGCAATGGCTTTAGGAGTGTAGTTGCTAACTTGCGGTAAAATCGCTATAGAGCTACCAAGAAAGAAGAGCCTAGTTCATTTAACTTGAGCACTATAGTTTTGGGTAGTTAGTTGTAGGTACTCTCTCTACTAACCCCTAATGTATATAGGAACACTGCTAGGAGGTAAGAATGCTGCTAGATGTAGGAATGTATGGAGTTCGGCGGCCACGTCCAAAATTACTTGAGCATGGATAAGAGAATCACGATATTAAAACAATAAACAAATCGCACTTCTAGTCTAGTGGTAGCTGCATTAGTATTAAGTGTCTTGAGTGTTCGAGTGTTAACATGTGGATGCCAAGTACAAACTTGGACTTGGTGGCGACGTGGATCGACATGGCCGGCATGATGACATGAATCTGCAATCACTAGAAGGAGCCGTCTCCATCGTTCCACGGGATGCAGCGTCATGATGCAGGGTTTGAAGTCATATTGATGTCATATTCCCGGTTTTACAACTTACAGCAAAGAACTTAAGAACATAGAATTAGGACCTGTAAATCGACTACTTAAGGTTCTAAATTATAACTATAGTGTCTCTGCTCCCTGTATACAAAAGTCGCACTACTCCTACGCCTACAACTGACAATTTTAAGCAATTATCACCACAATGGCTTCAACAAACGATGCTTCCGTCGTAAACCAGGGTGAATTCCACGCCCGCGTACCCGGATCCAAGCCTCTGGACCCGAAATGGGTAAGTATTCTCATCTTTTGGGCGATGGATTTATGCAGGGCAATTAACATCTAACGACTCGGCGCGAAAACAGGTCAAACCCGGCAACGAAAGTGGCCAAGCCGCTCTTCCGACGTTCCACGCAGAGTCGCACGACCCCGGAAGCGCCCCTAAAGAGTCCAGCTTCCGGCCCAACCCCGTCCACGAAGTCCCGGGCCAGGCCGACAACGCCGGAATGGCCCAGGGAACTCGGACGGACGCGCTCCAAATGCCCGGTGCGACATCCGGGGACGTCCACAACGCCACGGACGCGCTGCACGGCCGGCCGATGCAGGGAATGGAGGGCAGGGAAGCGCACGGGATGCACGCCGGCAAGCGGAAGAAGGAGCACTCTGGCCTTGAGGGTGTCGGCGCCACGAATAGCCGGGAAACGGTCGAAGGCAAGGTTCATGACCTTAGGGCCGACAGATAGGCCACGAATCGGGAGGGACCTCGGGGGGTGCAAGTCCTAGTGATCGCCACTACAGCTAACCTGGTACTGCGTTCCTAGTCCCACGCGGTGGTTAACGGGCCGCTTTCGTTTCGAGAGGAGATACGAAGGGACAAGTCGTAGGTACATAGGTTGGGTCGGGTGGCGTGTCAAACGACCCATTGTATTCTAAACCCGTAAATCATGGCAAACCGCCCTCAATCTCGTCTTTAAGGTTTCGCAGGTGAGATTTCGAGTTCTCTGTACTATACCACCGCACTGTGGGAGGATTTTTTTTCTTGTTTTCTTCTCTTCTTATAGTTACGGCTTTTGAATCCCAGATAGGAGCTCCAAGACGCACCCATCGTCGAGCAAGATCACGACTTTGTCACAGTACCATCGTGAAGGTTCTGTAATAGTGAGCATCTAATGCTTAGTCTGTAATAGTGAGCATCTAATGCTTAGTATCTTATGCCATACAATCAACGGACGGATATTTCCCAATATTTCCTAATGAGGCGGTGCTCACCGTGACCCTAGCAAAGCAGCGCCTAGATGGATATGGAGGCCACGATGCACTGTTTGCATTTCTGTGGCGGCAGCAGTCGTGTATTTCGAACCTGCCTTGCTACTTCTTTAATCTCCACCAGAGAGTGACATATCAATAACAAGCTTCCCTCCCTCCCCCTTGTTGTACTCAGCCACTAGGTCATTCAATTTCGACAGTGGAAATGTCTTAAGGCTCGCTCGCACATTATGCTGGGCGGCAAACTGTAGCATCTCCTTTAGAACTTTGTTGCTACCCACCAGGCTACCGACGACGGAGATATCCCGGAACACGACATCTCGAGCGGAGATGTGAAATCCTTTCTCTGGGAATGAAACGACAACACACTTCCCGTGGTTCCTGAGAAGGGCAACCCCGTAGTCGAAAGCCTTCTGGCTCTCTGGGAGAATGAGTACCGCGTCCAAGCCCATATCTCCCCTGTCTTGTTTCCCGTCCTCTAGGCCTAGCTGAGTAACGACGTCGTCAGCTTCCTCGACCCTCGCATCCACTATCCTCGCACCCTTGGTAATGTTATTGGCCAGTTGCAGCGGCACGTCCGCATTATCGATGCCCATGACCTTGAGCCCCATGGCAAAAGCAAACTGGAGCCCGAGGTGGCCCAGCCCCCCGCCACACCCCATGATACCGACACGCTGCCCGATCTCCAACTTGCACCGCTTTAACGCCGCGTATACTGTGACACCGGCACACATCAGCACAGCCGCGTCAACCGCAGACATGCTATCCGGAATGGACGCGATCTGACGACTGTCCACAACGGCATATTCCCTAAACCCGCCGGGCCCGCTGATGCCGTTGTTTTGAGAGTTCTGACAGTATACAGAGTACCCTGGTGGGTCGGCGTCAGGTTCGGCGGAGGTGGGACCAGATGCGCACTCGAAACAAGTCCCGCACGGGTGGAACGAGCGACCCGGCACGCCGACCCGGTCGCCTATCCTGAAAGACAGGGAAGATGAGGAAGGACTCGATGGTAACGCCACGACAGTTCCGGCGAACTCGTGACAGCCAATGTGTGGGAATGAGGGCGGGTTGGGGGGCATATGCCCGGCGGCGAGGACGGCATCCGTGTGGCAGTAGGAGGCAGCGTCTACCTTGATCAGGATATCGTACGAGGATGTGAGGGTGGGCAGAGGAACAGAGCGAAGGGTGTAGGGGCTGCTGAAGGCATCAAGGAATTGTGCCTTCATTAGAGTAGGGACCTTTGGATCAGCGTTTGTCGGCATCTTATTTTTCTCTCGTTCTCTTCTGATTTCCTCGTCTCTGTCAGTAAGGCAAGCATGTACTCCGTAGTGATGTTATAATTAGGACGTGCAGAATACACAATTGTATAGGTGCGGTGCGAGCGTGCTCTTACTCCCGGTCTTTTCTCAGTTCCAACAAATCATTCTCCAGATTCCCGATCGACTTT
>Ga0164242_10007963_pt1 | contig 11549 bp, 6 predicted proteins | sample OricomgcompostMG_FD_108783 | JGI IMG/M metagenome (GOLD analysis project Ga0164242, IMG submission 108783) | Miracle-Growth compost microbial communities from Emeryville, California, USA - Original compost - Miracle growth compost (MG) ... | reverse complement strand
CCGCGAGGGGGGTCGGCGACCCGAAGCGGTGCGCGGTGACGGCGATCGCCTGCTCGTGCAGGAAGGGCAGCAGTTCGATGCGGCCTGCCTCGACGACCGGCTGGGCATACAGAGCGACGTCCGCGCGGCCGGCGCTGGCGGTGGCGAATCCCTGGCGAGTTCCGCCGATGAGGCGCACCCGGTGCGGGGCGTCGTCGCCCTGCAACCGGGCCGCCCAGGCCGCGTCGTCCTCGGACACCACGTGCACGCCGGCGTTCTTCAGCGCGTCGGTGAAGCTCGGGTCGAGCGGCGCCCCGAGCGAGACGGTCACCGGTGCTCCAGCGGTCAACCCGGCGGCAACGACACGAAGGAGCTGCACCGGTTCGTCGGCCTCGAGCCGCACCGTCACCGGAACCGGCAGGTAACGGAAGACGTTCTTCTCCGCCAGCAGCGCGGAAACGTCTGTGGCCGTGCCGAATTCGTCATTCCATGCGAGGGCGTCGGAGCCCGCAGCGCGGTGCAGGAAGATCGCGTCGTTGCCGGCACAGCCGGCGTCGTCGAACAATTGCTGGACCTCGCCGGAAACCTCGGCAGACGCGGTCGCCTGCCGCGGTGACCAGTCGGTCAGCCCGATCAGGTAGTTCGGTCCACCGGCCTTGGTGCCCGCGCCCACCGCCGACTTCTTCCAGCCGCCGAACGGCTGCCGCCGGACGATCGCACCGACGGTCGTCCGGTTGATGTAGGCGTTGCCGGCCTCGACCCGGTCGATCCACGTCTCCAGCTCGGTGCGCTCCAGCGAGTGCAGGCCTGCGGTGAGGCCGTACTCCGTCTCGTTCTGTATGGCGATCGCCTCGTCCAGGTCGGCCGCTTCGATCAGTCCGAGGACAGGACCGAAGTATTCGGTGAGGTGGTATTCGGAGCCACGCTTGACGCCGGTCTTCACACCGGGTGACCAGAGCCGGCCCTCCTCGTCCAGTTGCCGCGGCCGCACCAGCCAGGACTCACCCTCATCCAGGGTGGTCAGGGCCTTGCGCAGCTTGCCACTCGCCGGCTCGATGATCGGTCCCATCTGGGTCGCCGGGTCGCTGGGCAGGCCGACCTTGAGCGACGTGACCGCGTCGACGAGCTGGCTGCGGAAACGATCGGAGGTCGCCACCGACCCGACCAGGATGCCGAGCGAGGCGGCCGAGCACTTCTGGCCGGCGTGACCGAACGCCGAGTTGACCAGATCCTTGACCGCCAGGTCCAGGTCGGCGTTCGGCGTCACGATGATCGAGTTCTTGCCGGACGTCTCCGCCAGCAGCGGCAGGTCGGCCCGGAAGGACCGGAACAGCGCCGCGGTGTCGAAGGCGCCGGTCAGGATGAGCCGGTCCACCTTCGGCGACGACACCAGTGCGCGGCCAACTTCGTTCTCCGGGACGTGCACCAAGCGCAGCACATCCTTGGGGACCCCTGCGGCCCAGAGGGTTTCGACGAGCACCGACCCGCAGCGTGCTGCCTGAGGAGCCGGCTTGACGATGACGGCGGAGCCTGCGGCGAGTGCGGCCGCCATACCACCGGTCGGTATGGCGAGCGGGAAGTTCCACGGCGGCACGACCAACGTGAGCCGCACCGGCTCCGGCGCGGCGCCGTCCACGGCATCCAGCCCTTCCGCGAGGTCGGCGTAGTAGTTCAGGAAATCGATGGCCTCCGAGACCTCCGGGTCGGCCTGGTCGAGCGTCTTCCCGCACTCGGACCCGGCAACCTCGAGGAGCTCGCCCCGCCGCTTCTCGAACTCCACGGCGGCGGCGCGCAGCACGCCGGCGCGTTCGGCGGCCGGCCGCGCACCCCAGGCCCCACCGGCCGCGTGCGTGTCATCGATGATCGCCTCGATCGCCGCCGCGTCGTCGACGGAGTGCGCGGCCACCAGGTCGACACCCAGCGTCGAGGTCGCAATCCGCCCGATGACCCGGGCGCCCCACTCCCGGTTGCCGGGCAGCGACGGATCGGTGTCCGGGGTGTTCGCGAAATGCGTCAGCGGCTGCGCGGTGACCGGCCGCCGCCGGTCCTGGGTGCGGTTGGGCGTGGGCACCGCGTCGCCCACCTGTGCCAGGGAGTCGACGAACCGCTGCTTCTCCCGCTGGTAGAGCGCGGTGTTGTCGTGGATCTCGAAGACCGCGGACATGAAGTTCTCCTGGCTGGCGCCCTCCTCGAGCCGGCGCACCAGGTAGGAGATGGCCACGTCGAAGTCCTTCGGGTGCACGACCGGCACGTAGAGCAGCAGGTCGCCAACGGTCTCACGCACGGCCTCGGCCTGGCCCTCCGCCATGCCGAGCAGCATCTCGAACTCGACCCCGTCACGAACACCGTTGCGGCCAGCGAGGATCCACGCGTACGCGACGTCGAAGAGATTGTGTCCCGCGACACCGATGCGCACATTGGCGGTGTGCTCGGGCCGGAACGCGTACTGCAGCACCGAGAGGTATGACGTGTCGGTGTCCTGCTTGCTGCCCCACGTCGCGAGCGGCCAGCCGAACAGCGAGCTCTGCACGTGCTCCATCGGCAGGTTCGCACCCTTGACCAAGCGCACCTTGATCGGGGCACCGCCCCGGGCCCGTCGTGCGGCCGACCACTCCTGCAGCCGCATCATCGCCGAGAGAGCGTCGGGCAGGTAGGCCTGCAGCACGATGCCGGCCTCGAGTTCGAGCAGCTCGGGGCGGTCGAGAAGCTTGGTGAAGACGTCGATGGTGACGTCGAGGTCGTGGTACTCCTCCATGTCCAGATTGATGAACTTCTTCCCCACGAAGTTTCTCCCCCGCTTCGCTCCTCCGAATACTTCGCGGGGGCCCCGATCCGGTTCGCCCTTGCGGCTCTGTTCCGCGGCATACTGATACAGCGGCAGCAGTCGCTCGACCACGTCGGCGACCGTCTCGTCGTGCGACCACGGGGAGTGGGGAGCGACCGGTGAGGACGCCTTGATCGAGACGTAGTCGACGTCCGGGCGCTCGAGCAGTCGCCGGGTTCCCTCCAGGCGGCGGTTGGCCTCCTCCTCGCCGAGCACCGCCTCACCGAGCAGGTTGATGTTGAGCTTGACCCCACGCTGCCTGATCCGCGCGATCTGCTTGCCGAGTTTGGAGTCGGTGGCGTCGATCAGCAGGTGGCCGACCATGTGCCGCAGCACGCGGCGGGCGATCGGTATGACGACGCCCGGCGCCGCGCTGGACATCGTCGCACCCGTCCGCAGTGCGGCCCGCTGGTAGGCCGGCAGGAATTTCGGTGTGGCGTCGACGATCTCGCGCAGTGCCTGGGCTGCCACCGTCAGATCTTCGGGGCGGATGACCCGGTCGACGAAGCCCACCGTGAAGTCGAGACCCGTGGGGTCCCGCAGTACCTCGGCGAGCCGTTTGGCCGACGAGTGGACCGGCTTGGTGGCGGCCACGTCGAGCCAGGCTTTCACCTGCGCCTCGACCTCGGCGACGAGTTGCGGGTCCACGGGGGTACTGGTCACGGGATCTCCTGTGCGGCTGGAGGGCAGGGTGCGTCACTCCGAGTATCGAACGCATATCACTTCAGGTAAAGCGATGTTTTCTACCGTTTTTACTTCGGATAAACTGAAGCATGCTCGAAGTGCGACGACTGCGCCTGCTGCGTGAACTCAGTGGCCGTGGCACCATCGCCGAGGTGTCCGATGCGCTCCACCTGAGCCCGTCCTCGATCTCGCAACAGCTGAGCCAGCTCGAGCGTGAGGTCGGCGTCCCGCTGCTGCGCAAGGCCGGACGGCGGCTGGAGTTGACGCCCGCCGCCGAGGTCCTGGTGGAGCACACCGAGCGCATCCTCAGCGAGTTGGAGGAGGCGGAGAGCGCGGCCGTCGGAGTGTCCGGGGAGGCGTCCGGCACCTTGCGGATCGCCGTCTTTCAGTCTGCCGCGGTTGCTTTCATGCCGCGGTTGTTGGCCGAGTTGGCCAGCAGCCATCCGCGACTGCGGGTCACCATGTCCCAGCGTGAGCCCGAAGAGGGACTACGAGAGACCGCGGCCCACGAGTTCGACCTGGTGATCGCCGAGCAGTACCCGCACCACGCGGCGCCGCGGCACCCGTCGCTGGACCGCGTCCCGTTGACGACCGACTCGTTGCACCTCGCGGTCCCCGTGGACGGCGACGCATTCGCGGGTGTGCAGTCCATCGAGCAGGCAGGTGGCCTGCCGTGGGTGATGGAGCCGCACGGGGCGGCATCGCGGCACTGGGCCGAACAACTGTGCCGACAGGCCGGATTCGAGCCCGACGTCCGCTTCGAGACCGATGATCTGCAGGCCCACGTCGCGCTGATCGAGTCGGGCAACGCCGTGGCCGTGCTGCCCGATCTGATGCTGGTGCCCCGGCGCCCGCGGGCCCGGCTGATCGACCTACCGGGCGGGCCGAGGCGCTCGGTCTTCACCTCGGTCCGCACGTCCAGCACCGCAACTCCCGCCGTGCGCGCCTGCCGGTCGGTCCTCGCGGAAGTCTTTCCGGAGACGGTCGAGTTGCCCTGAGTTGATCAGGGCGCGAGCAGCCCTTCGAACGCGATCGTGGTGAGCGCGTCGGCGATCGTGTCCGGGCTGGTCCGGCCGCTCGGCCGCACCCACTCGGCCAGCGAGTTGACCATCCCGAAGAGCAGCCTGCTGATCAGGTCGGCGGGTATGTCGGTGCGTATGCCGCCCTCGGCCGCGGCGTCCGCAACCAACTGGGCCAGCTGCGCATCCAGCTCGCGGCGGCGCTTCAGCGCAGCGACCTCTGCGGGGCTGTTGCCCCGGACCCGCAACAGCAGCGTCACGGCAGGGAGATGCTCGATCAGCACGTCGACGCTGCCGCGAACGGCGCGCCGCAGGCGCTCCAGCGCGGTCGCCGCACTCTCGGCGCGCGCCGCCGCCACCGCTTCGGACAGATTGTCCAGAGCCTCGTCGAGTGCCTGCTGCAAGAGGTGTTCCTTGCTCGGAACATGGTGGTAGAGCGCAGATTTGGTGAAGCCAAGGCGAGCGGCGAGGTCGCCCATGCTGGTGGCGTCATACCCCTGCAGGTTGAACAACTCGATCGCCTCGCGCAGCACGGTCGCCTGGTCCTTGCCAGGTCTGCCGCGACGACGTGGGGCCGGCTCCTCAACGGCGGATGTCATACCCCGAGACTTTCACACTTCGGTCGCATGCCGGCGAGGTGCGTCCTGGCGGGCCACTCGATTTCATGCGCCGAGGAGGGGTATGGCGAGCAGCGTCAGATCCAGCGCGACGACGACCGCCACGATCACCCAGCTGGACACCGTGGTGAGCCGGCGGTTCGCCCAGTCACCCATCACGGTGTGCGACGAGGTGAGTCGGACCAGGGGGATGAGCGCCATCGGCAGGCCGATCGCCAGTGCCACCTGCGACCAGACGAGCAGGTCGACCGGAGGAATGTCGCACGCGAGGAGCACGACCGCGGGCACGAGGACCACGAGTCGCCGGACGGCAACCGGCATCCCTCGGCGCAGCAGCCCGGCCATGACGACCTCACCGGACCGGATGCCGACCGCGGTCGAGGTGATGCCGCTGACGAGTAGGGCCAGTACGAAACCGATCCGGGCGCCGTCGCCGACCCGGTCGGCGAGGGCCTGCGCGAGGGCGCCGAAATCCTCGTCCCGGTGTCCGCGAAGCGCGGTCGCGCCGAGCACGAGCATGGACACGTTCACAGTGCCGGCGAGCAGCATCGCCAGCGTCACGTCCAGCCGGTTGTCCCGCAGTCGGTCGCGCAGGCTGCCCGGCTGGCTGGTGGTGAGCGCGGAGTGCAGGTAGATCGCGTGTGGCATGACAGTGGCGCCCACGATGCCCGTTGCGAGCAGCACCATCTGGTGGTCGGCGAGCGCCGGTCGCAGGTCCAGCCCACCGGGTGCCGGTCCCAGGAGCACTCCGAGGATGAATCCCGTTCCGATCACCACCAGCCCGAGCACCATCACCAGCTGGAAGCAGCGCTCTCCGACCCGATCGTGCACCACCATGAGCCCGGCGCCCAGCACCGCGGCGAGGATCGCGCCGCACCACATCGGGATGCCGAGGAGAAGATGCAAGGCAATCGACGCACCGACCACCTCGGCGAGATCGGTGGCGATGGCGACGCCCTCTGCCTGCAACCAGTAGAGGACCCGCACTGGCGGGCGGAGCCTGGTGCTGAGCACCAGGGCCATGGACCGTCCGGTCACCGCCCCGAGCTTCGCAGACAGGTACTGCACCGGGCCCGCCGCGGCGACCGCGAGCAGCACGACCCACAGCAGCCCGAACCCGTACCGCGAACCGGCGGTGGTGTTGGTCGCGATGTTCCCCGGATCGACATACGCGATGGCGGCGACGAAAGCCGGGCCCAGCCGCAAGAGGCTCGCGCCTCGAGCTGCTGGGCCCGGTCCTGTGGCGGCGCGGCGTGACGGGACGTGCCCGACCGAGGATTCCGCGCTCACGGTCATGAACCTGCTTGCGCGTCCACCTCGTAGCTGGTGTTGATCGACTCGAAGAAGTTGACCAGCTCCAGCGTGTCGTTGGCGGTCGCCATCCACTTCGCGGGATTGCTGACGCCCCAGTGCGGTCCGAAGCCGAGCTCGTCCAGGCGACGGTCGGCCAGGTAGCGCACATAGGTGTTGATGTAGTCGGCGTTGAGACCGAGGATCCCACGGGGCAGCAGGTCCCGGTTGTACTGCTCCTCCATCTCCACCGCGTCGAAGATCATCTGCTGGATCTCGTCGGCGAACTCCTGCGTCTGCAGATCGGGGTTCTCCTCCAGCACAGTGAGGATGAGGTTCATCCCGAACTTCAGGTGCAGCGACTCGTCGCGCACGATCCAGTCGATCAGCGACCCGAAGTTGCGCAGCAGGTTCCGCTGCCGGAAGCTGAGCGCGACCATGAAGCCGCTGTAGAACCAAATACCTTCCAGCACAACGTTGTACGCCACCAAGTTGCGCACGAAGTCGCGTTTGCCCTCGGTCGTCGAGATGTCCAGGGTCTGCTCGGCCATCCGCTGGATGTAGCGGACCTCGAACTCCTCCTTGGCCGCCATCGACGGGATGTCGACGTGTGCCGCGTAGGCCTCCGCACGATCGATCGGGAACGTCTCCAGGACGTATTCGAACGCCATGCAGTGGTTGGCCTCCTCCCACATCTGCTTGGCGAGGTACAGGTGGGCCTCTGCGGCACCGACATACGGATAGACACCGAAGGCGAGGGCCTTGTTGACGAGCAACTCGTTGGGATTGAAGTAGCTCATCAGGAACGTCACTGCGTGGCGCTCCTCGTCGGTCATCCGCTCGAAGTCGGCCAGGTCCTCACCCAGCTGGATCTCGTGCGGGAACCAGGTGTTCGCGACCGCTTGGTTGTAGAGATCGTAGGCCCACTGATAGCGGATCGGCTTCAGCAGCAGCGCATCTTCGATGCCGGTTCCGAGGATCGAACTCCTGGTGTCCGGAGTGGTGGATGTCATTGGCAGGCCTCGCAGTTCAGTAGTTCTTGGGGATCGGTCGGGCAGGTGAAGCCCTCGGCGAAGACCACTTCGGGAGCCTCGGTGGCTGTGGTGGTTGCGACTGGTTCCTCGACAACCGGTGGGGCGGCGGGTGCGGCAGCACGCCGGGCGAAGCCGAATCCACCTCCGGCTCGGCCGCTTTCGACGGCCTTGTTGACCTTGACGGTCGACTGCTCGGCACGGTGCCGCGGCTTCATGTGCAGGTAGTACGTCGTCTTGACTCCCTTGCGCCAGGCATCGACATACAGGTCGCTCATGCCGCCGATGTCGCGTGACTCCAGGTAGATGTTGCGGCTGATCGCCTGGTCGATCCACTTCTGCGCGCGGGACGCGACCTGCAGGTATGCCGTGGCGGGCAACTGGAACGACGTCTGGAAGACCTCCAGCAGATCCTCCGGCACATCTGGCACGACCGACAGGTCACCGCGAGAGCGCAGCAGTTCTTCGCGGACGGTGTCCCACAGGCCGCGCTCCTGCAGTGCCGCGACCAGGTTGCGGTTGACCTCCAGGAACTTTCCGGACGACGTGGTGCGTGAGAACAGTTGCGAGAACTGGGGATCCAGTCCCGGTGTGGTGCCGGCGACCAGACCAATCGAAGCTGTCGGGGCGATGGCCATCAACGTTGCGTTGCGGACACCGTCCTTGACGCGCGACCGCAGTGCGTCCCAGTCCATCCGGCTGGTGCGTGGTACGTCGACCTCGACCGCCCGGCGGCGCTCCAGCACCTCGAGGGTGTCGATCGGCACCAGGCCGCGGGACCAGCCGGACCCCTCGAAGTTGGGGTAGGCGCCGCGCTCCTGTGCGAGATCACAGGACGCGTCGATGGCGTGCCAGCTGATGAATTCGGCCAGCCGGTCGATGAGGTCGGCAGCCTCCTCGGATGCGTAGGACAGGCCGAGCTTCTCCACGACGTCGGTGAATCCCATGAACCCCAGGCCGATCGCACGGTTCTGGTCGTTGGAGTGCTCCGACTCGGGAACCGACGAGCGGGTGATGTCGATGAGGTTGTCGAGTTGCCGGACCGCGACGCGCACGGACTCGGCGAGGCGGTCCCAATCCCACTCGCCGTCCACGAGGTGGCGGGAGAGGTTGATGGAGGCGAGGTTGCAGACCGAGACGTTGTCGCGGTCCTGCGGCAGCGTGATCTCGGTGCACAGATTCGACAGGTGGATCGTGCCGGTGTTGTCGTTCAGCGCGCGCTGGTTGATCGTGTCCTTCCAGGTCAACCACGGGTGCGAGGTGGTCTGCAGCGAGACGAGGATCGACCTCCACTGCGCGCGCGCACGGATCTTCTTGAAGGAGCGCAGCTTTCCGGCCTCGGCCAGGGCGACATACTCCTTGTAACGACGGGAGAAGTCGTCACCGACCAGTTCCACCAGGTCGGGTGTCTCGAGTGGGTCGAAGAGGTACCAGTCGTCGTCGGCGACGACGCGCTTCATGAACTCGTCGGAGAGCCAGACGGCGATGTTCGCGGTGCGGGTGCGGCGGTAAGGGTCGCCGGCGTTCTGCCGCAGGTCGAGGAACTGGGGGAAGTCCAGGTGCCAGTTCTCCATGTAGAAGCACAGAGCTCCGAACTTCTTCCCACCGCGGGAGACGGCGCGCAGGATCGAGTCGATCGTGTGCATGAAGGGGATCGGGCCGGTGGACGTGGTGTTGTTGCTGCGGATCGGGCTTCCCTCGGAGCGCAGCTTGGAGACCGAGAGGCCAATGCCGCCAGTGCCTTTGGTGAGCCACATGACGTCGCGCATCGACTTGGCGATGTGCTCGATGTCGTCGTCCATCTGCATGACGAAGCAGTTGGACAGCTGCGGGGTGTTGGTGCCCGCGTTGACGAGGGTCGAGCCGGCGGCGAGGTAGTCGAGGGAGGCCATCTTGCGGTAGAAACCGATCGCGGCCTGTGTCGGGTCCTTCTCGTTCACCGACATGCCCATCGCGACACGCATCCAGAAGTACGCCGGAACCTCAAGCGGCTGACGCCTGGAATCCGTTGCCATGTAACGGTTCTTGAGCGTAATGATGCCGATGTAGCGCAGCCCGTCGTCCAAGTGGTGGTCGAGGGCGGCCGCGAGCTGCTCCAGGTTGAACGCCGACGCGAGGCGGGGATCGAAGAGTCCGTCCTCGACGGCCTCGCGCACGTAGCCGGGAAAGCGGGCCTGGTGCAGCAGCGCGAGCTCGGACTGTGTCTCGAAGTCGCCGAGCACCTTCTTGTAGATCGTCTTGAGCACCAGCCGCGAGGCAATCACGTCGAAGTCCGGGTCGTCCTTGACGTTCTGGACGGCCACCGAGATCGCGGCCTCGTCGAGTTGTTCGGTGGTGATGCCGTCGAAGAGTGTGATCGCCAGCTCCGAGGCGATCTGCATGGTCATCGCCATGGCGTTCGGCAGGCCGGCTGCGGCCCGCTCGATCGCCCTGTTGATGCGGTCTGCGTCATACGGCTCGCGTGAACCGTCGCGCTTGGTGACGTGTATGGCCACGTGCGATGTCTCCCGTCTTCCCTCACTGTCGGTCCGGCGAGGAGGACGGCGAGCGGGCAGCGCAGAGGCACGTGGCTCGCTGCCGCTCGTTCGTCAGCCCTTCCCGCGCGGGCTGCGGTCGGACCCGCCCGCGGGTGCGGTCGGGGCAGTGGCAGGTCTTCGGACTCGTGACTCCGTGCGCGGCTGCGCACACCTACCGGTCGTCGCTTCCCGGGCCGGTCGGCCCAGTGCTGATGACGACTTTCGTCCTCACTCACCGCTGCGGGGGCAGTGCCGGACTCTCACCGGCTTCCCTCTCTCCTCGGGTGCTGCGGCCGTCGTATGGCGAGAGCCGCAGCATCCGAACCAGCTGCAAGACACACACTATCTAGTGGTGATGCCTTTGCCAAGCCCCAACATGATGTAGTTGCAAAAGTGTAATTTCACGGATGTCAAATCGGCGGAATGGCGCGGAGGAACGCGACGGCGGCCGGCGGTCGGCATACGACACCCCCCCAACCGGCCCCTTCACCGAGAGGACACAAAACGGCCCGAGCGGACACGATATGCACGCCCGTAGCACCTGTATTTCGTGTCCCCTCGGTGCCGTAGGTGTCCTCTCGGCGATGGGGTGTCCCCGAAGGGCGACGGTCGGTATGTCGGGACGTGAGGCGACGCGATCGCAAGGGGAGAAAGGCGGAAAAGCTCCGAAGAGCGAGTGACGAGAATCGAACTCGCGTTCTCAGCTTGGGAAGCTGATGTTCTACCATTGAACTACACTCGCGTGCCGCGAAACGCACCGCCGCTCGACGGTCGTTCGGACCGGCAGGAGTCTAACCCACCAAGTGCCGTCCCGAGGCAACCGCCCGCCCGGTAGCGTGACCACCGTGCTGCTCTCCGACCGCGACATACGTGCCCAGATCGACGCCGGCCGCGTCCGTCTCGACCCCTACGACGAGGCGATGATCCAGCCATCCAGCATCGACATCCGGATGGACCGCTACTTCCGGTTGTTCGACAACCACAAGTACCCGTTCATCGACCCGGCGGCCGAGCAGGACGAGCTGACCCGGTTGATCGAGACCGAGCCGGGTGAGCCGTTCGTGCTGCACCCGGGGGAGTTCGTGCTCGGCTCGACGTACGAGCAGGTGACGCTCCCGGACGACGTCGCGGCACGCGTCGAGGGCAAGTCGAGCCTCGGCCGGCTCGGCCTGCTCACCCACGCCACGGCCGGCTTCGTCGATCCGGGCTTCTCCGGGCACGTGACGCTGGAGCTGTCCAACGTGGCGACGTTGCCGATCAAGCTGTGGCCCGGCATGAAGATCGGCCAGCTGTGCTTCTTCCAGCTGAGCAGTCCGGCCGAAAACCCCTACGGCAGCGCGAAATACGGCTCGCATTACCAGGGACAGCGGGGCCCCACCGCGAGCCGCTCCTACGCGAACTTCCACCGGACCGACGTGTGACCCGGACGGACCGGGAGGCGGTGAGGACCCAGGACGTGCCGGGGAGCAAGCGTTTCGAGGTGGGGCCGTCTCACGACGGGGCGCATCCCTTCCTGACGCTGCCCGACGGGCGGCGGCAACCGGCTGCGATCGCGTTGCTGCTGCACGGGGGCGCCGAGCACGGTCTGG
>Ga0164242_10007961_pt1 | contig 11553 bp, 7 predicted proteins | sample OricomgcompostMG_FD_108783 | JGI IMG/M metagenome (GOLD analysis project Ga0164242, IMG submission 108783) | Miracle-Growth compost microbial communities from Emeryville, California, USA - Original compost - Miracle growth compost (MG) ... | reverse complement strand
ATAGCCACGGAATCGGTCGCGTCATGGAGATGGCACTAGCGCACATCGGTAACGACACCCCCATCCACCTCTCATTCGACGTGGACGCCCTGGACCCGATGTGGGCGCCGTCGACGGGGACTCCGGTTAGGGGCGGGCTGACGCTGCGCGAGGGCGACTACATCTGCGAGGTGGTCCACCAGACCGGGAGCCTCGTTGCCGTGGACCTGGTCGAGGTCAACCCCACCCTCGTGTCGGCGGACGGCGTCGGCGCGCACGAGACCATTAGGGCGGGTTGCTCGCTTGTGCGGTGTGCTTTGGGGGAGAGCTTGCTTTGAGAGGTTAGGGTTGAGAGAGGAGCAGCTTCGGTAATCAGCGGGTTAGAGCGAGAGGGACATGAAAAGGAGGAATAGATTCCTGTTTATCCAACCCGAATTAGAACTTTACTTTGCCGGGCTTTACTCAACGTTTAGCTTGAAATATTGATGAGAGTATCCCTTCTCTGTATGGATCAGTACTTTGTCACCAATCATTTCTCATCAATTGCTGACACAATTTGCGGCAAATCCGCAGGGAACCAGATATTATTGGTTAACACGTGATACTTTGGCCGGTTCCCAGCCACCGACATTGTTTTGGGTGCCAGGATATAACGGGCCAAGCCCAGCCACCCCGGCGGCGATCCAGCCACTGACAAGGGTGCTTCGCAGGATATCTCGAAGCCTCGGATAGAATCTCAACCATCTAGTTCACGTTATCCCTCTTGTCGTGGCTAAGTCTGCTCAATGCGCCGGGACTTGCGCTGTCTTACCTACTTTCTTAAAACTGCCAAGTAAGTAGTCAAATCCCACCTCGCGCAGTCCGCGTCATCCGCTCGTTCAACCCCAACCCGACCATTTCATCCCACCCACCCGACTGGGTCCCCTCTCCTCGCCGTTTGCCAAACACTCTCGTCTCCTCTCTCTCTCGTCGGGCATCGAACCCGAGACACGCCAACCACCGACCCACGGCATGACGAAGCAGGGAGTTGTCGCCAGTTAAAGCGCACCTCTTCCTCTTTGAGGCGACGACCAAAGACCCTATCGCGGCCCAATTGGTCCCACCGCGACGTGGCAGCGACACGGACCGCCGTCGGCGCAAACCCGCCGGGTTCAAAGTGGGGGGACCCTGCGACAATTCCATCCAGGCTTTGGCTCCGAGTCGTCGCATCCGCATCGCAGAGACAAGCAGGGGACCATTGGGCGCAGCTGTCTTGCATCTCGACCCGCCTTCTCGCCTGTGCAGATCGAACAATCGGTGACGAACAATCGGTGTGCAAAAAAAGTTCGCGCCGCCTTTAAAATACGCTCTGGGCGCACTTGCGCGTGTGTAAACTGGGACGATCCTGGGAAATTGAAGTCGAATTGGGTCGAGGGGAGGAACCAATCGCGCCAAACGCGACCTATCCCGCCGTTCGAGGAATCCCGCATCATTAAAGCATCGCCTTAGACAATACTCCTCGAACACCTCTATCCCTAACGGTCACGACTTTTCGCGCGTCCTCTCGCGATGGCTTCGTCGGTAACCACCGGGTCGCTCGTCTTCGAGCGGCATGTCGGGCACGTCCACAAATACCACTGGCCGGCGATCCAGCTCAACTTCTGGATGCTGATCATGCTTGTCGTGTCGTGCACCGTCATCGGCATCTTCGCGACATTTATTCAGATCCAACAGACGCTGCTGTTAGACATACCGTGGTAAGTAGGCCCGACGCGAACGAACAGCCCCATTTATAGCAGCACACCATTTAACGCGATTTACCTCTAGGTACTTCCCCTACTTCATAACGGTGGCATCGCTCGCCGTGCTCTTCATATTACTCCTCCTCTGGCTCATATACCAACGGCGGCTGCTGCCGTCGATTGTGATGATAGGCGGCTTCATCCTGTTCGTGCTGTGGCTAGTGGGGTTGATCGTGATATCGATTCAACTGTGGGGGCCCGCGGGCTCCGTGTCCAGCAACTGCAACCTCGCCGTCTTCAATCTCCACCCGACGGGCGAGTCCGTCGGAACCCTCGCGTGGCTCGAGCAGCGCTCTATCTGTCAAAGCTGGCAGGCTGTCTTCTCCGTCGGCCTCGTGGGGGCCATCTTCCTGCTCTGGATTATGCTCATGGCATATCAGGTGTTTGCAGACGATGCGTGAGAAGAGGGGGGCCAGCCGAAGGTCGTGTGAGGATTTATGGTTGGGGGGTCCATTTCTTGGATATATTATTGATACTGGAAGGCTCTTGACGGATGGAGATGGAACCGCCGACGACGCTTTTTTTTCTTTCTTTATCGGGCACAGCCTGACGACGACGCGCCTCTCCCATTGCGTGTAATTATTGCATAGAAGGACCGGCGTTCTGGGAGAGAGGTTTGGCGTCGAAACGCTGCGGTTTTCTTGGTTTAGGAGCGGGACTGCCCAACAGCGGGACTACACAACGGCACATGCTAGTATGATATGGGAAGTAGCATGATGGATATCCAGGGAATGTGGTCGGTAACGAGGATGCAACGACTCGAGCGGCTTTTTCATGCGACGATAGGTTTCACGTAATAGAAAAAGTTAATGATCTTGGCAGTTCAATTCATCCGATGTTATCTAGGGTGCAAGCCTGTCCTTCCTGTTGACGCCTAAACATACACTTTGTCCCGAGGCCAGAGGTCGTTGCTCTCCCTAATTGGAAATCTTGGGGTTGACCTTCTTGCTATCGGGGTGGAAAGAACCACATGTTAGCCATTTGCCCAATGAAAGGGGATCTGAGTGGTTGGAGTCCAAACACATACCCGGTCGCCTTCTCGAACAGACCCCGAGCACCGTCGGTAATCTTCTCGCTGGTCTTAGGGTCGACATTGTGGCCGGACTTCTTGGAGAGCATGCCGAAGCCCTTGTCGACGTAATCCTGCTTCTCGCCGCCAGCGGCGCCACCAGCACCAGATGCGCCCTGATTGCCAGTGAGATTGTTCATGGTGACTGATGTGGAAAGTAGGCGGTTTGCGAATATAATCAGAACGGTAGGGGTATAACTTGTCAGGTACAGTAGGTCGATGATAGATGGAGGAGGCGAAGGGTCCAGCTCAGGGGAGGAGCTTCGGCTGCCCTCTTATACGCAACTGAGGGGGCCGATGGGTGGGCACTATGACATCAACCATGATCCCTCTTCCGGTAAGCAGTTTCCCCCCCTTGCCCCCCTTCTCCTTTAGTCCAGTTCCTGTTCTCTCTTCGACCACCTTTTCCAGCTCCGTGGACGTGGCTAAGCTTTTTCCTAGTGGATGCCGTCATAAGCTTGAATGGGGGATCGGATGGGGATTGGGGCCGATCTTCCCGGCAGCTGAACCTACGTCATAATGCGCCGCATCTTGCATTGCGGAGCAAATCGCGGGCGGATCTGGACTTGGCACATGAAAACGGCAACGGCAACCCCAGGGGCAGAGGTGAGATCATCGCTTTACCCTGATCGTTGCATCGAGTCAGTCGGCAAAAGTACGCAAATAGCGTAGGGAGGCCGAGTACGTGTAGTTATTGATCCAAACCCCAAAGTCCCTTGTTTGGACTGCAAACAATGGCAGACGCATTCCCGGCCCCACAAATACACCCCGCTCGTTTTGACGACGGCCGAGGACATCTGGGACTACCTAAGGGAAGTAGTAGGCACGGAGTCCTTCGTGCGAAAAGTACGACGTACTACGTGCCTTGGACGGGCATAAGATAGGACTGGAAGGCATGATGTGGCTAGAAAAGGTGCGCTCGATGTGCCACCAAATGTTTAAACCTCGCCGCAGGCCTCCGGGCAAAGTTCAAGAGCTCACCAAATATGTCGAAACCATACGGCATTGGCATGTTGGCCCAAGCCAACAGCGGACCTAAACGGCATTTCGGGCGAGAAGAAAAGTTGTCGACCGGAACGCGAGCTGGAGAACCTACTTCCTACACCCATGGACGCATTGTAATACATATTAACCCGTACGTAGGTACCTTGGCCACTTTCACGACGCGATCACAACGCGATAACAACGCGATAAGATAAGGCGTTATCGCTCTTGCTCTCGACGGTGGTCTTTATCCGTATCTGGCAAATCGGCGGCCTCGAATTCTTGCAAAACACAGTTGAGCTGGCCCTGGAACCGTTGCACCACACGGATAGAATCTCATGCTTTTGTAGCATCAAGCGTAACGCGTAAACGTGTGTTTCTTACTACTAATAATGATAGGACTTTGTGCTGGCCCAAACGGCGCGAAAAAGGACTTTGCTGGGAAAAAGAAACGCCCAAGGCCTCGCCCTGTGGCGTACATTAGCTCCATTGCTAGACGTTTTCAAAAAGTTTTAGCGTGGTGCTATCGGGCTTCCACTTCTTTTTCCGTTTCCACCCAACCGTTGTGTAACGCTCCTGATTGGCCACAACGCTCGCTGTCATAGCAACGCGCAGCGTACCTTTCGCAAGGGCAAGCAGGAGAGAGAGAGGGACCGAGCGCCATCATCAAGTCCCTTGCGGACCAAACTTCTCCTATTGTCGGCTCCCCTAGCAAATAAACCCAGGCCTCTCTTTCCACCAAAGGACACCCAGCCGTGTCTGTGTCTCGGTCCCGTGGCTGTTTGACGCGACACGCCCCAATCCTCGCCTCGCCGAGGTAACTACCGGTATCACCCCCCACCGCCGAATGTTCCCCGTCTCCGTCGCGACACACTACCCCTGCTTCTCATCATGGATGACGACGAGAGCCACCCGGGCTCCGACTCGCGGCCCTCGACGGCGCATAAAATCCTCCGCAGAGTCCCCGGCAGCTTCGACGAAGGCGGCATATCCCCGGTGAAGGAGACCTTCGACGACCATCTTCAACCTCCTACACAGCAGCCTCACGCGAACGCAACCGCATTGGAGCCCGACACCGTGCTCCACCCACCCGCCCCGATCGGCCCGGAGAGTAGTTTCGCGGAGATTACAAATATTGATGGTGGCAGACATTCAGATTCCCAGGCCGAGATGGCCGTTCGGGAACACCTTCAAGATATCGAGTCTAGCTTCGCCGCCCCGCCCTCTCCCCTCCCGACATCTGCAAACGGGATCGACGACACATATCTTTTCGACTCTCCATCTAAGAAAGAACGTCCCTCTACAGCCATACAAACGCCCCCCGTATCCCTCGATGCCCACGACCAGTCGCAAGATTTGCCCGTTCTGAGCCGAACACCGTCTTCGTTGAGCCAGAGTAATAGCAGCCAGCAACAACAACCGCGACCTATCGCTGACCACGACACTACAAATGCAAGCAGTAACACCTCGGCCCTAGAAGCCTTCTCGTCCTCTCCAACCGCCACGGCCACGGCCCGAACCGTTTCGAGGGCGCTCTCCGGGGCTAGTGCTGGTTGGGGAGATGATGGGAACAGTGAGGAGTCCGCGACAGAGCAGTCGGGACAGGATAGCCAGGGAACATACTCAGACGCTGCCGCCGAGGCTTCGTCGCACCTCCACCCATCTTCTGGGGCCCCTGGAACGATGAGGCATATGAGCTCAGACCAGAGCCTGCGTAAGGTTAGCCTTGATGCTGGGGGCACACCTGGATATGCACTTAAGGTCGGAAAACGGCCGAAATACCTGCGCAGCCGCAACGCCAGCCAGCGCTCGTCCGTATCCTCGTTCAATACCGATCCCGAGAGCGATGTCACTGTTGGACTAGGCACCGATTATGCGCTGCAGTCGGGTGGCGCCCTACCCTCCCTAAACTTGTCGCGCAGCACGAGCAACGTCCTCTCTAGGTCAGTCAGCATGGGAAGCATGGCTAGCGGGATCGACGACTACCACGATTCGTCCGGACCGGCGTTTGGTCACCTCGAGACGCTAGACGAGTCACCCCGACGGCCGGTGGCCCATCGACCGAACGAGGACCTTCTCCAGACTCCCAAGGCAGGTGGTGACGCCGCACCATTGGCTGCGCCGACTGACACCGTAATCGCCCGCCATGTAAGGAATGTGCATGTTCCAGAGTCACTCGCTAGGGAATACAAGACGAAAAGCGGCCTTGTAACCCCCCGCAAACCATCCGAGTTTAGCACGATCAGCGGAACTGGGCCACACACCACCAGTCGGCATGGTGGGAAGAACTTGACTCTGAAGGAACAGAGCAGCACGATCGAGCGTCTGAGCAAGGAGAACTTCGACCTGAAGCTGAAGGTCATGTTCCTCAGCGACCGACTAGACAAGCTCTCCGAGGAAGGTGTTAAGGAGATGATCTCGGAGAACGTCGAGCTTAAGACGGGACTTGCCGTGCTTCAGAGAGACAACAAGGTGCTACGCCGCAGAGTCAAGGAACTTGAGAGGCAAGCCAGGGACGAGGACGAGCGCCCCGGGACGGCAAGGAGCGGCTTCTCGGACGAGGAACAAAGTGCGACCTACGACCAGGACGCCCAAGACAGAGAGGAGGAATTGGTATATCTCAGGGAGCGGATGGAGGAATACGTGACCGAGATCGAGAGGCTGAGAACCGAGAACATTAACAAGGAGGCCGAGAAGCGACGCATGGTCGAGGTCGTCAAGTCTTACAGCGAGAAGACCGGCGAGAGCCTTGGTCGTCAGGAAGAGACTGACGTATGGAAAGACCTCCTCGAACAGGAAACGGCGAGGAGGGAGCAGGCTGACGATGACAACCGCCGACTACGCGACGAGGTCTTCCGGCTGAAGCAGGAGATGAGCAGCTTGACCGGGGGGCTACACCACACTACCAATATCTACAACATTACCAAGAAACGGGACAGACCGGCGTCACCGAGCCGGCCGGTCTCGTCCTTCTCTGGGGATATGGATTCCAATGGTGCCGCGCTCAGCGCCTCGAGCACCTTGGTCGAGGAGCTCCGCAGGGAAGGCGAGCAGCTTCGCCATGAGAATGCCGAGCTGCGCCGCGAAGTTGGCGCCCAGACATCGATGTTGACCTCCAGGAATAGGGAAAAGGAGAGGTTGTACCAAGAGATAGAAGACCTCAAGATGGCCCAGAGGCGTGGCGGCCCTGCCCCCTCGACTGTGGATAGTATCCTAGAGCGGTCGGCGTCCCGTGCCGGAGCCCACGAAAGATCACACTCCCGCGCTAGTGGTGGCACAAGGGCAACTGGCCTCACGATTGACGACCCCGAACGAGAGGAATTGGAGGGCAAGATGGCCGACATGCGAGACAAGAACAACGAACTCAAGCTGCAGAACCAGGAGCTGCAGAGGGAGCTCGATGCCTGCATGGACGACTTCGAGGCCGCGGTTGAGGCAAGAAAGGAGGCCGAGGAATTGGTCGGCGCTTTGCAAGAGGACATGGATACGGCCATGAACGATCTTGTAGCCCTGCAAGCCGAAAGGGACGAGGCCTTACAGGAACACGCCAATCTCGAGTCTGAGTTCGAAGCCCTGCGAAAGGAAGCCCAGGAAGAAATCGACGCCCTTGAAGGCGAGGCCGACCAGCGTTCGGAGGAGATCCATCGCCTACGGCTCGAGTCAACCGATCGGTCGGAGAACTTCGATGCATTACAAGAGGAGATGCGGAAGATGAGCGAGGCGCTTGTGCGGCTTGAAGACGAACAAGAAAACAAGCTCCGGCGCATCCAGCAGTTGGAGGAAGAGCTAGGCGAAGCGAACAAGGAGCTTGAGGAGTTGGAGACCAAACTCTTGGAGGCCAACGACAAGGCCAACCGCCTATCTGTGCAGCAGGAATCAAGCCAGGGCGAGATTGCCTTCTTACGTGAGGAGCAGGAGGGGGACAAGATCCGCATCGGCGACCTTGAAGCAGCACTAGCCAATGCCGAGCAAACTCTGAGGGAGGAGAAGGACCGGTCGAAGGAACTCGAGCAGCGCCTCGCCGCGGAGAGACGGCAGCGGGAGATTGTGGCCAACCGCGAGAAGGAGGAGGTGCAGCAGTTTGTTAATGAGCTCAACCGCGAGGCTTCCACGGCGAAAGACGAAGTTAGGAAACTTCGGAAGAACCTTAGGAGCAGAGAGGTCGAGGCTACGGAGTGGAAGGAGAGGCTCATGGAGTTGGAGAACAATTTGCGCGAAGCACTTGGAGACCTCAACGGCACGAGGTCTAGTCTTCTCAAGGTATGTCGTTCAGACCCCAACGAAGGTGAAACACACTCTTTAGTTTAGTTTTTACTAACCGCCGTCTAGTCTATCGCCAAACTTCAGAGGGAACTCGAGGACACGGTCAGGGAGCTGGATGCCACCAAAGCCTCCGTCATGGAGAAAGACCGCATCATCAAGCAACGCGACTCTCTACTCGAGTCCCACGGCCTCGAGACCCGCAAGGTTGCTGAGATGCTGGATAAGGAGCGCCAGGCACACCGCAACACGAAGCACCAGTTCGAGACCTTCCAGAAGACGCACCAGCACGTCTCGCGCACCGTCACATCCCAAGACACCCGCATCATCGAGCTCGAGAACGCCAAGATCCAGGACAAAAAGAGGATCGGGCAGCTCGAGGCTGATTTCAAGGAGCAGCTTACCGAGCGGAACAACCTGCTTCTCCTCCTCTGGACGAGGCTCTCGTCGCTTTGCGGCACGGACTGGGCCCACGGTAATAGCCTTATTAATGGCCGGGCGCTACCGTCCCTCGAGGCCGTCACGACGATGCTGCCAGGCTTCAGCAAGAATTTGATGGCCGCCATCAAGACCATCGAGTCCATGATGGGTGGCTTCCAGGCGCGGATCAAGGGCGTGGAGAAAGATCTCTGGCGCGAATACCAGACCCTCGAGAGCCACCTCGATCTACGGACAAAGAAGCTCAACCATCTCGAAGCCATCGTCCGCAACGGCGTCGCGTCGGGCACCCTGGGGCTCGGCGACTCGCACGCCAAGATGGCTCGCATGGAGGAGGAGTTCCGCCGACTCAAGGTCCAGAACCACACCCTCCGCACTGCAGCCGAGGTCCGCGCCCGCGCGGCATACTCGACAACGGGCAGCGACCCCAACGCCGCCAGCGACGAGAATGTAGCGGGGAGCCCGTCGCCTTCCATACCGACGGGACCTCGCGACCGTAGCCGCGGGACCCGGATACCAAAGTCGGGGAGCCGCGCCGGCGGCAATGGACGCCCGGGCACAATGTCGCGGGCTACCAGCAGCCATGGTAGCATCCTGGCGGCCGAGGAGTTTGGCCTCCTGGATCCAGAGGAAGGTCAGCAGCTGCAGAGCCCTACCATGGATAACAAGTGGATAATACGGCTGAGAGAGCTCGAGTACAAGCTCAAGGCGGAGAGGGAGGCGCGTGTGCTTGACCGTAACGAGGCGATGAAGCGGATTGGGGCGTCGGAGAACGAGAACCAGTCGTTGAGGGACAACCTGGAACGGGAGAAGAGGCGGCAAGGTCGATGAGAAGGGAGTGTATGGAGCTTTGGATGTGTTTGCACAGGTTACAGCTGCCCCGGTGGTTTTCTATTTCTTGTCCATGTTTTATTCTCTTGTATGAATACTGCATTAACCCGGGCATCATCGGCGGCGAGATTCTGGAGTATCGATTGTCTGTGTTTATTTGCCTTGTCGTGTTTGAATAGACGACGGCCTGGAGTCAAGTCGCGGGCTGGGATGTGGGTTTCAATTGACATACGGATTATGAAAGCTGTTTTCCACACCACCATTAGTCGCTCAAGTTTTCTTGCTCGACTATTGCATAGGCAGGCGTGTTACGATGTCACGAAGCAACAGTCGGCGTTGCTTGAGAGGCAGTCGAAGTCGTGGGCGGCTTACAGACGTGGTGGAGAGACCGCGAGGAAGTATTATTAGGTCTGGTATCAAGGCACGAATAAACTATACAACTAACAGACAGTGCTTTTGTTTGGTTTGGCCGTCTTGCCCAACTAACCTACCTTACTGATGCTCCCCACTAACGGCATCTCTCCGCATCCATACCTCGCCGATGGCGTCGTCCTTATCGGAGACGCATACCCATTCTCCGATCCCGTGCTCCTTTGGAGCCACCCTGCAGCCCCTCCCGCCCCCGCCGACAATCAGGTTGCCGGGCCGGTACTTCTCGTCCATGCGCATGCGACGGATGACGCTGCCGTGCACGCGCGCATCGCGCGGGATGTCGCGCACCTCGCCGGCGGGCAACGGCCAGCGGATGGGCCGCCACGACCCGTTGGGCTGCAGATCCATGCGCCGGAAGGGGAGGTACTCCATCACCTTCCAGGCCATCACCGCCCCCGGGCCCAGGCCGCAGCGGAAGTCGAGCGAGTCGTGGATCCGCGCCGTGTGCGCCTTGTGCATCAGCCCGTGGAAGGCCGAGCGAGGCTCCGTCTGGTCGCAGCCGCTGCTTTCGCCCCCGGCACCGCTCGAGCCGGCTCCCCGCGAGTCTCCTGGCGTCAGCATGGTCGGCGTCGAACCACCGCCGGGACTGCGGATCTTGATGTCGGGTATTCCCTGCTGGCGCTCCTGTTCCTTCTGGCGCTCTTGTTCCTGCTGGAGGTGGATGTGGTGTCCGAACGACTGCCCGCTCGCGATCGCAGCCGCCTCGGCCTCTTCTGCCACTTGCTCCTCGCGCTGCAGCTCATCTACACAATCGGCACAGCCCATAGCTTGCACCTTGTCCATGTCAAATGCCAACCCGGCGCGAATAGCCTCACGTACCATCCACACCAGCGGCACGTGGCTGGCACTCTTGCCGTCCGGCGGTATCTCCCACCCACCGCCCACATCGCCGTGCCCGCCCGCGAACCACACCTCGTCAATGTCTTGCGCATCGTCGTCTTCGGACGAACATGCGCTGGGGCACGCACCGGCGCCGCCGACCTGCGAGGCTCCGTCAACGCTGCGGCGAGACACGCGCGAGCGCGAGCGAACCCTGTACCGTTCTGGTTGGTCGTCCTCGGAGTCAGAGGCGTTCCCGCCCCTCTCGTTCACCTTGGGTACGGCGAGGGTGGCGCGGCCGCGAGAGTGGTCTTGGTGCGCCTGCCCATCGACTGCAGTCGAGGTGCCAGTGCTGGCGGCAGGTTCATGACTAGGGGTGTACTTCTCCTGGATGCTGTGTAGGGCATGGCGGGCATGCTCGGTGGCGCTGTGCCTCTTCTTCCGCTCGGCAGCGACCAGTTTGCTCTGATACATGAGGTCCTGGCGAAACTTGGCGCGGCGCTCGTCGATGCTGACGGCGTGGCGGATGACGCGGGCGGAGCTGCGGGCCGTGTAGGGGAATTTGCTCCGGTCCATCCAGGCGGCCTCGAACTGAGGGACGCTGTTGACGGTGTCGAAGAGGCCGAGGAAGCGGATGCGGCGCACGGGCCTGGAGAAGGTCTCGCGGAAGCCGCGCAGGAAGGCGTACATGTCGCGGCGCTTCTTCTGGGACTCGGGATCGTGCGACGAGCGGCGGCGCTGCCACTGCGAGAAGGCCTTCCAGGCGAAGGACACCATCTCCTCGTTGCCGTGGGAGAGTAGGCCGACGTGGTCGAGCATCTCGGCGAGGAAGCGGGCGATGTAGGCGCCGCGCGAGAAGCCGAAGATGAAGATCTCGTCGCCGGGCGAGTAGAAGCGCATTAGGAACCGGTAGCCCCCGACTACGTGCTGGTCGAAGGACGAGCCTATGGCAGAGTCCTT
>Ga0164242_10007960_pt1 | contig 11553 bp, 8 predicted proteins | sample OricomgcompostMG_FD_108783 | JGI IMG/M metagenome (GOLD analysis project Ga0164242, IMG submission 108783) | Miracle-Growth compost microbial communities from Emeryville, California, USA - Original compost - Miracle growth compost (MG) ... | reverse complement strand
TCCGGCCCGTAGATCTCGACCACGCGCCCGCACGGCAGGCCGCCGACGCCCAGCGCGATGTCCAGGCCCAGCGAGCCGGTGGACACGGTGTCGATGTTGTCGTCGGTGCGGTCGCCCAGGCGCATCACCGCACCCTTGCCGAACTGCTTCTCGATCTGGCCGAGGGCGGAGGCGAGTGCCTTGCGCTTGTTGTCATCCATCGTCTTGGGTTCCGGTGCTGTTCGTGAAAGGGGATGGCGCGCATGATGCGCGCCCCGCGTCTCATGGGCTGCGATCTGCGAGGCGTCCAGTATCCCACATCGGTTGCGCGGCTCAGCCGGCGCCGGCCGCGTCAGTCCGTCAGGATTTTCCGAAGCCCGTCGAGCGCCGCCGCCGTCGTGCGCCGCCGCACCGCCTCGCGGTCGCCCTCGAAGTGGTACAGCCGCGCATGCGCGTAGCCGCCGCGCCGCTTCCAGCCGATCCAGACCGTGCCCACCGGCTTGTCCGGCGTGCCGCCCGAGGGGCCGGCGATGCCGGTGACCGCCACCGCCACCCCGGCACCGAAGCGCGACAGCGCGCCGGAGACCATCTCCAGCGCGGTTTCCTCGCTCACCGCGCCGGTGCGCTCCAGCGTGTGCGGGTTGACGCCGAGCAGGCCCTGCTTGGCCTCGTAGCTGTAGGTCACCACGCCGGCGTCGAACCAGGCCGAGCTGCCCGGCAGGTCGGTCAGCGTCTTGGCGATCAGGCCGCCGGTGCACGACTCGGCCGTCACCAGCATCAGCTTCTGCCGCTGCACCGCCTCGGCGACCTGCTGTGCCAGCCCGCGCAGCACGGCATCGGTAGGAACGGACGACGACTCCATGCGAGACTCCCATTCTTGAATCCGGCACGTTAGCGCGGACCGGGCCATGTGTTCCACCTCCCATTCCCACCCGCCTCCATGACCCAAGACGATCTGTCCCAGCACACCCCGCTCATGCGCCAGTACCTCGCCGCCAAGGCGGCGCACCCGGACGTGCTGCTGTTCTTCCGCATGGGCGACTTCTACGAGCTGTTCTACGACGACGCGCGCAAGGCGGCGCGGCTGCTCGACATCACCCTGACCCAGCGCGGGCAGTCGGCCGGCCAGCCGATCCCGATGGCCGGCGTGCCCTACCACGCGGTGGAAAACTACCTGGCGCGGCTGGTGCGGCTGGGCGAGTCGGTGGCGATCTGCGAGCAGATCGGCGATCCCGGCGGCAAGGGTCCGATGGAGCGCAAGGTAGTGCGCATCGTCACCCCCGGCACGATCACCGACGAGGCCTTGCTGGAGGAGCGCCGCGACAACCTGCTGCTGGCCATCGCCGCCGGCGCCAGGGGCGGCTACGGGCTGGCCTGGGTGGATCTCGCCGGCGGCCGCTTCCTGCTCAGCGAAGCGGCGGACGCCGAGGCGCTGGCCGCCGAGCTGGCGCGCCTGCAGCCAGCCGAAACGCTGGTGGACGAAAGCGTGGCCTGGCCGCGCCTGGTCGCCACCCTGCCCGGCCTGCGCAAGCGGCCACCGTGGCATTTCGACAGCGACGCGGCCACGCGCGAGCTTCAACGCTTCTTCGGCACCCGCGACCTGTCCGGCTTCGGCGTCGAAGGCCTGCCGCTGGCGGTCGCCGCCGCCGGCTGCCTGCTCGGCTACGTCGAGGAAACCCAGAAGAGCGCGCTGCCGCACCTGTCCGGCATGGCGGTGGAATCGGCCAGCGAGACCATCGCGCTGGACGCCGCCACCCGCCGCAACCTGGAGCTGGACAGCCACCCCAGCGGCCGCACCGGGCACACCCTGCTCGGCGTGCTCGACGAAACCGTCACCCCGATGGGCGCGCGCCTGCTGCGCCGCTGGCTGAACCGCCCGCTGCGCTCGCGCGAACGGCTGCGCCGGCGCCACCAGGCCATCGGCATGCTGATCGACAGCCGCCGCCACGAGCCGCTGCGCGAACAACTGCGCGGCATCGGCGACCTGGAGCGCATCCTCGCCCGCGTGGCGCTGCGTTCGGCGCGGCCGCGCGATTTGTCCACCTTGCGCGACGGCTTGCGCGCGGCGCCCAGGCTGGCCCACGCGCTCTGTACTGGTGCGATTATCCCTGATCGCGAAGATCAAAAGGCGGCCATCCATGGCCGCACGCCTCGAGCAGCGTCGCCCTCGTTGGACGCTGCCGCCGGAGAAGCGCCCTTGCTGGGCGATCTGGTGGAGCGCATCGGCGACCACGCCGACACCGCCGCCCTGCTGGCCCGCGCCATCGTGCCGCAGCCGCCGGCGCTGCAGCGCGACGGCGGGGTCATCGCCGACGGCTACGACGCCGAGCTGGACGAACTGCGCCGCCTGTCCACCCATGCCGACCAGTTCCTGGTGGAACTGGAGGAACGCGAAAAGGCCGCCAGCGGCATCAGCTCGCTCAAGGTGGGCTACAACCGCGTGCACGGCTACTACATCGAGATTTCCAAGGCGCAGTCGGACAAGGCGCCCACCCACTACACGCGCCGCCAGACCACCAAGAACGCCGAGCGCTACATCACCGAGGAGCTCAAGCAGTTCGAGGACAAGGTGCTGTCGGCCCGCGAGCGCTCGCTGATGCGCGAACGCGCCCTGTACGAAAGCCTGCTCGACTCGCTCACCGCAAAACTGGAGCCGCTCAAGGCCGCCGCCGCCGCGATCGCCGAACTGGACGTGCTGGCCAACCTGGCCGAGCGCGCCGAGACGCTGGACTGGAGCGCGCCCGAACTCGCCGACGCGCCGGGCATCCTGATCGAGCGCGGCCGCCACCCGGTGGTAGAGAAGGTGCGCGACGAACCCTTCGAGCCCAACGACCTCCGGCTCGACGAGGCGCGCCGCATGCTGGTCATCACCGGCCCCAACATGGGCGGCAAGAGCACCTACATGCGGCAGAACGCGCTGATCGTGCTGCTCGCCCACGTCGGCAGCTACGTGCCGGCGGCGCGCGCGGTGATCGGCCCGATCGACCGCATCTTCACCCGCATCGGCGCGGGCGACGACCTCTCGCGCGGCCAGTCCACCTTCATGGTGGAGATGAGCGAGACGGCCAACATCCTGCACAACGCCACCGCCGAAAGCCTGGTGCTGATGGACGAGGTCGGCCGCGGCACCAGCACCTACGACGGGCTGGCGCTGGCGCGTGCCGCCGCCGTGCACCTGGCCCGCGAGAGCCGCGCCTTCACCCTGTTCGCCACCCACTATTTCGAGCTGACCGAACTGGCCGGCGAATATCCCGGCATCGCCAACGTGCATCTCGACGCCGTGGAATACGGCGAGCAACTGGTGTTCATGCACGCGGTGAAAGACGGCCCGGCCAACCGCAGCTTCGGCCTGCAGGTGGCCGCGCTGGCCGGCCTGCCCAAGTCGGTGATCGCCGATGCCCGCCGCACCCTGGCCGAACTGGAGCGCGGCATGCACTCGCACACCGCCGCCGCGAAACCGGCGGACGCCGCTCCGTCGCCGCAACTGGGCCTGTTCGCCGCACCGACGGCGGCGCTGGAGCGGGCACTGGACGACATCGACCCCGACGCACTGTCGCCCCGCGAGGCGCTGGAAGCCTTGTACCGGCTCAAGTCCCTGCCGCGCTGACGCGGCCGCAGACCGCCCGCCACCGCGCCACTGCCTGCATGTGCAGCGCGGTGGCGGGCGCATGCCGTGCCGCCATGGCAGCGGCGTCCGCCGACCACTTGGCCGGCACCGCCGCGCGTCACGGTCACTTCATAGTCCACGGCTATGAAACGCATAGGAACAAACGAATTCCCCAGCGCGCGGCACCCGCCTACAGTCCGCTGGACAGCCAGAGGCACGCCAGCCAGCCATCGCCAGCCAGCCAGCCACCATCCAGCCAAGGAGCCACAGACCCCATGTCAACCGAAGCAAAGTGCCCGTTCCACGTCGCCGGCACCGGCACCACCAACAAGGACTGGTGGCCGAACCAGTTGAAGCTCGAACTGCTGAGCCAGCATTCGGAAAAGTCCAACCCGCTGGGCAAGACGTTCAACTACCGCGAGGCATTCAAGCAACTCGACTACGCCGCGCTGAAGAAGGACCTGCTGGCGCTGCTCACCGATTCGCAGGACTGGTGGCCGGCCGACTGGGGTACCTACGCCGGCCTGTTCATCCGCATGGCCTGGCACAGCGCCGGCACCTACCGCCTGGTCGACGGCCGCGGCGGCAGCGGCCGCGGCCAGCAGCGCTTCGCCCCGCTCAACTCGTGGCCGGACAACGTCAGCCTGGACAAGGCGCGCCGCCTGCTGTGGCCGCTCAAGCAGAAGTACGGCCAGAAGATCTCCTGGGCCGACCTGATCATCCTCGCCGGCAACGTCGCACTGGAATCCTCCGGCTTCCGCACCTTCGGCTTCGGCGCCGGCCGCGAGGACGTATGGGAACCGGACCTGGACGTGAACTGGGGCGATGAAAAAGCTTGGTTGGCCCACCGCGACCCCGCGGTCCTGGCCGACAACCCGCTGGCCGCCACCGAGATGGGCCTGATCTACGTCAATCCGGAAGGCCCCAACGCCAGCGGCGATCCGCTCTCGGCGGCCCCGGCGATCCGCGCCACCTTCGGCAACATGGCGATGGACGACGAGGAGATCGTGGCGCTGATCGCCGGCGGCCATACCCTCGGCAAGACCCACGGCGCCGGCCCGGCCACGCACGTCGGCGCCGACCCGGAAGCCGCGCCGCTGGAGCAGCAGGGCCTGGGCTGGAGGAGCGGCTACGGCAGCGGCGCGGGCGCCGACGCCATCACCTCGGGGCTCGAGGTGGTATGGACGCAGACGCCGACCCAGTGGAACAACTATTTCTTCGAGAACCTGTTCAAGTACGAATGGGTCCAGACCCGCAGCCCGGCCGGCGCGATCCAGTGGGAGGCCAGCGACGCCGAGGCGTCGATCCCCGACCCGTTCGACCCGTCGAAGAAGCGCAAGCCGACGATGCTCACTACCGACCTCACCCTGCGCTTCGACCCCGCGTTCGAGAAGATCTCGCGCCGCTTCAGGGACGACCCGCAGGCCTTCGCCGAGGCCTTCGCCCGCGCCTGGTTCAAGCTGACCCACCGCGACATGGGCCCCAAGGCCCGCTACCTCGGCCCGGAAGTGCCCAAGGAAGACCTGATCTGGCAAGACCCGCTGCCGGCGCCGGTGCACCAGCCGAGCGCGGCCGACATCGCCGACCTGAAGGCGCGGATCGCGGCCAGCGGCCTGTCGGCGTCCGACCTGGTGTCGGTGGCCTGGGCTTCCGCCGCCACCTTCCGCGGCGGCGACAAGCGCGGCGGCGCCAACGGCGCGCGCCTGCGGCTGGCGCCGCAGAAGGACTGGGCGGTCAACCGGCGCGCGCTCGCGGTGCTGCCCAAGCTTGAAGAAATCCAGCAAGCCTCGGGCAAGGCCTCGCTGGCCGACGTGATCGTGCTGGCCGGCGGCGTGGGTATCGAGCAGGCGGCCAGGGCGGCCGGCTTCGACGTGGAAGTGCCGTTCTCCCCCGGCCGCGTGGACGCCACCGCCGAGCAGACCGACGTGCCCACCTTCGCCTACCTGGAGCCGTTCGCCGACGGCTTCCGCAACTATCTCAAGGCCAGGCCGGGCATTCCCAGCGAGCAGTTGCTGATCGACCGGGCGCAATTGCTGACCCTGTCCGCGCCGGAAATGACCGTGCTGGTCGGCGGCCTGCGCGTGCTCGGCGCCAATTACGACGGCTCCGCCCACGGCGTGCTCACCGACCGGCCCGGCACGCTCGGCAACGACTTCTTCGTCAATCTGCTGGACATGGGCACCGAGTGGAAGGCGGCGGATCCGGACGCCGAAATGTTCGAAGGCCGCGACCGCCGCACCGGCGAGACCCGCTGGACGGCCACCCGCAGCGACCTGGTCTTCGGCTCCAACGCCGTGCTGCGCGCCCTGGCCGAGGTCTATGCCAGTGCCGACGCGAAGAAGAAATTCGTCGATGACTTCATCGCCGCCTGGGTCAAGGTGATGAACCTGGACCGCTTCGACCTGGCCTGAGCCGGCACGGCCGCGGGGGCCCCGGATCGACGATCCGGGCGCTTCCGCGGCTAGTGGCCCGGGCCAAGTCGCAACAGGCAAGCGGCATGACAAGACCGATCCGATCCGGCACCCTCGTCCCCATGCCAAGCGAGGCGACTCCCATGGACTGGCGCGAACAACTGCGGCAACAGTATTTCCATCTGGAACACCTGGCCGGGATCCTGCCCATACGGGACATGCACCGCTGGCTTTCCTACCAGTACCAGATGGGCGAGATCGCGTTCCTGCTCTACGGCCCCGTACGCGGCTGACCTTCGGCGCGGTACGGCCAAGCCCGTCGCCGCTGCGGCGACGACGCCAACACGCCGAGCATTGCGTCGGCCGCCTGCGCTCGCTTCCCTGCCTCGGAGTGTCGCCCCTGGCGTCAACCGCCGCCCTTGAGCTGCCGCAGCTCGCGGCGGGCCTGCTTGTCGGGCCGCCTGGGCGGCGCCGCCGCACCGATCATCCGGCGCTGCGCGCGGGCCGCCTCGCGGGCCTCGCGGCTCTCGCCGGTTTCGCGGTAGAGCGCCTGCGCCACGCTGGCCGGTCCGCGCTTCTCGGACAGCGCCAGCACGTCCACCTCCAACCGCTCCTCGCCGCGGGCGATCCGCAGCCGGTCGCCCGCGCGCAGGGTCTTCGCCGGCTTGCAGCCGCCGCCGTTGAGATCGACATGGCCGCCCACGATGGCCTGCTTGGCCAGGCTGCGGGTCTTGAAGAAACGCGCGGCCCACAGCCACACGTCGACGCGGACCTCGTCCAGCCCGCCATGCTGCGTATCGTTCATGCCAAGTATGATGGCACGCCTCCACCGGCTACCGGGAGAACCGCGCCATGGATGTCCTATGCCACGCCGCAGCGCCGGTCGCCGTCGCCTTCCTGCTTGGTTTTCTGCTGGGGCGTTTCGTACCCTCGCGGCCCGACGCCATACTTCTGCCCGACGACAGCATCGGCGACGAACAGATCGAGGCGGAAGTGCGTGCCGGCCGCCGGATCGAGGCCATGCGGCTCTATCGCCGCCGTCACGCCTGCGGGCCGAAGCCGGCCAAGCAGGCCGTCGACGATCTCGCCCTGCGCATGAAGCGGGGCGGCTGACCCGCGCCGCGGGTCAGCCTGCCGGCAGCCACAGGTTGGCCAGCGGCACCGTCGCCAGCGACAGCACGATGCCCACGCCGAGGATGGTGTTGGCCAACGGCGGCTCCAGGCCGTACTCGTCGGCCAGGATCGCCGCCGAAATCATCGGCGCCATCGCCGCTTCCAGCACGCCCACCGTCATCGTCAGGCCGCCCACGCCGGCGGCCAGCGCCAGCAGCCAGCAGGCCAGCGGCGCCAGCAACAGCTTCCAGCCCAGCCCGAGCAGCAGCGCGAGCCACTGGCGCTCGCCCAGCTTCAGCCGGAACTGCAGGCCCACCGAGAACAGCGCCAGCGGGGTCAGCGTGTTGCCGACCGGCCCGAACACGCCGTCCAGCCAGGCCGGCCAGCCGCCCAGCAGGTTGACCGCCACGCCCACTACCAGCGAGACGAACGCCGGGAAAGTGAGGATGCGCCGTACGATCAGCCGCGGCTGCGGCGTGCGGCCGGCATACACCGACGCCACCACGATCGCCGCCGAAGCCAGCAGCGCGAAGCAGCCGAGCTGGTCGGCCACCACCGCCAGCGCCAGCCCCTCCCGTCCGTGCAGCGCCTCGATCATCGGATAGCCCATGAACGAGGTATTGCCCAGCCCGCATACCACCGACAAGGCGCCGATGCGCTGCCGCGACCAGCCCAGCCGCGGCCCCAGCAGGCCGAACAGCAGCCAGGCGCCGAAGAAGGTCAGCCACATCGCCGCCACCAGGAACCACAGCTGCGGGTCCAGCTTCACCCTGGGAATCAGCTCCAGCACCAGCGCCGGCAGCGCCACGTTGATCACCCACCAGTTGAGCCCGTGCACCATGCCGGCCGGCGGGCGCGCGAAACGCGCCACCAGCACGCCCAGGGCGAGACAGAGGAACAGCAGCAGCAATGCGCTCATCGGTCGACAGGGAGAACGGACACCGTTGCATTAGACGCGATCCGCCCGCGCATCGTCACGCCGTGGCCGGCCCGACGCATGCCCGGGCGACGCGGCGCGCCGCCGGCATCGGGGATAATCGGCGTCCGACCCGACGGCCACGCTCCCGCTCATGACCCATCCCGACCACCGCGTGCACGGCCTCGACGCCGACGACGTGCCGCCCGACTGGCCGCCGCTCGCCACCGGCGAACTGTCGGCCCTGCTCGAACGCTACCCGGGCCTGGCGCCGTGCGGCGCGATCCGCTGGCACAGCCCGCGCCCGCTGTCGGCGGCCTGCCTGGTCGACACCGCCGCCGGGCGCGTGTTCGTGAAACGCCACCACGCATCGGTGCGCAGCGCCGCCACGCTGGCGGAGGAGCACGCCTTCATGGCGCGGCTGCGCGGGGCCGGCCTGCCGGTGCCCATGGTGTTCGCCGACGCGGAAGGCCGCAGCGTCGTCGCCACCGGCGACTGGACCTACGAAGTGCACGCGCCGGCCCAGGGCCTGGACCTGTATCGCGACACGCCCTCGTGGACGCCGCCCGGCGACCCGGCGCACGCGCGCGCCGCCGGCGCCATGCTGGCCCGGCTGCATCTTGCTGCCGCAGGCCATCCGGCGCCACAGCGTGGCACCCATCTGCTGGTCGCGCGCAGCGAGCTGATCCAGGCGGCCGACCCGCTCGCCGCACTGGCCGCGCAACTGCCCGCGCGCCCCGGCCTGGCCGCCTACCTCCGCCGGCGCGACTGGCGACGCGACCTGGCCGCCGTGCTCGGCCCGCGCCATGCGCGCATCCAGCCGCGACTGGCCGCCCAAGCGCCGCAGTGGACGCACGGCGACTGGCATGTCTCCAACCTGTGCTGGAGCGAAGCCGGGCCGCAGGCACGGATCACCGCCGTGCTCGACTTCGGCCTCGCCGCGCGCACGTTTGCCCTGTTCGACCTGGCCACCGCGATCGAACGCAACGCCATCGCCTGGCTGGCGCCGGACCGGGGCGAGGCCGCCCGCCCCGGCATCGCCCGCGCGCTGATCGCCGGCTATCGCTCGCAATGTCCGCTGGCCAGCGCCGAGCTCGACCTGCTTGCCGACCTGCTGCCGCTGGTGCACGTCGACTTCGCGCTGTCGGAAGTCGAGTATTTCAGCGCCGTCACCCGTTCGCCTGCCCATGCCGACGTGGCCTACGACACCTTTCTGCGCGGCCACGCGGCGTGGTTCGACACGACCGGGGGACAGGCCCTGCTGGCGGCCATCCGCGAGGCGTAGCCGTGTCGCGCTGCCGTCCCGGCCGGCTCGCCGGAAAAGCTTTCCCGCATGTCGCCGCCCGCCACGGTCGAAGCCGTTTCCACAAGAGGTTTCGGGCGCGATGACGCCATTCGTGATTCAATACGCCTCTTGAAGCGGGGGTGCCCGGCGCAGGCCGGGCTGAGAGAGTCCCTTGGAACCTGATCCGGTTCGCACCGGCGTAGGGAGCTTGATCGAGGTCGCGCGATCCGTCCGGAAGCGCGACCCGCCGTCGCTTCGTCCACCTGCCCGACGACGACGACCATGACCCACGCCCGCACGCCCCTGCTCCTTGCCCTGCTCGCCGCGCTGTGCCCAGCCGCCCAGGCCACCGATACCGCCGCAACCAAGCCGCAGACCACCGACCTCGCCCCCGTGCAGGTGAAGGCACAGACCCGGGACGACCGCCACGGCACCGCCGTCGACGCCTATGGCAACGCCTCGCTGCACGACACGCCCGCCTCGGTCACGGTGATCGCGCGCCGGCAGATCGACGACCGCCAGATCCGCACGCTCAGCGAACTGGCCCGCGAGGACGCCTCGCTGGGCGACAACTACGCGCCGGTCGGCTACTACCAGGACATCGCCATCCGCGGCTACCCGCTGGACCCGGCCACCGGCTTCCGCTTCAACAACCTCACCGTGGCCGGCGAGCAGGAGGTGGCGCTGGAGGACAAGCAGCGGGTGGAAGTGCTCAAGGGCCTGGCCGGCCTGCAGGCCGGCGTGATGGAGCCCGGCGGCGTGGTGAACTACGTCAGCAAGCGGCCCGCCGACGTCCGCAACGTGACCCTGGGCACCGACTCGCACGGCTCGCGCTACGGCGCGCTGGACCTCGGCGGCTGGCTCACGCCCCGCTTCGGCCTGCGCGCCAACCTGGCCTGGGAAGACACCCATTCGTACGTGCAGCACGCCGACGGCCGGCGCAACTTCTATTCCATCGCCGCCGACTGGAAGATCAGCGACAAGGCCACGCTGGAACTGGACAGCGACTACCAGGCCAGCGCCCAGCGCTCGGTGTCCGGCTACCAGTTGCTGGGCGGCAAGGTCATCCCGCGCCATGCCAGCACCAGCCGCATGCTCGGCTTCGAGCCGTGGCAGCAGCCGGTGAGCGTGCATGCCGCCAACACCAGCGCGCGCTTCAACTATGCCTTCGCCGAGGACTGGCTGCTGCGCCTGGCCGCCGGCCACAGCCGCACGGTGATCGACGACAACGTCGCCTTCGCCTACGGCTGCTTCTACTCGCCGCTCTGCGCCGGCGACGCCACCACCGGCGCCTACTTCGCGCCCGACGGCGACTACGACATCTACGACTACCGCAGCCCCGACGACACCCGCGTCGGCGACGAGGCGCGCGCCACGCTGGAGGGCCACATCGACACCGGCGCGGTGAGCCACGACCTGAGTTTCGGCGCGCAGGCGTTCCGGCGCACCATCGACCGCCGCGTCGAGGTCTACGACTACGTGGGCAGCGCCAACATCGGCGACGTCGATCCGCCGTATTTCCCGCCCTCGCCCAGCCAGCCCGGCCCGTCGGCGCGCCGGCTTACCAGCTGGCAGCACTCGCTGTTCGCGATGGACCGGCTGCACCTGGGCGAGCGCTGGCAGCTGATCGCCGGCGACCGCTTCGTGCGGCTGCACGAGCGCGCCTACGACGACACCGGCGCGCCCGAGCGCGACACCCGCATGAGCCGCTCGCTGCTGCAGGCCGCCGTGCTGTGGCAGCCGACCGCCGCGCTCACCACCTACGCCAGCTACAGCGAAGGCCTGTCGCTGGGCCAGGAAGCGCCGTACTGGACCAGCAACGACGGCGACATGCTCGGCCCGCGCCTGTCGCGCCAGCTCGAGGCCGGGGTGAAATACCAGGCCGGCGACGCGCTGGACCTCACCGGCGCGCTGTACCGCATCCGCCAGCCCTACCAGTTCGCCCGGCCGGACCACAGCGCCGCCGGCTACACCTTCGTGCAGCAAGGCGAGGAAGTGCACACCGGCCTGGAACTGTCCGCCGACGGCCGCGTCTCCGACGACCTGCGCATCAGCGCCAGCGCCAGCCTGATCCGTGCTCGCGCGCAAGGCACCGGCCTGGCCGACTACCAGGGCCACCAGGTCGCCAACGTGCCACGCCTGCGCGCGGTGCTCCACGCCGACTACCGGCTGCCGTTCTTCCCCGCCCTCGCCGTGCTCGGCGGCTGGCGCTACGCCTCGCCCAACGTCGCCACGCCCGACG
>Ga0164242_10007959_pt1 | contig 11553 bp, 6 predicted proteins | sample OricomgcompostMG_FD_108783 | JGI IMG/M metagenome (GOLD analysis project Ga0164242, IMG submission 108783) | Miracle-Growth compost microbial communities from Emeryville, California, USA - Original compost - Miracle growth compost (MG) ... | reverse complement strand
CGCTGCGGGCTCACGCCGTGCCCGGAGGCAGTCGGTGGTCATCAAGGACGGTGCCGTCCACGTCATCGACTCCGCATTCGGCGGCGAGCGCGTCATTCCCTTCGACCGGCTCGGCACCGTCGTGCTCTTCCCCCCGCGTGAGATGGTGCACGACGGCGAGTCGCCCGTTCCGACGAACACCAAGCGGAAGTCCGGGATGGGTGCCAATCTGTTCAGCTACGGCGGCCTCATCATCCTCGACGTGAACGGGCGAATGGTCGGCCACCTCGCCTACGAGCTCGCCTCGAACACGCCGATCGCCGCCGTCGGGCAGCAGATCCCGGCGCCGAACCACGTCCAGTTCCCGCCCGTCGCCGAGGGCGCGGGCTACGACCGCAAGGCGTTCAAGAAGTCCTATCCGCATGCGCTGCGCTTCACGCAGCTGTGGGGCGCGAGCCGGTGGGTGTGGACGATCCTCGGATTCGTGTTCATCGTGCTTCCGGTCGGCGCAATCCTCGGAGTCCTCGTGGCCGGCATCATCTACGCGTTCAGTTAGGGGCGGGGACAGTGAGCGACGCGCAGAACCAGCGGCCAGAGCCCGCCCCCGAGGGCGTCAACCTGCTCGGCGATCCCGCCACGGAAGACCATCGGCTCGAGGAGAAGGCCCGCCGGCGCAACGCCCTCGGGCCCTTCGGCATGGCATGGCTGTGGGCGGTCGGCAGTCTGCTGCTCGCGACGAGCCTGTACAAGCTGGTCGCCGGCCCGCTGCTCGCGGCCGGGCTGCCGACCACGAAGGGCACGGTCCTTCGCTGGATTCTGGTTCCCGGCAGCAATAGCACCAGCTATGTGCCGAAGGTCTCCTACAAGGTCGCGGGCACGAGCTACGAGTTCATCGCGGGCACGAGCGTGTCTACGATGACCGACGCTCCCAAGACGATCCTCGTGAGCTATGTCCCGTTCGACCCCGCCACCGCAATGTGGCAGAGCGGCCTGTGGTGGGGAGCATTCTTCGACACGTACGAGATGGTCGTTCTGATCCTCGGCATCATCCTGTTCTGCACGGCGGTCTACCAGTGGCGCATCCGTCGCTACTGGAAGGGGCCGGGTCGCCTGGCGGCCTACTCCAACTATCGGCTGCACGTCATCGCCGGCATCATCGGGATCGTCGGCGGCGGAGCGTGGCTGATCTCCGGCTACGTCCCGGCCGCGTCCTGGTTCATCCCGCCCGCACCGAACGCGATCGCCATCACGATCATCGCCTTCGGCGTCGCTCTGCTGGTCTCCGGAATCGTCAACCGCCACCTCCCGGCACAGTTGGAGGCGGAGCGAGAGAAGCTGCGCCTCGACCTGCAGCGCGTGAGGCGCGACCAGCAGCCACGCAAAGGCGAGTGAGACCCTGCGGGCGGCGCTTACCGTGAGGCGCGCACCGTCACAGTGAAGCTGCCGAGCTGCAGCTGCGAGCCCGAGGCGACCGGCGAGGTGCGGCCCGGCTCGAGCACGGTCACGGCTCCGTCGGGGGTGATCGCCGCGATGCCGTTCGTCGAGTGCAGGTCGGTCACCATGAGGTAGTCGAGCTCGGGCACGAGCAGCGCATGGGTCTTCGACAGCGACTTCGCCGGGTCGGTCAGCGGCAGCAGCTGAGCATCAGGCGCCGCTTCCGTCGCGGTCGGATTCCGGCCCACGAACGTCGCCCCCGCCAGCGCGAGGCTCGACCCGTCGGGTAGCTGCAGGTACCAGCTCGGCGCGGGCACGGATGCCGGCCGCTCGACCTGCACCGGGGCGGACTGCGTCGGCGGGGCCGCCGCCTCCGCAGGAACGGGCGGGGCGGCGGGCGCGGCCTGGGGCCGAGGCGCAGGCGGCCGGAAGCTCGGGATCGTCGGCCCCGTGGTGTGGTTCGGCGCAGGATTCGGGGTGAACAGGGGCATTCCGCCGGGTGCCGCGGGGACCTGCTCGCGCTGCGGCACCCCCTCGGGCGTGCGCGGCGGCGGCAGCAGCCCAGGGGGCGGCTTGATGTATCCGTCCTGACCAGACATGGCGCCCACTATAAGCCGGTCACTAGCTGCGGCTGTAGCGGTAGTCGGAGAGCCGGCGGCGCACCCACGTCATCCCCGCACGCGCATGCTCGAGGACCGCGTCGACGTCCTTCCACAGCGCCTCCGCCGCGTCGTCGGCGAGCTGGCCGGCCGAGAACACGGCGTGATCGACGCGGCGCGCGATCGGCCCGAGCACGCCCTGCTCGATGGCGACACCGGATTCCGCGCCCGCAGTCTCGTAGTGGTGCACGAGCTGAGCCCGGGTGGCGACGTGGCCCGGCCGGTCGAGGCCGAGCTCGCGGAATCCGCTCGCCAGCTCTGCCCACGCACCGGCCGCGCGCCGGTCGACGGCGCCCGTTCTGCGCTTTCTGCGCCGCCGTGCGCGCAGCAGCCACACGACGAGCAGCGGCACGAACACGATGGCGAGCAGCAGCACGAGCCCACCGCTCGCGAACCAGACCCACACCGGCAGCTGGAACGGCTCCTGGTGCTTCTTCTTCTGCTGGTCCTTGGTCTGCACAGGGGTGAGCAGCTGGTCGTTCTTGGGGTGGTCGCGCGGGGGCTGGCGCACCTGAGGCTGGGGGATGATCTTCGGCTTGACGGTCTGATCCTTGGGGGCATCGGTCTTCGTCGGCGTCGGGAAGAACGGCACCCAGCCGACGCCGTCGAACGCGACCTCGTCCCATGCGGTGACGTCGTTGCCGGTGATCGGCACCTCGCCCGACTTCTTCGGCACCTTGGCGCCGAGCACGACGCGCACGGGGTAGCCGAGCGAGTGCGCCATCAGCGCGAACGCCGTGACGTACTGCTCCTGGTCGCCGACCATCGGCGTCTGCGTGAGCAGATCGGTCACCCGGTCCGCGCCCTCGCCCGCGCGCGACGGCACGGGGTCGCTCGCCCGGCCGTGGCTCAGATAGCCCTCGTTGATCAGCGACTTCTGCAGGTTCAGCATGGTCTGCAGCGCGGTGGTCGCCCCGCCGGCGTACTGCTTGGCAGTGCTCGCGACGATGTCGGGCACGCTCGCCATGGGCGCCGGGTCGATGGTCGCTGCAGGGACGGCGGCCAGCGCCTTGTCGCTCGGCACCTTGAGCGAAGTGACGTCGAGCGTGTAGCTGAGACCGGATTTCACGCCGGAGGTCAGCGCGATCGTGCCGGTCTCGGTGTTGACGCGCACGTCCTGAGACAGGCTGCCGGCGTCGGGTCCGCTGAGTGAGAGCCCCGTCGGGTAGCTCGCATCCGGCAGCCACACCCCCGAGTAGCCCTTGATCGTGATGCTCGCCTGCGACGTCGCACCCGGTGTGAACAGCTTGGGCTGCGGCAGCGTCTTGCCGAGCAGCCGGAAGTCGCCTGACCCTGTCGCGTCGCCGGCGTTGTGGGCGACGTTCCACACGACGCCGTCCCAGCTGTCCATGGTGGCGATGCGCACGTATGCGCCCGGCGCGAGGCCCTGCTCGGTGAACAGCGTCGTCTTCATGTCGTCGTTGACGTAGTGGCGGAACGCGGCGAGCGGGCTCGGGTAGTCCAGCGGATCGAACGGCGGCACGACCGAGTCGCGGGCGACCACGCGCTGTGCGTCGGCCGGCTGCACCACGGCGCCGACCAGGCCTCCCGCGATCAGCGCGCCCAGCACGACGGTGGCGGTGCCCACGAGCTTGCGGCGGTTCGTCGTCGCGCCGCCGGCCACGTTGGCCGCGGAATCCGATGCCGAGCGCCAGCAGATCCAGATCAGCGCGATCGCGGTGAACAGGATTCCGCGTGCCCCGGCGAAGAACGTGAGGTGAGTGCCGAGCACGATCGTCGCGACGAGCAGCGCGAGCGGCGCGACGACCGCGACGGCGCGGCGCAGCGTCGAGCCCATACCGACGCGGACCGGCCAGTAGGCGACGATCGCGGCGCCGATAGTCGCGGCCGCCCAGCTCGCGCAGTAGGCGAGCACCCGGATGTACGGCGGCGCCTCGAGCGGGATCGTGAGTGTGACGGCATCCGACCAGCCGAACACCGCGCCGCGCACCAGCCCGTCGAGCGTGTCGAGGTTCGGCAGCACGCCGAAGGTCGCCGCGTCGGGCATCGCGAGCGCACTGCCCAGCAGGAAGTACGCGGCGATCGCGATCACGACGGTGGTGACGAGGCTCTGCTTGAGCCAGCGGCCCAGCATGATCCCCCCGACGCCGACGAGGAGGCCGCCGAACGCGGGCAGCGCGAAGACGGCGCCGCCGTACATCGGCTGGAAGCCGAGCGCCGCGATGGCGACGAGCGCGGCGACGATGCCGCACTCGGCGAGCAGCCGGCGCGTCATTGCCGCGTCCCCAGCCGGGTGAGCATGAGCGGCAGCTCGCGCAGGGTGCTGACCGAGGCGACCGTCACCGGCCCCGAGCGGCGCATGACGGCCTCGCCCGCCGTGTCGACACGCACGGCGGTGAAGACGGTGTCGTGGTTGAACAGGGTCGCGACGGCGCGCAGCTCGGACGCCGGCGTCTGCGAGCCGACGACGAGCAGCACGACGCTCGGCTGCGCCCGATGCGCCGACAGCGTGCGGACCACCTCGCGCAGCGGCTTGGCGCCGCGCCTCACGGTCTCGATGCGGCACGAGTCGTCGAGCAGCGACACGGGCGAGACCGTGTGCATCGCCCCGCCGTCCCAGCCGGCGATGATCTGGTTCTCCTCGCCGATCACATGGGTGCCGACGGATGCCAGCACCGAGACGCCCAGCTCGAACTCCTCGTCGCTCGCGTAGTGCGCGGCGTCGGCGCCGAGCACGAGCAGCATCTGTGAGCGCCGCGTCTCCTGATACTGACGCACCATGAGCTGCCCCGTGCGGGCCGACGTGCGCCAGTGCACGTTGCGCATGGAGTCGCCCTGCTCATAGGGCCGCAGGGCGTGGAAGGCGAGATCGCTGTTGGTGATGGTCTTCGTCGGCTGGCCCTCGAGATCGCGGACGAGGCCCTGCGCGGTCGCCTTCAGGCGCGTCGTCTGCGGGTGCACGAACAGCTCGATGCGGTCGGTCCAGGTCTGGGTGCGGCGCAGCAGGCCGAGCTGGTCGCCGCGCACCGAGGTGGCGGGGCCGGCGAGGATCAGCGCGCGACGGTGCGTCGGCACCGCGAACAGGTCCTCGTGCTCCTGGCCGGGGGTGAGCCGCGGCAGCTGGAACTCGGCGCGAGCCGCACCGACGGGCAGCTCGATGCGGCTCGGCAGCACCGGGCGCGTGCCGGAGTTCGTGACGGCGATGCGTCCGAGGGCCCGGCCCCCGACGACCACGCGGCGCGGATTGAGCTCGACCGTGACGGCATAGGTGGTGCGCCCGATCGCGTACACCGAGGCGATCAGCACGGCCGCGCCCAGCGTGACACCGATGAACACCAGCTCGGACCAGTGCAGCAGGAAGCCGAGGATGAGGCATCCGATCGCGCCGCCGATGACGATGCGGCCGGGGACCGGGATCGTCTCGGCCGCCGCCTTCCCCGCGCGCGCCAGCGGCGCCGCGGCGCGCGTGACCGGCTCGATCAGACGCGTCGAGCGCGTCGACATCGCAGAGAGCCGGCCCGTGAAGGAACCGGTCTGCGTCGTCGTCGTGGGCGGGGCGCCGCCGAGGGTCGCGCTCATCGTCAGGCGACGCGGCTCGTCGGCGGTGCGACGGCCGCCAGCGCGCGCTCGACGATGTTCTGCGCGGTGACGCCCGTGAACTCCGCCTCGGGGTCGAGGATGATGCGGTGGGCGAGCACCGGCACGGCCAGGGCCTGCACGTCGTCGGGGGTGACGTAGTTGCGGCGGTCGGACAGCGCCCACACCTTGGCGGCGCGGGCGAGGGCGAGGGCACCGCGGATGCTGACGCCGAGCGACGCGTCGGAGTCCTCGCGGGTGCGCTCGACGATGTCGCTCACGTAGTTCATGACGGCGGCATCCGTGTGCACCTCGGCGGCCAGCTGGATCATCGAAGCGATGACGGATGCCTGGATGATGGGCTTCACCGCGTCGGAGCGCGTGCGGTTCGAGGCATCCAGCAGCAGGTTCACCGTGGTCTGGCGGTCGGGGTAGCCGAGGCTCGTCTTGATCAGGAAGCGGTCGAGCTGGGCCTCGGGCAGCGAGTAGGTGCCCGCCTGCTCGACGGGGTTCTGCGTCGCGATCACCATGAACGGGGTGCCCACGGGGTGCGGGGTGCCGTCCACCGTGACGACGCCCTCCTCCATCACCTCGAGCAGCGCCGACTGGGTCTTCGGGCTCGCGCGGTTGATCTCATCCGCGAGCACGACCGAGGCGAACACGGGGCCGGGGTGGAACTGGAACGCCCCGGTGCCCTGGTCGTAGATAGTCACGCCCGTGACGTCCGAGGGCAGCAGGTCGGGCGTGAACTGGATGCGCGACTGGGTGCCCTCGATGCTGTTCGCGAGGGATTTCGCGAGCACGGTCTTGCCGGTGCCGGGAACGTCCTCGAGCAGCACGTGACCCCCGGTCAGCAGGCTCGTGACGACGAGCTTGATGACGTCGTGCTTGCCGAGGATCGCCTGGTCGAGATTGGCGATCAGTTGCGCGACGGCGTCGGCGAACCAGTCGGCTTGTTCCTGGCTTACGGGCATGGTGATCCTGTCCTCTGTGTGCGTGGGGTCATGAAATCCATGTGCATGCCGGCCCCGCCGGCGATCATCGGCCGCGTCATCCGCTCTTGACCCCGCCGACCTTGACGTAGGCGCCCCCGAGCTTGCACCACGACTTGCTGCTGAGGTTGCCGGAGTTGTAGCTCTGCGAGCTGGTGTTGTTGACCGTGATCGTGTCCGTCTCCTGGTTGCCGGATGACGGGCTGATCAGCTTCGAGTTCTGGCACCAGTACTTCACGGTGTAGTTGCCCTTGGGGAAGCCCTTGACGGTGAAGTTGTAGGTGCCGTCGCTTGCGTTGTTGCTCGACGAGACCGATTTCTGTGGCGGAGGATCGGCGATCGTCACCGAGTTCGATTTCACCCATCCGGAGTACTTCTTGCTTCCGGGGTTATAGGTGCGCACCTGGAATGTGTAAGTGCCGGCCGCCTTCGCCCCGGTCTGCCGCGACGTGGCTGAGATCGTGCCGCTGTTGCCCTTGAACTTCCACTCGTACTGGATAGCCCCGCCGCCGGTGACGGTAGGTGCGGCCCACGACATCGTGAACGTCGACTTCGCGTAGGTGCTGTTGTTGGACAGGGTGACGTTCGTCGGCGCACCCGGCGTGCCGTACGGCGTGACGGTGGCGCTCGCGGCGGATGCCTGCGACCATCCGTCGGCGTTGTGAGCCTGCACCGTGAAGTTGTAGGCGGTGCCGTTCGTCAGTCCGTCGACCGTCTGTGCGCCGGGGCTCTTGACCGTCCAGGTCTTCCCGCCGCTCGCGGTGATCTTGTACTGGTCGATGGTCTTGCCGTTGTTCGCGGGTGCGGCGATCGTCATGGTCGCCTTGCCGTCATTGGCGCTGACGCCGCTCGGCGCGTTCATCTGGCTCGGCACGTCGTGGATCGTGAGCTCGTACTGGCCGATCACCTGGTCGGTGCGGGCCGGGTCCTTCGTCGCATCCTGCACGTGGTAGGTGATGTTGACCTTGCCGGGGCTCGCCCCGCTGCCGGTCTTGACCGTGATGGCCGTGCCCGTGTGGGTGACCGTGACCCCGGCGGGCGCGCTCTCGACCGTGGCATCCGTGATCTTCAACGGCGTGTCGGGGAACGGGTTGCTCCAGTACTTCGTGCCGACGGCGTTCGAGAGCGTGTACGAGTTCCCCCGCTTGACCGAGGCGGCCTGGGGCGGATTCTTCTGCTGGGCGAGCGGCTTGGTGGAGCTCGTCACGGTCACGTCGACCTCACCCGGGATCGAGAACTTCGAGTCCTTCACGGTGAATTTGAACGCCGCCGTGGTGTTCGGCTTCTGGTCGACCGGCGCCTGCACCGTCAGCGTCGACCCGCTCAGCTTCGCGGTCACCCCGTTCACGTCCGACTTCTGGAGGTCGACGTACTGCAGGCTGTCGAGGATCTGCTGGTTGGGGTGATAGCTCGCCGCGCGCAGGTCGACCTTTGTCGGGGTCTCGCCCGGCTCGATCTGCACCTTCTGGTTCGTGAAGGTCGGCGGAACGTCGGACTGGTCCTTCGCGCCCACGGTCACGGGCAGCGTGAGCGTCGTGAGACGATCGTCGCTCGCGCCGGCTTCCTTGCCGTCGTCCACGGTGAACGTGATGGTCGCGATGCCGCGGTAGTCCTTGTCGGGCGTGTAGGTGAACGAGGTGCCCGAGCCCTTCACCGTGCCGTGATCGACGTGCGGCGCGCCGGAGAGCTTCGCCGGGCGGTGCGACGGCACATCGAGGATCTGCGCGAAGGTGAACGTCTTGCTCGCGTTCATCGCGACGACCTGCTGTGGCAGACCCGGCTTGATGCGGGGCGCGTCGGTCTTCTTCTCGTCCGCTGCGTTCTTGTCCTGCTGCTGCTTCTTCTGCTGGTCCTGATCCGGCGGCGGGGTCGCCGTCTTGACCTTCCGCGGCGGGATCACGAGGAAGGCCTTGCCGCTGAGCTTCGTCGCCGGGTCGGTCACCTGGTAGGCGATGACGGTGCGGTGGTCCTGCGGCTGGACGGTCACGTCGCCGCCCTTGCCGACCTTGGCGAGGTGCGCGTTCGAGCCGGTCGTCTTGACCGTGAGATCGCTGACCGGCCCGGACGGGTTGGTGGCGCCGTCGAGCGCGTCGACGATGACGGATGCCTTCGCCTTGACCTGGTTCGCGGCGACGTAGTGGTCGACCGCCGTCGGGTACCGCGGCTTCGCGCTCTTCGAGACGTTGACCTGCACATACGCGCTCGCGGTGCCGCCGTGGCCGTTGTCGATCGTGTAGTGCAGGCTGTAGACGCCCTCGGTCTTGGGGGCCGTGAACAGCACGGCCGAGCCGTCGGTCTTCACATCGGTGAGCCCCGGGTCGACCCGGTCGATCTTCTTCTCGAGCGAGATCGGGTAGCCGTTCGGGTCCGAGTCGTTGGCGAGCACCTGCACCGACCCGGTCTTGCCTGGGCGCACCTCGACCTTGTCGTTGACCGCCGTCGGCGACTGCAGCGTCGTCGGGCGGGGGATGACGGCGATCCGGATGACGCCGGTGGCGGTCTTCCCGAGCGCGTCCTCGACCTGGTAGTGCATCTCGTCGGTGCCGGCCGAGGACTCGGCCGCACGGTAGGTGAACCCGGTCGCGGTGGTGCCCGTCACCGAGCCGAGCTCGGACTTGTCCGTCACGCCGTCGAAGAACACCGAATCGCCGTCGGGATCGATCCCGTTGAGCGGGATGTCGATCGGCACCGTGCTGCCCGCGAAGACGCGCCCCGTGACCGTCTGCGGCTCGGGCGCCTGGTTCGACCCGGCGGGCAGGACGTTGAAGATCACGTTGCCCGGCACCGTCTGGTGGTGGTCGTCGGTCACCGTGTAGGTGACCGAGTACACGCCGGACTTCTTGGGCGCCTGATAGCGCACGGTCGAGCCGCTGACGAAGGCGGTGCCGCCGCCTGCGTGGGCGGTCGACTTCAGGGTCGGGTCGAGCGCGAAGGGCTGGTCGTCGGGGGAGTAGTCGTTGTCGAGCACGTTGACGGTGGCGATGTCCCCGGCGCGCACGTTGACCGAGTCGGTGACCGCGACCGGCGGCTGATAGTTCACAAGGCGGGCGACGGGCACGACCGTGATGGTGCCCTTGGCGGATTTCACGCCGTCGCTCACGACGTAGCTGAGCTGCACCTGCTTCTCGAGCACACCCGGCGACGTCACCTTGACGAGCGTGTTGTCGAGCAGCTGGATGTTGATCGCGCCGGCATCCGCCCCGCCCGTGACCTGCTGCACGGCGAGCACCCTGCCCGACGGCGACACGTCGTTGTCGAGCGGTGTGACGGTCGTGGTCTGGCCGGGGTGCACGTAGGCGACGTCGTTCACCGCGAGCGGCGCGGCGTTCTCGTCGTCCGGATCCACGACGTCGACGCGCATGATGCCTTCGACCGGCTTCTCGGCCCCGGCGCTCAGCTTGTAGGTGAGGTAGCTCGTACCCGTGGCGGTGGCATGCAGCGTCAGAGTCCCCTGCGACTGATGCACCTGGACCGTGAGGTTGGGATTCGTCGACGTCGCGTCATCGAGCACGAGGGTGTCGCCCGACGGCGACGTGTCGTTCGCCAGCGGGTCGACGGTGGTCGAGTCGCTGAGCGTGATCTGCTCGAAGTCCGGCACCGCGACCGGCGGCAGCGAGTTCTTCGCCTTCACATTGACGGTGAGCTTGCCGGTGGCCTTCAGGCTGCCGTCCGAGACGGTGAACTCGACGGTCTTCGAGCCGGTCTGATTCGAGGTGTTCGTGAAGGTGATGTCGCCGTCGGGGGTGAACGAGATGTCGTCCTGCGTGGTCGCCGACGCGCCCGCGAGGAAGATCGCGTCGCCGTCCGGATCGATCCAGTCCTGCAGCACGTTGTAGCTGATCGACTGCCCGACCTCGACATCCACCGAACTGTCGCGGTTGACCTTCGGCGCCTTGTTCTCGCTCGGATCATGCACGCTGACCTGAACGTTCGCGCTGTTCTCGCCGCCGCGGCCGTCGGTCACGGTGTAGCGGAACGAGGCGCTGGACGCGTTCGGCGCCGGCGTGAACTGCAGTGCCCGGCCGCCGTCGATGACGTCGAGCTTGCCGACGGAGGTCGACAGCGCCGTCGGGGTGGTCGATTTCACGGTCAGCACGTCGCCGTCGACGTCCTCGTCGTTGTCGAGCACCGGCAGGATCGTGGTCCGGCCGGGGCGCACGCCGAAGTCGTCGTCCTTGGGCTGCGGCGGGTGGTTCACCTTCGTTCGGTTCGCCGCCATCTGCTGCGTCGACATGTAGACGGGCTGTTCCTGCCCCTTGTCCGACTGCTTCTTCTGGGTCTTGCTCGGCTCGAGCATCTCCCAGTTGCGGACGAGCTTCATGTTCTTCGACACCACCCAGGCGTCGCCGTTCTCCACGTTGTTGAGCGCGATGACGTTGTGATTGACGCGGAAGCGCAGGTCGTCGTTCGTGACGGTCTCGCCGATGTTCTGCGAGACCGCCTTCTTCCCGTCGCAGGCGTAGAGGTAGCGGCCGCTCGCCGCCCACGCGCCGTAGTCGCAGCCCTGCAGCTGCACGGGGGCGGAGACCTGGGAGGCCGACACCGCGCCCGACTTCGTCGAGCCCGCGCTGATCGTGTTCGCCGAGCCGCCGTCGAGCGGCACGCGATACAGCGCATCGGATGCCGCGACCAGCACATCCGGCGAGGCGGCGCTCGGCTGCTGCAGCTGCAGCCCCGCGGCCGGCAGCTGCAGCGTCTTGGCCGGCGTGCGCAGCCGCGCACCGCCCTTGTCCAGCACGACGGGCGTCGTGCCGACCGCGGTGATCTGCGGCTTGCCCTCGACCGCCAGCTTGGTCGCCGAGGCGGCGTCGCCGGGCCGGTCCACCGTGTAGAGCTTGCCGCTCGAGGGCGAGGTGGCGAACACGGTGCCGGCCGAGTCGACGACGGCGACCGCGTTCCTGCCGAGCTTCGCGGCCGGCTTGGTCGTGCCGGCGTCGAAGGCCAGCTGGTTG
>Ga0164242_10007958_pt1 | contig 11554 bp, 11 predicted proteins | sample OricomgcompostMG_FD_108783 | JGI IMG/M metagenome (GOLD analysis project Ga0164242, IMG submission 108783) | Miracle-Growth compost microbial communities from Emeryville, California, USA - Original compost - Miracle growth compost (MG) ... | reverse complement strand
AGGATAGCACGGCCCTGCTGTGGTATCCTAGACGCTGCTGAAGGGACTGCTATCTATGCTTTTCGAGGTCGGCGAGACTGTCGTTTACCCGCACCACGGTGCCGCAACCATCACCGAGGTGAAGAAGAGAATCATCAAGGGTGAAGAGAAGGTCTACCTCAAGCTCAACGTCACCCAAGGCGACCTGACGATCGAGGTTCCGGCCGAGAACGTCGACCTGGTCGGGGTCAGGGACGTGATCGGCAAAGAGGGCCTCGACAAGGTGTTCGAGGTGCTGCGCGCCCAGTTCACCGAGGAACCGACCAACTGGTCCCGCCGCTACAAGGCGAACCTCGAGAAGCTCGCCTCCGGCGACGTGATCAAGGTCTCGGAGGTCGTGCGCGACCTCTGGCGTCGCGACCAGGACCGCGGACTGTCCGCGGGAGAGAAGCGTATGCTCGCCAAGGCGCGGCAGATCCTCATCTCGGAGCTTGCCCTGGCGGAGAAGACCGACGAGGAGCAGGCCTCCAGCGTGCTCGACGAGGTCCTCGCCTCGTAGTCGCTGCGACCGAGCTCGCACTACGCTCATCGGCATGAGCGCATTCTCGCCGCGCGTGGCGGTCATCGTGGTGGCCGCAGGCTCCGGAACACGACTCGGCGCGGGACTGCCGAAGGCGTTCGTGTCCGTCGGCGGCCTGACGCTGCTCGAGCACGCCGTACATGCCGTGAACGGCATGAGTTCGCATGCCCGTCTCGTGGCCGTGGTGCCTGCCGAGCGGGCCGACGAGGTGCGTGAGCTGTTGCGACCTCTCGCCTCTGAAGCGGTCGTCGTGGCGGGCGGTGCCAGCAGGCAGGCATCCGTCGCGGCCGGCCTGGCCGTGCTCGACGAGGCGATCGAGGTCGTGCTGGTGCACGACGCCGCGCGCGCGTTCACGCCATCCGAGCAGTTCGACGCCGTGGTGGAGGCCGTCGACGCGGGCGGCGAAGGCGTCGTACCCGGCCTCCCCGTGAGCGATACCATCAAGCGCACGGATGCCGCAGCGCGCGTCGTCGACACCGTCGACCGTTCCGAGCTGGTCGCCGTGCAGACGCCGCAGGGGTTTCCACGCGGCATTCTCGAGGCGGCGTACGCGGCCGCCAAGGAGGAGGCGACGGACGACGCGGCACTGGTCGCCGCCATCGGGCACCCAGTGCGCATCGTGGCCGGTGCTGCGCTGGCGTTCAAGATCACGACGCCTGCCGACCTCGCCAGAGCCGAGCAGCTGTTCGGCGGTTCGGCTCTCACGCAGCGCGTCGGGCTCGGAACGGACACCCACGCGTTCGCCGACGGCGGCGAGCTGCGGCTCGCCTGTCTCGCCTGGCCGGGAGTGCCGGCGCTCGCCGGCCACAGCGACGGAGACGCGGTCGCGCACGCGATCGTCGACGCGCTGCTGTCCGCCGCTGGGCTCGGCGACATCGGGTCCGTGTTCGGCACGGACGATCCGCGCTTCGCCGGCGCGCACGGCGACGTGTTCCTTCGTGCCGTTCGAGAACGGCTCGCCGAGACCGGCTGGCGGGTGGCGAACGTGAGCGTGCAGCTCGTCGGCAACCAGCCCCGCTTCTCGCCGAGACGCACCGAGGCGGAGGCCGTGCTGTCCGGCATCCTCGGCGCGCCCGTCTCCGTGTCGGCGACCACCACCGACGGCCTGGGCTTCACCGGTCGGGGCGAGGGCGTAACGGCGATCGCGACAGCGCTTGTTGCCAGCCGACGCCCCATAAGCTGACTCTGTGGGAATCCGACTGTACGACACGAGAGCCGCGGGACTGCGCGACTTCGTTCCGATCGAGACCGGCAAGGTCGGCATCTACGTCTGCGGCCCCACCGTGCAGTCCTCCCCGCACATCGGGCATCTGCGCTCCGCGCTGGTCTACGACCAGATGCGCAGATGGTTCAACTACCGCGGATACGAGGTCACACTCGTGCGCAACGTCACCGACATCGACGACAAGGTGCTCATCAACGCCGCCGCCGCGCAGGCATCCGGCAGCAGCGAGCAGTGGTGGGCGCTGGCCTACCGCTACGAGCGCGAGTTCGACGAGGGATACCGCGCCCTCGGCATCCAGCCGCCCACCTACGAACCGCGTGCGACGGCGAACATCCCGCAGATGCAGGAGCTCATCGCGCGCCTGATCGAGGGCGAGCACGCGTATGTGGCCGATGACGCCTCCGGCGACGTGTACTTCGACGTGCACAGCTGGCCGCACTACGGGGAGCTGACGAAGCAGAGCATCGATGCCATGGAGCCGGCGACGGATGCCGACCCGCGGGCCAAGCGCGACCCCCGCGACTTCGCGCTCTGGAAAGGCCGCAAGGACGACGAGCCGGAGTCGGCCGCGTGGGAGAGCCCGTGGGGACCGGGGCGCCCGGGCTGGCACATCGAGTGCTCCGCCATGTCGTCCCGCTATCTCGGCCCGCACTTCGACATCCACGGCGGGGGCCTCGACCTGCGCTTCCCGCACCACGAGAACGAGGTAGCCCAGTCGACCGCGGCCGGGAACGCGTTCGCCGAATATTGGGTGCACAACGGCCTCGTGAACATCTCCGGCCAGAAGATGTCGAAGTCGCTCGGCAACTCCGTCTACGCGGCCGACCTGCTGGGCACCGCGCGGCCGCTCGTCGTGCGCTACTACCTCGGCTCGGCGCACTACCGCTCCACGATCGATTTCACGGAGAGCTCGCTGGCCGAGGCGGAGGCGGCGATGGAGCGAATCTCGGGCTTCCTCGAGCGCGTCGACCGGCGCCTGGCCGGCACGAGGTTCGCCTCCAGCGGCGCCGAGGTGATCCCCGAGGAGTTCGCCAGGGCGATGGACGACGACTTCGCCGTTCCGCAGGCGCTGGCGGTGCTGCACGACACCGTGCGCGCGGGCAACCAGGCGCTCGACGGCGAGGACCTCGGCGCTGCAGCGACGGCGAGGGGACAGGTCGAGGCCATGACGGAGGTGCTCGGCATCAATCCGCTGTCCCCGCAGTGGCAGGCGGCGCGAGGGGACACCCGGGCGCGCACGGCTCTGGATGCCCTGCTGCGCCGGCTTCTCACCGACCGGCAGGCGGCACGCCAGGCCCGGGACTTCGCCCTTGCCGACCGCATCCGCTCGGAGCTGGCCGAGGCGGGCATCACGATCGAAGACACCCCGACGGGTGCGCATTGGAGTATCGATGGCGAATAAGCCGCGCGCGGGTGCCGTGCGCAAATCGAAGAAGGGCCCGACCAAGGGCACGGGCGGCAACGGCCGCAAGGCGCTCGAGGGCAAGGGACCGACGCCCAAGGCGGAGGACCGGCCGTATCACGTGGCGGCCAAGCGCAAGGCGCTCGCCGATCGTGCGTCGGCGAAGGCGGCCGCTCGCGGTGGCCAGCGGTCCAACACAGGAGGCGGGACGACCGCGCGCAGAGCCACCTCCGACGACTCCGAGATCGTCACCGGCCGCAACTCGGTGCTCGAGGCGCTGCGCGCACGCATCCCCGCCACCACGCTGTACATCGCGGCGCGGATCGAGCTGGACGACCGGGTCAAGGAGATCATGAGCACGGCCACCAAGCGGGGCATCCCCGTCTTGGAGGTCATGCGTCCTGAGCTGGACAGGCTCTCCGGCAGGGACGCGGTGCATCAGGGCGTGGCGCTCAAGGTGCCGCCCTACGAGTACCGGCATGCCGACGACGTGCTCGACGCCACGCTGAGCGCCGGCCAGACGCCCCTGTTCGTCGCGCTGGACGGTGTGACGGATCCGCGCAACCTAGGCGCGATCATCCGCTCGACGGCGGCTTTCGGCGGGCAGACCGTGATCGTTCCTCAGCGTCGCTCGGTCGGCCTGACGGCGTCGGCGTGGAAGACGTCGGCGGGAGCAGCCGCTCGCACCCCGGTGTCGATGGCGGCCAACCTGACGCAGACCCTGAAGGGACTGAAGAAGCGCGGGCTGTTCGTGCTCGGCCTGGACGGGGACGGCGACGTCTCGCTGCACGATCTCGAGCTCGCCGACCGCGGCGTCGTCATCGTCGTCGGGAGCGAAGGCAAGGGGCTGTCCCGGCTGGTGAGCGAGACGTGCGACGCGATCGTCTCGATTCCGATCTCGTCCGCGACGGAGTCGCTCAACGCCGGCATCGCCGCGAGCGTCACTCTGTACGAGATCGCGAAGCGGCGTGCGGAGGCGTCCGCCCGCTGAGTCCGCGCCATCCGCCGCCGGTGCCGACGGCCGGCAGCGGCGGCCCGGCCTAGCCTGGAGGGGACTGCTCGCCCCGAAAGGTGCTGATCATGGACGATCGACAACGACTGCTCGCGCGCGTGTACTCGCGGGAGGGAGCGGCGGAGGAGCCCCAGGAGTACCGTGACCCGAGCACCGGAACGCCGGTGCGCATGACGCCCAGCGAGTGGGCGCTCGCCGAGTTCGACCGGCTGCACCCCGCCGAAGTGTCCACCGCTTCGGACCGGGACGCGGTGGACAGGGGCCTCGGTGGTTCCCGGATGCATCCGATCGGCGCGGCTGCCCGGAACGACGCGGCACGTGTCGGCGATGCAGCGGATGCCCGCAGCCGCGACAGCGAGCAGCCCGCGGAGGGCGAGGACGAGGACCAGGGCGAGGGCGACAGCGGCCGCACCACCGGCGGGCGGGGTCGCAGCCCCTCGGTGGTGAGGCGAGCAGCACCCGTGCTGATCGGTGCCGGGGCCTTCGTGCTCGGCGTGCTCGTGGCGACCGGCATCTCCGCAGCGATCGGCGGGGGAGACCACGCGCCGTCCACGCCGGCAGCCGCGACTACGACGATCATCCCCGACGACGCCTTCCGACCGCTTCCCGGTCCCGCCATCCAGGAGTTCTTCAGAACGGCGCCCAGGGTCGACGATCTGCCGGCCGCTGTGACGAGCGGCTTCGTTCCCACGTCGTTCCACCTGGTCGCGGGCAGCGTCACGATGCAACAGAGCGCGACGCTCTACGCCGCGAAGCGGCTCGACGACGAATACTGCCTCGTGGCCGTCGCGGGAGGGAACCGGGTGGCTGAGACGTGCTCGACCGTGGAAGGCATCGCTCTGCACGGCCTCACGCTGGCGAAGGATGCCGTTCGCGACGTCGACGGACGCCCGCTCACCGTCACGGTCACCTGGGCGAGGGACGGCACGATCAGATGGGAGGCGATGCCGTCGGCGGGCTGAGCGCGGCCTGCGTTCAGACCTTGGACATCCAGTCCTCGTCGTCCGCTTCGTCGTCGACGACGGAGACGGGCACGGTGAAGGCCTCGGTGACCGGGGCGATCACCGTCGCCTCGTCGCGGCGATGACGGAGCACGTCGTTGATGTACGACGACAGCGCCTCCGCGAGCGGAACGTCGCGCCCCTGCTCCTGGGACATGAACCACCTGTGGTCAAGAAGCTGGTGGAAGACCTCGGCCGGCTCGAGCTTGCCCCGCAGCTCGGCCGGGATGGCCCGCACGACCGGCTCGAACACCCTCATCAGCCACTCGTGGGCGATGGCCTCCTCGTCCAGGCCCTGCTTGGCCACCGTCGCCGCGTAGGAGTCCAGGTCGTTCAGAAGGCGCCGCGCCTGGTTCTCGCCGGTGTCCAGCCCCGTGAGCCGCAGCAGACGCCGCTGGTGGTGACCGGCATCCACGACCTTCGGCTGAATGCGCACGGTGCCGCTGTCGGTGCCGGTGCTGCGGATGGCGAGCTCCTCGATGTCGAAGCCGAGCTCGTTGAGCCTGCGCACGCGTTCGGCGATGCGCCAGCGATCGGATGCCGAGAAGGACTCGCTGCCGGTGAGCTCCTTCCAGAGCACCCGGTAGGCGGCGACGATTCCGCCGGAGACGTCGACCGGGTCGACCTCCTCGGCAAGGCGACCGCCCGCCTGGATGTCCATGAGCTCGCCCGCGATGTTGACCCTCGCGATCTCGAGGTCGTTCTCGCGCTGGCCGTTCGACAGGCCGCCTTCGTAGAGCTGGCCGGTCTCGGCATCCACGAGATAGGCGGCGAACGCGCCGGCATCGCGGCGGAACAGCGTGTTGGAGAGCGAGACGTCGCCCCAGAAGAAGCCCACCATGTGCAGGCGCACGAGCAGCACCGCGAGAGCGTCGACGAGACGGGTCGCCGTGTCGGGTCGCAGGGTCTGCGAGTAGAGCGCGCGGTAGGGCAGCGAGAACTTGAGATGCCGCGTCACGAGCACGGGCTTCAGCGGCTTGCCGGAGTCATCCGACCGTCCCTCGATCACGGCCACCGGCTCGACGCACGGCACATCCAGGCGCTGGAGCGTGCGCAGCATGTCGTACTCGCGTCTGGCCATCTCTCCCGTCGTCTCCTTGATGGCGATGACGTACCCGGAGAGGTTCGCGAAGCGCACCAGGTGACGCGAGATGCCCTTGGGAAGCAACGCGATGTGCTCGTTGGACCACTTGTCCAACGGCAGGTTCCAGGGCAGGTCGAGGAGCGCGGGATCGACGGTTGCCGCGGTGATGTTGACGGAGCCGGCCATAGCCATCAAGCCTAGGGCGTGCGCGCTCCCCCGAGGGGTACAGCGAAGCCCCCGGCCCGAGCGAACTCGGAACCGGGGGCCTCGATGATGGGATGCGCGAAGGTCAGTCGACCACGGCGCCGCCGAGGCGCTCGCCGCTCTCGGCATCGAAGATGTGCACGTGGCCCGGCTTCGGCGTGATGTAGACGGTCTCGCCCGCGTTCGGGTGCACCCGGCCATCGACACGGCCGACGATGTCGACTCGCTTGGCGTCGACCTCGGTGTGACCGTAGAGGTAGCCGTCGGCGCCGAGCTCCTCGACGAGGTCGACGGCGACCGTGAGGCCGTTGCTCGCGCTCGTCGAGACGACGACGTCCTCGGGACGCACACCGATCGTGACCTGCTTGCCCGCCTTGGCCAGCACCTCGCGGTCGACCGGCACGACAGCGGTGCCAAACTGGATGCCACCGTCGGTGACGTCCGCAGCGAACAGGTTCATGGCGGGGCTTCCGATGAATCCCGCGACGAACACGTTGTTCGGCTCCGCGTACAGCTCACGCGGCGTGCCGACCTGCTGCAGAACGCCATCCTTCAGCACGGCGATCCGGTCGCCCATCGTCAGGGCCTCGGTCTGGTCGTGCGTCACGTACACGGTGGTGACACCCAGGCGGCGCGTCAGCGACGCGATCTGGGTACGCGTCTGCACGCGCAGCTTGGCGTCGAGGTTCGACAGCGGCTCGTCCATGAGGAACACCTGCGGGCTGCGCACGATCGCGCGGCCCATCGCAACGCGCTGACGCTGACCACCCGACAGGGCCTTCGGCTTGCGGTTGAGGTAGGGCTCCAGGTCGAGCAGCTTGGCGGCCTCGAGCACGCGCTGGGCGCGCTCTTCCTTCTTCACGCCGGCGATCTTCAGGGCGAAGCCCATGTTCTCCGCGACGGTCATGTGCGGGTACAGCGCGTAGTTCTGGAAGACCATGGCGATGTCGCGGTCCTTCGGCGGAACATCCGTGACGTTGCGGTCGCCGATGAAGATGTTGCCTTCGTTGACCTCCTCAAGACCGGCGAGCATACGCAGCGACGTGGACTTGCCGCAGCCGGAGGGGCCGACGAGAACGAGGAACTCGCCGTCGGCGATGTCGAGGTTCAGCTTGTCGACGGCGGGACGCGTCGAACCGGGATAGATGCGCGTCGCATCGTCGAAAGTCACTGTTGCCATGGTGTGTCTCCTTCACCGGCAGGTACGTGCCGGACGATCCGTTGTGATGGATGTTGTATGGCCATCGGTCGCCGATGACCAGGACCGATGCTACGACAAGAGTCGAGGATGCGCCGAATCGGGTTCGGGTCGTTGGGCGGAGACGCAGCGTTCACCCCGGTCGTGTTGCGCCTCTCCGCAGCGCTCGTCTGGGCATTTCCCAGAGTGCGGCTCTAGGGTTGTGGCGTTCGCGTGCCGCCTTGCCGCATGCCCCCCGAACCTGACACAGCTTTCGCACCTGAAGTGAGATCGAATGACCAACGGCGATGTCGAACGCCGCCCGTCCAATGGAGAACGCCGCGCCGCAGCACGTGACAAGGCACGCCAGCTGCGCGACGCACACCGTAAGCAGGAGCGTCGCAGGCGGGCCGTCGTCAGGTCGAGCATCGTCGTGGTGGTCCTGGCCGTCGCTGCGGTCGTCGCGGTCGTGATCGTCTCCTCGATCCACCCGCCGTCGCACGGTCCGGCGAACATGGCGAGCGATGGCATCCTCATCGGCAAGGGCATGAAGGCGCAACGCACGCCTGCCACCGCTCCGGATGCCAAGCCCGTCGTGAACAAGCCGGATGCCACTGGCGCGACCGTCAGCATCGTCACCTACATCGACTACCTCTGCCCGTACTGCGGCGAGTTCGAGCGCACCAACGCGGACCAGATCGGCAAGCTCGTCGACTCGGGCGCCGCGACCGTGGAGATCCATCCCATCCCGCTGCTCGCCAGCCACTCGGCAGGAACCAAGTACTCGCTGCGCGCCGACAACGCTGCTGCGTGCGTCGCCAACTACGACCCGAACTCGTTCTGGGAGTTCAACCGGCAGCTGTTCGAGAACCAGCCGAAGGAGAACACGGCGGGTCTCACCGACGCCCAGATCAAGCAGCTCGTGAAGCGGGCGGGCGTGAAGGACTACGACTCGGTGTCGAAGTGCATCGACGACAGCCGGTTCGACTCGTGGGCGCAGAACGCGCTCGACCGCACGCTCACCGGTCCCATCCCGAACTCGAGCGTGAAGCAACTGAAGGGCACACCGCTCGTGCTCGTCAACGGCAAGCAGTACCAGGGCTCGCTGACCGACCCCGACGAGTTCCGCGCGTTCATCGTGAAGGCGCAGGCCGACACGTACTCCACGCAGAAGCCGACGCCCACCCCGACGCCGACGGCCACCTCGAACGGCTGACCCTGCGCCGACACCCGCGGCCTCCCGTGGGTTGAGCTTGTCGAAACCCACGTCGGGGATGGCGGACCGGAGGTGAACCTGGCCGACCTCGAGCGGCCGAACCTGGCCGAACTCGAGCGGCCGAACCTGGCCGAACTCGAGCGGCCGAACCGCCACGGTGGATCGCGGCGCACTTCTGCCCTGGGCCGGGAGCCGTCCTGCCGCACGTCGCCGATCGACAGCCCCGTAATATGGTCCCGAGGGCACGCCCTCTGCCGGCTTGGCGCAATCGGTAGCGCAACGCTCTTGTAAAGCGTAGGTTGCGGGTTCGAGTCCCGCAGCCGGCTCAACCTGTCAGCGTCTACTCCAGAACGCTGACCACCTTCTCGGCGTCGATCAGCTTCGGCGCGCCGTCGCCCTTGCCCTCGGCGCGCGGCGGCTTGCCTCCGACATAGAGCCATCCCAGCAGGCGCTCGTTCTCCTCCAGACCGTGCATGCGGGCCACCGGATCGGAGCGCGTGTAGTGGCCGGTGCGCCACATCACACCCCAGCCGGCCTCGTCGAGAAGCAGGCTCAGCATGTGGGCCACACCGGATGCCACGGCATCCTGCTCCCATGCCGGCACCTTCTCGCTCTTCCGCCTGCTCGCGACGATGGCGATGAGCAGCGGAGCACGCAGGGGTTTCGTCGACGGCTCCGCCTTGCCTTCCGCCTCGGCGATGGCCTCGCCCAGCCGCACGCGCGCGTCTCCACGGAGCTCGATGAGCCGCCACGGCCGCAAGGAGCTGTGGTCGGCCACGCGAGCGGCAGCGGCGACGAGGCCGAGCACCTGCTCGTGCGTCGGCGCGTCATCCGTCACCTTCGACCGCGATCGCCGGGCGGCGATCGCGTCGCGGGCACTCGTGTTAGGCGCCTGCCTGCTCATCGGCAACGGGAGTGAAGCCCAGCGAGAGTGAGTTCATGCAGTACCGGTCGCCTGTCGGCGTGCCGAACCCGTCGGGGAAGACGTGACCGAGGTGCGAGCCGCAGTTCGCGCACCGGACTTCCGTGCGCACCATGCCGAGAGAGGTGTCCTCGAGAAGCTCGACCGCCTCGGGCCGCACGGACTCATAGAAGCTCGGCCAGCCGCATCCGGAGTCGAACTTGGTGCCCTCTTGAAAAGCTCGGCACCGCACGCCGCGCACGTGTAGATGCCCGCCCGGCTCTCGTCGAGCAGCTCGCCGCTCCACGGACGTTCGGTCGCCGCCTCGCGCAGCACGGCATACTGCTCCCCGGAGAGCTCCTCGCGCCACTGGTCGTTCGACTTGGAGACCGCGTACGTCATAGCTGTCCATCCTTTCCCGGCAGCAGGCATCCATCGGTTGCGCCGCTGCGCACACCAAGGGTAACGACCGAACCCCGGCGACTGTTCCGCATGTCGGAGTGCTACGGCATGGCACGGCGGCGCGCACAAGCGGCGACCCTACAATGACCCTCGTCGGCGGGAGGTGATGCGCGGTGGGTGAACCCGAGCATGCGCGCGAAGGAGCCTCGGACGAAGCGGATGCCGTCAGCGACGCGGGTGCAGAGTTCTCCGACCGCGACCGTGCCATCCTCGAGTTCGAGCGACGTTGGTGGAAGCACGCCGGCGCCAAGGAGCAGGCGATCCGCGATCAGTTCGGTCTTTCCGCGGCCAGGTACTATCAAGTGCTCGGCCGCGTGATCGAGTCACCGGCGGCGCTTGTGCATGACCCGATGCTGGTGCGTCGACTGCAACGCGTTCGCGCCGCGCGACTCAGGGCGCGGGAGGACGGCCTGCGTCTGCCCCGCTGACCACGAGCCGTTCGAATCACCCGACGACCCGCCCGTTTCGACGCCGCCCGACCTCAAGGATCCGTACCCCGCCCATGGCCGCGAAGTTCCCGACCGATCGCTTCGATCAGGTCCCCGATGACCTGGATCGCATCGGCGCGCACCGAGCACCGCGGCCGAAGGGATACGGCTGGATCTGGGTGGCGTGGTGCGCCGTCGCCGTCGTGGTCATCGTCGGTCTCGGTGCGCTCGGCATCTTCGCGATCAACGGCACGCTCAACGTGAAGCTGCCGTTCGCGAGCGGATCGGCATCCTCGTCTCCGACTTCCACTCCCACGCCGACGCCGACCATCACGCCGGCGGTCAACCCGGCCCTGAACCTCATCGTGCTCAACGGAACGGACAGGACGGGCCTCGCAGCGGATGCCACGACGACGCTCAAGGCCGCGGGCTGGCAGAACATCACGCCGGCCAACGCGAGCTCGACGGACGTGAAGAAGACGACCGTCTACTACGGCGACCCGAAGAACAGAGCCGCAGCCCTCGCCGTGTCACAGGAGCTGGCCGGAGCGCCGATCCAGGAGACGCAGGACTTCGCGGCATCCGGTGCCGACATCACTGTCGTGCTTGGTCTGGATTACGTGCCGACGCACGAGTGACGAAACCCCGTGAACACCCGCGCGACACGCCGTCGATGCGGGCGTGAAGTAACCGATTGTCTCAATCTGGACACGCCTCTCGTCCTGGACTAGGCCGACCGCTACTATCGGGGTTCAACGTCCGCGACCATGCGGCGTTGCGTGAAGGCAATGGGAGTAACAGATGGCGAACGGAACCGTCAAATGGTTCAACGCTGAGAAGGGCTACGGCTTCATCACCGTCGACGGTGGGGGACAGGACGTTT